>Ga0070741_10000763_pt1 | contig 108819 bp, 104 predicted proteins | sample Coa_R1_4_FD_66440 | JGI IMG/M metagenome (GOLD analysis project Ga0070741, IMG submission 66440) | Surface soil microbial communities from Centralia Pennsylvania, which are recovering from an underground coalmine fire - Coalmine... | ecosystem: Environmental > Terrestrial > Soil >...
CGACGGGGCGGCGGGGTGCGGTTCGCCGCGCGGCCGGTGGGAGCGACTAGGGACCGCGGAAATCGCAGTACCCGCCGCGGAGGTCGTCCGGCCGCCACCAGCCACGCTGGCGGTCGCACGCGGCCTTGAGCTCGTCCTGCGTGTAGGCAGGCGGCACCGGTGGCGCCCCGGTCGCGCAACCCATGAGACACAGCGCCGCGACCGCGCACAGCGTGGATCGCACCCCGATCGGCGTCATCGGCGAAGTGAGTGTACACCCATGTCCCTTCCCGTTGACTGGGTCAGGGTGATCGTCTAGCATCGACGAAGGCGCACGACATCGCGCCATCCTACTCAACGTCGAGAGGATTCCAATGGCTGATTCAGCGATGACGCTATCGGAACATCTCGCGCGGCAGCACCCCTCCTCCTCGCCCACCGACAAGAGCGTCGCCATCGTCATCGAGCGCTTCGGGCGCCTCGCGGTCGAGATCGCCCACGAGCTCGCCCACGCGGCCCTGCGCGGTCGTCTCGGCACGGTGGGGGGGACCAACTTCACCGGCGACCAGGTGAAGAAGATGGACGTGTGGGGCCACGAGGTTGCGGTGGCCGCGCTCCGCGAGACCGGCGTGTGCGCGGCGGTCATCTCGGAGGAGGCGGCGGAGCCGGTCGAGATCGCGGGCGCGGCGGGCCCGGGCGCGGTCGTGGTGTGCACGGATCCGGTCGACGGCTCCTCCAATCTCGACGTCAACGGCTCGGTCGGCACCATCTTCGGCATCCGCGCCGCGGACGGCCGGACGCCGGCGGCGTCGGCGGCCCTCGGACCCGGCACGCGGCAGCTGGGGGCGGGCTACGTGATGTACGGGCCCTCCACCACGCTCGTGTACACCGCCGGGCACGGCACGCACGGCTTCACCCTCGACCGGGGCTCGGGCGAGTTCCGGCTCACCCATCCGGACATCCGCATCCCCCGCCGCGGCAAGGTGTACGGGATCAACGAGGGCAACGGCCACACGTGGCACCCGGGCCAGCGCGCCTTCGTGGAGCACCTGAAGGCGCAGGACAAGGCGACCGGCCGGCCCTACTCGTTGCGCTACTCGGGGGCGATGGTCGCCGACGTGCACCGCACGCTCCTGGACGGCGGGCTCTTCATGTACCCGGCCGACTGGAGCGATCCCAAGAAGCCCAAGGCGAAGCTGCGGCTCCTCTACGAGGTGGCCCCGATGGGCTTGGTGGTGGAGCAGGCGGGCGGCCGGGCCAGCACCGGCCTCGAGCGCGCGCTGGACCTGGTGGCCACCGAGTACCACCAACGCGCCGCCATCATTCTCGGCAGCCCCGACGACGTGGCGATGGCCGACGAGTTCTATCGTCGATAACGTTCGTAAACGGAAAGGAGTGGGCAGGCCATGGAAGCGCGCGTGAAGGAGATCCTGAGCTGGTACAGCAGCGACAGTCCCGGTACCCGCACCAACATCGCCCGGCTCCTCAACCACGGGCGTCTCGCCGGCACCGGCAAGCTGGTGATCCTGCCGGTGGACCAGGGCTTCGAGCACGGTCCCGCGCGGAGCTTCGCGGTGAACCCGCCCGGCTATGATCCCTCGTATCACTTCCGCCTCGCGATCGACGCGGGCTGCAACGCCTACGCGGCGCCCCTCGGCTTCCTGGAGGCGGGCGCGGCCGAGTTCGCGGGCGAGGTGCCGCTGATCCTCAAGATGAACAACCACGACGTCCTGCACGACGAGAAGGACCCGCTCTCCGCGGTGACCGCCTCCGTGAGGGACGCGCTCCGGCTCGGCTGCGTGGCGGTTGGCTTCACGATCTACCCGGGCTCCTCGCAGGCCCAGATCATGTACCAGCAGTGCCGCGAGATGATCCAGGAGGCCAAGGCCCACGGGCTGGCCGCGGTGGTGTGGTCCTACCCGCGCGGCTCGGACATCAGCAAGGCGGGGGAGACCGCGCTCGACGTGGTGGCCTACGCGGCCCAGATCGCGGCCCAGCTGGGCGCCCACATCATCAAGGTGAAGCCGCCCACCGAGCACATCGAGCAGGCGGAGGCCAAGAAGGCCTACGAGAAGGCGAAGGTCCCGATGGCCACCCTGAGCGAGCGGGTCCGGCACGTGGTGCAGTCGGCCTTCGACGGCCGCCGGATCGTGATCTTCTCGGGCGGCGCCACCAAGGAGAACGACGAGGCGATCTTCGACGAGTGCCGGGGGATCCGCGACGGCGGCGGCTTCGGCTCCATCATCGGCCGCAACTCGTTCCAGCGGCCGCGCGAGCACGCCCTCCGCTTCCTCGACACCGTGATGAAGATCTACTCCGGCGAGAAGAAGTAGCGGCGACGGCCGAGCTCGTGCCCGCTCCCACCGAAGCGCCCTCGGAAGCCCAGGTCCGGGGCTATCTCGAGTCGCTGTCCAACTGGGGCCGCTGGGGGAGCGAGGACGAGCTCGGCACCGTCAACCTCATCACTCCCGCCCGGCGCCGGGCCGCCGCGCGCCTCGTCAGCGCCGGCGTGAGCGTCACCTGCGCGCGGCCGATCACCACCGAGATCACCGCCGACACCACCGTGCAGCCGCTGCGCTTCATGGTGGACTCCGGCGAGGGGCGCGACACCGTGTCGCCGGAGCGGGCGCGGCAGCGGCGCGGTGCCGCCGAGTTCATCGGGATGGTGTTCCACGGCTACACGATCACCCACGTGGACGCGCCCTCCCACTACTTCTGGGAGGGCCGGCTCTACAACGGCCGCTCGTGCAACGCGATCACCTCGCGCGAGGGCGCCACCGTCAACTCGGTGGAGGTGCTGCGCGACGGGGTGGTGAGCCGCGGGGTGCTCCTCGACGTGGCCGCGGTCAAGGGCGTGCGGTGGCTCGGGCCCGGCGTCGGCGTCATGCCGCAGGACCTGGAGGCGGCCGAGCAGGCGGCCGGCGTCCGGGTGGAGCCGGGGGACATCCTGCTGGTCCGCACCGGGTACTACGGGCGGCGGCTGGCCGAGGGGCCGGTCAACCCGATGCAGGCCGGGAACCCGGCGCTCCACCCCGCGTGCTGTCCCTGGCTCCGGGACCGCGGCGTGGCGATGATCGGCACCGACACCCACAACGACGTGACCCCGTTGCCGTACCCGTCGATGGGCAACGCGTTCCACGTGGTCTGCCTGGTCGCGATGGGGCTCTGGCTCATCGACAACGCCAATCTCGAGGACCTGGCCCGCACCGCGGCTCGCCTCGGGCGGTGGGAGTTCCTGCTGACGGTCGCCCCGCTCCGTCTCGCGAACGTGACGGGGTCTCCGGTCAACCCGATCGCGGTCTTCTAGCCCCTCGGCCCCGCCCGCGGCGGCGCGCCCGGACATTTCCCTGCCGGGGGGAAAATCCGCCTGACTTATACTCGGAGCCATGGAGCGCCACGCGCCCTGGTTCCAGCTGATCGCCATCGTCCTGGCGGTGGTGGGACTGGTCACGCTCGCCACGCCCGAGCCCGCGCACGCGATGGATCCGCAGCTCATCCTGGCCCTGGCCTCCGCGGCCGGCGCCATCGCGCTGATCGTGGGCTATCTGGTGGTGTCGAACGGGCGGGAGAAGCAGCGCTCGGCCTCGCTGGAGGGCGTGTACACCTGCGGCGAGCGCGAGGCGAGCGGCCCGATGGGCTGTGGCCGCGGGCCGGGCGCCGACGGCGGCTCCCGCGCGATCCGGGCCGACGGCGCCCCCGAGGCGCCGATGGCCGCCGACGCCCGCTTCACCGAGCGCGCCGAGGCCCTGCTGGCCATCGCCCAGGCGCAGGCGTGCCCGGGCGGCCAGGCCGCGGGCCCCATGGGCTGCGGCGCGACCGAGCCCGGCTACGCCACCACCTCCCCCGTCTCCGCCATTCAGGGCCAGTAGTAAGACGGGGTCAGGTCTTACATTCCGACATTTCCGCCTGGCGGAGCCTTGCCCGCCCGCCATCCAAATGTCGGAATGTAAGACCTGACCCCGTCCGGTCTACCGGTTACTGCCGGCGGACCGCCTCGATGACCTCCCCGAAGAGGGACCACTTCTCGCCATCGAACTTGGCCAGCTGCTCCTGCTCGATGGGCGCGAAGTCGGTCGGGCTGGTGTTGATCTTGATGCCGGGCAGCAGCAGCGGCAGCTCCAGGTTCTTCACGTTCGCGGCCTGCTTCATGATGTTCTCGCGCGACAGGTCATTGCCGCACTGCTTGAGCACGTGGGTCATGAGGATCGCCACGTTGTACCCGTAGGCGTTGGCCTGATCGTCCAGCGCCCCGTCCGGGTAGTACTTCTTCATGAACGCGACCCAGTCCTGGAAGCCCTTGTCGTTCTTCCACTGAGGGTCGGTGACCTCCTTCATGTAGAGCGCGGTGATCAGGTCCTTGGAGGCCTCGAGCCCGGCCGGCTTCAGCACGGTGCCCAGCGAGCTCGACACGTTGTTCAGGAAGTGGAGCGGCTTCCAGCCGATCTCGTGCGCCTTCTTGATGGCCTGCGCCGCGAACTTCGGGGTGCTGATGTTGAAGAACACGTTGGCGCCGCTGTTCTTGAGGTTGACGATCTGCGAGTCGATGGTGGGATCGGTGACCTCGTAGGTCTGCCTCATCACGATCAGGTTCTTCTTGTCCCCGAGGCCGTCCTCGAAGCCCTTCAGGTAGTCCTTCCCGTAGTCGTCGTTCTGGTACAGGATGCCGATCTTCGGGTCCTTCACGTGGCTCAGGGTGTAGGCGGCGTAGACGCGGCCCTCGGTCTGGTAGTTGGGCTGGTAGCCCATGGTCCACGGGAAGTTCTTGGGGTCGTTCCACTTGGTGGCCCCGGTGGCCACGAACAGCTGCGGCACCTTGCGCTGGTTCAGGTACTTCTGGATCGCGGTGTTGGGCGGGGTGCCCAGGGTCTGGAACACGAACGCGACCTGGTCCTGCTCGACCAGCTTGCGGACCATCTCCACGGTCTTGGGCGGGCTGTAGCCGTCGTCGTAGGAGATGAAGTTGATCTTCCGCCCGTTGATGCCGCCCTCGTCGTTGACCTTCTTGAAGTAGGCGGCGATGGTCTTGCCGATGGTGCCGTAGGCGGAGGCGTTGCCGCTGTAGGGGTTGGTGTTGCCGATCTTGATCTCGGTGGCGGTGACCCCGACCACCGACTGGGCGGTGGCCGCCCCCGCGGGCGCCAGCCCGGCCAGCGCCGCGAGCAGAAGCCCCACCGTGAACCGCTTGGACAGACTCATGAGATCCTCCCGTTCGGATGATTGAGTGACGTGCACTCAGACCGGGGACTCACCGGCCCGGTCACCGGCCCTTTCCCCTTCCAACCGCCGATCGGCTCAGCCGGATCCACAGCATGTGCAGAAACCCGGCGATGCCCCGTGGCATCACGTACATGAAGCCGATCAGGAACAGACCGAAGATGGCCCAGGGGGCGGCCTTGGAGATGTCCTGGGCCCAGTTGGGCACGAACTGGATGAACAGCGCCCCCCAGATCGCCCCGGAGATCGTCGCGAACCCTCCGATCACGATCCCGGTCAGCAGGGTGATGGAGAGGAAGACGTTGAACGTGTCGGGGGCCACGAAGGCCACCGCCAGCGCGGAGAGAGCCCCCGCGATCCCGGTGTAGGCCGCGCTCACCCCGAAGGTGACCGACTTGTACAGCGCGTTGTTGATCCCCATGGCCTCCGCCGCGATGTGGTTGTCGCGGATGGCCACGAGGGCCCGCCCGACCCGGCCGCGCAGGAGGTTCCAGGCCAGCGCGAACAGCACGAGGGTGACTCCGAGGGTGAAGAGGTACACCCACTGGTCCTCGGTCAGCTTGAGGCCGAACGGGGCCATGGGCTTCGTGAGCACGATGCCCTGGGAGCCGCCGGTCCACTCCTCGAAGTACTTCAAGACCTGGGGCACCGCGAGGGCGAGCGAGAAGGTCGCCAGCGCGAGATAGAGGCCTTCCAGCCGCAGCGCCGGGCGCCCGAAGAGGAAGCCGACGATGAGGCAGATCAGGCCCGCGGTGGGGATCGTCCACACGTAGCTGACGTTCCACCGGTCCATCATGATGGCGGCGGTGTAGGCCCCGATGCCGTAGAAGGCGCCGTGGCCGAGCGAGATCTGCCCGTTGAAGCCGGTGAGCATGTTCAGGCCCAGGAGGGCGATGGCGTAGATCAGCACCTGGGTGAACTGGTAGAGGCGGAAGCCGCTCACGAAGGCGGGGAGGGCCAGCGCGAACGCGATCAGCGCCACCAGCGCGATCGGCCCCAGCCACCGCCCGGCCCGGGCCGGGGCGGAGATCGCCGCCCCGGCGGCGTGCGCCGGCTTCGGCTCCGCGGCGGTCCCACCCCGGGCGGCCATGGCCAGCTAGACCCGCTTCACCACGGTGCGGCCGAAGAGACCGGTGGGCCGCACCAGCAGCACGATGATGATCATGGCCAGCGCGACCGTCAGCTTCAGCTCGGTGCCGATGAAGGACACGTAGGTGCCGACCAGGTTCTCGGTGACGCCGACCAGGATGCCGCCCACCACGGCGCCGACCGGGCTCGAGAAGCCGCCCACGGTGGCGGCCGCGAAGGCGTAGAGCTGGATGCCGCCCATCATGTTGGGGTCGAGGAACACCACCGGGGCCACCATCATGCCCGCCACCGCCCCGAAGGCGGCGGCGAGGCCCCAGCCGAGGCCCAGCATCCAGCTCACCCGGATGCCGCAGAGGCGGCTCGAGACCGGGTTCTGGGCCGCGGCCCGCATCGCGAGCCCCAGGGTGGTGAAGCGGAAGAACAGGAAGAGCAGGACCAGCACGAGCAGCGTGATCCCGATCGCGCCCAGGTCGTGGGCCCCGAAGACCACGTTGCCGATCTTGATCGGGGTGGAGGGGAAGGGGCTCGGGAACGGCTTCTGGATGTAGGAGTAGATCCAGCCCGCCACGCTGTTGAAGATGACGAGCAGGCCCAGGGTGACGATCACGATGGTGAGGACGGGCGCGCCCTCGACCGGGCGGATCACGATGCGCTCGAGCAGGAGGCCGCCCACGAAGGCGATGGTCACGGTGGCCGAGAAGGCCACCCAGTAGGGAAGGCCCGCCTGCAGCATGCTCCAGGCGAGGTAGGTGCTGAACATCGCCATCTCGCCCTGGGCGAAGTTCACCACGTCGGTGGCCTGGTAGATCATGACGAGCGCGAGGGCCAGGCTCGCGTAGATGCCGCCCGTCGCGAGCCCGGAGACCACCTGCTGGATCAGGATGTCCACGGTCAGTACCCCAGGTACGAGCGGCGGATGGCGTCGTCCTTCTTCATCTCGGCGGCGGGGCCCGACATGACCACGCGGCCCGTCTCGAGCAGGTAGGCGTGGTGGGCGAGATCCAGCGCGATGGCCGCGTTCTGCTCCACCAGCAGCACGCTGACCCGCTCGTACTCGTTGATGGTGCGCACGATGCGGAAGATCTCGCGGACGACCAGGGGCGCCAGCCCGAGCGACGGCTCGTCCAGGAGCAGGAGGCGCGGGCGCGACATGAGGGCCCGCGCCACCGCCAGCATCTGCTGCTCGCCGCCCGAGAGCGTGCCCGCCTGCTGGCGCCGCCGCTGCGCCAGCACCGGGAAGTACTCGTAGATCTTCTCGTAGTCCTCGGCGAGGGCGCGGCGGTGGCGCCGGGCGTAGGCGCCCAGGCGCAGGTTCTCCTCCACCGACAGCTCGACGAAGGTGCCGCGGCCCTCGGGGGTGTGGGCGATGCCGAGCCGCACGATGTCCTCGGTGCTCTTGCCGTCGATGCGCTGTCCGTCGAAGCGCACCTGGCCGGAGGTCTTCACCATCTGGCACACCGCCCGCAGGGTGGTGGTCTTGCCGGCCCCGTTGGCCCCCAGGATGGTGGTGATCTGGCCGTTTTCCACCGCGAAGGACAGCCCGTGCAGCACCCTGGTCCAGCCGTACTGGGCTTCGAGATCGCTCACCTCCAGGAGCGCGGACATCAGTTCTCCCCGAGGTAGGCGCGGATCACGTCGGGATCGCGCTGGATCTTGGCCGGCGGCCCCTCCGCGATCTTCCGCCCGAAGTCCAGCACCACCACCTGATCGGACACCTGCATCACGAGGCTCATGTGGTGCTCGACCAGCAGCACCGTCACCCCGCGCCGCTGCTGGATCGCGCGGAGGATCGCGCCGAGCGCCGAGACCTCCTCGTGGTTGAGGCCGCCCGCCGGCTCGTCCACCAGCAGGAGCTTCGGCTTGCCCGCGAGGGCCCGCGCCAGCTCCACCCGCTTCAGGGTGCCGAACGGCAGGCCGCTGGCGGGATGCGCGGCCACGCTCTCCAGCTCGAGGAACGCGATGGCTTCCATCGCGGCCTCGCGCATCATCCGCTCCTCCCGCACCACCGAGGGCAGCCGCAGGGCGTTGCTGAGGAAGTCGCCGCGGGTGCGCGCGTGCACGCCCACCATCACGTTCTGCAGCACGGTCATGCTGGGGAACAGGGCCAGGTTCTGGAACGTGCGCCCGATGCCGAGGGCGGCCACCTGATGCGGCGTGTCACGGATGATGGACCGGCCCTCGAAGAGCAGGTCCCCGTGGCTCGGGGTATAGAGTCGGCTCACGCAGTTGAACAAGGTGGTCTTGCCCGCGCCGTTCGGACCGATGAGGCCCACGATCTGCCCGGCAGCCATGTCGAAGGAGACATTGTCGAGGGCGACGATTCCCCCGAAGCGCATCGAGATGTTTCGGACGGACAGGATGTCGGCTCCCACGGCCGGCGTCACGGTGCTCGTACTTATAGGGGGCGGTGCCGCTTTTGTCAATCCTAAACGCTACTTCGCGGGTATAATTTCGCCTCTATGGCGCACCAATACATCTTCGTGATGAAGGACCTGAAGAAGATCGTTCCTCCCAAGCGGGAGATCCTGAAGGGCATCTGGCTGTCCTTCTACCCCGGGGCCAAGATCGGGGTCATCGGCGGCAACGGCGCGGGCAAGAGCACGCTGCTGCGCATCATGGCGGGGGTCGATCGCGACTTCCTGGGGGAGGCCTGGCCGGCGGACGGGGTCAGGATCGGCTATCTGCCGCAGGAGCCGCGGCTCGATCCCACGAAGGACGTGCGGGGCAACGTCGAGGACGGCGTCGCGGAGGTCCGCGCCCTGCTCACCCGCTTCGACGAGATCAACGCGCGCCTGGGCGAGCCGCTCGGCGGCGACGAGATGGAGAAGGTCCTGGCCGAGCAGGCGCGTGTCCAGGACGCCATCGAGGCCGCCAACGGCTGGGACCTCGACCGGACCGTCGAGATCGCCATGGACGCGCTGCGCTGCCCGCCGCCCGACGCGGACGTGAGCACGCTCTCCGGCGGCGAGGTGCGGCGGGTCGCCCTGTGCCGCCTGCTGCTGCAGAAGCCCGACCTCCTGCTGCTGGACGAGCCCACCAACCACCTCGACGCGGAGAGCGTGGCCTGGCTCGAGCGCTTCCTGAAGGAATATCCGGGGACGGTGGTGGCCATCACCCACGACCGCTACTTCCTCGACAACGTGGCGGGCTGGATCCTCGAGCTGGACCGCGGCGCCGGCATCCCGTGGGAGGGCAACTACTCCTCGTGGCTCGAGCAGAAGAAGCAGCGCCTCGCCCTCGAGGAGAAGCAGGAGACCGCGCGGCAACGCACCCTCGAGCGCGAGCTGGAGTGGGTGCGCATGTCCCCGCGCGCGCGGCAGGCCAAGTCCAAGTCGCGCCTGCAGGCCTACGAGGAGCTGCTCGCGCAGGGAGGGCGGGATCGCGAGGGGCAGGCCGAGATCGTCATCCCGACCCCGCCGCGCCTGGGCGACGTGGTGGTGCAGGCCGAGCACGTCTACAAGGGCTACGGTGATCGGCTCCTCATCGAGGACCTCTCGTTCAGCCTGCCCCGCGGCGGCATCGTCGGGGTCATCGGCCCCAACGGGGCGGGCAAGACCACCCTGTTCCGCATGATCACCGGGCAGGAGAAGCCGGACCGCGGCGCGCTCCAGATCGGCGAGACGGTGCGGCTGGCCTACGTCGACCAGTCGCGCGACGCGCTCGATCCGGCCAGGACGGTGTGGGAGGAGATCTCGGGCGGCGCCGAGCAGCTGCAGCTCGGCACCCGGGCGATCGCCTCGCGGGCCTACGTGGCCTCCTTCAACTTCAAGGGCGCCGACCAGCAGAAGCGGGTGGGGGACCTCTCGGGGGGCGAGCGCAACCGCGTCCACCTGGCCACCATGCTCAAGAGCGGCGGCAACCTGCTGCTCCTCGACGAGCCCACCAACGACCTCGACGTGGATACCCTCCGCGCGCTGGAAGACGCGCTGCTGTCCTTCGCGGGCTGCGCGGTGGTGATCAGTCACGATCGCTGGTTCCTCAACCGGGTCGCCACCCACATGCTGGCCTTCGAGGGCGACAGCCGGGTGGTGTGGTTCGAGGGCAACTACGAGGACTACGAGGCCGACCGCCGCAAGCGGCTGGGGGCGGCGGCGGAGACCCCGCACCGCATCCGCTACAAGCCGCTCACCCGGGGCTAGGAGGGCGCCATGTTCAAGGACGTCGTGACCACCGCCGAGGAGCTGCGGGCCATCTTCGGGGCCCCCCACGAGCGGGCGGTGAAGAAGGACCGCGGCCGGCTCGATCGGCACACCCGCGAGTTCATCGCCCGCTCGCCGTTCCTGCTGATGGCGACCGCGGGCGCGGCCGGGCGCTGCGACGTCTCGCCCAAGGGCGACGTCCCCGGCTTCGTGCTGGTCCTCGACGATTCCCACCTGGCGATCCCGGACCGCATCGGCAACAACCGCATCGACGGGCACCTCAACATCGTGGAGAACCCGCACGTCGGCCTCATCTTCCTGATCCCCGGCCGCGAGGACACCCTGCGCGTCAACGGACGCGCCTGCGTGCTGCGCGACGCGGAGATCCTGGCCCGGCTCGCGGCCCACGGCAAGCCGCCGAAGGTCGCGATCGGGGTCGAGATCGAGGAGTGCTTCCTCCACTGCGCCAAGGCCTTCAAGCGCTCCGGGCTCTGGGAGCGCGAGCGCTGGCCGGACGTCACCGGACTGCCCTCGATGGCGAAGATCCTGTGGGAGCAGATCGACCTCCAGTCCACCGCCTCCTGCAGCGTCGAGGAGTACGAGCGCGACATGGAGGATCGCCTCCGCAAGGGGCTCTACTAGTCCGCCCGTGAGCCCGACGCCGCCGCGGGCGGCCGATATCGTCATCATCGGCGCGGGCGCCATCGGCGCCAGCATCGCCTATCACCTGGCCCGCCGCGGGGCCCGCGACGTGGTGGTGCTCGAGCGCGACACGGTGGGGGCGGGCTCCACCAGCAAGGCGGCGGGCGGCATCCGGGTGCAGTTCGGCACCCGCGTCGAGATCGAGTTCTCCCGGCGCGGCCTCGCCTTCTTCCAGCGGTTCGAGGACGAGATGGGCGTGCCGTGCGACTTCCACCAGGAGGGCTACCTGTTCGTCGTCACCGACGAGCCGACCCTGGCCCGGTTCCGCGCCAACGTGGCGCTCCAGCAGAGCCTGGGGGCGGACGTGCAGATCATCACCCCGGACGACGCGCGCGCCCTGGTGCCGTCGCTGGTGGTGGACGACGTGCTCGCCGCGGTGTGGGGGCCGCGCGACGGCTACGCCTCGCCCAACGACGTGGTGCAGGCGTACGCGGCGCAGGCGCGGGCGCGCGGGGTGCGCATCCTCGAGGGGACCCCCGTCACCGGGCTGCGCGTCGAGCGCGGGCGGGTGACCGCGGTGGAGACGCCGGCGGGCGCCATCTCCACCCGCCTGGTGGTCAACGCGGCCGGGCCGTGGGCGCCGCTCGTGGGCCGCATGGCCGGCCTCCAACTGCCGGTGGATCCGCGCCGGCGCCACATCTTCGTCACCGACGCCTTCGACGGGGTCCGCCACCCCCTGCCGCTGGTCACCGATACCGGCAGCGGCTTCTACTGCCGGAGCGAGCAGGGCGCGATCCTGATGAGCCCGGGCGACATCGGGGCCGCCACCGCCTACGAGGCGGAGGTGGACTGGAGCGCGCTGGAGGGGGCGGTGGAGAAAGCGGTGCGCCGCATCCCCGCGCTCGAGGGCGCGCGGGTGCGCCACGCGTGGGCGGGCCTGCGTCCGCTCACCCCCGACGGGCGCGCGATCCTGGACTGGGCCCCCGGGATCGGCGGGCTGTTCCTGGCGGTGGGCTTCTGCGGCCACGGCTTCCAGCACTCGCCCGCGGTGGGCGAGACGGTGTCGGAGTGGCTGCTCGACGGACGGCCCCGCATCGATTGCTCGGACCTGCGCCTCTCTCGCTTCCCGGCGGCTTGACACGATCCGAGCAGGCCGCTAAGGTCACGCTCCGGCCTCCCGGCAATCACTCTCGATCGGGGCGGCGCGTCAATCCGAAGGAGGTGTCGGCAGTGCCGGATGTCTCGCTCGCCCGGCTGCGCGAGATCGCGACCCTCGCGCGATCCGTCGCCGGCGCCCTCGACACGGAGGCGGTGCTGCACCAGGTGGTGGAGGCGGTGCGCGCCCTCCGGCCTGGTGCCTTCTGCGTGGTGCGGCTGGTGGATCACGAGCGGGGCGGCTACCGTCTCGCCGTCACCAGCAGCGGACCGGCCGAACGGCTCATGCCGGTGATCCCGTTCGGCCACGGCATCACCCACGCGGTGGCGGAGAGCGGCCAGCCCCTGCTCGTGTCCGACGTGCTCGGCGACCCCCGCCTGGTCTCGCCGACGTGGCGCGAGGACGCTCACAAGGCCTACTACGGTGTCCCCATCGCGGCGGCGGGGGAGCTGATGGGGGTGCTCAGCGTGGCGCTCGCCGACCAGGACGAACCCACCGCGGAGGAGCGCGAGATCGTCGACATGCTCGCGAGCCACGCCGCGGTCGCGATCGGCAACGCGCGGCTCTTCGCGGAGAGCGAGCGCCGGCGCCGCACCGCGGAGGCGCTCTCCGAGGTGTGGCGGTTCCTCTCCGAGACCTTCGACGTGGCCGCGCTGGGCCAGCGCATCGCGGACGTGGTGCTGCGCGCCCTGCAGGTGCGCGCCGCCGCGCTCTACCGGCTCGTGCCGGATTCCGGCCGCCTCGAGGTGATCGGCCGGTCCGGCGAGGCCGAGCGCTTCCTCGACCCGGGCTCCATGCTGCCCCCCGGTCACGGCGTGGTCGGGCTGGCCGTGAACCGGCGCCAGCCGGTGGTGACCCCCGACGTCCGCCTCGACCCGCGCATCACCGCCACCCCCGACATGCGCCTCGGGCACGCGCTGTGCCCGTCGGTGCTGTCGCTGCCCCTGGTGGTGAAGGGGCAGGTGGTGGGCGGCTTCACGGTCGGCGACCGCCTCGGCCGCGCCTACTCCGACGACGACCTCCGCCTGGCCCAGACCTTCGCGGACCAGGCGGCGGTGGCGCTGGAGAACGCGCGGCTGTTCGAGGAGGCGGAGCGCCGACGCTGGCAGAGCCTCGCGCTGGGCACGGTGAGCCAGACCCTCGCGCAGTCGCTGGACCCGAGCGGGGTGGCCCAGCGGGTGGTCGAGGCCGCGCGCGACCTGCTGGGCGTGGTGGCGGCGTCGCTCTACCACCTCGACCCGGCCACCGGCGCCCTGGTGGAGACCGCGTGCGCGGGCCGCTCGCCCGGACGGGACTGGCCGCTGCGCCATCCGCGCGGCACCGGGGTGGCGGGCCTCGCGGTAACCGAGCGGCGCGCGGTGGTCTCCAACGACGTGCTGGCCGATCCGCGCCTGTCGCTGGCCCCCGAGGTGCGCGCGCACGTGGAGCAGACGTCGGTGCGCGCGGTGCTCGCGGTGCCGCTGACCGTGAAGGAGCAGGTGATGGGCGTGCTCGCGCTGCTGGACGGGGCGGGGCGGAACTTCAGCGCGGAGGACGTGCGCCTGGCCCGCGCGCTCGCCGACCAGGCGTCGGTGGCGCTCGAGAACGCGCGCCTCTACGCGGACGCCGAGCAGCGGCGCCTGGAGAGCGATACCCTCACGGGCCTCGTGCGCACGATCAGCTCGAGCCTCGACCTGCCCTCGGTCATGCGTCACGTGGCGGGCGCGGCCCGCCAGCTCTGCAACAGCGACCTCGCCCACGTCCTGCTCCGCGACCCGGAGACCGACACCATGTCCGCCCAGTACGGGGTCGGCAACACGCGGCCCTACGTGACGCGCGTCGAGCGTGGCCGCGGCGCCGGCGGCACCGCGTGGGCGACCGGGCGGCCGTTCCGCAGCTCGGACCGCCGGACCGAGACGCGGCTCCGCGACGACTACCCCGACCTGGTGGCGCGCGAGAGCGTCATCACGACCCTGGTGGTGCCGATCTGGATCAGCGGGCAGGTCGAGGGGCTGCTCTACGTGGAGAACCGCGCCGAGCGACCCTTCACCGATGCGGACGAGGCGATCCTGACGCGCCTGGCCGACCACGCGGCGGTGGCCATCCAGAACGCCAGCCTGTATCACCGGCTGCAGGTGCTGTCCGGCCGCCTCATGGACGTGCAGGAGGCGGAGCGCCGCCACCTCGCGCGCGAGCTGCACGACGAGATCGGGCAGCTCCTCACCGGCCTGCGCTTCACGCTCGACCTGCGCGAGCCGGGCGTGCCCGCTCTCACCCGGCGCCTCGAGGAGGCGCGGGGCCTGGTGGAGGAGCTGCTGGACCGGGTGCGCGCGCTCTCGCTCGACCTGCGGCCGAGCATCCTCGACGACCTGGGGCTGCTGCCCGCGCTCCTGGGACACATCGAGCGCTACACGAGCCAGACCAAGGTGCAGGTCCGCCTGGAGCACCACGGGCTCGACCGCCGGTTCGATCCCGAGACGGAGACCGGCGTCTACCGCATCGTGCAGGAGGCGCTCACCAACGTGGCCCGCCACAGCGGGGTGGACGAGGTGACGGTGCGCCTGTGGGCCAACCACGAGGTGCTCGGGGTGCAGGTGGAGGACCACGGCCGCGGCTTCGATCCCGAGCCGGTGCTCGCGGGCGGCCGCAACGCGGGCCTGGCCGGGCTGCGCGAGCGCGCCTCGCTCCTCAGCGGGCACCTCACGGTGGAGAGCCGGCCCGGGGGCGGCGTGCGGCTCACCGCGGAGCTGCCGGTGAACGGGCCCTCGCGACGGGGAAGCGAGTGAGCCCGATCTCGATCGTGCTCGCGGAGGATCACCACGTGGTCCGGCAGGGCCTGCGCGCCCTGCTCGCCGCGGAGCCGGACTTCGCGGTGGTGGGGGAGGCCGCCAACGGGCTCGAGGTGGCCCCGCTGGTCGAGCGGGTGAAGCCGGACGTGCTGGTGGTGGACTTCGTGATGCCGGGCCTCAACGCGCCCGACATCGTGCGGCGGGTCCTGCGGGTCTCGCCGCGCACCCGCACCCTCGTGCTCTCCATGCACGCGAACCCCGCCTACGTGGTGGAGGCCATGCAGAGCGGCGCGGCCGGCTACGTGCTGAAGGGCTCGAGCGCGGCGGAGCTGGTGCGCGCGATCCGCGCGGTGGCCAGCGGCGCGCGGCACCTGAGCCCGCCGCTCTCCGAGGAGATGGTGGAGGCCTACGCCCAGCGCGCGGTGCCCACCGGCCTCGACCTCTACCGCACCCTCACCCAGCGCGAGCGCGAGGTGCTGCACCTCGCCGCGGAGGGGCAGACCAGCGCCCAGATCGGAGCCCGCCTCAACATCAGTCCGCGCACGGTGGAGGTGCACCGGGCGAACCTCATGCGCAAGCTCGGTCTCCGCGGCCAGGGCGATCTGGTCCGCTACGCTCTCGGGCGCGGCATCCTCACCGTCGACGGCTGAGCCGACCGCGCCGCAAATTACGTACCGCTACGAATAGACGGGAGCGGTGCGCTCCGCGCACTGTCGCGGACAGTGGTGACCGAGTCGTTCCGGCGGCCGCGCCGTGGCTGACGCGAGTTCTCGCACCATCCTGGTGGTGGAGGACGAGGAAGAGGTGCGGTCGCTGACCCGTGACGTGCTGGAGATGCACGGGTACACCGTGCTCGAGGCGCAGGATCCCGAGGACGCGGTCCGGCTCGGGGAGACCCACCCGGGACCGATCGACCTGCTGATCACCGACGTGGTGATGCCGCGCGTGAGCGGTCCCGAGCTGGCGCGCCGCCTGCGGGGCCGCCGGCCCACCCTGCGCGTGCTCTGCATGTCGGGCTACCCGGAGAGTGCCGATCGTCCCGCCGGGGAGGCAGGGTGGAACGGGTGGCTGCAGAAGCCGTTCGCGCCCGACGGCCTGGTGGCGAAGGTGCGCGAGTGCCTGGGCGCTACCAGCTGAGGCTGCCGCTCGCGAAGTAGCCCACGAACTGCCAGAGCAGCCCGCCCGCCCACGCGAGCGTGCCGAGCGTCACCAGGCCGCGGAACGCGCCCGGGGCGGGCCGCCCGCGGCGCCACTCGCCCGCGCACGAGTACCAGAGCGAGGCCACCAGCAGGAGGGCGGCCCCGGCCAGCGTGAGCACCCAGCCCACCATCACGGCCAGGGTGAACTGCGGATCGAAGAAGATCGTCGGATGGTACATGGTGGCTCCTGTCCTCAGCGTGGCTGCATGCGGATGGCCCCGTCGAGCCGGATGGTCTCGCCGTTGAGCATCCCGTTCTCGAAGATGTGCGCGACCAGGGCCGCGTACTCCGACGGGCGGCCGAGCCGGGGCGGGAAGGGAACCTGCTTGCCGAGCGACACGCGCGCCGGCTCGGGCAGGCCGGCCAGCATCGGCGTCTCGAAGATGCCGGGCGCGATCGTGCAGACGCGGATGCCGGCCTCGGCGAGGTCGCGCGCGATCGGCAGCGTCATGCCCACCACGCCGCCCTTGGAGGCGGAGTAGGCCGCCTGCCCGATCTGCCCCTCGAAGGCGGCCACGGAGGCGGTGTTGACGATCACCCCGCGCTCGCCGTCCGCGGTGGCCTGGTTCGTGGACATCCGGGCCGCCGCGAGGCGGATGCAGTTGAAGGTGCCGATCAGGTTGACCTGGATGACCCGGGTGAACGCGACCAGATCCGCGGGACCGCGCTTGCCGACGGTCTTCTCCGCGATGGCGATCCCCGCGCAGTTCACCAGGCCCTGGACGGAGCCGAAGCGGGCCACCGCCGCGTCCAGGGCCGCGGTCACCTCGTCGGGGTTCGTCACGTCCGCGCCCGCGAACAGCGCGCGGTCGCCGAGGGCGGCGGCCACCTCCTTGCCGGGCGAGCGCGGCAGATCCAGCAGCACCACCGAGCCGCCCGCCGCGTGCAGCCGCTCCGCGGTCGCCCGGCCGAGGCCGGAGGCGCCACCGGTGATCACCGTCGTCGAGCCCGCGATCTGCATGCCGTCCTCCTCGCCAGAGGGAGTGTCACCGACGGTGTAGTATAACCGAGCGGCCATGACGCGCCCCCTGTGGATCCGGACCCCGGAAGACCTCGCCTCGCTGACCTCCGAGCTGGCCGGCGCTCCCGCGGTCGCGATCGACACGGAGGCCGACAGCCTGCACCACTATCCGGGCAAGCTGTGCTTGGTGCAGATCGCCGACGACCGGGGCCGGGGCCACCTGATCGATCCGCTGGCGCTGCGCGACCTCTCGCGGCTGGGCCCGGTGCTCGCGGACCCGGGCATCGTGAAGGTGCTCCACGCGGCGGACAACGACCTCGCGTACCTCAAGCGGCTCTACGGGGTGACGGTGGCGTCGCTGTTCGACACCGCGGTGGCCGCGCGCTTCCTGGGCGCGACCGCGCTGGGCCTCGAGGGCCTGCTCACCCAGTACCTGGGCGTCACCGCGGTGAAGTCTCGCCAGAAGGACGACTGGTCGCGCCGGCCGCTCTCCCCGGCGCAGGAGGCCTACGCGCTCGACGACGTCCTGCACCTGATCCCGCTGCGGGCGCGCCTGCTCGAGGAGCTGCGCGCGATGGGGCGCGAGGCCTGGGTGGCGGAGGAGTGCGCCGCCCTCGCCGCCCTCAGCGTGCCGGAGAAGACGGGCGATCCCGACGCCTACATGAAGCTCAAGGGGGCCAAGGAGCTCGACCCCCGCGGTCTCGCGGTGCTGCGCGAGCTCTACGCCGCGCGCGAGACGCTCGCCCTCCGCCTGGACCGGCCGCCGTTCATGATCGTGGGCAACGAGAGCCTGGTCGCGCTCGCCAAGCGCCTCCCCGCCGACAACGAGGCGATCCTGTCCGTCCCCGGCTGCACCCCGCCGGTGGTGCGCCGGGCGGGGCCCGCCATCCTCGAGGCGGTCGCCCGCGGGATGGCCCTCCCCGCCGACCAGCTGCCGAGGTACCGCGGCACGCCGCGGCCCCACGTCCCCTCGGCGGTGCGGCGCCGGGCGGAGGCGCTGCGCGCCTGGCGCACGCGCGCCTCCAAGGAGATCGGGCTCGAGCCCGGGGTGCTCTTCCCCCAGCGGCTGATCGACCGGCTGGCCGCGGCGCCGCCCGCGGACCTGGCCGGCCTGCGCGAGGTGGAGGGCGTCCACGACTGGCGCGTCGACCTGCTCGGCCGCGCGGTCCTGGAGGTCCTCGCCGCCGCCTGAGCCAGGTTGCCGCGCCCCGGCGATGGTGGTACCCCAGAGCTAGATCGTCTGACCGGCTGGTTGGGCAAAGGAGGGTCTTCCATGGCCTCCAACTCCCGTTACTTCCGTGAAGGCGTCATTGCCGGCCTCATCGGGGCGGCCCTGGTCGCCGTGTGGTTCCTGATCTACGACGCCGCCCGGGGGCGGCCCTTCCGCACCCCGGCGCTGCTCGGGGCCGCCACCTTCGAGGGCGTCACCGACCCCTCCCGCGTGGCCACCGCGGTCCAGTGGGTGCTGCCGTACACCGTGCTCCACGGCGTGGTCTTCGCCATGATCGGGGTGCTGATCGCCTACCTGATCGTGTCGGCCCAGCGCGAGCCGAGCCGGGTGCTCATGCTGTTCATCGCGCTGCTCTGCTTCGAGGTCGCGTTCCTCGCGGTCCTGACGTGGCTGGCGCACCCGGTGCTGGACGAGCTCGCGTGGTGGGCGATCCTCGTCGCCAACGCGCTCGCGGCCGCCGGCATGCTGGTGTACCTGCTCCTGCGATACCGCGCGCTCGGCCGATCGCTGGTGGGCCCGCTCTGGTCCCGCACCGTGCGCGAGGGCATCGTGGCCGGACTCCTGGGCGCGGCGGCGGTGGCGGTGTGGTTCCTGCTCTACGACGCGGCGGCGGGCGTGCCGCTCCGCACCCCGGCGCTGCTGGACGCCGCGCTCTTCCACGGGCTGCGCGACCCGAGCGCCCTGGTGATCACGTGGCCGCTCGTGCTGCAGTACACGATCGTGCACGGCGTCGCGTTCATCCTCTTCGGGATCGCGACCTCGAGCCTGCTCGTGCTGGCGGACCGGGACCCGCGGCTGCTCTTCGGCTTCTTCATGCTGTTCTGCTGCTTCGAGGTGTTCTTCGGCGCGATGGTGGCGATCCTGGCCGAGTGGCTGCTGGAGACGGTGCCGTGGTGGACCATCCTCGCCGGCAACCTGCTGGCCGCGCTGGTCATGCTCGGCTACTTCTTCCGCGAGCATCGGGTGACCTGGCTCGAGTTCCTCCACGCGCGGCGGTAGCATCCCCGCGTCGTGTCCGCTCGGCCGAGGCTCGACTGGCCGGGCGGGCGCGGAGCGTGTTCGGCTGGGCGGGCGCGGAGCGCGGGGTCTCGCGCGCGAGCCGGCCGGGTCCTGTCGCCGGGGGGCGCCCGGCCGCCTCCCGTGTCGGCCCTCGCGCTTCGCGCTCGTCCTTCATCGTTGTCTCCACCATCGCCGTCCCAACCTGTCGCGCTCCACCGTCATCCACCACCGCTTCCACGACGTCGTGGGTCCGTGCTTCCCTCGGCCCGGTGGACCGAGTAGACTCGGCGCGGTGCGAGACCCGCGCGTGAGTGGCGCGGACCAGATCGGGGAGGGGTGAGCGTGGCGAACGGCGAGCTGAAGGGGCGGGTGGCGGTGGTGACGGGCGGCAACGGCGGCATCGGCCTCGGCATGGCGCGCGGGCTGGCCGGCGCGGGGGCGGCGGTCGTGGTGGCGGGGCGCAACGCGGAGAAGAGCCGGCGCGCGGTCGCGGAGCTGGTCGGGCTCGGCGCGCAGGCGGTGGCGATCGAGTGCGACGTCGCGGAGGAGGCCGCGGTGGAGGCGCTCGTGCGCGGCACGGTGGACCGCTTCGGGCGGCTCGACGTGCTCGTCAACAACGCGGGCATGAACATCCGCAAGCCGGTGCAGGACCTCACCCTGGCCGAGTGGCGGCGCGTGCTGGACACCAACCTCACCAGCGCGTTCCTGGCCTGCCGCGCCGCCTACCCGGTGATGAAGCGGAACGGCGGCGGGAAGATCATCAACATCGGCTCGATGATGTCGATCTTCGGCGCCTCGTTCGCTCCCGCCTACGCCGCCTCCAAGGGCGGCATCGTGCAGCTCACCAAGGCGATGGCGAGCGCGTGGGCCCGCGACAACATCCAGGTCAACGCGGTGCTGCCGGGCTGGATCGACACCGAGCTCACCCAGAACGCGCGCCGGGAGGTGCCCGGCCTCCACGAGCGCGTGCTCGCGCGCACGCCCGCCGACCGCTGGGGCGTTCCGGACGATCTGTCCGGCGTCGCCGTCTTCCTGGGCGGACCGGCCTCGGATTTCGTGACCGGGACCGCGATCCCGGTCGACGGGGGCTATTCGATCCAGGGCTAGGTGCGGTACACTGCACGAGGCGTGATGCAGGCGTCGTCGCGACTCGTGCTGCTGGCGGTGCTGCTGACCGCCGCGGTTTCTGGCTGCGCCTCGGTCGCCTCTCTGGACGCGGCCGTCCAGCGCGGGGCCGCTCCCCCTTCGCTGCGGTTCGGGGTGGACACCTTCGCGTTCGCCAACGAGAGCCGCAGCAAGAATCGCGGCAAGCCGGATCTCTACGCCAACTACTGCTTCGTGATGGCGCGCGGAGTCACCCAGTTCCACCGCTTCGCCCGCTTCGATCCCCTGGCGCCCCGGCTGTCCCACGACGAGTACGTGGCGCGCGTCAAGCAGGTGGTGTCGCACGCGCCGTGGCACGACCCCCTGCCCGCGGACGACCGGGTGGTGATCCCCGGCTACGGCTCGCTCTACGAGTTCTCCCGCGACCAGGAAGCGGCGGTGAAGGAGGGGCTCGTCGGACGCTTCTGGACCTGGGTGCACTGGACGAACTGGCGGGTGGTGTTCCCGATGCCGCGCTGGCAGCAGGAGCGGGTGGCCCGCGAGACGGCCGCGGAGCTGGGAGACGGCCGGCCGGTGCAGCTGCTCGTCACCAACTTTCCGACGTGGGAGCTGAACCACACCGTGCTTGCCTACGCCTACGATCTCGACCGGACGGGCAACCTGCTCTTCACGGTGTACGACCCCAACGATCCACGGGAGCCGGGCCTGGTCACGTTCGACCGCGCGGAGCGCCGCTTCGAGGCGACCCGCCTGTACGACACGAGCCGGGGGCCGATCCGGGCCTTCCGGATGTACTACCGGGCGCTGCTCTAGACCGATGCCCCGGTCCGAGTCGAGCTCCGGCGCGACGCCCGACTGGTACTGGCATCGCCTCGACCGCCTCGGCCACTCCTCCGGCTCCGGGAGCCCGCGTGGCCGCGCCTGAGCGGATCGCCATCGCGGCGGCGGGGGCGGTGACCCCGATCGGTCCCGACCTGGAGACGTTCTGGTCCGGCCTCGTGACCGGGGTCTCCGGCATCTCGCAGATCGAGCGCTTCAATGTCTCGGACCTCAAGGTCCAGCGCGGCGGCGAGGTGAAGAAGCTGGGGCGCATCAAGGACTGGTGCGGGGTGCCCGATTGCCGGGCCACCCGGCTGCTGGTCGCGGCCGCGGACGATCTCTGCGCGCAGACCCCGCTGCGCCCGCTGCCGCTCGATCCGGAGCGGGTCGGGGTGGTGGTGGGCACCGCGCTCGGGGGGGTCGAGGAAGGCGAGCGCGCGCTGGCGGGCGACCGGCCCGGTCGGCGCTTCCCGGAGGCGCTCTACGACGGGCCCGGGTACGGCCTCGCCCGCTGGCTCGGGGCGCGCGGGCCGGTGATCACCGTCTCGACCGCGTGCGCCTCCGGCGCCACCGCGCTCGCGGTCGGCGCCGACCTCCTGCGTCGGGACGAGGCGGACCTGGTGCTGGCGGGCGGCTACGACGCGCTCTGCCGCTTCGTGCTGCGCGGGTTCAACGCGCTCCGCTCGCTCACCCGCGACGAGGTGCGCCCGTTCGATCGCCGGCGCACCGGCCTCCTGCTGGGGGAGGCGGGCGCGCTGGCCCTGCTGGTGCGCGAGCGCGACCTGCGCGGCCCGCGGCTCGGCACCCTGCTCGGGTACGGCAGCGCGAGCGACGGCTTCCACATCGCGGCCCCCGAGCCCGAGGGCCGCGGGCTCGAGCGCGCGGTCCGGGCCGCGCTCGCCGACGCGGACGTCGCGCCGCGCGACGTGGACTTCGTGAGCGCCCACGGGACGGCCACCCTGCTGAACGACCGCATCGAGACCGCCGCGCTCAAGCGCGCGCTCGGCGCCCGCGCCCACCAGGTGCCGGTGAACTCGATCAAGGGCGGACTCGGCCACACCATGGGAGCGGCCGCCGCGCTCGAGGCCTTCATGTGCCTGCTCGCGGCCCAGCGCGGTCTCATCCCGCCCACGCTCCACCTGGAGGAGCCGGATCCGGAGTGCGACCTCGACTACGTGCCGGGGCGCGCGCGTCCCGGCCGCCCGCGCATCATGCTGAGCACCTCGATGGGCTTCGGCGGCTGCAACGGGGCGGTCGTGCTGGAGGCGGGCTGATGGCCGCCCCGCACGTCCGCGCGCTGGGCATGCTGAGCGGTCGGCCCGGGGTGGCCGCGGTGCCCGGGCTGTGGGCGCTGCCCCAGCCGGAGCGCGCGGGCGACCGCTTCCGGCGCGCCACCCGCGAGTGCCTGCTCGGCCTTGCGGCGGTGGACGCGATGCTCGAAGATGGCAGGGCCACGCGGGAGGCGATCGCGGGCGACGGCACCGCGCTGCTCTACGTGACGGCGGCCGCCTACGGGGCCTCCAACCGCCAGTTCATCGAGCGGCGGGGCGGGGTGATGCACTTCGCGTACACCGCGCCCGCGGTGGTGCCGGCCGAGGTCGCCATCGAGTTCGCGGTGACCGGCGCGTATGGCATCCTGATCGGCGGAGCGCCGTCGACGCTGCGGGCGATCCGGCAGGCGGGCCAGATGCTGGACGAGGCGCGCTGCGATCGGGTCCTGCTGCTGGTGGTGGAGATCTTCGAGGAGTGCGCGGATCTCTACGCGCGGTACCGGCGTTACACGAAGTGGCCGCTGGTGGAGACGGCGGCGTGCCTCTGGCTCGAGCGGGGCGAGGGGACGCTGCACTTCGAGTCGCGCCGCGGCGGGCCCGCGTCGGGTCCCGCCCGGGCCGACGAGCGGTTCGCGGCCGGCCCGCTCGCCGACCTGCGCGAGTGGCGGGAGCGCGGGGCGGTCGGCCCGCTGGAGCTGTCCGGGCGCTGGCGCGACGAGCACGCGCGGCTGCAATGGAGCATGGCGAGATCGCACGCCCGCGGCAGCGCGGCGTGACGGGAGGTCGGTGACGATGACGCAGAAGGAGGTGCTGGACGAGCTGAAGGAGCTCGTCGTCGAGCGGCTGAAGTTCGATCCGCGCCGCGCGGCCGACATGACGCTCGAGACGACCCTGCCCAAGGGCGTCGAGGGCTCGCTCGGCCTGGACTCGCTCGACTTCATCGAGCTCTCGGTCGCGCTCGAGGAGCGCTTCGGCATCGTCATCGACGAGGGCCGCGACCTCACCGAGGAGTTCCTCTCCCTCGACTCGCTGTCCCGGTTCATCCTGGCGAAGACCGGTCAGGGGTGAGCGCGGGGCACGCGCGGGCCGCACCGGAATGCCATTCGGGATCACGCCGCCATGAGCGGACCGCGGAGCGATCGCTCACCCGGGGGCCGCCCGCCCGCGGGCAGACCCGACGTCGTGGTCAGCGGGCTCGGCATCGTCAGCCCGTACGGCGCGGGGGTCAAGAGCTTCTGGACCGGTCTCGCCGCCGGCACCTGCGCGATCCGGCCGATCACCCTCATCGACACGGAGGGCTTCCGCTCCCGCATCGCGGCCGAGGTGCCCGCGGAGGTGCTGCCCACCCTGCGCGCCTCGCGCCGCCGCTCCCGCGCCGATCGCCTGGCCCTCGCCGCGGCCCGCGAGGCGCTCGCCGACTCGGGCCTCGAGGGCCGGGCCCGCCGCGAGTCGGCCCTGCTGGTGGGCGCGGTCGGCGGCGGGATGCTCGAGGGCGAGCAGTGGTACCGGGGCGTGTCGAGCGGGCGGGGCGGCGGCGACGTCCGGTCGCTGCGGTCGATCCTGCCGCTCTCCCACGCGGAGACCCTGAGCGCGCGCCTGCGTCTCACCGGGCCCAAGGAGACGGTGGTGATGGCGTGCGCCTCCGGGGCCGCGTCCATCGCGCTCGGGGCGGATCTCATCCGGGCCCGGGTGACCCCGACCGCGCTCGCGGGCGGCGTGGACGCGCTCACCCACATCTGCTTCATGGGGTTCAACGCGCTCAAGCTGCTCGACCCCGGGCCGTGCCGGCCGTTCGATCGCGACCGCCGCGGGATGTCGATCGGCGAGGCCGCCGCGTTTCTCGTGCTGGAGGACGCCGAGCACTGCCGCGCGCGGGGGGGCCGGGCGCTGGCCCGCCTGGCCGGCTACGGCATGACCACCGACGCCCACCACGTCACCGCCCCGCATCCCGAGGGCGAGGGGATGATCCACGCCATGCAGCAGGCGCTGGCCGACGCCGGGCTGGATCCGGCCGCGGTGGGCTACGTGAACGCCCACGGCACCGGCACCCCGCAGAACGACCGCGCGGAGGCGCTCGCCCTGCGCCGAGTGTTCGGGGAAGGGCGCGTGCTGGTCAGCTCCACGAAGTCGCTCGTCGGCCACACCATGGCCGCCGCGGGCAGCGTGGAGGCGGTCGCGACGATCCTGGCCCTGCAGCACGGCCTGCTGCCGCCCACCGCGAACCTCGAGCACGTCGATCCCGACGTGCCGTTCGACTGCCTGCCGGTGAGCGCGCGCCCCGCCGAGGTGGGCGCGGGCCTCTCCAACTCCTTCGGCTTCGGCGGCCAGAACGTGAGCCTGATCTTCGAGAGGGCCCCGCGGTGAGCCGGCGGGTGGTGGTGACCGGGCTCGGCACCGTGAACGCCTCCACCGCGGGGGGGCGCGAGGCGCTGGCCGCCGCGCTCGAGGCCGGGCGCTCCGCCATCGCTCCGGTCCGGAGCTTCGGGGTGGACGGCTGCGCCAGCACCCTCGGCGCCGAGGTGGCCGACGAGACGCTCGGTGCCCTCGTGGACCGCGACGCGGCCCGGCGGCTCTCGCGCATCTGCCGCCTCGCGCTCGCCGCGTGCGTGCTGGCGGTGCGCGACGCGGGGGTGGCGAGCGGGCCGGGGCTCGGCATCGTGGTCGGCACCGAGTACGGGGATTTCACCTCGAGCCGCGACTTCGCGCAGGGCTTCCTGCGCCGGGGGCCGGCGGGTCTCTCGCCCATGATCTTCCCCAACACGGTGATGAACACCATGGCGTCGACCGCGGTCATCGCCATCGGGGCCAAGGGCCCCTCGGTCACCGTGAATCAGGCCACGCTCGCCGGCGACCTGGCGGTGGCGCAAGGGGCGCGGTTGATCGCCGACGGCCGCGCCGAGGCGATGGTGGCCGGGGGCGTGGACGAGCTCTTCGAGGACGTGTACCGGCGGCTCTCCCAGATGGGCGCGCTCTCGCCGATGGCGGGCACCGCGCCGGAGGGCTGCCGGCCCTTCGCGCCCGATCACAACGGGCCGGTGCTGGGCGAGGGCGCCACCTTCGTGGTGCTGGAGGAGCGTGAGGCCGCGCGGGCGCGGGGCGCGCGCATCCTCGCCGAGATCACCGCGGCCGCGTGGGGCAACGTGCCGACCGCGCCCCACACCGGCGGTCCGCGCCGGCACGATCGGGCCTCGCCGGTGGCCCGCCTGCTCCGCGCCCGCGGCGGCGCGGCGGTCGCGCGGTGCTACGGCTCCGCCAACGGCGATCCGGCGGTGGACGACTGGGAGCGCGCGCTGCTGACGCGCGATCTGCCCGGGGCGCGCGCCGGCCTGCTGCCGCCGGCCGCGCTGGCGTCGCTCTTCGGGCAGCACGGCGGGCTCGGCGCCCTGCGCGTGGGCGCGGCCGCGCTCGACGCGGCGCGAGGCGCTTCCTCGGTCCTGGTCCACGGCATCGCCCGCGGCGGCTGTCGCACCGCCCTCGTGCTGGAGCCGGCCGCGTGAGCGACACGCTGATCGTGATCCCGACGTTCAACGAGTCGGCCACCATCGGCGACATCGTGGAGCGCGCCCGCCTGCACGGACCGGTGCTGGTGATCGACGACGGCTCGACCGACGACACCGCGGCCCGGGCGGCGGCCGCCGGCGCCGAGGTCCTCGCCCTCGGGGCGCGGCGGGGCAAGGGCCATGCCCTGCGCCGCGGCTTCGAGGAGGCGCGCCGCCGCGGGGTGGCGCGCGTGGTGACCCTCGACGGGGACGGCCAGCACGAGCCCGACGAGATCCCGCGGCTGCTCAAGGTGTCGATCGAGGAGCCCGACGCCCTCGTGGTCGGCGGGCGGCTCACCGGGCTCACCGAGGTGCCGGGCCGGGTGATCCCGGCGACGCGCCTCGCCGCGCTGCGGGTGGCCGGCTTCTTCATCGACTGGCTGAGCGGGGTGGCGGTGCTCGACACCCAGTCCGGCTTCCGCGTCTACCCCGCGAGCCTGCTCGCGGCGGTGAGCCCGCGCCGCGGCGGCTTCGTGCTCGAGACCGAGATGCTGCTGCGGGCCGCCGACCGGGGTGTGCCGATCCGCGAGGTGCCGGTCACCCCGATCCACTTCGAGGACCGCCGCAGCCGCTTCCGGCCCGCCCGCGACGGGCTCGCGGTGGGCACGTACCTGGCGGGGCGCATCGTCACGCGCTGGGCGCGCGAGGCGTTCGCGGGGGCGGCCTGGGTGGTCGGCATCTTCAGCCCGACCCGGCTGCGGCACCGGCATCGCGAGATGTACCAGTTCGCGGCGCCGCACCGCGCGAATCCGCCGGGCTGGGCGCTCGCGGTGGGCGCCTTCGTGGCCGACCGCGCGCTCCGCACCATCGAGCGCGGCTGGCGCTCGGATCACGCGCGCGGCCTGCGCCTGGCCGCCGCCGCCACCGCCGCGACGCCGCTGCTGCTGGCGCTCACCCTCGGCCGGCGGGCGCTGACCACGGGAGGTCGTGACCCGCTCGGCGCGGTGGTGCGCGGGCTCTACTCGCAGGACGCGCTCGCCTCGACGCTCGCGTCCGCGGCCCCGCGTCCGGCCGGGCCCGGCCCGTTAGCCGCGGACTACGACGTGCTGGTGGTGGGCGGCGGCCCGGGTGGCTCGAGCGCGGCGACCTTCCTCGCCCGGGGCGGGCTGCGGGTCGCGCTGGCCGAGCGGGAGCCGTTCCCCCGCTTCCACGTGGGGGAGTCGCTGCTCCCCGCCAACATCCCGGTGCTGGAGCGCCTGGGCGTGCTGGACGCGGTGAAGGCCCGCGGCTTCCTGGTGAAGTACGGCGCCTACTTCCACGACCAGGACCTGGACGTGGGCTACCAGTTCCTGTTCCGCGAGGGCAAGCCCTGGCCGGCGTACACCTACGAGGTGCAGCGCGGCGAGTTCGACAAGATCCTCCTCGACCACGCGGCCGCGCAGCCGAACGTCACCCTGCTCCAGCCCGCGACGGTGGAGCGGGTGGCGTTCGACGACGAGGGCGTGACCGCCACCGTGTCGGAGGCGGCGGGCGTCCGCGAGGTGCGGGCGCGCTTCCTGGTCGACGCGAGCGGGCGCGACGCGTTCATCGCGACCCGGCACGGCAAGCGGCGGCCCATCGAGGGGCTCGGCAAGGTGGCCCTCTTCGCCCACTTTCGCGGCGGCAAGCGGTGGCCCGGCAAGGAGGAGGGCAACATCCGCATCTTCAGCTTCGAGCCCGGCTGGTTCTGGTACATCCCGTTCCACAACGGCACCACCAGCGTGGGCTGCGTGCTGCACGCGCGCACCGTGCGCGGGCGCGAGGGCAACCTGGAGCAGCTCTACGAGTCGCTGATCCAGCGCTGCCGGGGCCTCGCGGAGGCCCTCGACGGCGCCCCCCGCATCACGCCGGTGCACAGCGCCGCGAACTTCTCGTACCGGACCGAGCCGGCGGTCGGCGACCGCTTCGTGTGCGTGGGCGACGCCATCGCGTTCCTGGATCCGATCTTCTCGTCCGGCGTGTACCTGGCCACCCAGTCCGCGGAGCTCGCCTCCGCCGAGATCTTGAAGGCGTTCCGGGAGAGCCGCTTCGAGGCGTGCCGGTTCGCGGGCTACCAGAAGACCATCCGGCGCGGCATGGAGCCCTTCCAGCGCTTCATCCGCCACTTCTACGACCCGTCGTTCACCGAGGTGTTCCTCAACCCGCGCGAGTTCGCGGGCATGGTGGACGGGGTGACCGGGGTGCTGGCGGGCGGCGCGTTCCTGCGCATGAGGCTGCGGATGCGCCTGTCGCTCGAGGTGTTCTTCATGGTCGTCCGCATCAATCGCTGGGTGCGGCGGCGGCGCGGGCTCACCACCGAATCCCGCTTCACATGGTAGGCGGCCTCCGGAGGCTCCTGCCCAGGAACTACCTCTTCACGATCCTGGGCATCGGGGTGGGCGTGGCCGGCCTGGTCGCCCTCGGGGCGATGGCCGAGCGCATCACCGCCTTCATCGACGGGGGCGACCGCTTCGTGCTCGGGCAGATCTCGGTGGCGGGCGAGGGCATGGGCATGGGCACCGGCTTCACCGCGGGCGGCCTGCTCCGCGAGGAGAAGATCGAGCAGATCGCCCGCGTGCCCGGCGTGGCCGCGGTGCAGGCGCAGGTGATGCTGCCGCTCAACCCCACCACCTCGCAGTTCCTCACCCTGACCCAGGAGCTGATCCTGGGCATCGATCCGACCGCGCCGATGCCGAACCGCCAGCTCCGCGAGATGCCGGTCGAGCGCGGGCGCTTCCTGCGGGCGGGCGACCGCGGGGTGGCGGTGCTGGGCGCGGACTTCGCGTCGAGCCGCCACCTCACGGTGGGGCAGACGATCGAGCTCGGGGCCGGGCGGCGCTTCGAGGTGGTCGGGGTGCTCGACAAGACGCTCACCGCGCCGGACCGCTTCGCGATCGTGCCGCTGGAGGACGCGCGCGACCTGTGGCTGCGCCGCGACCCGTTGCTGGTGCAGGTGTTCGCGGGCGGGCGCGGGAGCATGAGCCGCCGCGACCTCAACACCGGCGCCGCGGTGGCGTGGGCCGACGGGGTGGACGGCGACGAGCTGGCCCGGCGCATCCAGGCCACGGTGCCCGGCGTCAACGTGACGATCCCCGGCGAGCTGAGCCGCGTGCTGCGCCAGTCCACCGCCTTCTTCTCCGCGCTGCTCTTCGGCATCGGGGTGCTGGGCCTCGTGATCGGCGGCGCCTCGCTCTCCAACACGGTGACCGCCGCCGTCTTCGAGCGCATCCGCGACTTCGGCATCAAGCGCGCCCTGGGCGCCACCGATGTCCAGCTCCTGCGCGAGATCCTCACCGAGGCCCTCGCGGTGTCCATCTCGGGCGGCGTGATCGGGGTCGTCCTGGCCCTCGTGATCGGCTTTCTGGTCGACGCGCGCGTCCTGCGGGAGGGCCAGCAGCTCTTCCTGTTCTCGCCCCGGCTGCTGCTGTTCGCCCTCGTCTTCTCCACCATCCTCGGCGCGCTCGCCGCCGCCTACGCGACCCTGCGCATCGTGCGGCTCTCGCCCGCCGAGGCCATCCGGCGCGGGGCCTGAGGACCGGCCCGCGTGCGCGTGCGGGCGGTGGGCCTCGGCAAGACCTTCCGCGGGCCGGACGGCCGTCCGGTGCCGGTGCTGGAGCGCGTGGACGTGGAGGTGGCGTCGGGGGAGTTCGTGGCGGTGGCGGGCGCGTCCGGCTCCGGCAAGTCGACCCTGCTCAACCTCGTGGGGCTGCTCGAGCCGCCCGACCGCGGCGAGGTCTGGTTCGACGACGTGTGCGTGAGCCGGCTCTCGCGTCGCGCGCAGTGCCCGGTGCGCGGCCGCTCCATCGGGTACGTCTTCCAGTCCTTCCTGCTCATCACCGGGCTCACCGCGCTCGACAACGTGCTCCTGGCCGCGCGCTACGTGGGCCGGGCCCGGAGCGAGGCGCTGCCCGCCGCGCGCGCCCTCATGGAGCGGCTCGGCGTGGCCCACCGCGCCGGGCACTACCCGGCCCAGCTGTCGGGCGGGGAGCAGCAGCGGGTGGCCTACTGCCGGGCGGTGCTGAACGACCCGCCGCTCGTGCTGGCCGACGAGCCGACCGGGAACCTCGACGAGGGCCACGCCGCCGTCATCCTGTCCGAGCTCCGTGGACTGTGCCGGGAGCGAGGGGCGTCGGTTATCCTTGTCACGCACCGGGCCGACGCGGCCGCCCTCGCCGACCGCACCCTGCGCCTGCGCGCGGGGCGTCTCGAGCCCGGAGGAGGGGGGACGACATGACCCTGCGTCGCGTGCTCGCGGCCGCGCTGGTCCTGGGCGGCCTGCTGGCGCCGACGGGGGCGGCGCGCGCGGACGACGTGAGCCGCACCTTCGAGGCGCCAGCCGACCGTGTCTTCACCGTCACCCGCTCGGTGCTCAGGAGCCTGGGCTGGGACATCGACAAGGAGGATCGCGACGTGGGCTGGATCGTCACCGATTCCCGCCGGCTCGACGGCGACGACTACGGGGTCTACGCCAAGGGCGTCAAGCACCGGCTGCGCGTGACCGTCAAGCGCGTGAGCGGCAGCCGCAGCGCGGTGTCGGTGGAGCGGCGCGTGTACAAGGAGGAGCGGATCCTCTTCGTGGACAAGGAAGAGGACCTGAAGACCGACGACCGCTCGGTCGAGACGCGCATCCTGGACGAGATCGGCCGTTCCCTCTAGTGACGGGTCTGCGCGACGCCGGCGTCGCCCTGGTCCTCGCCGTGGGGCTCGCCGCGCTGCTGCTGACGCCGGGCCTCGGGGCGGCGCCGCTGGACGATCCGGGCGAGGGCCAGCACGCCGAGATCGCGCGCGAGATGCTCGGCGGCAGCTGGATCACCCCCCGCCTCAACGGCGTGCGGTACTTCGACAAGCCCCCGCTGCTCTACTGGCTGACCGCGGCCGCCTTCCACCGATGGGGTCTCACCGAGGGCGCGGCGCGCCTCGCCCCGCTCGCGGGCGCGCTCCTCGCGGTCGCCGCGACCACCGGGCTCGGCGTGGCCCTGCTCGGCCGGGGCGGGGGCGTGCTGGCCGGCGCGGCGCTGCTCTCCTGCGCGCTGTTCGCGGCCTTCGCGCGCTACGTGCGGCCGGAGACGCTCTTCGTGGCCGCGATCGCGTGGGGCTTCGCGGGGCTGCTGCTGGGGATGGGGGGGCGGGCGCGATGGGCGGTCGCGGGGTGCGCCGCGCTGGGCCTCGCCGCGCTCGCGAAGGATCCGCTCGGGACCATCGGGCCGTTGCTGGCCGTCGGGGGGGCGCGGTGGCTGGCGGGCCGGCTCCGGCCGCTCGGGGCGTGGCTGCCCGCGGCGGGCGTGGCGCTGATGGTGGTGCTGGGCGCGAGCTGGTACGTGGCGGTGGCCGCGGGTGAGCCCGCGTTTCTCTGGTACACCGTGGTGGACAACCACGTCCTCAACGTGGCCCGCATGCGCGAGTTCCCAGACGAGGACGTGCCGCTGTCCGCGCTCGAGTTCGTGGCCGCCGCCGCCTTCGGGGCGTTCCCGTGGATCATCGCGGCCGCGGTGGCGGTGGCGGGGCTCGTGCGCCGCCGCGCCTGGCGCGATCCCGCGGAGACGCCGTGGATCGCCCTGGCCCTCTGGGCGGTGGGCGTGCTCGGCCTCTTCACGCTGTCGCCGTTCAAGCTGCCGCACTACGGCCTGCCCGTCTATCCGGCGATCGCGCTCCTCGCCGCGCGCGCGTGGCGCGATCCGTCCGGGCCGCGTCGGGGGCTGATCCTGACGCACCTGCTCGTCTTCCTGCTGCTGGGCGCGGGGCTCGCCTGGTGGGGCGCGGGCGACGGGCGCGCGTTCACCGACGCGGTGTTCGGCATCAGCGACGTGTACTCCCGCAAGGAGGCGGCGTGGGGGCAGACCTCCCCCTATCCGCCGTGGTCCGATCTCCAGCCCCTGCTCGTGCGCGCGGCGGTGCTGCTGCTGGCCGGCGCCGGCTTCCTCGCGGTGGCGGCGGCGCGGCGGTCGGCGCGCCTGGGGGCCGCGGTGGTGGGCGCGGTCATGCTGCTGCTGGTGCCGGTGGTCGGTGATGGGCTCGCGGCGACCGCGCGCGCCCGGGCCGTCGCGGGCATGGGGCGCGAGGTTCGCGTCCGCCTCGCACCCGACGACGTGCTCGTGCTGGAGGGGCCCATCGAGAACGCGGGCGCGATCGAGTTCTACTCGGGCCACCGCCCCGCCCTGCTCGACGGCCGCCGCAGCGTGCTGGGCATCGGCGCCACCTTCCCGGACGCGGCGGATACCTTCTGGACGCCCACGCGCTTCGCGGAGGCGTGGGCCTCCCCGCGGCCGCCGTACCTGCTCACCACCCGCGAGCCCACGCGCAGCATCGTGGCCCGGCTGCCCCCCGACAGCGTGCAGCTGCTCGCGGCGGAGAACGGACGCTGGCTCTACCGCCACGCGGGGGCGGCGGCCCGCTGATGCTGACCGAGCTCATCGTCCACTTCACGTACCCGGGCGTGTTCCTCATCCTGCTCGCCACCGGGCTGGGCGTGCCGGTCCCCGAGGAGCTGCCCATCGCGATCGCGGCCATGATGGCCCGGTGGGAGGTGATGAGCTGGTGGGGGGCGCTCCTGGCCTGCCTGGCCGGCGTGCTCTCCGGCGACATGCTGCTCTACGTGCTCGGCCGGCACTTCGGCCGACGCATCCTCAACTGGCCGACCGCGCGGCGCATCCTCACCCCGGACCGCGAGGCGCGGGTCATGCACGCCTATCACAAGCACGGGCTCAAGTTCGTGGTCATGGCGCGGCTCATCATGGGCCTGCGCGCGGCCGCGTTCCTCACCGCCGGCCTCGTGCGCGTGCCCTTCCCGCGCTTCCTGCTGGTGGACGTGGCCGCGGTGCTGCTCAGCGTGCCCATCTCGTTCGGGGTCGCCTACCTGGTCGCGGACTCGGTGGCGGTGGCCCTGGCCCGGGTGCGCGAGCTGCAGCTGTGGATCGCGGGATTCACGCTGCTGGTGGCGGCGGGGTGGGTGATCGTGCTCCTGCGGCGCCGCCGTCGGTCGAGGCCCTGACCGCGGACGCTGTGGTATCGTGAGCGAGTCGTGACCGAAAGCTACCTGCGCACGCTGTTCCTCCATCCGCCCGCGGCCGCGGGCTTCGATGGGGGCGCCGGCTCCCGCTACCAGGCCCGGCGCGAGATCCGCTCCTTCTGGTATCCGACGTGGCTGGCCCAGCCCGCCGCGCTCGTGCCCGGCTCCCGGCTGGTCGACGCGCCCCCGGACGGGCTCACCCTGGACGACGTGCTGCCGCTCGCCCGCGGCTACGACCTCTGCGTGATGCACACGAGCACGCCCTCCTTCGCCTCCGACGTGCGGGTGGCCGAGGCGCTCAAGGCGGAGAACCCGGATCTCATGATCGGGCTGGTGGGCGCGGCGGTGGCGGTGGCCCCGGAGGCCTCGCTGCGCGCGAGCCGGGCGGTGACCTTCGTGGCGCGCAACGAGTTCGACTTCACGATCCAGGAGGTCGCCCTCGGCCGGCCGCTGTCCGGCATCCGCGGGCTCTCCTACCGCGTGAACGGCCACGTGGAGCACACCCCGGAGCGGCCCCCGCTCGAGAACATGGACGCGCTGCCGTTCGTGACCCCGGTCTACAAGCGCGACCTCACGGTGGAGCACTACGCGATCGGGTACCTGCGGTATCCCTATGTGTCGCTCTACACCGGGCGCGGCTGCCGGTCGAAGTGCACGTTCTGCCTCTGGCCGCAGACAGTGGGGGGACAGCGCTACCGGACCCGCAGCCCGGAGCACGTGGCGGAGGAGATGGCGCTCGCCGCCTCTCTCTTCCCGCAGGTGCGCGAGTTCTTCTTCGACGACGACACGTTCACCGACGACCTGCCGCGCGCCGAGGCCATCGCCAAGCGGCTGGGGCGCCTCGGCATCACCTGGTCGGTGAACGCCAAGGCGAACGTGCCCTACTCGACCCTCAAGGTGCTCAAGGACAACGGCCTGCGCCTGCTCCTGGTGGGCTACGAGTCCGGCAACCAGACGATCCTCAACAACGTGAAGAAGGGCGTGCGGCTGGACGCGGCCCGGCGCTTCACGCGCGACGCCAAGTCGCTCGGGATCGCCATCCACGGCACCTTCATCCTGGGCCTGCCCGGCGAGACCCGCGAGACCATCGCGGAGACCATCCGGTTCGCGACCGAGATCGACCCCGACACCATCCAGGTGTCGCTCGCCGCCCCGTACCCGGGCACCGCGCTCTACGAGGAGGCGCAGCGCAACGGCTGGCTCGAGACCGAGGACCTGGTGGACGGCTCGGGCGTGCAGGTCAGCGCGATCGGCTATCCGCATCTCTCGCGGCCGGAGATCTTCCGCTCGGTGGACCACTTCTATCGCCGCTTCTACTTCCGCCCCCGCAAGATGTTCTCGCTCGCCTCCGAGATGGTGCACGACCGTCAGGTCCTGAAGCGCCGGCTGTCCGAGGGGCGCGAGTTCCTCCGCTTCCTGCGGCTGCATCGGGCCCCCTCCAGCTGACCCGCCGCATGAAGGTGCTGCTGATCGACACCATCGCCCCCGAGGGGATCGCGCACCTGACCGAGCGCGGGTTCCAGGTGGACCAGGTCTCGAGCAAGCTCGATCGGGAGACCTTGCTGGCGCGTCTGGGCGACTACGAGGGCATCGTCACGCGCTCCTCGACCGCGGTCACGTCCGAGTTCCTCGCCCGCGCCCGCCGGCTGCGCATCCTGGGGCGGGCCGGGGTCGGCGTGGACAACATCGACGTGGACGCCTGCTCCCGGCAGGGCGTGGTGGTGGTCAACGCTCCCTCCGGCAACGTGGTGTCGGCGGCCGAGCACACGGTGGGCATGCTGCTGGCGCTGGTCCGCAAGATCCCCCTCGCGCACGAGGCGCTCCGGCGGCTCGAGTGGGATCGCGGCATCTACGGCGCCGAGCTCTTCCGGAAGACGGTGGGCATCCTCGGCCTCGGCAAGGTGGGCTCGCGGGTCGCGGCGCGGCTGCGCGCCTTCGACATGGAGGTGCTGGTCCACGACCCGTACATCCCGGAGAGCCGGGCGCGGGACCTCGGGGTGCGGCTCACCGATCTGCAGACCCTGCTGGGTCGCGCCGACGTGCTCACGGTGCACGTGCCGCTCACCGACGAGACCGAGAACATGATCGGCGCGCGCGAGCTGGCCGCGACCAAGCCGGGAGTCCGGGTGGTCAACTGCGCCCGCGGCGGCATCGTCAACGAGGAGGCGCTGCTGGCCGCGCTCGACTCGGGCCACGTGGCGGGGGCCGCCATCGACGTGTGGAGCGAGGAGCCGCCGGTCTCGCCGGTCCTGCGGCGCCTGATCCAGCACCCCCGCGTGGTGGTGACCCCGCACCTGGGCGCCAACACCCACGAGGCCCAGGTGAACGTGGCGATGGACGTGGCCCGCCAGCTGGTGGCCTTCCGGGACGGCGAGCTGGTCGAGCACGCCGTCAACATCCCGGTGGCGGACCGGGAGACGCTGGCCGAGCAGCGGCCGTTCCTGCAGCTCGCCGAGCTGCTGGGCCGCTTCTGCCAGCAGCTCGAATCCGACAACGTGGAGCGGGTGGAGGTGGAGCTGGGCGGACACATGGCGCACTGGGACCCGGAGCTGGTCGGACGCGCGGTGCTGAAGGGGCTGCTGGAGCGGGTGACCGCCCAGGCGGTGAACCTGGTGAACGCACACCTGGTCGCGCGCGAGCGCGGCCTCGCGGTCGTGGTGCGCACCGATCCCGACGCGGCCGGGTACACGAACCTGCTGACCGTCACCACCCAGGCCCCCTCCGGCCGCAAGATCATCGCGGGCACCGTCTTCGACGGGGTTCCCCGGATCGTGCGCCTGCGCGACCTCCACGTGGAGTTCATCCCGGAGGGGCACATCCTGGTCCTGGCCTACGAGGACCGGCCGGGCATGGTGGGGCGCATCGGCTCGATCCTGGGCCGCCACAACGTCAACATCGCCTCCATGCACGTGGGCCGGCGCACCCGGCGCGGGCGCGCCATCGTGGTGCTGCTGCTCGACGACGACGTGTCCGCCGAGGTGCTGGAGGAGGTCGCGAAGGGCGTGGAGGCCGACTTCGCGCGGATGATCCGCCTGTGAGCGCCCGGCGGAGCGCCTCGAAGGACACCCCGGTCGGGGTCTTCGAGAGCCGGCCCTGGGGCGGCTTCGTGACCATCGAGGAGGGGCGGGGCTACAAGGTGAAGCGCCTTTTCGTGAAGCCCGGCCAGCGGCTGAGCCTGCAGCGCCACCGCTACCGGGCCGAGCACTGGGTGGTCGTCGCGGGCTCGCCCCGGGTGATCATCTCGGGCCGCCCGAAGCGCCTCAAGCCGCAAGCGGCCGTGGACGTCCCGCGCGGGGCCTGGCATCGGATCGAGAACCCGGGCCGCGTCCCGGTGCTGCTGATCGAGGTGCAGCACGGGCCCTACCTGGGAGAGGACGACATCATCCGCCGTCAGGACGACTACGGGCGCGCCGGGGCGGCCCCGACGCAAGCGAAGCCGAAGAAGCTAGCCAAGAACCGTTGACCGAGACCGGCGGCGGATGTCCGCCAGGTGCGTCCGCCCAGCCCCGGTCGCCCGTCCGCGGGCCCGCAGTGGCTTGGCGAGGCGCAGCCGAAGGCGAGCCGAGCGGATAAGCAATCGCTTGGCGAGGCGCAGCCGAAGGCGAGCCGAGCGGATAAGCAATCGCTTGGCGAGGCGCAGCCGAAGGCGAGCCGAGCGGATAAGCAATGAAGTCAGGGCAGCCGCCCACAGCCGACAGCCCCGACCGAGTGAGCGCCGCCGAACCCGCAGCAGGCCCACCCGGCGGAACAACCACCAACCCCCAACCCCGAGGAGTCACACCCATGCCCATCCAGACCCGGTACCTCTTCAGCGCCGCCATGGACGTCGACCCGGCCCACGAGCGCCTGTTCAACGACGTGTACGACCGCGAGCACGTGCCGAGCCTGCTGACCGTGCCCGGGGTGGTGGCGGTCTCGCGCTTCGAACTGCAGCCGCTGACCATGTCGATCGGCGGGCAGCTCAAGACGATCGTCATCGAGCACGCCCCAAAGTATGTCGCGCTCTACGAGATCGAGAGTCCCGAGGTGTTGACCGGCGAGGCGTGGGCGAAGGCGGTGGAGCAGGGGCGCTGGCCCGCGCAGGTGCGGCCCCACACCCGGAACCGGCAGCACACGCTCTACCGCCGGCTGGGCTGAGCGGGCCTCAGCGCATCCACCCCGAGATGTTCAGGTAGAGGGCGAACAGTCCCAGGTACTCGTGAAGGACGGACTCGGTGCAGCGGCGGTACCGCCACCAGCCGTCCCGGCCGGAGCACTCGTCGTCGATCTCGGCGATGTCCGCGTCCACCGCTCCCGCCGCCTGCCGGCTCCAGATGAGCCGGACACGGCGGGAGTGGAAGGCGTTGGTCACCAAGGTGACCCGGTGCCAGCCGCGGGCCTTCGCGGCGGCGAGCACGCCCCGGAGCTCGGTCTCGGTGATCTCCACCGGCTGATCGAGCGTCACGAGCGCCTCCCGCGGCACCCCGAGCTTGAGCAGCACCGCCACCGCCTCGCCCTGCGGCTCCAGCGGGCGAATCCCCATCTCGATCAAAGCCTGGACCCGCCCCGTCACCGACTGCCGCGACACCACCACGAGGGGCGCGATCCCGCCCCGGTAGAGCTCGGCGGCCTTCGCCTCGCGGCTCGGAGTGCCGCCCGCCACCACCACGATGGCGTCGGAGCGGCCGGTGCCCTCGGGCACCACGAGCGCGCGGCCGGCGGCCCGCAGCAGGGGACGGTGGGCGACGACGGCCACGCCGAGCAGCGCGACCGCCACCAGCAGGGCGACGAGGAGCGGATGCCGTCTCAAAATTTGGGGGGGCGACCCCACGGGAAGTACGATCGGGGCCAGGAGGTACTACCCATGCGACGGTTTCTCGCTCTGTCGGTGACGGTGCTCGCCCTCACGGCGTGCGCGTCGACGCCCCCCAAGGTGCAGCGCAGCGAGTTCGAGGACATCCCGGTCCCGAAGGGACTCGCGGTGGACCTGAACCGGTCCACGATCATCGAGTCGCCGACGGTGAAGGCGGCCCGCATCTTCTACAAGGGCCGCATCGAGCCGGACAGCCTCGCGGTCGCGTTCCGCACCACGCTCGAGGCCAACGGGTGGAAGCACCTCTCGTCGACCACCTCGTCGGACAAGGGCACCACGCAGGTGTACGAGAAGCAGGGCAGCTCGCTCCAGGTGCTGATCTACGAGAGCTGGTACTACACCTGGGTGGAGATGTCGGCCACGCGGATGGTCGGCACGGCGTCGGCCTCGCTCAAGTAGGATCGAGCGACGCGACACGGCGGCGCCCCTACGGGCGCCGCCAGCGCCGTCCGCTGCGCTCGATGAGCGTGTCGGCCTCGGACGGTCCCCAGGTGCCGGCCTCGTAGTTGGGAAACTTCCGCGGATCGCCCGCGGCCCACGCGGTCAGCACCGGCTGCAGCAGCTCCCACGCCATCGTCACCCAGTCGCCGCGCGCGTAGAGGGTGGCGTCGCCCTTCATCGCGTCGAGCAGCAGCCGCTCGTACGCCTCCGGCGGCTCGCCCCCGAACGCCTGCCCGTAGTCGAACTCCATCTCGACCGGCTTGATCCGGAGGTCCTGACCGGGCAGCTTGGCCCCGAACGACAGCGAGATGCCCTCGTCGGGCTGGATGCGCAGCACGAGCCGGTTCGGCTCGCCGAGGATCTCCGGATTGCGGCGGAACACCAGGTGCGGCGTCTGCCGGAACTGGACCGCGATCTCGCTCGCGCGCTTGGGCAGCCGCTTGCCGGTGCGGAGGTAGAAGGGCACGCCGGCCCAGCGCCAGTTCTCGATCTCGAGGCGGAGGGCCGCGAACGTCTCGGTGATGGACTCCGCGGACACGCCCTTCTCGTCGCGGTAGCCCGGCACGCGCTGGCCGTTGACGAAGCCGGGGCCGTACTGGCCGCGCACCGCGAGCCGGTCCACCTCGTCCGCCGCGATGGGCCGGATGGCGCGCATGACCTTGGTCTTCTCGTCGCGCACCGGATCCGCGTCGAAGGTCACCGGCGGCTCCATGGCCACCAGGCAGAGCAGCTGCAGGATGTGGTTCTGGATCATGTCGCGCAGCGCGCCCGCTTCCTCGTAGTACGCCCCGCGCCCCTCGACGCCGATCGCCTCGCCCACCGTGATCTGCACGTGGTCGACGTGGTTGCGGTTCCAGAGCGGCTCGAAGATGCCGTTGGCCCAGCGGAACACCAGGATGTTCTGGACGGTCTCCTTGCCCAGGTAGTGATCGATCCGGTAGACCTGATCCTCGCTGAAGACGCTCGCCACCACCTGGTTGAGCGCGTTCGCGGAGGCCAGGTCGCGCCCGAACGGCTTCTCGATCACGATGCGGGCCCAGGCCCCGGTGCCCTCCGGGGGGCGGTTCAGTCCGGCCTCGCCGAGGCGCATCACCAGGTTCGGGTACACCGACGGCGGCGTGGACACGTAGTAGAGCCGGTTGCCCCCGGTGCCGCGCTCCTGCTCGACCTGCTTCAGATAGGCGCTGAAGCCGCCGTACATCGCGGCGTCCCCGGGGTCGCCCGCGTAGTAGAAGAGGGCCTGCGCGAACCGGTCCCACACCCGGGCCGACGGCGGCTGGACGCGGGCGAAGTCGCTGACCGCCTCCCGCATGCGGCTCCGGAACTCCTCGTTGGTCATCTCGGAGCGGGAGACCCCGACCACCGCGAAGGGCTCGGGCAGCACGCGGCTCTGGAACATCGACCACAGCGCGGGCACCAGCTTCCGGCGCGTGAGGTCGCCGGAGGCGCCGAAGATCACCAGGGTGCAGGATTCGTCGGGGGTGGCGGTGCTCATGAGCTCACAGCCTCTTCGTCAGTCCCTGCACCATCTGCGAGAGCTGCTGCAGGCCCTGCGACTGCTTGCCATTGAGATGCAGCCGGATGACCCGCCGCGCTCCATCGCGCAAGCTCTGGAGATCGCCCAGCGCCTGGGCCGCCTTCAACGTGGAGAACCCGTAGCCGGCGCCGGGGACGGCCAGATCCTCGCGGTCGTCGCCGGTGATCTGGATGAAGAGGCCGCTGGAGGGGCCGCCCTTGTGCATCTGGCCGGTCGAGTGCAGGCACGCGGGGCCCCAGCCCACCGTGGTCGCGATGCGGAGCCGGTCGCGCAGGGCGACCCGGATCTCCTGCAGCACCCGCCACGCCTCCGGGTTCGGGGTGAGGTAGGCCTGGATCGACAGGTAGTCGCCCGCCGCGGCCATCGCCAGGTGGGCGGCCAGCCCGCGGCTCACCGAGGAGGGCTTCTTGCTCGACTTCGTCATGAGCACGATGCCGTCCTCCTCGACGTCCGAGGGCCACTCGGGCAGGCGTCGCGACCGCCGCCACTCGGTGAGCAGGTTGGTGGCGTTCTCCTTGGCGCGCGCGACGTCGGGCTCGTCGAAGGGGTTCACGCCCAGCACCGCGCCCGCGGTGGCGGCGGCCAGCTCCCAGCGGAAGAACTCGGCCCCCAGATCCATGGGGTCCTTCAGGACCAGCCGCAGCACCGGGTGGCCCGCGTCGGCCAGCTTGGTGAGCGCGGCGTCGTGCGAGCCGTCGGTCTCGAGCACGAGGGCCACGAAGACGCGGTCGTCGCCGTAGACCGCGGGCGACCCGAGCGGCTCGTCCACCACCGGGATGATGCCGGTGCCGTCCTTGCCGAGGGATTCCGCGAGGAGCTGCTCGATCCAGGGGCCGAGGCCGCGGATCTTCTCGGAGAGCACCAGCGTGGCCTTGTCGCGGCCGGCCCGGGCCAGACCCGCCAGGACCGCGCCCAGCTGCACCGCCGGATTGCCCCGGACGCCGACCTCGTTGCCGCACGTCTCCACCATCGCGTTGGCGCGCTCCAGCAGCGCCTTGACGTCCACGCCGATGAGGGCCGCGGGCACCAGCCCGAAGAAGGAGAGCGCGGAGAAGCGCCCGCCGATCGAGGCGGGATTGAGGAACGTGCGGCGGAAGCCGGTCTCGGTGGCGAGCTTGTCGAGCGGCCGGCCCGGATCGGTGATGGCCACGAACTGCATGCCGGGGCGCGGGGAGGAGGCCGCCTCCACCTGCGCGCGGAAGAACGCGTAGGCGGCCATGGTCTCGGCGGTGGTGCCGGACTTGCTGGACACCAGGAAGAGCGTGCGGCTCAGGTTGATCCCGTCGAGCACCCGCTTCACCGCGCCGGGATCGGTGGAGTCGAGCACCAGCATGTCCGGGAAGCCCATCTTCGAGCCGAACGTCTCGTTGAAGACGATGCCGGTCGAGGAGGAGCCGCCCATGCCGAGCAGCACCACGTGCGAGTACTGCAGGCGCCGCACCTCGTCCGCGAAGCTGCGGATGTCCTCCGCGTGGCTCCGCATGATGGTGGGGGAGGTGAGCCAGCCGAGCCGGTTGCGCACGGTGGCCGGGTCGCCCTTCCAGAGCGTGGCGTCCTTGACCCACAGGCGATCGAGGAACTCGCGCGACTCGAGGAAGCGCAGCGTCTCCTCCACCGCGGGCAGCTTGAGCGGGTCGGGCAGCACCGGCGCCGGGACCACCGGAGCGGGCGGGGGCGCGGGGGGCGGGGGCGGCGGCGCGGCCGGCTTCTCGGCGGCGGGGGTCGCCTCGCGCCTGGCGGCGGGCTTCGCGGCGGCCTTCGCCCGCGCGGCCGGCCGGGGCTCCGGTTTCGGATCGGCCTTGCCGTCGGTCCCGGGCTTGAGCGGGGCCTTGTCGGCGCCGAGCAGCCCGGCCTCGAGCTGGCCGATCTTGCTGACGTGCCGGGCCTGCTGCTCGGTCGGCTCGTAGTCGGTCCCGATGAAGGCCTGGGCGATCTCCACCGCGTCCTTCACGTCGAGGTCGGGCGCGGCCAGGCAGAGCACGTTGGCGTCCGTCTCCTCCCGGCAGGCCCGGGCCGCGGCCGCGTCGGGGCAGAGCGCGGCGCGGATGCCCCGCATCTTGTTGGCCGCGATCACGCCGCCGGCGCCGCTCCGGCAGAGCAGCAGGCTCGCGTCGACGAAGCCGCGCAGCACCGCCTGTCCGACCGCCCGGGCGTAGTCGGGATAGTCCACGGGGTCCGGCGAGAAGGTGCCGAGGTCGAGCACGTCGTGGCCATCGGCCTCGAGCGCGGCTACCAGGGACTCCTTGAGGGGAAACCCGCTATCGTCGCAGCCGATCGCGATTCGCATGGGTCGGCGCGACTATTCTCTCAGGAGTCCGGAAACCCCACAATGTTGTCGTACAGGCGCGATTGCCGAGTCCTGGCGGCTCGATAGCGGGCGTGCCGGTCGGGATCGGGCTCGAGCACGCGCGCGGGGGCTGCCGGCGCCGGCGGCGGGGTGCCGAGCGCCTCGAGGGCCAGGAGGGCGGCGCCGCGGGCCGAGGCTTCCGCGTCGCTGCCGAGCGCGATCGGCACGCCCAGGGCGTCGGTGATGATCTGGGCCCACGTCCGGGAGTGGCCGAGCCCGCCCCCCGAGCCCACCACCAGGTGATCGGCCGCGGCCAGGGGCCGCAGGCGGTCGTAGATCTCGGCCAGGCGGAACGCCACCCCTTCCAGGAAGGCCCGCACGATCTGGGGGGCGCCCGTGGCGAGCGTGAGTCCGGCCACGGCGGCGCGCGCGTCGGGGCGCCAGCCGGGGCTGCGCTCGCCCGCGAGGAACGGCAGCGCGGTCAGCCCGTGCGCGTCGGGCGCCACCGCCGCGATGGCGCGCTCGAGCGCCGCGTTGCCGGCCGGCAGGGCGAGCGTCCGGCGGCACCAGGCGAGCACGTTGCCGCCCTCGGAGGTCGCGCCCCCGACGAGGGCGCGCGCGCCGTCCACGCGGTAGCGCCAGAGCCCCCACGGCGTGGCGGTGGCCGACGCCGCCGCGGCCGGCAGCACCACCCGCAGCGCCGCGGAGGTGCCGACGTTGAGGGCCACGCGGTCGGGCCCCCAGCAGTCGGAGCCCACGTTGGAGCAGGCGCCGTCGCCGCGCGCGGGCAGCCACGGCACCTGCGCGAGCGCGGGCCAGCGCGCGGCCCAGCGGCCCCTCAGGCCGCGCAGGGGGGTGTCGTCGATCGGCGGCAGCGTGTCGGGCGCGATGCCGGCCGCCTCCAGCGCGCCCGCGTCCCACGCGCCGCGGGACTGGTCGAGCAGGCCGGTGCCGGAGGCCATGGACAGGCTCGAGCGCAGCGTGCCGGTCAGCACCGCGAGCAGGTGCTCGCCGAACCCGCACCAGGTGACCGCGCGCGCCCGGACCTCGGGGTGGGTGCGGGCGAGCCAGCGCAGCTTGGCGGGAAAGAAGGCCGGGTGCAGCGGCGCGCCGGTGCGGGCGTGGAGCGCGCGCTGGTCCAGGCGCCGGCGCAGGGCGAGCGCGTCGGGTGCGCTGCGGGTGTCGGCCCACGTGATGACGGGGGTGAGCGGCCGGTGGTCGCGGTCGAGCGCGAGCAGGCTGTGCCAGAAGACGGAGACCCCGACCGCGGCGATCCGCCCGGCGCGCGGGCCCGCGCCGGCCACGCAGCGGTCGAGCGCCTCGGCGGTGGCGGCCACCATCGCGTGCGGGTCGAGCTCGACGCCGCCGTCGGCGGTGGTGCGCGGCTCGTAGGTCACGTGGCCGTCCGCGCCGGAGACCGCGCGGGCCTTCGCGTCGAAGGCGCGCGCGCGGACCGAGCTGGTTCCCACGTCGAGCGCCACCACCAGCATGTGCGTTAATATACGCTGACCATGGCGGCGGACCGGACGCGCGACCGAGAGCCGGAGTGGGAGCTGCTGACCCTCCGGGGCCTGGCGATGACCGACGAGACCGCCTCCGAGTTCACCGGCACGCTGGTGGTGCACCGGCGCGGGAGCGCCGAGCCGGTGGAGAACGTGAGCGTCCGCATCAAGCGCAGCATGCTGGAGGAGCTCGCCACCACGGTGCAGCGCCTGCTGGCCCGCTCCACGCCGTTCACCCGTTAGCGCAGGAGACCAGTCCCATGTCCCTCATCACGGTGCTGAGCCCGGTGGGCGAGCTCCGGAAGGCCACCGCGGCTATCCCGCAGCTGCCCGCGGATCTCCGGGGCCTCACGGTGGGCTTCCTCGACAACACCAAGCACAACTTCGACCGCCTCGTGCAGGGCATCGGCGAGGTCCTGAAGCAGCGCCACGGCGTGGCGCGCGTGGTGATCCGTCGCAAGGCCAACGCGGCCACCGGGGCGGCCCACGAGATCGTGGAGGCCCTCTCCAAGGAGTGCGACCTCGTCTTCGCGGGGTCCGCGGACTGAGGCTCCTGCACGTCGTGGAGTCTCCACGACTCGCTGGAGCTGGCCAAGGCGGGAACGCCCGCGGGACTCATCACCACCAGCGTGTTCCAGCGCCTGGCGCTGGGTGAGATGGCGGCGCTCGGCGCCACCGGGCTGCCGCTGCTCGTGATCCAGCACCCGCTGGGGGGCGAGGCGCCGGAAGGCGTGAGCCGTCGTGTGGAGCAGGCGGTGGAGCAGCTGACCGCGATGCTGGGCCGCGGGTAGCGCGCCATGGCGGAGGCGGTCGAGGCGACGCTGACGCTGGCGGAAGAGGACGTCTACGCGGAATTCTGCAAGCGGGAGTGGTGCGACGGGCTGCCGTTCGTGCCGCCCACGCCGGAACGGGTGCGCGCGATGCTGGCGGGGGCCCGCAGCCGGCCCGACGAATCGCTCGGGGTGATGCCGCCGCTCTGGCGGGACTGCACGCTGGAGAAGGTGGCGGTCAACGCGGTCATGGCCGGGTGCGAGCCCGCCTACTTCCCGGTGGTGGTGGCCGCGGTGCAGTGCATGCTGGATCCCGCGTTCAACCTGTACGGGGTGCAGGCGACCACGCATCCGGTGGCGCCGCTCGTCATCGTGAGCGGGCCGTATGCCCAGACCATCGGCATGCACAGCGGCTCCGGCCTCTTCGGGCCCGGCTTCCGCCCGAACGCGACCATCGGGCGGGCGATCCGGCTCATCCTGATGAACGTGGGCGGGGGCTGGCCCGGGCGCGGGGACATGGCGACCCAGGGCAGCCCGGCCAAGTTCTCCTACGCGATCGGGGAGCGGGACGATTCGCCCTGGGAGCCCCTGCACGTGGCGCTGGGCTTCCGGGCGGATCAGAGCGTGGTCACGGTCTTCGGCGGCGAGCCGCCGCACAACGTCAACGACCACGTCTCCACCACCGCGCCCGGCATCCTCAACAACGTCGCAGACGTGGCGACGTCGCTCGGCGCCAACGTGGGCTGGTATCTCTCGCAGAGCCAGCTCCTGGTGGTGCTGGGCCCCGAGCACGCGGCCACGATCGCGGCGGACGGCTTCAGCCGCGCGGACGTGCAGCGCTACGTGTACGAGACCGCGCGCATGCCGCTCGGCCGCATGAAGCTGGGCGGCATGTGGGGCATGCACGACTGGCCGCAGTGGATGATGAAGGTCACCGACGATTCGGCGCGCCTGCCCCGCGTGCCCACGCCGGAGGACGTCTACGTGATGGTGGGCGGCGGCTCCGGCAAGCACTCCTGCGTCGTCCCCAACTGCACCTTCAGCCGCGCCGTCTCCCGCGCCCTCTGACGGGGTCAGGTCTTACATTCCGACATTTTTCCCGCGCGCGGCGTGACGGCGCGCGCCACGAAAATGTCGGAATGTAAGACCTGACCCCAGCGAGGAGGGCGAGGGCGGTGAGGAGGAGGAGGGCGCCGGTGAGGCCGAGGGCGCCCACGCGCTCGCCGAAGAGCACGAGGCCCAGGGTGGTGGCGGTGAGGGGCTCCAGCAGCGAGACGATGCCGGCGGCGGTGGCGGGCACGCGCGTGAGGCCGGCGGTGAAGAGCGCGTAGGCCACCGCGGTCGGCCCCAGCCCGAGGTAGAGCAGGAGCGGCCAGCCCGCCGCGAGCGCGTGCAGCGGGGCGGCCTCGCCGGCGAGCGCGGGCGCGAGGAAGATCGCGGCCAGCGCGAACGTGACCGCGGACACCGCGATCGGCGTGACGCGCGCCAGGAGCCCCTTTGCGGCCACCGCGTACACGGCGTAAGATACCCCCGCGCCGAGCGCCAGCAGCGCCCCCAGTCCGAAGTGGCCCGTGACTTCACCGAGCCCGCGTGGGCCGATGACGAGCAGCGCGGTGCCGGCGACCGCCAGGCCGAGCGAGAGGCGCACGACGAGCGTCAGCCGCTCGCCGAGGAACAGCGCGGCGAGCACCGCGATGAAGAGCGGCGCGGAGCAGATGGCGAGCAGGGCTGCGGCGGCCACGCCCACCAGGGTGACCGCGCGGAAGTAGAAGACCTGGTAGGCGGCCATCGCGATGCCGAGCGCGGCGCAGAGCGGCAGGTCGCCGATCGACGGCCACGCGCGGCGCGCGGGCGCGGCGGCGGCACCGCGGGCCGACACCGCCGCGGCCAGCACCAGGCAGGGCGCCGCCACCGCGAGGCGGCTCCAGCCGACCAGGAGCGGGGAAGCGGCGGCGTCGCGGGAGAGCAGGGTCATGGTGGCGCCGGTGGTGCCCCACGACGCGGCGGCGACGGCGACGAGCAGCAGACCCAGCAGCATGCGAGGAGTAAAGCACACATGAGCGAGCCGGTCGGCTTCATCGGGCTGGGAAACATGGGGGCGCCGATGGCGGGCCGCCTCCTCGATGCGGGCCACTCGCTGATCGTGCACGACGTGCGCGAGGCCGCGGCGGCCTCGCTCCGCGCCCGCGGCGCGCGCTGGGCCGCGTCGCCCGCGGAGGTCGGCGCGGCGGCCCCGGTCGTGATCACGATCCTGCCGACCTCGCGCGAGGTGCGGACGGTCCTGCTCGGCCCCAAGGGTCTCCTCGACGCGCTCCGGCCCGGCAGCCTCGTGCTCGAGATGACCTCCGCGGATCCCTCCGCCACGCGCGAACTGGCCGCCGAGGTCGCGGCCCGCGGCTCCGCCCTGATCGACGCCCCGGTCTCGGGCGGCGTGCGCGGCGCCACTGAAGGCACGCTGGCCATCATGGTGGGCGGCGATCCCGCGCTGCTCGAGCGCGCCCGCCCGCTGCTGGCCTGCATGGGCAAGAACATCTTCCACGCGGGCCCGGTGGGCGCGGGCCACGCCATCAAGCTCGTGAACAACATGTGCTCGGGCGGCATCCTCGCCCTCACCATCGAGGCGATCGCGGTGGCGGCGCGCTCCGGGGTGGACCCGGCGCGGGCGGTGGAGATCATCAAGGCCTCGAGCGGCCGCTCCAACGCGAGCGACTACAAGTTCCCGCGCTTCATCCTGAGCGGCGCCTTCGACGCCGGCTTCGCGATCCGCCTCATGATGAAGGACCTGGACGGCTACGGCCGGCTCGCCCAGGAGGCGGGCGTCCCGTCCCCGGTGGCCCGCGCCGCGGCCGAGATCTACCGGCTCGCCATGGCCCGCGGCATGGCCGAGCAGGACCACACCGCGATCGCCAAGCTCGTCGAGGAGTGGGCGGGCGTCGCCCTTCGCTCCCCGGGAGGCGCGGCATGAGCGTGCGCATCGCATTCATCGGCGTGGGGACCATGGGCCTGCCCATGGCCACCAACCTGGTCCGCAAGGGCTTCACGGTGACCGCGTTCGACGCCAACCCCGACGCGGTGAAGGCGGCGGCCGGCGCGGGGATGACGGCGGCCGCGAGCACGGCGGAGGCGGTGGCCGCCGCCGACCTCGTGATCACCATGCTGCCGTCGTCGCCCCACGTCGAGTCCGTCTACACCGGCGACGGCGGGGTGCTCGCCGCGGCCCGGCGCGGTACGCTCTGCGTCGACATGTCGACGATCGATCCCGCGGTCTCCCAGCGCGTGGCCAAGGCGGCGGCCGAACGCGGCGTGCGCTTCATGGACGCCCCCGTGTCCGGCGGCACCCCGCGGGCCGCCGACGGCACCCTCGCGATCATGGTGGGCGGGTCGGCGGCGGACTTCGAGGAGGCCCGGCCCGCGCTGGCCGCGATGGGCACCAACGTCATCCACGTGGGCCCGGTGGGCAGCGGCGAGGTGGTGAAGCTCTGCAACAACCTCATCGCGGGCGTGTGCGGCGTGGCGGTGAGCGAGGCGTTCCGCATCGCGGAGGGCTTCGGCATGGACCCGAAGGTCGTCACCGAGGTCATCTCGAAGCCCTCCGGCAACACCTTCCTGATGGGCTTCATGCACCCGGTGCCCGGCATGATGCCGCAAGCGCCGGCCTCCAACGACTACAAGCCCGGCTTCATGACCGACCTCATGTGCAAGGACCTGGGGCTCGCGGTCGAGGCGGCGCGGAATCTCCGGGTGCCGCTGTTCGTGACGCCCGCCGCGCAGCAGGTCTATCGCCTGGCGTCCTCGCACGGGCTGGGCCGGCGCGACTTCACCAGCGTCTACTCGTTCCTCAAGCCCTCGTCCGGCCAGGCGCCGGTCTAGGCGCGCGCGGTGGGCGGGATGAGCCCCCGGCTCCGGCGCTGGCTGATCGTCCTCGGCGTGATCCTGCTGCTCGGGATCGCCTTCGTCTGGAGCCTGCCCGAGATCGTGAAGTGGCAGGCCCTCAAGCAGATCCCCGCCATCACCGGCCGGCAGGCCAGCATCGAGGACATCGACATCAACCTGTTCACCGGGCGCGTCGCGATCAAGAAGTTCCGGCTCGCCGAGGCCGACCCCGCCCAGACCTTCGTGGACTTCGATCGTCTCGATCTGCGCGTGATCCCGTGGTCGGTCATCTTCGGCAACGTGCGGGTGGCCGAGTTCCGCCTCACCGCGCCCACCGTGAACCTGGTGCGCCTGAGCCCCACCGAGTTCAACTTCTCGGACATCCTCCAACGCCTGGCCGCCTCGAAGGAGGGCGCGCCGCCGCCCCCGCCCGAGCCCAGGGCCAAGTCGCGCTGGACCATCGCGCTGGACCACTTCGCGCTCGTCCGCGCCAACATCTCGGCGCTGGACCGCGCGGTGACCCCGGCCAGCGAGTGGAAGATCCGCGACCTCAGCATCGAGGCCGGCAACCTCACCACGCGGCCCTCGGGGCCGGTGGGCACGCTGGACGTGCGCGGGGCGCTCAACGACTCGCCGCTCGAGTTCTCGGCCCAGGACATCGATCTCACCCCGACCTCGTTCCGGGGCAAGTTCAGCATCCAGAACTTCAGCCTGCTCCAGGTCCGGCCCTACCTGCCGCCCCTGCCGGCCACGCTCGAGTCCGGCGTCGCGGGGATGAACCTCGCGGTGCGGCTCGAGCTGGGGCAGGGGCCCGGCGGCCTCGCGGAGGGCCTCGTCACCGGCGACGTGACGCTGACCTCGGTGGCGCTGGCCCAGCCGGGCAAGGCGGCGACGCCGTTCCTCACCGTGCCGAAGATCGGGATCGGCCTCAAGGAAGTGAACCTGGTCTCGCGCGTGGTGACGCTGTCCACGATCGACATCGAGGGCCTCGACCTCAAGGCGGTGCGCGACAAGCAGCAGCAGATCGATCTGCTCGAGCTCACCAAGAAGCCGGAAGGGGCGGCCGGCGGCGCGCCCGGCCGCGGAACGCCGCCGGCGAGCACGCCGGCCCCGGCCGCGAAGACGCCGGCGGGCGCGCCGGCCACCGCGCCGGGCGGCGGGGAGGCGAAGCCGGCGCCCGACTACAAGATCACCATCGAGAAGGTCGCGCTCAAGGGCTCGGCCACGTTCACCGACGAGTTCATCTCCACGCCGCCCACCGTGCTCAAGCTCGCCGGGCTCACGCTGCAGGTGGCCGACGTGACCTGGCCCGCCGTGCGTCCCATGCAGCTCGACCTGGCGGCGATCCTGCCGGGCGGAGGAACGTTCGGGGCCAAGGGGCCGGTCGCGATCGATCCCGTGGACGTCACCCTGGCGCTGACGACCTACGACGCGCCGATCGAGCCCTACCACGCCTACTTCCCGTTCCCGGCCAGCTTCGGCGGGCGCTTCAGCGCGGAGACCCGGAACCGGGTGCGAATGGTGAAGGGCCAGCTCACCGCGCTCTCCCGGGGGCGCAGCTGGGCCACCCGGCTCTCGGTGAAGGAGCCGGGCGGCAAGGACGCGCCGCTCAAGCTGGAGCGGCTCGAGGTCAACGGCATCGACTTCTCGTGGCCCAAGTACGCGCGGGTCGACCGCATCCTGCTCAAGCAGCCGGTGGGCGAGGTGGACCGGGCCGCCGACGGGACCATCAACGTCCAGAAGCTGTTCACGCCGGCCCCGAAGCCGGGCGCGCCCGCTCCGTCCTCGCCGCCCGCCCCCAAGGAGCCCGAGAAGCCGGCTCCGGGCTCGGGCACGAAGAAGTCCGACAATCCGCTCGAGACCATGGAGCTCTTCTTCAAGGAGATCGCGATCGAGGACGGCTACACCCGCTTCCTCGATCACAGCACCCAGCCCGCCTTCTCGTCGGACGTCTCCAAGATCAACCTCACCGTGAAGAACCTGTCCAACAAGGCGAGCCAGCGGGCGAGCGTCGCGATGCAGGCGGTGGTGGGCGGTGACTCCACCTGGGACCTCAACGGGGAGATGGCGGGCATCGGCGCGCCGACCTACGTGGACATGGTGGGCGAGCTCAAGCAGTTCGCCCTGTCCACCGCCAACCCCTATCTGGACAGCCTGCTCGCGTGGACCATCCGGCGCGGCGCGCTCACCGCCAAGCTCGCGTACAAGGTCGACCAGGACAAGCTCGACGCCAAGAACGACATCCTCGTCGCCGACCTCAAGGTGGCGCCGTCGCGCCCCTCCGACGAGGTCAAGAAGCGCATCGGGCTGCCGCTCGGGCTGATCGTGGCCCTCATCAAGGACGGCGACGGCAACGTCCACGTCAACGTGCCGATCACCGGCACGTTGACCGACCGGCAGTTCGACTTCAGCGACGCGATCTGGACCGCGGTCCGCAACGTGGTGGTCAACCTCCTGAAGGCGCCGTTCCGGGCGATCGGCGGGCTCTTCACCAGCGGCGACAAGATCGAGGAGCTCAAGGTCGATCCGCTGACGTTCGCGGCGGGCAGCGCGGTGCTGAGCCCCGAGATGGAGCGGCAGGCGGTGCGGGTGGCCGACTTCCTCCGGCGCTCGCCGTACGTGACCTTGAGCCTCACCTCGATCACCACGCCGGCCGACGAGGAGGCGCTGAAGGAGCGGGCGGTGGCGGCCCGGCTGGAGAAGTTCCAGAAGGAGCAGGGAATCGCGGACCTGCCGACCGCGCTGCGCCGCTACTATCAGGTCACGGTGAAGGACGCGCTGCTGCCGCGGACGGTGGAGGAGCAGCTGCTGCTCCTGCGCCGGCGCGAGCCGGTGCCCACGGCCGCCCTGGCCCAGCTGAAGCGCGAGCGTCTCGAGGCCACGCGCAACCGCCTCGCGAACGTCGAGGGGATTCCCGCCAAGCGCTTGCTGGAGGCGCCGGAGGGCGCCGCGGCCGCTCCGGGGACGGCCGCACCGGGCACGCCGCCATCCGGCGCGCCACCGTCGGGGGCGCCTGCATCGCCGCCCGGTGCGCCGCCGTCGGGGGCGCCGCCATCCGGTGGTGCGTCGTCATCGTCGTCGGGCGGGCCGTCTGCGAGTGGTGCGCCGGCTGCGAGCGCGCCGCCGTCGGGCACGGCGCCGTCCGGCGCGGGCTCGCCCGGTGCGCCGTCGCCGGCGCCCTCCGCGACGCCGCCTGCGGCCTCGGCCACGCCCGCGCCCGGTTCCGCGGCGCCGCCCTCGTCCGGTGCCCCCGCGCCGCCCGCGTCCGCAGCGGGCGCGGCGCCGGCGACACCGGGCGCGACGGCCGCCGCCGCGCCGAACGCGGGCGGACGCATCGAGTTCTCCATCGGCGCGGAGCCCGACTGAGCGCTTTGTTATACTACGCCCACCGTCCGCAGACTCCAGGAGGTACCCCGTGGCCCACTACGTGATGTTGAGCACGCTGAGCGAATCCGGCCGGAAGGTCATCCACGCGCGACCCGGCTGGATCCGCAAGGTGAACCAGGAGCTCTCCCGGCGGGGCGCCAAGGTGCTCGCCCAGTACGCGGTGCTCGGCCCCTACGACTTCGTGACGATCCTGGAGGCGCCCGACAACGAGACGGTCACGTCGGTCTCGATCGAGATGGGCGCGCGCGGCTCGGTGCAGATGATGACGATGCCCGCGATCCCCCTGGACACCTTCATCAATCGTCTCGCGCGCAGCACGCCGGGACGGAAAGGCAAGCGTCGCTGACCGGCCGATGAGAGTCCTGGCGCTCCACCCCGAGAAGTGCACCGGCTGCCTCCGGTGCGAGCTGGCCTGCTCCTACATGCAGACCGGGCAGTTCCAGCCCGCGAAGTCGGTGATCCGCGTCTCCCCGTTCGAGGGCTACACCTCCTACGCGCCCTACACGTGCACCCAGTGCGCGGAGGGCTGGTGCATGACCGCGTGTCCGGTGGGCGCCATCCAGATCAGCGTCGCGGGCGCCAAGGACGTGGTCGACGACATGTGCGTCGGCTGCAAGCTGTGCACGATCGCGTGCCCCTACGGCACCATGTTCTACGACGGCGACACCCAGAAGGCCTACAAGTGCAACCTGTGCGGCGGGGCTCCCGCGTGCGCGAGCGCGTGCCCGACCCAGGCGATCACCTTCGAGGAGGCCGAGACCGCGGACTGGATCGGGGACTTCGCGGCCGAGCGCACCGAGCGCGTGCTCGCCCTGGAGGCGCGGTGATGCCCGCGCGCCATCTGATCGTCGGAGGCGGCACCGCCGGGATCAACTGCATCCGGACCATCAGGGAAGAAGAGCGGCTCCTCGGCGCCGAGCCGTCGGAGATCACGCTCGTCTCCGCGGAGCGGCCCTACTCGCGCATGGTGCTGCCGTACTACCTCTGGGGCACCATCGCGGAGAGCCACGTCTACACCGCGCCCCCCGCCGCGCTCACCGCCTGGAAGGTGAAGCCGCTCCTGGGGCGGAAGGCGACGGCCCTCGACGCCTCCGCGCGGACGCTCACCCTCGATGACGACAGCAAGGTCGAGTACGACGACTGCCTGATCGCCACCGGCTCGCGGGCCGCCAAGGCGCCCGTGCCGGGCGCGGACGGCCCCGGGGTGCACTGCTTCTGGACGCTCGACGAGGCCAGGGCGGTGATCGCGGGGATCACCCCGGGCAGCCGGGTGGTGATGATCGGGGCGGGGTTCATCGCCTTCACGATCCTCAACGCGATCCTGGCCCGCGGCGCGCGCCTCACGATCGTGGAGGTGGCGCCCCGGATCCTGCCGCGCATGGTGGACGATGCCTGCGCCTCCATCGTGCAGCGGTGGCTCGAGCAGCACGGCGTCGCGGTGCGCACCGGCGCCACCGTGACCCGCATCGAGCAGGCGGGCGGCAAGCGGAAGCTCTCCTTCAAGAAGGGGGACCCGCTCACCGCGGACGTCGTCATCATGGCCACCGGCATCCGTACCAACCTCGAGTGGCTGCAGGGTTCGGGCGTCGAGATCGCGTCCGAGGCGCCGGGCGGCATCCTGGTCGACGACCACCTGCGGTCGAGCGTGAAGACGGTGTACGCGGCGGGCGACGTGGCGCGCGGCCGCAATCTCGTCACCGGGGTCGCGGAGGTGCACGCCATCGAGCCCACCGCGCAGGAGCACGGTCGCGTCGTCGGCGCCAACATGGCCGGACGCGACGTGGCGTACCGCGGCAGCCTGCTGATGAACATCGTCGAGGTCGCGCACCTCGACGTGGCCTCGTTCGGCCAGTGGGAGGATCCGCAGGCGGAGGTCTACACCGCGCTGCGGGCCGACCGTTCGGAGTACCGCAAGCTGCTCTTCCACGGCGGCCGCCTCACCGGCGCCGTGATCTGCGGCCCCGCGCAGGCGGTGTGGACGACCAACGACGTCGGCATGCTGAAGGGGCTGGTGTCCTCGGGGGTGGACCTCTCCCGCTGGAAGGCGCACCTCAGGGCGAACCCGTTCGACGTCAAGCCGGCCTTCATCGCCTCGCACACCACGTCCCGGCTGCTGCCGGAGACGATCCTCGGCCGGCCGTCGCGGTCCCCCGAGTTCCCCCAGGCCGTGGCCCTCTAGGCGCGGTACCACGGAGCCTTTGCCCATGAGCCCCATGCCCACTCTGACGCGCGGCGCTGCCAAGCCCGCGGCAACTCCCATCTACGCCTACGCGGGGAAGATCCTCCGCGTGAACCTCACCACCGGCAAGACCTGGACCGAGGCCTGGAGCGAGCCCGATCGGCGCGAGTACCTGGGCGGGGTCGGCCTCGGGGCCAAGATCCTGTACGACGAGGTGGGACCCAAGGTCGGATGGGACCATCCGGACAACCGGCTGATCTTCGCCACCGGACCGCTGGCCGGCCTGCCGGTCTGGGGTACCGGCGGCCTCACCGTGGTGACGCGGGGGGCGCTCACCGGCGGCGCGACCTCCACGCAGGCCAACGGGTTCTTCGGCGCGGCGCTCAAGTACTCGGGCTACGACGCGATCGTGATGCAGGGGCAGGCGAAGAAGCTCTCGTACCTCTACATCAACGACGACGTGGTCGAGGTGCGGGACGCCGCCCATCTGGCCGGCAAGGACACCTGGGAGACCCAGCAGGCGCTGGAGGCCGAGCACGGGCTGTCCGGGCACCGGCTTTCGGTGTACTCGATCGGGCCCGCGGGGGAGAACCTGGTGCGCTTCGCGGCGATCCAGGGCGACTACGGCCACGTGGCGTCGAAGAACGGCTGCGGGGCGGTGATGGGCAAGAAGAAGCTGAAGGCGGTGTGCATCGTGCGCGGGACCAAGGCGCTCGTGGCCCACGACACCCGCGGGCTCATCCAGGCCGCGGACGACATCGCCCACGACCTCAAGACCGATCCGTCGACGTCCACCCTCTACAACTACGGCACCCTGCCCGGGGTGGTGAACCTCTCCAAGCTCGGCGTGCTGCCGATCAAGAACTACACCACCAACCTGACCGGCGACGTGGACATGAAGGACTGGGAGGCCCCCGCGCTGCGCAACGGGTTCGACCACCGCGGGCACCAGTGCAACGCCTGCGGCATGCGCCACTGCCACATCCAGGTCATCCCCAAGGGCCGCTACGAGGGCGAGCGCGTGGACGAGCCCGAGTACGAGGGCTGGTCGGGCGCGGGCTGGACCATCGGGCTCACCGACAAGTACTCGGTCTCCTGGCTCAACACGCGCATCGACCGAGCGTGCGTGGACGTGAACGAGTTCGGCTGGGTGTGCGGCTGGGTGATGGAGTGCATGGAGAAGGGCTACCTCACCGAGCAGCAGGTCGGCTTCAGGCTCACGTGGGGCGACACCGAGGGCGCCTACAAGCTCCTGCAGATGATCACCCACCGGCAGGGCTTCGGCGACATCCTGGCCGAGGGGGTCAAGCGCGCTTCGGAGAAGATCGGCGGCAAGGCGGCGGAGTGCGCCATCTACACCATGAAGGGCGCGTCGCCTCGCGGTCACGATCACCGGGGCCGATGGGAGGAGATGCTCGACACCTGCACCTCGTCCAACGGCACCATGGAGAGCGCCAACCCCACCTTCCAGACCGAGGTGGGGGCCCCCGCCCGCATCAATCCCTTCGACGGCGAGCAAGTGGCGAAGCTGGTCGGCATGATCCGGGGACGCCGGCACTTCGAGGACTCCCTCGGCGGCTGCACGTTCACCTTCCGCACGAAGATGGCCAACCTGGCCCGCGCCCTGTCCGCCGCCACCGGGTGGGATTTCCGGCTGGAAGACGCGGTGCGCTTCGGCAACCGCACCGCCGCGATCCTGCGCGCGTTCAACCTGCGCTGCGGCATCGGCCCCGAGGTGGAGTATCCGTCGGCCCGCTACGGCTCGCAGCCGGTGGACGGCCCCGCCAAGGATCACGACATCCGCAAGCAGTGGGACCGCATGCTGGATGTCTGGTACGAGACGGTCAACTACGACCGCAAGACCGGCAAGCCCAAGCGCGAGCTGCTCCGCTCGCTCGACCTCGGCTGGCTCGAGAAGGACCTCTACGGCAAGAAGTAGCGGGGGCGGGAAGGGCGCGGGTCGGGACGTGGCAGGCGAGGGAAGGGCCGAGGCGCGCCGGGAGTCGGCCCGCGCCACGATCGAGGTCACGACGTGGGTCACCAAGCACGTCGGCGGCGACGGCACCGGTAGCAAGGTCTTCGTCGAGCCGATCGGCCGGGGCGACACCCCCCGCTCCGTCCTGCGCCGCTTCACCGCGAGGTTCCCCGAGCTCGACTCCGCCCTGTGGGGCCCCGACCACCGCGAGCTCGGCTCCCACATCGAGGTGCTGGTCAACGACGAGGTGCTCGGCGTCAGCTACGAGCTCGACACCCCGCTGACCGGCGGGGAGCGCATCACGCTGCTCGGGCAGTTCATGGGCGGGTAGGCGGGCGCGGAGGAGCCCCGCCGTGAAATGGACTAGCTGCTCGCGAGCACTCCATCCAGCAGCGCGAGCATCTCGTCGATCTCCTCGCGGGTGACGTTCAGGGCGGGCATGAAGCGGAGCGTGTCCGGGCGCGGGGCATTGATCAGGAGCCCGCGGTCCATTGCCGTCCGCGCCACCTTGGCCGCGTCGACGCCCTTCAGCTGGAGCGCGAGGAGGAGGCCGCGGCCGCGCACCTCGCCGTGGCCGTGCTTCGCGGACAGCCCGCCGAGGCGCACGGCGAGGTAGTGGCCCTTGGCGGTCACCTCGGCGAGGAAGGCCGGGCTCGCCACCGTGTCCACCACCGCGTTGCCGATCGCGCACATGAGCGCCGAGCCGTTGAAGGTGCCGCCCTGGTCGCCGTGCTCGAAGCAGCACACCGGCTCCGCCGCCACGAGGGCGGCCAGCGGCACGCCGCCGCCCAGCCCCTTGCCGAGGGTGAGGATGTCCGGCAGCACCCCGGCATGCTCGTAGGCGAGGAAGCGGCCGGTACGGCCGATGCCGGTCTGGATCTCGTCGAGGATCAGGAGGATGCCGGCCTGGCTCGTGATCGCGCGCAGCGCGCGCAGGAACTCGTCGCCCGCCGGGTACACGCCGGCCTCGCCCTGGACGGGCTCGAGCATCACCGCCACCGTGCGCGGGGTGATCGCGGCCTTCACCGCGTCCAGATCGCCGAGCGGCACCTTCACGAAGCCCGGCACCTTCGGCTCGAAGAGCGCCTCCCAGGCCGCCTTGCCCGAGGCGGCCATGGTGGCGAGGGTGCGCCCGTGGAAGCCGTGGTCCATGGTGATGATCTCGAAGGCGCCGGCGCGGTGCCGGGCGCCCCACTTGCGCGCCAGCTTGATCGCGCCCTCGTTGGCCTCGGCTCCGCTGTTGCAGAAGAAGACCTGGTCGAGGCCCGAGTGCTCGACGAGGCGGCCGGCCAGGCGGGCCATCTCCGCGTTGTAGTAGGCGGGGCTGCAGTTGATCAGCCGCCGGGCCTGGAACGCCACCGTCTCCGCGATGACCGCGGGGGAGTGGCCGAGGCAGTTGACGGCCCAGCCCTGCACGAAGTCGAGATAGGTCTTGCCGTCCTCGTCCCGCAGCCGCGAGCCGTGGCCCTCGATCATCACCACCGGCGGCCGGTCGGTGATCTTCATCAGTGCGCTGACGTCGGTGCTCATGTGGTGTGGTCTCCCGTGGCGCCGTGGGCGCCGTTGCAGGATCCGGCCGGATACGGCTGCGTCTGGCGCCGCTCCATCAGCCGATCCGGATAGCGGGGGGGCCTGAAGCCCACCTGGCGATAGAGCCCGTGGGCATCCCGCGTGAAGAGGGTCCAGAGGCGAAGGTTCTGCAGCTCCGGGTGGCTCGTGACCGCGGCCATGAGCCGCTTGCCGACGCCCCGGCCGCGATGGCTGTCCAGCACGAAGACGTCGCACACGTAGGCGAAGGTGGCCCGGTCGCTCACCACGCGGGCGAAGCCCACCTGGCGCCCGCCCGCGAACGCCCCGAAGCAGATCGAGTTCGCGATGGAGCGCTCCACGACCTCCCGCGGCACGCCGGCGGCCCAGTACGACCGGGTGAGGAAGCCGTGGATGGTGGCGATGTCGAGGCAGGCGGGATCGGTGGTGACCAGGAGATCGCCGTCGCGCCGCTCGTGCAGGACGGGAACGCTCATCGAATGGGTCCTTTCAGGCCCGCCGGCCCGCGCGGGCCGGGGCGAGGGGCGCCCGCAGCCGGCGCTCGAGCCGGAGCGCCGCGGACGGGCCGGGCGTGGCCACGAACACGGTGTCGTCGCCCGCGATGGTGCCGACCACGTCGGGCAGCAGGGCCTCGTCGAGGGCGCGGGCGAGGGGATGGGCGCCGGCGGGCGGCGTGCGCACCACCACCAGCGGGCCGGCCGCGCGCACCGACAGCACGAAGGCGCTCATCGCGCGGTCGAGCGCGCCCTCGCGCGCCTCGGGCGGGGGCGCGGCGGGGCCGGGGGCGGGCACGTAGCCACCGGGCGTCTTGGCCAGGCCCAGCGCGCGCAGGTCGCGCGACAGCGTGGGCTGGGCCACCGTGTACCCCTCCCGGCGCAGGCGGCGCTGCAGCTCTTCCTGGGAGCGCACGGTGCCCCGCTCCACCAGCGCCAGGATGGCCCGGCGCCGCCGGCCGGTCTCGCCCGTCTCGTTCCCGAGGGAATAAATATTCTTCATTGAGAATAAAAATACATCAAGGGCCCCGGCCGGTCAAGCGGGCATTTCGCGGCCGGCCGGTTGCGCCGCGGCCGCGGCCTGCGCTAGCGTGGCTGCCGATGCCCGGGCGCGCGTGGGCGTGGCTCCTCCCGGTGGTGCTGGTGGCGCTGGTCGCCGGCGCCGCGCTCTACGCGATCACCACCCCGCGCTACGCGCTCTACTGGCTGGGGACCGCGGTGGAGCGCCGCGACGCGGAGGCCGCGCTCGCCTTCTTCGACGTCGACGCCATCGCGGACCATGCGACCGCGGTGCTGGCCGCCGACTACCTCGCGCGTCAGCCCGCGCCCGCTTCCACCGCCGAGGCCAGCGGCCGCGAGCTGCTGGTGACCCTCGCGCGCCGGCGGCTGCGCCCCCTGGTGGCCGCGCGCATCCGGGCCGAGATCGAGCGGAGCATGGGTCGCGCCGGAGGGGCCAGGCCGATCGGCCTGCCGGTCGGGGCCCTGGCCGTGGTGACGGCGGTCACGGTCACCCGGGACGGCGAGGGAAGCTGGGTGGCCTACCAGGACCCGGACCAGGGACCGGTGCGCTTCCGCATGGCCCGGAACGCCGGCGGCCCCTGGAAGATCACCGAGTTCGACCCCGAATGGGTCCGCCGGAAGGCGCGCGAGGAGGGCATTCGGCTGCACTAAAGGCCTGAATCGCTTGACTCGCCGCGCGAGCCTGTGTTACTCCACACTCCGGGCCGCAGTCGCTCCTCCCAATCCGGTCCCCACGAGGTCGCCATGGCGCAAGTTGTTGGATTCATTGGGCTCGGAATCATGGGCCGTCCCATGGCCAAGAACTTGCTCAAGGCCGGCTATCCACTGGTTGTCCACAGCCGGAGCCAGGGGCCGGTCCAGGAGCTGGTCGGGGCGGGGGCCAAGGCGGCCTCCACGCCGAAGGAGGTCGCGGCCCAGAGCGACGTGGTGATCACGATGCTGCCGAACTCCCCGGACGTCGAGCTGGTGGCGCTCGGGAAGGACGGCCTCATCGAGGGCATCAAGCGCGGCCAGCTCCTCGCCGACATGTCGACGATCTCGCCGCTGGTCTCGCAGAAGGTGGGCAAGGCGCTCGCGGCCAAGGGCGGGCGCATGCTGGACGCGCCGGTGTCGGGCGGCGAGAAGGGCGCCATCGACGCCGCGCTCTCGATCATGGTGGGCGGCGAGAAGGCCGACTTCGACGCCGCGCTGCCGATCTTCCAGGCCCTCGGCAAGACCATCACGCATCTGGGGCCGCTGGGGGCGGGCGGCTTCACCAAGCTCGCGAACCAGATCATCGTGGCGGTGAACCTCACCGCGCTCGGCGAGGCCCTCACGCTGGCCCGCAAGGCGGGTCTCGATCGCGCGCTCACGTTGAAGGCGCTCGGGGGCGGGCTCGCCGGCTCGAAGTGCCTCGAGCAGAAGACCCCGAACTACACCTCGGGCACCTACAACCCCGGCTTCAAGATCGACCTGCACTTCAAGGACCTGGGACTGATCATGGAATCCTCGCGGGCGCTCGGCGTGCCGCTGCCGTGCACCGCGGTGGTGCAGGAGCTGTTCAACGCCATGCGCGTGAAGGGCAAGGGCGGGCTCGACCACTCCGGCGTGATCACGCTGCTCGAAGAGCTGGCTGGCGTGCCGGAGCGGTCATGAGGGCGACCGTCGATCGTCCCGGCCTCGACTCGCAGGGCCGCTCGCCGCTCATCAAGATCCGGCGGGTCCGCAAGGGCGACCTCTCCAAGGTGCGCGACGTCATCGAGCAGGCCTTCGGCGACTTCTTCGAGCGCCAGGTCGGCACGCGGCCGCGCCAGGTCTTCGGGGGCGCCCAGTACGTGCACCACCGCTGGCTCATGGAGCCGTGGGGATGCTTCGTGGCCGAGGAGGGCGACGGCAAGATCGTGGGCGCCGCGCTGGCGGTCATGTGGGGCACCGTGGGCATCATCGGCCCGGTGGCGGTGCTGACCAACTACCAGAACCAGGACATCGGCCAGCAGCTCCTGGCCGCGTGCCAGGAGTTCTTCGACGAGAACAAGGCCACCCTCCAGGGCCTCGCGACCTATCCGTACAGCCCCAAGCACCTCGTGCTCTACCAGAAGTTCGGCTACAAGCCGAAGGGGCTGGTGGTGGTGACCAGCAAGGTGCTGGACCGCGCGGAGGCCGCCGCGGCCGCGGCCCGGCCCGCGCCCAAGCCGGGGCTCGCGGTGCGCCGCTACTCCACGCTCGAGGAGGCGCGCAAGAAGCAGGTGATGCAGAAGGTCCACCGCATCACCAACGCGCTCTGGCGCGGGCTCGACGTGGGCAAGGAGATCGAGATCGTCGACGGGCTCACGCTCGGCGACACCCTCCTGCTCGAGAAGGGGCGGGAGGTCATCGGCTTCGCGGTGTGCCACCTGCCCCCCAACAGCGAGGCGCCGCACGGCAGCGCCTACGTGAAGCTGCTGGCCATCGACGGCCGCCAGCGCAGGCCCGAGCACCTGCACGCCCTGCTGCAGGGGGTGGAGGAGCTCGCGGCGGCCGGACAGCTCCAGCGCGTGGTGGTGCCCGCCTACACGTACTACTGGACCGCCTACCAGACCCTGCTCGAGCGCGGCTACCACGTGGACTTCACGATGGTGCGCATGAAGCGCGGCAAGCAGGAGGACACCGAAGACGCCAGCGACCTGGTGCTGGACGACTGGCGCTGAGCGCGTGATCCGCTCGACGTGGCCGGCCATCACGGCGGCCGTGCTGTCCGTCACCGGCCTGCTGCCGGGACCCACCGTGCCGCCCGCCGCCGCCCATGCCATCGTGCTCGAGTCCTCGCCGGTGCACGACGCGGTGCTGGCGCGCTCGCCCGAGCAGGTCACGCTGCGGTTCAACAGCAAGCTGGAGAAGCGCTTCACCCGCGTCACGCTGGCCGCCGGGAACCGGCCGCCCGAGACGGTGGCCCTGCCGGACGATGACGGCGCGGCCGCGCCGGATCGGGTGGTGGTCCCCCTCGCGCCCCTGGGACCCGGCGTCTACGTCCTCCGCTACCGCGTGCTGGCGGTGGACGGCCACATCACCGAGGGCGCCCTGCGCTTCACGGTCGGCTCCGCGCAGTAGGCATGACGCTGCTGGCCGGCTTCCTCGACGTCCTGCTGCGCGGGTTCGGCTCGGTCGGGCTGGCGGCGGCGGTGGGCGGCCTCGTCTACGTGCTGCTGGTGCTGCGCCCCGGCTTCGTGACCGCGGGCCTGCTCGGCGCGGCGCGCGCGCGGGCCGTCGCCGTCATCGTCGCCGGCGCGCTGGTGGTGGCGGGGACCACCGCGCTCCTGCTGCTGGTCGTGCATCCCTGGGCCCTCGCCGACGAGAGCGGGCACTGGCCCCTCCGCGAGTTCCTCGCCACCGACTTCGGCCGCGCCGGGATGGTGCGCGTGGCTTTGGCCCTCGCGCTGGCCGCGGCGCTCCGGGGCGCCGGCGGGGCAGGGGCGGGCCGCGGCCGCTGGACGGCCGCCGTGGTCCTGGGCGGGCTCCTGATCGCGAGCTCCGCCTGGCTCGCGCATGCCTCGAGCCGCCTCACCGAGCGCGCCCCGCTGATGATCGTCACCGTCCTCCACCAGCTGGGGGCGGTGGTGTGGGTCGGCGGGCTCGTCCACCTGGTGGGCTTCGCCTCGGTCTGGCGCCGGGCCGGCGCGGGCGCCGCCCCGGCGGGGGTGCCGGTGCTCGCGCGCTTCTCCCGGGTGGCGCTGGTCAGCATGGTGCTGGTGCTGGGGCCCGGGATCGGGCTCGCCCTCGGCTACGTGGGCGACTGGGGCGCGCTGATCGGCACCGGCTACGGGGTGATGGTGCTGACCAAGGTGGCGCTGCTGCTCTGCGCGCTGCTCCTGGGCGCCCTGAACTTCACGCTGCTTCGCCGGGGCGGCGGCGCGCGCGGCGCGGCCGGCGTGGCGTCGCGGGTGCCGCCGCTGATCGAGGCCGAGGTGGGCCTCGGCATCACGCTCTTGCTGGCGGCGGCCTCGCTCACCTCGCTGCCGCCCTCGGTGGACGTGACGACGGATCGGGCGACGCCGGCCGAGGTGGTGGCGCGCTTCCGGCCCGCGATGCCGCGCCTGTCCTCGCCGCCGGTGCAGCAGCTGCTGGCCGCGGCGGCGCCCATCGACGACACCCTCGCGACGCGCCAGCCCGAAGAGTACGCGTGGTCGGAGTACAACCACCACGCGGCGGGCTTCTTCGTGTTCCTGATGGGCGTGCTGGCCCTGCTGGACCGCGCCGGCTACTCGCGCTGGGCGCGGCACTGGCCGCTGCTGTTCCTGGGCCTCGCCGCGTTCCTCTTCGTGCGCAACGACCCGCGCGCGTGGCCGCTCGGGCCCGCCGGCTTCTGGGAGAGCATGGTGCTGCCGGACGTGCTGCAGCACCGGCTGGTGGTGGTGCTGGTGGTGGCGCTGGCCGTCTTCGAGTGGATGGTGCGCTCGGGCCGGCTCACGCGCCCCGGCGGGCGCCTGGTCTTTCCGCTGCTCTGCGCGGCGGGCGGGGGCCTGCTCCTCACGCACTCGCACGCCATGTTCAACCTCAAGTCCGAGTTCCTCACCGAGGTCTCGCACGCTCCCATGGGCCTCTTCGGGGTGGTGATGGCGTGGGGCCGCTGGCTCGAGGTGCGGCTGCCGCGCGAGGACGCGGCGCTGCCCGGCTGGGTCTGGGCGGCCGCCATGACGATGATCGGCCTCATCCTGCTCGTGTACCGGGAGACGCCCACATGAACGGGTTCGCGACGGAGGCGGGCACCAACCGGTACCGGCGTCGGCTCGGGAAGCGGGCCGACAAGGCGCACTTCAAGTCCTGGAAGGGGCTGCGCCTGTCCTCGATCGGGATCGGGACCTACCTGGGCGCGGACGACGAGGCCACCGATCGCGCCTACGAGGCGGCGGTGCGCCGCGCGCTCGAGCTGGGCCTGAACGTCATCGACACCGCGGTGAACTATCGCCACCAGCGCAGCGAGCGCAGCGTGGGCGCCGCGCTCCGGGCGATGGTGGCCGCCGGCTCGCTCACGCGCGACGAGGTGGTGGTGGCCACCAAGGGGGGCTTCATCCCCTTCGACGGCGGCGTGCCGGCCAACCCGAGCGCGTACTACACCGAGACCTACATCCGGCCGGGCGTGCTCACCCCGGCCGACGTGGTGGGCGGCTGCCACTGCATCACGCCGCGCTACCTCGCGGACCAGCTGGCGCGCAGCCGCGCGAACCTGGGCGTCGAGACCATCGACATCTACTACCTGCACAACCCGGAGATGCAGCTGGACGCGGTGGATCGCTCCACGTTCATGGCGCGCATGCGCGCCGCCTTCGAGTTCCTGGAGAGCGCGGTGGCCGACGGCCACATCCGCTGGTACGGCACCGCGACCTGGGAGGGCTACCGGCGTCCCGCGGGCGCGCGCGACTACCTGCCGCTGCCCGACCTGGTGGAGCTGGCGCGCGAGGTGGCGGGCGCGCGGCACCACTTCGGGGTGATCCAGCTGCCGTACAGCCTGGGCATGACCCAGGCCCTGGCCCAGGCCAATCAACCGATCGGGCCGACGCAGGTCTCGGTGCTGCAGGCCGCCGAGCATTTGGGGCTCTACGTCATGGCGTCCGCCTCGATCCTGCAGGGCAAGCTGGCGCGCGACCTGCCGCCGGCCCTGCGTCAGGTGCTCGACGGTCTCTCCACCGACGCCCAGCGCGCGCTCCAGTTCGTGCGCTCCACGCCCGGGGTGGGCACCGCGCTGTGCGGGATGACGCGGCTCGCGCACGTGGAGGAGAACGCGGCCCTGGTGGGCCTGCCGCCGGCGCCGGTCGAAAAATTGTTCACGCGCGCCTGACCGCCCCGCGGAGGGCGAAAGACCTTGATAATCTCGGCCCCGTCGGTATAGCGTGATCGGGGCAGCCATGGTGACGAACATCCATCACGTCGGGATCGCGGTGCGCCGCCTCTCCGAGGCGTATCGCTTCTGGCGCGACACCCTGGGGATGCCGCTCACGCGCGAGGCCGAGGTCGCCGAGCAGGGTGTGCGCGCCGCGCTGCTGGCGGCGGGAGAGACCGAGATCGAGCTGCTCGAGCCCCTCGCGCCCGACACGCCGATCGGACGCTTCCTCGACAAGCGGGGCGAAGGGCTCCATCACGTGTGCTTCAAGACCGCCGACGTGGCGGGAGACCTGTCGGCCCTCCGCCGCAAGCACGTGGCCCTGCTCGACACCGCGCCCCGCCGCGGCCTCGCCGGCCGGATCGGCTTCCTGCACCCGAGCGCCTGCCACGGCGTGCTGGTTGAGCTGGCCACGCCCGATGACGGCGCCGCGCACGCGGAGTCGCCGGTGCGCTTCAAGCGGCTCGTGATCGGCTCGCCGATGCCGCACGACACCGCCCGGACCTACCAGGACCTGTTCGGGCTGCCCGAGGTCGAGGTCAACGGCGGCCCGCGCACCATGCTCGGCTGGGCCGGAGGGGGCACGCTGCTGATGGTCCCGGCCAAGGAGGTCGGCGGCATGGAGGGGATGGTGGCGCTCTCGATGGTGGCGCCCGACCTGCCTCCGCTGATACAACGCCTCGAGCGTGCCGACGCGGCCATGCTGCTCGGGGCCGGCGAGCTCACCGTCGAGCCCAAATCCTCCCACGGCGTTCACCTGCACATCTCGCGGTACCACTTTCCCTGATTCCCCGGAGGCCGCGCTCCGCGCCCGCGGCGCGGACAAGGTCGGAGGTCCGTCGTGAAGCCCCGCTCGCGGCCGTTTCGCGGCATCGGCTCGGCCCGCAAGACCCGTCGCACGCTGGAGCGCGGCGGCACCGGCCCCGCCGCCGAGCTCAACCAGGCCCTGGGCGCCTGGCCCGGCGTGAAGATCACCCCCCTGTTCGGCCGCTGGGGCTACTTCGTGGGCACCCGCCTCTTCGCGTGCTTCCCCCTGCGCCCCAAGGACACCGACCTCTGGATCCGCCTCGGGCCCGAGGACCAGCGCCGCGCCCTGGCCGCCGGCTGCACGCCCCACCGGCGCATGGCGGCGAGCGGCTGGGTGGAGTGCCGGGTGGCGGGGCCGCGCGACGTGGGCCGGGCGCTGCGCTGGCTGCGCCGGGCGCATGAGGCGGCGCGGGGGGCGGGGGAGGGGGAGGACGCGTGAAGGCGCTGCCTCTCGTGCGCGTGGTTCTGGGACTGTTGTGCTCGATCGCGGTCAGCATGGCTGTCGGCGTAGTCGGGTCAGCCGCGGCCGACCGGCCGGGCGCTACGCCCCTCGCGACAATCGCCGTGGTTGACCTGCCGCACGCGCCGATCTACTGGCATCTGGACACGTATCGCACGCGCGCTGAGGCGGATGCGGCCCAGGGGCCGCGGAGCACGGTGGTGGAAGCCTTCGTGAAGGTGTGGCTGTTTACCCTCGCGGAAGCGGACTGGCGGCCGACGACAGGCACGCGCGTCGCGACCATTGGTCCACTGCGCGTTCGCCCGCGGGTGCGCTACATGGCGAGCTACGTGGAGGCGGTGACGGCGCGGGGGTTCGGGATGCGACGCTCACTGGTCCTCATCCTCCACGATGCGGCACAGCCCTGGAAGGTGCCCATCACCAGCCCGTGGGCGCCGAGAGGCCTGTGCGCCCAGAAGTGACGCGCGATCACGCGTAGGGACTGATCAGGGTGACGGCTCGCTCGTGCTCTCCGCGCGCGCCGCGGCGGCCTGGATCGCGTCGATCGGCACCCGCGGCACCAGCAGCCAGGCCGCCGCGGTGAAGGCGGCGGAGATCAGCACCAGCGGGGTGTATCCGAGCCAGTCGTAGAGATTCGCCCCCGTCCACTCGGCGCTGCGCATGCCGAAGTTGTAGACCGACATCAGCAGGGCGAAGAAGGTGGCCTCGGCCCGCGCCGGGCACGCCTTGGCGGCCAGATCCAGGAAGGCGAGCTGGGCGGTCATGCCGAGCGTGCCGAACACCACCGTGATCAGGACGGCGCTGACCGGTCCCTTGTAGGCGAGATAGGCGAGAGTCCCGGCGGTGCCGGCGCCGATCGACCAGACGATCAGGCGCTTGAGCGACCACACGCGGGCCAGCCGGGCGTAGGCCCAGGCGCCCACGATGCCGGCGGCGGCGCCCAGCGAGGCCAGGGCGCCGATGAATGTCTGCGAGAAGTGGAGAGTGTCGGTCTGGTAGTAGAAGAAGGCGGGGCCGAACGAGGGGCTGAACGCCCAGAAGAAGGTGAACCCCGCCACCAGCCAGAGCTCGCGCCCGCCGAGCGCGCGTCGGACGGCGACCGCGGTCTCGGCGAGGCCTTCCAGATCCAGGCGGGCGGGCGGCTCGTGCACCACCCGCCACGCCATCAGCAGCGACACCAGCGGGAAGCAGGCCACGAGGGCGAAGGCGCCCGCGAAGGCGCGGTGCTCGGCCAGATAGCCGCCCGCGATGCCCACCAGGATCGAGGCCGCGCTCAGCGCCCCCCACTGCACGGACTGGAACGCGCCGGTCAGGCCGAGCGGCTTGCCGTTCTCCACCATGAGGGCGTCGGTGAGCACGTCGGTGAAGCCCACCCCGAGCCAGAGCAGCGTGATGAGCGCGGCCAGGGCCCAGTAGGGCGCCCCCGCCATGAGGCTCACCGCGCTCGCGGAGACGGCGGCGAGCCCGGCCATGAGCAGGAAGTAGCCCCGCCGGCGTGTCCCGCCGAGCGGGACGAAGTCCGACAGCAGGCCGTAGAGGGGCTTCACGAACCACGGGACGGTGATGATCCAGGTGAAGGCGGCGAGCTGGCCGGCGGTGAGGCCGCGCTCCTTGAACACGATGGCCACCACCTGGTCGGGCAGGTACACCATGCCCTGCGCGAAGTACACGATGCCGAACAGGATGGCGAGCCGGCGGGCCTCGCGGCTCGCGAAGGGACGGGGCCGCGCGGCCGCGGCCGCCCTGACGTCGTCGGGCATGGGCGATCATAGCGCGCCGGCGTCGGCCGGGCCGCACGATGAGTCGGCCCGCGGCGCTGTGCTACTCTAGGCCCTCATGCGAGCCACGCTGCACTCCGTCTGCCCTCACGATTGCCCCTCGCAGTGCGCGCTCCAGGTGACGGTGGAGGACGGCCGCATCACCGACGTGGTCGGCGACGCCACCCAGCCTTTCACCCGCGGTGTGATCTGCGGCAAGGTGCACGACTACGCGGAGCGCGTGTACGGCGACACCCGCGTCACCCGGCCGCTCCGCCGGGTGGGGCCGAAGGGCGAGGGACGCTTCGAGCCCATCGGCTGGGACGAGGCCATCGAGGAGATCGCGCACCGCTGGCGGCGCATCATCGCCCAGTGGGGGTCGGAGGCGATCCTGCCGTACTCCTACGGCGGGACGCTGGGCCTCGTGCAGAACCGGGCCGGCCACGCGCTGTTCTACGCTCTGGGCGCCTCGCGCCTGGACCGCACCATCTGCGTCAGCACCGCCTACGCGGGCTGGCAGGCCACCGTGGGCACGGTGAGCGGCAACGACTCCGAGCAGATGGTGGACGCCGACCTGATCGTGCTCTGGGGCATCAACGCCTCGCACACCCACATCAACGCGATGACCCTGGTCAAGCAGGCGCGGCGGCGCGGCGCGTACGTGGTCTGCGTGGATCCCTACCGCACCATGACCGCCCGCCAGGCCGACTGGCACCTGATGCTCCGGCCGGGCACCGACGGGGCCCTGGCCCTGGGCGTCATGCACGTGCTCATCAAGGAGGGGCGGGTCGACCTCGACTACATCGAGCGCGCGACCCTCGGCTTCACCGCGCTGGCCCGGCACGTGGAGCAGTACGATCCCGGGCGGGTGGCCGCCATCACCGGGCTCTCCGCGGAGGACGTGGTGGCCTTCGCGCGGCGGTACGGCGCGACGCCCGCCGCCTTCATCCGGGTGGGCATCGGGCTCTCCCGCCACGACAACGGCGGCATGACGTGCCGGACCATCGCGTGCCTGCCCGCGCTCACCGGAGCCTACGCGCATCCGGCGGGCGGCGCGCTGCTGGCCTCGAGCGGCGCGTTCGGGCTCTCGAACGAGGCGATCGAGCGGCCCGATCTGATGCCGAGCCCGCCGCCGCGGCTCATCAACATGATCCACCTCGGCCGCGCGCTCACCGAGCCGGACATGGCCCCGCCGGTGAAGGCGCTCTACGTCTACAACGCGAACCCGGCCTCGATCACGCCCAACCAGGAGCTGGTGCTGCGCGGGCTCGCGCGCGACGACCTCTTCACGGTGGTGCACGAGCAGCACCTGACCGACACCACCGACTGGGCGGACCTGGTGCTGCCGGCCACCACCTCGATGGAGCACACCGACTGCTACAAGTCCTACGGGCACTTCTACGTCCAGCTCGCGCGGCCGGTGATCCCGCCCGAGGGGGAAGCCTGCTCGAACTGGGAGCTGACCCGCCGGCTCGCCAAGGCGATGGGGCTCACCGATCCGCACTTCGCCAAGACCGAGGACGACCTGATCCGCGAGTCGCTCGCCTCGGGCGACCCCTCGGTGGCGGGCATCACGCTCGAGCGGCTCGAGCGGGAGCGCTCGGTGCGCCTGCGCATCGAGCGGCCGTACCTCCCGTTCGCCCACGGGGCGCCCACCCCGTCGGGGAAGGTGGAGTTCGTCTCCGAGACGATGGCCCGGGCCGGGTTGCCCGCGCTGCCCACCTACATCCCGCTGGTGGAGGGGCCCGAGCACACGGAGCTCGTGCGGCGCTATCCGCTCCAGTGCATCGTGCCGCCCAACCGCTTCTTCCTGAACTCTTCGTTCAGCCAGTCGGAGCGGGCGCGCCGGCGGCAGCGCGGCCCCGCGGTGCTCCTGCATCCGGCCGATGCGGCCGCGCGCGCCATCCGGAGCGGCGACGCGGTGCTGGTGCGGAGCGCCCGCGGCGAGGCGCGCTTCACCGCCGAGGTGACGGACGACACCCGCGAGGGCGTGGCGGTGATCGAGGGCATCTGGTGGAGCAAGCACCAGCCGGGCGGACGCGGGGTGAACGCGCTCACCGACGACCGCACCGCCGACATCGGCGGCGGCCCGGTGCTCCATTCGAACCTCGTGCAGGTGGAGCGTCTGCCGTGAGCGCGGGCACGGGAGCGATCGCGGAGGAGATCGAGGCGGCGGTCGCCCGGCTGGACCTGGCGCGGCTGGCCGCCCGGTACTGGGCCCAGGACGAGTTCCTGCTGGTCCCGGATTTCCTGCCGCGTGGGGCGGTGGAGCCGTTCCTCGACGACGTGCGGCGCCTGGAGCCGGGCCTGCACCGCAACTACATCCCGCGCCACAAGAAGGGCGGCAGCGTGAGCGCGTTCGCAATCGCGGAAGACGGCCCCGCGCTGCTCGCCTTCTACCGGTCGGAGCCCTTCCGGCGCTTCCTCTCCGACCTGGTCCGGGCGCCGCTGCAGTGCTGTCCCGACGAGGATCCCCACGCCTGCGCGCTCTACTTCTACACCGAGCCCGGCGACCACATGGGCTTTCACTACGACACCTCCCACTACAAGGGCGCGCGCTACACCGTGCTCTTCGGCCTGGTGCAGGACTCGGCGAGCCGGCTGCGCTGCCGGCTGCACACCCGGCAGCCGGGCCGGGCGCCGGTGGACCTGGAGGTGGCGACGGATCCCGGGACCCTGGTCATCTTCAACGGCGACAAGGTCTACCACGGGGTGAGCCCGTCCCGGCCCGGCGATCGGCGAATCGTCTTCACCATGGAGTACGTGACCGATCGGAGCATGGGGCGGCTGCCCCGCCTGTTCTCGAACCTGAAGGACGCCTTCGCCTACTTCGGCGTCCGGACGCTCTGGCGCGGCCGCCCCCGTGGTGGCGCGCGGCCGACGTCCTGAGGCCGGTCTCAACCCGACCGAACGGAGCGACGTCAATGGCCAGTCCGGCAGCCTCCTCGACCCAGCGCGTGAAGTTCGCGTCCGTGGAGGGCGCGGCCGCCCTCTTCACCCCCGAGTTCCAGGCCTATCTGCTGCGCCTGCACGACGCGCTGGGCCCGCGCGTGCTCGCCCTGCGCGCCCGCCGCGACGAGCGGCTCGTCCAGGCACTGCGGCACGGCCGCCTGCCCGGGCCGCGCGCCGACAGCGCGATCCGCAGCGGGGACTGGAAGGTGCCGCCCGTGCCCGCGGACCTCGCCAGGCCCGGCATCGAGATCTCGGGCCCGTGCTCGATCACCAGCATGTTCATCAACGCGCTCAACCCGGGACCGGAGGGCGAGCGCGCCGAGGGCGACCTGGACGACGACGAGGACTCGGCCGGTCATCGCCTCATCGACACGGTGCGGGCCTGCCACAACCGGCTGGCCGCGGTGAACCACGAGCTGCACTTCGAGGACCGCGAGCGGAAGCGCGAGTATCGCATCGCGCCCGGGGAGCTGCCGTTCTTCATGCACCGCGAGCGCGGGCTGCACCTGGACGAGCCGGAGGTCACGGTGGACGGCAAGCCGGTGTCGGCCGCGATCCTGGGCACGGCGCTCACCCTCTTCTATCCGGGCCGGGCCCAGGCCGGACGCGGGCAGGGGATCTACTTCTACCTCCCCAAGGTGGACGGCGCCGAGGAGTGCGCGTGGTACCGCGACCTCTTCGACGAGAGCCGCGCGCACCTGCCGTTCCTCCGGGACGCGACCATCCGGGCCATCCCGCTGGTGGAGTCGCTGCCCGCGGTCTACGAGATGGAGGAGATGCTCCACGCGCTGGGGCCGTACGCGGCGGGGCTGAACGCGGCGCGCTGGGACCTCAAGGCCAGCATCTTCGAGTTCGTGATGGCCGACCCCGGGTCGGTGTGGCCGGACCGCTTCGGCGTGGACATCAAGACCACCCCGTTCATCGCCAACATCTTCCGGCGGCTGGTCGCGGTGTGCCTCAAGCGCGGGGCGGTGCCGATCGGCGGCATGGCCACCGCGCTGCCGAACCCGGATCCGGAGGTGAACCGCGTGGCCGCGGAAGCCATTCGCGCCGACAAGGTCTGGGAGGCCGAGCAGGGCTTCATCCGCGCGTGGGTGGCCCACATCTTCCACATGAAGACGGCGGCCGACCCCTTCCGGCAGGTGCACGGCCGCGGGACGTGGAAGCCCAGGCCCGAGATGACGAACCCCGACAACTTCCCGGTGCGCATCGAGGTGCCGGCGGGCCCGATCACCCTGGAGGGCACCCGGCGCAACGCCCGCATGCTGATCGAGTACGTGGAAGGCTGGCTCCAGGGCCGGGGGGCCAAGGGCATCGACAGCCTGGCCGGCAAGCCGGGCGTGCATCCCGCGCTCATGGAGGACCTGGCCACCGGGCGCATGTCGGTGGCGCAGATCGCCCAGCGCATCCGCCACCGGGTGAAGACCACCCAGGGGCCGGAGGCGGTCCACGACGCGGCGCTGGTGAAGCGGCTGCTCCAGGAGGAGGTCGAGGACATCCTGCGCCTGATGAAGACGCAGGACGCGGAGACGGAGACCCGCTACCGCAAGGCGGTGAAGATCGCGCAGCAGTGGATCAAGAACTACCTGGAGCTCGACTACCGCAGCCTGGGCTCCTACACCCGGGCCGATCTGGAGCGCATCGCGGCCGCGCCGGAGGCGCTCTAGCGCCCCGGCGCGAGCCGGCTACGCGGCGGAGGACTTCTCGACCGGCACCGCGGCCGGCGCCATCTGGCCGCGCATGAGCTGGAGCAGCACCGGCACCACCACCAGCGCCGCGACCATCCCGCAGAAGGATCCGATCGTCAGCAGAAGCCCGAGGCTGAAGATGCCCCGGTGGGTGGCGATCAGGAGGCTGCCGAAGCCCACCATGGTGGTGATGCCGTTGAGCAGCACGCCCATCACCGCGCTGCGGGCGATGAGCGGGCCGCGGTGGGAGCGCACCTCGAGGTGGCTCACGATCACGTTCAGCCCGAACTCGGCCGCGGTCCCGATGATCAGGGGCAGGCCCCAGATGTTGGCGAGGTTGAACTTGATCCCGCAGAGGTGCATGAGCCCGATGGTCCACAACAGCGCCAGCACCATCGGCAGCAGGGCCAGCAGGCTCTCGCGCCACCGGCGGATCATGAGCACGCTGAGGCCGCCCACCAGCACGAACGCGTAGAGCGTGCCGGTGAGGTAGGCCCGCTCCATCAGGACGGTCGCCTCGTAGGTGATGACCGGCGGGCCGGTCACGTCGGGATCGACCGTGCGCAGCTGCTGGACGAACTCGGCCGCCCCCGCCTTCTCCCAGATGTTGACCTTGGGATGGATCGCGATCAGGAAGTGGCCGTCCCGGCCGATGAACTTGCGTCGCAGCTCCTCCGGCACGTCGTTGATGGTGATGACGGTCGGGTTCAGGTTGCGCTGGAGCCCGTAGAACTTGTTCACGAAGTCGCGGTAGAGCTGGGCCTGGAGGTAGTTGAGGGCGGCCTCCGCGGAGTCCCGCTTGCTCTTGTCGAGCAGGCGCATGACCTCCCGGGTCTTCTCGCGCACCGACCGCACGTCGGCGGGCAGCTTGCTGCCCGCCTCGGTGGCCACCACGTCGAAGCGGCGCTTGATGTCGGCCAGCGCCTTCTTCAGGCGATCGAGGTCCACCGGGCTCGAGCGGCCGACGCGGATGGGCGCCACCAGGGGCGCGAAGCTCTTGATGATGGCGATCTTCTCGGGCTGCTCGTCGGGGATGACCCGCAGCACCGAGTCCACGTCGGAGACCGCCGGCAGCTTCTCGAAGGCGGCCTGCTTGCGCCGCAGCTCCTCGAGGCTCGAGGCCGAGGACAGCCCGTTGAAGCCGGAACGCCCGGTGCCGGCCATGATGCGCCGCTCCCACGCCACCGACTCGGTGCCCTCCGCCTGCAGGTTGAGCACGTTGTAGTCGAAGCCCACCCGCGGGACCGCCCAGATGGCGAGCGCGGTGGCGATCCCGGCCCCGATCAGGATCGAGCGCGGATAGGTGACGAGGCGGTCGAGCAGCGGCACCCGGATGCGCTCGAGCTGGTGGGCGCGGGGGCGGCGCTCGCGGGGGCGATCCTGGTGGCGACGGTCCACGATCATGAGGACCGCCGGGAAGAGCGTCATCATGCCCACCCACGCGATCAGGATGGCCATGCCCGCGATGGCGCCCAGCTCCTGGACGCCGCGGAAGTCGGTCAGCATGAGGACGAAGAACGTCCCCGCCGCGGTGAGGGCCCCGATCAGCATCCCGGGCCCGGTCCGGGCCGCGGTCAGCTCGAGCGCCTCGCGCAGGTTGCGGCCGAGGAAGATCTCCTCCTCGTAGCGGAACAGGTAGTAGATGCCGTAGTCGATCCCGATGCCGACCACGATCGAGATGAACATGACGGAGAAGAGGGTCAGGTGCCCGATGACCAGGGTCACCAGCCCGAGCGACCACGCGAGGGTCACCGCGAGGACCCCCAGCATCAGCACCGGCTTGCCCACCCGCATGAACGCGAGCGTCAGCACCACCAGGGTGAGGGCGAAGGCCAGCACGTCCGAGATGCTGCTGTCGTGGAAGGCCGCCGTCATCTCGTCGTTGGAGAGCGCGGGCGCGCCGGTGACGCCGGCCTGCACGTTCGGAAACGCGGGCCGCAGCCGCGCGATGGTCTCGCGGATGGTCTCGATGGCGGCCCGGTCGCCGGTGAAGCTGCCCTTCTGGCCGGGCGGAGTCTCGACCAGGATGAAGAGCAGGCTCTTGTCCTCGGAGAGGAAGTAGCCCGCGTCCGCGGGCGGGTCCTCGCCGAACGAGAAGAGGGTGCCCCACGGCGAGCGGTAGGGGACGGGCCGCTCCAGGCGGCTCGCCATCTGGTCCAGCAGCACGCGCAGGAAGCGCGTGTCCACCGGCAGGTCCTTCTCCTGGAGCCCGATGTCGAAGAGGTTCGACACGAAGGCGGCCGCCATCTGGGTGTTCACGCCCTCGAGCAGGCGGGCCAGGCTCGGGTCGCCCGCGAAGCTCTCCATGAACTCCTGGTGGTCGAAGATCTTGTCGCGGATCTCCCGCAGCTCCGCGGTGCTCAGGTAGAGGAGCTGGCGGCCCTCGAAGCGCTTCGGATCGATCCGGTAGGCGATGCGGTGGAACGTGATCGAGCTGCTGTTCAGCTCGTCGGTGAGGCGGGCCGCGTAGGCCCGCGCGCCCTCGAAGGAGCCCGCCTCCACCACGATCACGAGGTCCTCGAGCTCGCCGAACTCCTGGGCGTACTCGGCGTAGCGCTTCACGTAGCCGGCGTCCTGGGGCAGGAGCGCGCGGGTGGAGGTCTTGAAGGTGAGGGCGTGGGCGGTGTAGGCGATGGAGATGGCGGCCAGCAGGAGCGAGATGCCGACCGTGACCAGGGGCCGACGACAGGAGAGGCGTACAAGCCGGCGCAGGAGACGACCGGTGCGCGAGAGTGCGACCATGAGCGACCTCGACCGCGGGACCGGCGACTAGTCCGCGCCGCCGATGAACTTTTCCAGGCGTGTCCGGGCCGTCTCGTCCGACCACTGCTCGGGCGGAGACTTCATGAGATAGGCCGACGGCGCCAGGAGCGCCCCCTTGATCCCCCGGTCCATCGCGATCTTGCAGGACCGGATCGCGTCGATCACCACTCCCGCCGAGTTGGGGGAGTCCCACACCTCGAGCTTCAGCTCCACGTTGATCGGCTGGTCCCCGAAGCTCTTGCCCTCCAGGCGGATGTGGGCCCACTTGCGGTCCAGCAGCCACGGCACGTAGTCGCTGGGGCCGATGTGGATGTTGTCGTCGGCCATGTCGTGGGCGAGCTGGGAGCGCACCGCGTCCGTCTTGGAGATCTTCTTGGACGCCAGGCGCTGCCGCTCCAGCATGTTGTAGAAGTCGGTGTTGCCGCCGACGTTCAGCTGGCTGGTGCGCTCGAGCCGCACCCCGCGGTCCATGAAGAGCTTGGTGAGGACGCGGTGGATGATGGTGGCGCCGACCTGCGACTTCACGTCGTCGCCCACGATCGGCAGGCCGCGGTCCTCGAAGCGCCGGCGCCAGTAGTTCTCCCGCGCGATGAACACCGGGATGCAGTTGACGAAGCCGCAGCCCGCGTCGAGCACCTGCTCCACGTACCACTTGGTGGCCATCTCGCTGCCCACCGGCAGGAAGTTCACCACCACGTCGGTGCGGGTTTCCTTGAGGATCTGGGTGATGTCCGCGGTGGTGCCCGGGGCCTTGGTGATGACCTGGGACAGGTAGTGGCCGAGCCCGTCGTGGGTCATGCCCCGCTGCACCGGGACGTCCAGGCGCGGCACCTGCGCGAAGCGCACCGTGTTGTTCGGCTCCGACCAGATCGCCTCCGACAGGTCGAGGCCCACCTTGCGGGCGTCGATGTCGAAGGCGGCGGAGAACTCGATGTCTCCGACGTGGTAGCCGCCGAGGCGCGGCCGCATCAGGCCCGGGACGAAGCCGTCGTCGGCCACGCCCTTGTAGTAGTGAACTCCCTGCACCAGGGCGGATGCACAGTTGCCGACGCCGATCACCGCGACCCGAACAGATCCCACGGACGCCTCCTCAAATCACCGCCGAGCGCGGCGACGCAAAGTTTTCACAGAGTCTAACACACGGACCCGGCGGGGACCGCAGCCTACGGACCCGGCTCGTCCGGCCGGGGCACCACGCGCGGCCGCTCCGACACCCCCAGGGCCAGGAATCCGAGCCCGGCCCACGTCATCTCGCGCAGGCGGCGCACCAGGACGAACGACAGGCCGGAGGCCGCGCTGAGGCCGAACGCCTCGAAGAAGGCCACGTAGCCCCCTTCGAGCGCGCCCAGCGACGCCGGCACCATGAAGCTCGCGAACTTCACGCCGCTTGCGAAGGACTCGATGATCATCGCGGTGCCGAGCGAGGTCGGCGTACCCAGCAAGAAAAGGACGAGGTAGACCTCGAGCCCGCCGGTGGCCCACGCCACCGCGTGGACCAGGGCGGAGGCCACGAGGCGACGCCGTCCGCTCCGGTAGAGGCCGGCCAGCGCCCGATCGAGATCGCCCAGCCCTTCGACGTAGCGCTCGCCGCCCCAGCCCATCCGCCCCGCGATGCGGCCCAGCAGTCGGCCGCCGCCGCCGAGCCCGCCGCTGGCCTGCACCAGCGCGAAGCCGCCGATGGCCAGGATCTCGACCGCCAGCAGCCCGGTCAAGATGGGCACGAGGGGGCTCGAGGACGGCAGCGCGCCGCGGGCGGCCAGGAGCCCCGCGGCGAGGAACACGATCTGTCCGGCGACGATGGTGGTCTTGTCCGCGATGACCGAGACCAGCCCGTGGAGCACCGGCACGTGCGGCCGCAGCAGGAACGCCTTGAGCGGCTCGCCGCCCACCGCCATCGTGGGTGTGGCCAGGTTCACCGCCTCGCCGGCCAGGCGCGCGCGGAACACCACGCCGAACGGGACCGGATCCGGCAGCAGCACGCGCCACGCGACCGCGTCGACCACTGCCGCGAGCGCGTAGGGGAAGATCAGCACGAGCGGCAGGCGCCACCCGAGCGTGACGAACGAGGACAGGATCACCTCCGGGCCGATGCGGGCCACCAGGTAGGCCACCACCGCCAGCCCGCCGAGGACCAGCAGCGGCCGGAGCCAGCGCGACACTAGGCGGTACGCCCCCGGCCGAGCGCCCGGATGCGGGCCAGGCAGCTCAGCCAGTAGGCCTGCGAGCCCACGCCGACCACGACCGCGGCGATCCCCACCAGCGAGGGCGCGAGCCAGCGCAGCACGGCGGCGCCGACCAGCAGGATGTAGAAGAGGTCGCGGTTGCCGATGTTGCGCAGCACGCCGCCCACGCTGGCCCCGATCTCGATCTCCCGCGGCAGGGAGCGCGCGAACAGCGCGCTGAGCGTGACGCCGAGGGCGCCGAGCGCGCCCAGCGCGATCATCACGGGGCCGCCGGCGGTGAGGCCGATGCCGAGCACCAAACCCGCGTGCACGGTGGTGTCGATCGTCCAGTCGAGGTTCGCGCCGAAGGCCGACTCCTGGAAGGTGAGGCGGGCCAGCTCGCCGTCCGAGTGGTCCACGATGCAGGCGAGCGCGTAGAGCGCCACGCCCGCGAGCGCGCTCGCCGGCGTCGCGCCCCAGAAGCACCAGATGGCGGTGAGCCCGATGGCCAGGCTCACGAGGCTCACGTGGTTCGGGGCCAGCCGCGTGCGAACCAGCCCGCGCGTGATCCAGCGGGAGACGCGGCGGTGGACGTGCCGGTCCATGGTGGAGTCGGCCGGGATCGCGAGCGTGGCCTCGAGCGCCGCCTCCGCGCGCGCCACGCCGTCGGGGCCGCGGGCGTCCACCCACGGGCCCTGCGGCGCGCGCGGACGCGCGTCGGCCGCGGCGAGCCAGCGCGCGAGCGCCGCGCCCGCCGGGCGGCCGGTGGCCAGGTCGGGCCAGAGATCGGCGGGCGGGGGCGCGGGCGCCACCGCCACCGGGGCGCCGCGGTCCGCGGAGCCGCCGAGCACCGCGGGCCGTCCGGCCGGGTCCGCGAGCAGGTCCTCGAGGGTGGACGCGTGCACGAGCGAGGAGGCGGGGAGCAGGAGCCAGCGGACGGAGCGATCGACGGGCGGCGACGCGTCCGCGGTCAGCCAGCGCACGGCGCCGGCGAGGCCGGGCACGCGGCGGAGCGCGCGCTCGACCGCGGCGTCGCGCAGGACCGCGGGCACCGCGATCGACGAGGCGCCGGCCCGCAGCGCGGCCACCATCGCGCGCACCGTCAGGCTGCGGCCGAAGACGTCGGTGGCGGCTACGGCCGGCGCGGCCGCGTCGGGGAGGTAGAGGAGCGCGCGGAGCACATCAGGGTCCGAGGCGCTCGATCTCGGGCAGGACCCGGGTCTCGGCGCGACGGAGGTCCTCCGCGAAGTCCACCTCGGTCCACGGCAGCCCCGTCACGTCGACCCAGCCCACCGGCACCTGCGCGAGGAGCCGATGCAGGGCGTCCTCGTACTCGTTGGCGCCGCCGGTCTCGCGGATGGACTCCTCCAGGAGCCGGGCGTAGTCGGGGGCGTGCGCGGCGCTGCACTTGAAGAAGCCCACGCCCTCGCCGATCACGTCCCACGCCCGGGGCACGACCTTCTTGCCGAGCGCGATCACGCGGTCCCCGACCGCGTAGAGCTTCACCTCCTCGCCGGTGTCCTGGAAGCCGCGGTCGAGCAGCAGCGCGCTGGGCGCGGGCGAGTCGATGAGCCGGCGCAGGAAGCGCGGCGGGAAGAGCACGTCGGCGTCCATCACCAGCGTGCTGTCGGAGAGCAGGGTCCGGCGCGCGCACCAGAGGGACAGGATGGAGCCCTTCTGGTAGTCGGGGTTGTCCACGTACGCGATGCGCATGGCGCCGCGCGCGGTGCCGGCGGCGCGCCGCACCTGGTCCCGGCAGTGGCCCACCACCAGCACCGACTCCTCCACCCCGCAGGCGGCGAGCGCGTCCAGCATGCGATCGAGGAGGGAGCGCCCCCCCACCGGCAGCAGACACTTGTGGGTGTGGTCGGTCAGGGGGGCGAGCCGGCGGGCGACGCCGGCGGCGAGGATGATCGCCTTCACGAGCGCGCGCTCCCGAAGCAGGAGCGGAAGCGGTCGCGGATCTCCTCCGGCGGGTAGGGGATGCGCGGCACCGGCTGCTCCTCGGCGGTGACGCGGGCCAGGATGAAATGCGGCCCGCCGCCCGCGAGCGCCGTCGTCACCGCGGCGTTCAGCGCGTCGGCGCCCGCGACCGCCACGCTCTTCTCGTAGCCGGCCGCGCGCGCGATGCGATGCAGCCCCACCGCGCGGGAGGGCGAGGCCTGGTTGCCGGTGGAGCCGTAGAGCGCGTTGTCGAACACCACGTGCACCAGGTTGGCGGGCCGCCGCCGCCCCAGCAGCGGGCCGCCGCCGATCATGGGCAGGATGCCGAGGCTCATGAGCAGGTTGCCGTCGCCGTCGAAGACCACGGTGGGGCGGTCCGGCACGGTGAGCGCGACCCCGAGCCCGATGGCGGAGGCCATGCCCATCGAGCCGATCATGTAGAAGTTCTCGAGGCGGTCCTTCACCGCGAAGGACTCGCGACAGATGTAGCCGTTGGCGTGGACCACCGGCTCGCGCTGCAGCGCGGCGACCGCCGCGCGCAGGGCCTCGAAGCGCGAGATCCGGGGCGCGGGCAGCGGCGCGTCCGGCCCGGTGGGGGCGCCGAGGGCCACCGCCGGGGGCGCGGGGGCGGCCGCGTGGGCGGCGGTCTCCAGCACGCCGGGCGGCAGCAGGAGCGCCACCGGCTGGCTCAGCCGGTCGGCCTCGGCGCGGCCCCACGCCACGTCGTCGGCCACGGTGCGCGCGGAGAGCACGCGGTGCGGGATGCGCAGCATCTCGAGCAGGGACGGGGAGATCTCCCCCATGAGGAGATGCTCGGGCGCGTCCTTGCCTCCGTGGCCGCGCCAGGTCACCAGCAGCAGGGCGGGCAGCCGGTACATGAGCGAGAGCGACACCAGCGCGTTCATGCTGGTGCCGAGCCCGGAGTTCTGCATGAGCACCATCGGGCGCCGGCCCGCCATCCACGCCCCCGCCGCGAGGCCCACCGCGACGTCCTCGCGCACCGCGGGGACGTAGGGCAGCCGCGGATGCGCCTCGAGGGTGGCGATGAGGCCCTCGATCATGGAGCAGGGCACGCCGGTGAAGAAGTCGAAGCCCTGCCCCTCGAGCAGGTCGGCGAGGGCCGCCCCGGTCAGGCCTTGATCGCGGCCCATGCCCGCTGGTAGTCCTCGAACGTGTCGACCTCGAGCCAGCCCTTGTAGACGTCCACGCAGGCCACCGTCTCGCCGCGCTCGACCAGCGCCTGCAGCAGATCGGTGAAGGCGCCGCGCTCGGGCCGGTCCGCCTCGTGGAAGGGGCCGCCCGCCGCGAGCCGCTCCTCGTAGGCGCGGCGCATGGCGGCGGTGCCCCGCTCGGAGAAGAGGGCGAGGCCGATGAACTCGCCGGTGGCGCGCTCGGGCGGGATGCGCTGGCCGACCGCGACCAGGCGGTCGTCGGGGGCGCCGGGCAGCGCGCGCAGCCCCGCCGCGGGCGTCCGCTCGGTGATCACGAGGTCGAGCGGCTTGGACAGCGGCAGCAGACGGTCGCGCTGGTCGACCCAGGCCCGGTCCACCACGATCGCGCAGTCGGTCTCGGCGCGCAGCAGCCGGTCGAGCACCGACTGCTCGAACAGGATGTCGGAGTAGAGGAACAGGATCGGTCCCCGGAGCTCGCGCTCCGCCGCGAACAGCGAGCCGAGCTCGCCGGTCTCCTCGTACCGGTCGTGGTCGTAGTAGCGCACGCCCGGCACCGTCACCATGTCCTTGCGGTAGCCGCGCACCACCACGATGTCCTGCACCCCGCACGCGCGCAGGGTGTCGATCTGCCGCTCCAGGATCGTGCGGCCCTTGATGTCGAGCATGCACTTGGGCCGGTCCTCGGTCAGCGGCAGGAGCGACTTGCCGGAGCCCGCCGCGATGATGATCGCGCGGGCGGGGCCGGGGCGGGCGGGCAGGTAGGCGTCCTCGATGGCCTTGAACTCGTCCACGCCCACGTGCTTGTAGATCTCCTCGAGCGGCACGATGTGCGGATCGAGCGCGTCGAGCCGGCGCTCGCGGGCCAGGGCCTGGAGCGTCTGCTGCATGCCCTGGACCGCGCCGCGCAGCACCTGGTTGGCCCAGATCACCATCTTGACGCCGGCGCCCTCGAGCTCCTCGAACGTCACCGACGGATAGAGGGTGGGCACCACGACCACCGGGGTCGGACGGTCCCAGAGCCGCATGAACTCGAGGATCTCGGCCGCGGTCTTGGACTTGGAGTGCATGAGCACCATGTCCGCGCCCGCGTCGGCGTAGGCGTGGGCCCGGCGCAGCGCCTCCTTCATGCCCCAGCCCGCGATGAGGGCCTCGACCCGCGCGATCAGCAGGAAGTCGGGGTCCTTGCGGGTGTCGACCGCGGCCCGGATCTTGCCGGCGAACTCGTCCACCGGGAGCAGCTCCCGCTTCATGCCCGGGTAGAGGCTGCACTTCTTCGGGAAGACGTTGTCCTCCATGCAGATGCCCGCGATGCCGGCCCGCTCGTACTCCTGCACGGTGCGCACGACGTTGACCACGTTGCCGTAGCCGTTGTCGACGTCCGCGATCACGGGGGCCGCCACCGCCTCGTCGATGAAGACGGCGGCCTGGAGGTTCTCGGTCATGGTGAGGAGGTTCACGTCCGGCACCGCCCGCTGCGCGGCGGAGACCGCGAAGCTGGAGGACCAGATCACCGGAAAGCCCGCCGCCTCGATGAGCTTGGCCGACAGCGCGTCGTGGGCGCCCACCATGGGCACCAGGCCGGGCCGGCTGAGGATCGCGCGCAGCAGTGCGGTCTTCGTCATCACTTTCCCTTCTTCTGGCCCTTGTCCTCCGCGAGCAGCTCGTCCTGCTTGGTCCGCAGCTTGGCGACGAGGTCGTTGTAGGACGAGGTCTGGATGATCTTGTTGAACTGGGTCCGGTAGCTGGAGACGAGGCTCACGCCCTCGATGCTCACGTCGTACACCAGCCAGCGATCCCCGCCCTTCTTCATGCGGTAGTCGACCGGCACCTCGGTGCCGTTCTTGGTGACGATGCGGGTGGACACGGTGGCGAAGTCACCGTCGATCCGCTCCCCGGTGTACTGGATCTTCTCCCCGCCGTAGGTCTCGATCTTCGAGATGTAGGACCGCTCGAGCAGGTCCGCGAAGAGGCCCACGAACTCCGTGCGCTGCGCCTCGGAGAGGGGCTGCCAGTGGCGGGCGAGCGATCGCCGGGCGATCTCGCTGAAGTCGAAGATGTCGTTGGCGATCTTGCGGACCGCGGTCCGCCGCTCGTTCACCTTGCCCTCGCCCTTGAGACTCGGGTCCTCGAGGGTCTTGAGCACGCGGTCCACCGCGCCGCGCAGCTGATCCGTCGGCGCGCCCGCCGCCGCGGGCGACGCGGCGACCAGCGCGAGCGTCACCGCGAGCAGCACTGCCTTCACGCGAAACCAGTTCATGGGGCCTCCCCGGTTCGAGAGTCTACACCTTGCCGAAGATGTACTTGGAGAGCAGCTCCTCGATGTCGACCGGCGGCTCCACCTCGCGGATCCGCCCGTTGGGCGGGATGATCTTGTCGGAGCCGCCGGGGCTCAGGCGCACGTAGCGCTCGCCGATGAGCCCCTTGGTCTTGATGGAGGCGATCGAGTCCTCCTGCAGCTGGATCCCGGGGTGGATCACCATGACCACGTGCGCCTGGTAGTCCTTCAGCTCGATGCGGTCCACCCGGCCCACCTCGACGCCCGCGATCTCGATGGTGGAGCCGGCCTTGAGCCCGCCCACCGTGGGAAAGTCCGCGGTCACCACGTAGCCGCGGTTGCCCAGGAGATCGACGCGGCCCAGCTTCACCGACATCCATCCCAGCGCGAGCAGGCCGATCAGCACGAACAGGCCCACCCCCAGATCCAGCGCCGAACGCCTCATGTCGCCTCCTGCCGTCGCCCGGTCACCGGACCGGGCGAGACGTATGATCCGCGGGGACCGGCTCGACCTCGCCGCGGATGAAGTGCTGCACCACCGCCTTGGCGGAGCCGCGTACCGCCTCGGGGGCCCCGACCTCCACGATCACCCCGTCGTGCAGCATCGCGACCCGGTCGCCCACCTCGAAGATCTCGGGGATCTCGTGGCTCACCATCACCGCGGTGAACCGGAACTTGTGGTGCAGGTCGACGATCAGGTGGTGGATGGTGTTGACCAGGATCGGATCGAGGCCGGTGGTGGGCTCGTCGAAGAACACGATCTCGGGCTCGGTCACGAGCGCGCGCGCGATCGCCACCCGCTTGCGCATGCCGCCCGAGATCTCGGCCGGATTCTTGTCCCCCATGCCGGTGAGACCGACCTGCTCCAGCTTCTCCTCCACGCGCTCGCGGATCTCGGCCGGGCTCCGCCGGCTCTTCTCGCGGAGGGGAAAGGCCACGTTCTCCCACACCGACATCGAATCGAAGAGCGCGCCGCCCTGGAACACCACCCCGTAGCGCTCGCGCACCCGGTCCAGCGCCCGCCCGCGCAGCCGCGTGATGTCGGTGCCGTCCACCAGCACCGCGCCCGAGTCGGGGCGCAGCAGCCCGATCATGTGCTTCAGCAGGACGGACTTGCCGCCGCCGCTCCGCCCGATCACCACCATGATCTCGCCGGTGGCCACGTCGAGGTCGATGCCGCGCAGCACCTCCTGGGAGCCGAAGCGCTTGTGGAGGCCCTGCACCCGGATCACGGCAGCACGGACCCCAGGAAATAGTCCCAGACCAGGATGAGCACCGAGGACAGCACCACCGCCTGGGTGGTGGCGCGCGCCACGCCGGCCGCGCCGTGGCCGCAGTAGAAGCCCTTGTAGGTGCACACCCAGGGCACGATGATCCCGAACGACAGCGCCTTCCAGTACCCGGTCATGAGATCGGACCAGGTGACGAAGGTCTTCATCTCGCCGAAGTAGGTGCCGGGGGAGAGGCCCAGGAGCTCCACCCCCACCAGGTAGCCGCCGAAGATCCCGACCACGTCGAAGATGGAGACCATCAGAGGGAAGGTGATGACGCCGGCCACGAGCGCGGGGACCACCAGGTAGCGGAACGGGTTCAGCGCCATCACCTGCAGGGCGTCGATCTGCTCCGTGATCTTCATGATGCCGATCTCCGCGGTGAGGGCCGAGCCGGCGAGGCCGGTCACGAACACCGCGCAGAGCACGGGGCCCAGCTCGCGGATCAGCGACAGGGCCACCGCGGGGCCCAGGTAGGCCTCGGAGCCGAAGCGGGAGAGGACCAGGAAGATCTGCAGGCCCAGCACCATGCCGGTGAACGCGCCGGTTAGGATCACGATCGTGAGCGATCGGTAGCCGATGAAGTGGATGCGGTCGATCAGCCGGCCCAGCTTGAACGGGGGCACGACCAGGAACGCCAGCGCGTGGATGAGGAAGCGGGCGAACTGACCGAGCGCCAGGACGATGTCGATGCTGAGGCGCCCCAGCGCCGCGATGGGACGAAGCGGCGCCGGCCACACGTCGGATGCGGCGGGCGAAAACATCGCCCGATACTAGCACAGGGTCCACAATGGCCCCGCATTTCCTTGAAAAAATCCGCCAACTTCCGTAAGGTGGGCGCGTGGTGACGCTCGTAGCCGGAGGAGCCGACGCGGCGTGGGGCGCACTGGCCTCGCTCGCGACGCAGCTCCTCGGGACCTTCGTGCTCCGACCCTACGTGGTCGGCTTTCTCGCCTTCTTCCTGGTGGCGGGTTTCCGCGATCTCGGGCGGGCGCGCACGGGGGCGCTCCTGCTCTGGGGCGGGGTGGTGGCCCTGGCCGCGGAGCTCTGCTCCACGCGGATCGGCTTCCCGTTCGGCCTCTACGACTACACCGGCGACACGCGGGGGGCCGAGCTGTTCGTGAGCAACGTGCCGTTCTTCTCGCCGCTGTCGTTCCCCTTCCTCGCCTACGCCGCGTTCTGTCTCGCCCGGCGCACGTTCGGGCCGCGCTGGGCCACCACCCGGGGCGGGCGGGCCCGCCTGGTGGTGGTCGCGGGTGCGCTGATGATGCTGCTCGACGTGGTGATCGACCCCGCCGCGGTCCGGGGGGGACGGTGGTTCCTCGGGCACATCTTCCAGTACCCGGAGGGCGGCCTCTACTTCGGGGTGCCGCTGTCCAACTTCATGGGCTGGCTGCTGGTGGGATGGGTGACGGTCGGCGGCTACGTCTGGGGCGAGCACCGCGTCCGCCCGTCCCGCATGCTGGCCATCGACCGGGGAAGCCCCGGGCCCGGGATCGTGCTCTACTACCTGGTGCTCGCGGTCAACCTGTCGGTGACGTTCTGGATCGGCGAGGAGCTCCTCGGGGCCGCGGGAATCCTCGTCCACCTGGGGCTCTTTCTGCTACTGTATGGCGTCAATAAGGTGACGGTGGGCCCATGGTCTGCCGAATCACTGTCCGCCCCGGCCATGACGGGCGGGCAGCCGAGGCCTTGAGGGCCGGGAGGATACGTCGAACATGAGCGTTCCGCTGTCTCAGATGTGGACGGTCGCGACGTACGTCCTCCGCCAGAAGCTGGCGGGGCGCAAGCGCTACCCGTTCGTTCTGATGCTCGAGCCGCTCTTCCGGTGCAATCTCGCCTGCGCCGGCTGCGGCAAGATCCAGTACCCGGCGCAGATCCTCAAGAAGAACCTGAGCGTCGAGAAGTGCCTGGCTGCGGTCGAGGAGTGCGGCGCGCCCATCGTGAGCATTCCGGGCGGCGAGCCGCTGATGTACCCGGAGATCGACCGGCTGGTCGCGGAGCTGGTGAAGCGGAAGAAGTACGTGTATCTCTGCACCAACGCCATCCTCCTGAAGGAAAAGCTCGACCTCTTCACCCCGTCGAAGTACCTCTCGTTCAGCGTCCACATGGACGGCCTGCGGGAAGAGCACGACGAAGCGGTCTGCCGGGACGGCGTCTACGACCAGGCGGTGGCGGCCATCCGCGAGGCCGTGAAGCGCGGCTTCCGGGTGACCACCAACAGCACGCTCTTCGACGGCGCCTCCCCGCTGCGGATGCGCGAGTTCTTCGACGAGATGATGGACCTGGGCGTCGAGGGGATGATGGTCTCCCCCGGCTACAGCTACTCGAAGGCGCCGGACCAGCAGCACTTCCTGCTCCAGTCGCGCACCCACGACCTGTTCAGCAAGATGCTGAGCCGGCCCAAGAAGCGGTGGCGGTTCAACCAGTCGCCCCTCTTCCTGCGCTTCCTCATGGGCAAGCACGACTTCGAGTGCACGCCGTGGGGCAACCCGACCTACAACATCTTCGGGTGGCAGCGGCCGTGCTATCTCCTGCAGGAGGGTTACGCCCGCACCTTCAAGGAGCTGATGGAGACCACGCCGTGGGAGAACTACGGCAAGAAGAGCGGCAACGACAAGTGCCGTGACTGCATGGTGCACTGCGGGTACGAGGCCACCGCGGTGGACTACACCTTCAGCTCGCTCAAGGGCTTCATCGAGACGGTCGGGGTCACCCTGACCGGCAAGCTGTAGGGAGGCGACGGTGAGCCTCGAGGGCTGGGTGCCCGACGTCGGGCAGTACCTCACCCTGGAGGAAGTGGTGGAGTTCGCCTTCGACTACCGCGGCAACACCACGATCGTGAAGAAGGACGGCACCGAGATCGTGGGCTACATCTTCAACCGCAACACCTACGGTCCGGAGCCCTTCATCGAGTACTTCGACGAGAGCGGCGAGGGCCCGTTCACGCTCCGCTATTCCGAGCTCGCGAACATCAAGTTCACCGGCAAGGACACCGCGGCCGGGAACAGCTGGAAGGCCTGGCTCGAGCGCAAGGAGCGGGAGAAGGCGGAGCGGGCCGGGGCGGGTAGTGTCCCGGGTCCTGATCCTCACCGCGGCTGAGCTCGAAGCGCGGGCGCTGGCCCGCCACCTCGAGCTGCCCGCGCTGCCCACCATCGGGGTGCCCGCCTTCGGGCGCGGCACCATCCGCGTGGCCCCCGTCGGTCTGCGGGCCGCGCTCCTGGCCCCGCGCTGGGCGGGCCTGCACCTCGGGCTCGACCAGCCGCTGGTGATCTCGGCGGGAATCTGCGGCGCGCTCGCGCCGGAGCTCCGGACGGGCGACCTCGTCCTGCCGGAGAGCGTGATCGGCCCCGCCGCCGAGCGCCTCAACGTGACGCCGACCGCCTACGCGCGCGCCGCCGCGCTCGCTCCCGACGCGCACCCGGGCACGCTGGCGACCGCCACCGAGGTGGTGGGGACCGTGCCGGCCAAGGCCGCGTTGCGGGCCCGCACCGGGGCGATCGCGGTCGACATGGAGTCCTCGGTGGTGCTCACCTTCGCGGCGCGGGCCGGCTGCCCGACCCTGGTCGTGCGCGGCGTCTCCGACGCGGCGGGGGAGGAGGTCCCGGCGGAGCTGATCGACCTGGTGACCGAGGCGGGCAAGATCCGGCCCGGGCGGGCGCTCGCGCTCTCGGTCACGCGCCCGTCGGTGCTGCCGCGCGCCTTCGCGCTGCGGCAGGCCACCCAGCGGGCGCTCGCCGCGGTGGCGCGGCTGCTCGCCGCGTTCACCGCCTAGCCCGGACCCGTGGACGCGCTCGTCACCGGCGGCACCGGGTTCGTGGGCGCCAACCTGGTGCGCGAGCTGCTCGCCGACGGCCACACGGTGCGGGTCCTGGCGCGGCCGGGCGGCGACCGCCGGGCGCTGGCCGGCTGCGCGGTCGAGATCGTGGATGGCGACCTGCTGGACGTGGCCTCGCTGCGGCGCGCGGTGGTGGGCGTGCGGCACGTCTACCACGCGGCGGCCGACTACCGCCTCTGGGCCCCCGACCCGCGCGCGCTGTACCGCGCCAACGTCGACGGGACCCGCCACCTCCTCGCCGCCGCGACCGACGCGGGCGCGGAGCGCATCGTCTACACCTCCACGGTGGGCGCGGTCGGCATCCCCAAGGACGGCACGCCCGGCGACGAGACCACGCCGGTGTCGCTGGCGGACATGGTCGGCGCCTACAAGGCCTCCAAGTTCCTCGCCGAGCGGGTGGCCGAGGAGTGGGCCGCGCGCGGAGCGCCGGTGGTGATCGTGAATCCCTCGGCGCCGATCGGCCCGTGGGACGTGAAGCCGACGCCCACCGGGCAGATGATCGTCGACTTCCTGGAGGGCCGGATGATCGGCTCGGTCGACACCGGCCTCAACGTGGTGCACGTGCGCGATGTGGCGCGCGGGCACATCCTGGCCGCGCAGAAGGGCCGGATCGGCGAGCGCTACATCCTGGGGAACGAGAACCTCTCGCTGCTGGAGATCTTCCGACGGCTCTCGGCCCTCACCGGCGTGCGCGCCCCGCGCTTCCGCGTGCCCTACGCGGTGGCATGGACGGCGGCCGCGTTCATGGAGGGCGTGTCCCGCATGACCCGCCGCCCACCCGCGGTGCCGCTCACCGCGGTGCGCATGGCCCGCAAGCGCATGTTCTTCAGCGCGGCCAAGGCGGTGCGCGAGCTCGGCCTGCCCCAGACGCCCGCCGAGGAGGCCCTCGCCGACGCGGTCGAGTGGTTCAAGGCGCACGGCTACGTCGGCCGGCGCAGCGCAAGGTGAGCATGCACACAACGCGAATCCTCGCGCGGGGCCGCGGCGGGGGGAGTGCGGGGGCCATGTCTGGGCCCCCGCAGCTGAAGGGCTTGAAGAAGTAGACGGATGACGGCACGCCAACCATGAACGCGGGCCAGTTCGTCTCCCGCCTCACCCGCAAGAGCCGCTCGAACTTCTTCTACGCCTTCCTGGTCCTCCCGCGCGCCCAGCGCGAGGCGATCTACGCGTGCTACGCGTTCTGCCGCATCGTGGACGACGCGGTGGACCTGGGGCGGGACCGCGCGGCCCAGCGCGAGGAGCTGGCCCGCTGGCGCGAGGAGATCGCGCGCGTCTACGAGGGGCGCGCCCGGCACCCGGCCGGCCAGCGCCTGCAGGTGGCGCTCCGGCAGTTCGCGATCCCGCGCGCGGCGCTGGAAGAGATCATCGCGGGGGTGGAGATGGACCTCGACCACCCGACCTACGAGACGTGGGACGCGCTCTATCCGTACTGCTACCGGGTGGCCTCCGCGGTGGGCCTCTGCTGCATCGAGATCTTCGGCTACTCCGACCCGCGCACGCGCGAGTACGCGGTGAACCTGGGGGTGGCGCTCCAGCTCACCAACATCCTGCGCGACGTCCAGGTCGACGCGCGCAACGGCCGCACCTACCTGCCGCAGGCGGACCTGCGGCGCTTCGGGGTGACCACCGAGGACCTCGCGGAGGGCCGCTACACGCCGCAGTTCGTCCAGCTGATGACGTTCGAGGCCGCCCGCGCCCGCGAGTACTACCAGCGCGCGTGGGCCGCGCTGCCCGCCGTCGACGCCCGCCGCCTCTACGCGGCGGAGATCATGGGGCGCACCTACTTCGCGCTGCTCCGCGCGATCGAGGACCGCCGCTTCGACGTCTTCAGCCGCCGCGTGACGCTGCCCACCACCCGCCGCCTCGCGATCGCGCTGCGGGCCTGGCTCGGCTCGCGCCTGCCCGTCTCGTGAAGGCCGCGGTCTGCGCCGCGGGCGTGATCGCGCTCCGCGACTGGCCGGAGCCGGTGCCGGGCCCCGGCGAGCTCGTGCTGGGCCTGCGGGGCTGCGGCCTCTGCGGCTCGGACCTGCTGAAGATCTCGCCCGCCGCCTCCGCGCCCGCGGTGCTGGGGCACGAGGTGGTGGGCGACGTGCTCGCGGTGGGCGAGGGAGTCCGCCGGTTCGCGCCCGGCGACCGGCTGGTGGTCGCCCATCACGTGCCGTGCTTCGCCTGCCACTACTGCCGGCGCGGCAGCCCGTCGATGTGCCGGCAGTTCAAGCGCATCAATCTGGACCCGGGGGGCTTCGCGGAGCGGCTGCGCGTGCCCGCGCCGAACGTGGAGCACGCCGCCTTCCGCCTGCCCGCGGAGATGACGGACGAGACCGCGTCCTTCACCGAGCCCCTGGCGTGCTGCCTGCGCGCGGTGAAGCGCACCGGCCTCGAAGCCGGCGACACCGCGCTCGTCGTGGGCCTGGGCTCGATCGGCTGCCTGTTGGTCCAGCTCCTCACCTTGAGGGGCGTCACCGTGTTCGGCGACGACGTGCTGCCGGCGCGGCGGGCGCTCGGGCGCTCGGTCGGCGCCCGCGTGGCCGACGAGCCGGCCGCGCTCGACGCGGCCCTCGGCGAGGCCACGGACGGCCGCGGCGTCGACGGCGTGGTGCTGACCGCCGGGGGAGCCGCGGCGCTCGCCGCGGCGGCGGCGCGTGTGCGCGACGGCGGCGCGCTCCACTGCTTCGCGGGCGGACCGGGCGAGGCCCTGCCCCTGCCGCTCGCCACGCTCTACCACCGCGAGCTCACGATCTCCTCCACCTACTCCTCCTCGCCGGCCGAGCTGGGGGAGGCGTTCGCCCTGCTCGCGGCGGGCCGGGTGCGCGTGGACGGGCTCATCAGCCACCGGCTGCCGCTCGGCCGGCTCGGCGAGGGCGTGGAGCTCATGCGGCGGCACGAGGCGGTGAAGGTCTACGTCACGCCCTAGCATGCGGGCCCAGGTCTTCCACGGACCCGGCGACCTGCGCTTCGAGGAGGTGCCGGCGCCCGAGCCCGAGCCGGGCGGTCTCGTGGTGCGCGTCGAGGCCGCGCTCACGTGCGGCACCGACGTGAAGACGCTCCGGCGCGGCCACCCGGTGATGATCCCGCACGTGCCGACCGTGTTCGGCCACGAGCTCGCCGGTACCGTCAGCGCGGTGGGACGCGGCGTGCGGGGCGTGCGCGAGGGCGACCGGGTGGTGGCCGCCAACTCCGCGCCCTGCGGCCGCTGCCGGCTCTGCGCGGCGGGCCGGCCGAACCTCTGCGAGGACCTGCTGTTCGTCAACGGGGCCTACGGGGAAGCGATCGCGCTGCCGCCCCGCCTGGTGGAGCGCAACGTGGTGACCATCGGCCCGCGGGTGCCGGCGGAGCGCGCCGCGTTCGCGGAGCCGCTGGCCTGCGCGCTGCTGGGGGTGGAGCGGGGCCGGATCGAGGCGGGCATGACCGTGGTGGTCTTCGGCCACGGACCGCTCGGCTGCCTGCTGGCCATGGCATCCCGGCACCGGGGTGCCCGGGTGGCGATCGTGGGCAAGGCGGGGTGGCGCCTGGACCGGGTGCGGGCCATGGGGCTGGGGGAGTGCGTCGACGCCCGCGCGGTGGCCGACGTGCCCGGTCACCTGCGGGCCCTCACCGAGGGGCGCGGGGCGGAGGTCACGATCGACGCGACGGGCCGGCCGGAGGTCTGGGAGCAGGCCATAGATGCGGTGGGGCGCGGAGGCACCGTGGTATTGTTTGGAGGTTGCGCGCCGGGCACGGCGGTCCGCGTGGATACCCGCCGGGCGCACTACGAGGAGCTCACCCTGGTGGGGGCCTTCCACCACACCCCGGACCTGATCCGCCGGGCGGTGGACCTCCTGGCCGCGGGGGCCATCGATCCGGGGCCTCTGCTGACCCACCGGATGGGCCTGGCGCAGGTGAAAGAAGCGCTGGCGATGATGGAACGCGGTGAGACCATGAAGGTACTGGTGGACCCGAGACCATGACGAACACGCGAGGCTGGGGGTGGGCAGTGATGGCCGCGGTGGCGGTGCTGTCCCTGGCGCGCCCCGTTCCGGCGTACGACCCCGAGGAGACCTTCGCCCGGGGCACCAAGGTCTTCGGGCTGCAGGTGGGCGGCGGCGCCGCCAACAACGTGGAGGGCCACCGCACCGTCAGCGACATCTCCTTCGTCACCGAGACCCCGCGCGTCTCCTACCTCTTCTTCGCGCCCTTCGGCTCGGGCTTCTTCCGCAGCGCCTTCGAGCCCGGGCTCGAGGGCTGGTTCCAGCAGTACGTCTCCCCGTCCGGGGCGACCGCCAACGGCCTCAAGATCACCGGCCGGTATCACCTGCTGAGCCTGGGCCGCGTCGTCCCGTATCTGGAGGGCACCGCGGGCGCGGGCGGCACCAGCCTGCGGGTGCCCGAGATCAACTCCACCTTCACGTTCGTGCTGGAGGCGGGGGCGGGGCTGTCGTTCTTCGTGACCGACCGGCTCGCGCTGAACGCGGGCTATCGATTCCAGCACATCTCGAACGGCCACACCTCCGATCCCAACCGGGGCTTCAACTCGGACTCGGGAGTGGTCGGCGTCTCGTATTTCTTCAAGTGAGGACGGAGTCATGACCACCCTCCCGCTGCAGCAGATCGTCCTGGCCGGCCCGCGCGGCTTCTGCGCGGGGGTCGACCGCGCCATCGACATCGTGGAGCTGGCCCTGCAGGTGTGCCCGACGCCGGTATACGTGCGCCGGGAGATCGTGCACAACCGTCACGTGGTGGAGGCGCTACGGGCCAAGGGCGCGCACTTCGTGGACGAGCTCGACGAGGTGCCGGACGACGCCACCGTGATCTTCAGCGCCCACGGCATCTCGCCCGCGGTGCGCGCGGAGGCGCAGCGGCGCGGCCTGCGGGTCATCGACGCCACCTGCCCGCTCGTCACCAAGGTGCACCTGGAGGCGGTGCGGTACGCCCGCGAGGGCTACTCCATCATCCTGGTGGGGCACGCCGACCACGACGAGGTCATCGGCACCATGGGCGAGGCGCCCGACCGCATGTTCCTCATCGCCCATCCCGAGGACGTCGATCGCCTCGACGTGCCCGACCCGAACAAGGTCGCGTACCTGACCCAGACCACGCTGTCGGTCGACGACACCCGGGACTGCATCGAGGCCCTGCGGCGCCGCTTCCCCCGGATCGTGGGGCCCGCCAAGGACGATATCTGCTACGCGACCCAGAACCGGCAGGCCGCGGTGAAGACGGTGGCGAGCGAGGTGGACGTGCTGCTGGTGATCGGCGCCGCCAACAGCTCCAACGCCAACCGGCTGGTGGAGGTCTCCACCGTGATGGGCACGCCGTCGTACCTGATCAACGACAAGAACGACATCCGCCCCGAGTGGCTGGAGGGCGTGGGGCGGGTCGGCGTCACCGCGGGCGCCTCCACCCCCGAGCACCTCGTGAGCGAGGTGGTGGAGGAGCTGCGGCGCAAGCACGGCTCGAGCGTCCAGGAGGTGCACGTGGTCGAGGAGGACGTGCGCTTCGGCCTGCCGCGGGAGCTGGAAGACATCGCCCGGGCGGCCGGCAAGACCCTGCCGCCGCGCGCCGGCGCGCCGGTGAGCGGGTAGAGCCATGCGCCTGGTCACGTTCCGTCGGGGGCGGGGAGAGCCGAAGCCGGGGGCGGTCTACCAGGAGCACGTGCTGGACCTGGGCGGGCTCGCCAAGGACCTCGCGGTCCAGCGCGGCACGGTGCGGCGGGGACGCGGCGGCTTCCCCCGCACGATCCTCGAGATCGTGCAGGGCGAGGAGTCGGTGCGCGCCCTGGTGCGCGAGGCAGTGGAGCACGGGCAGCGGCTGGTGGGGCAGACCGCGGCCGAGGAGCTCGCGCAGCGTCGGCTGGCCTACCCGATCAAGCGGGTGCGTCTGCTCGCCCCGATTCCGTCGCCGGCGCGGAACATCTTCTGCCTCGGCCGCAACTATGCCGATCACGCGGCCGAGCGGGGCGCCGCCGCGCCCGCGCATCCGGTGTACTTCACCAAGCCCGCGACCTCGGTGGTGGGGCCGGGCGACGACGTGGTGCACCACGCGATCACCAAGGAGCTCGACTACGAGGTCGAGCTGGCGGTGGTCATCGGCACCGGCGGCCGCGACATTCCACGGGCCGAGGCGCTCAAGCACGTCTTCGGCTACACCATCATCAACGACGTGACCGCGCGCGATCTGCAGAAGCGGCACCAGCAGTGGTTCAAGGGCAAGTCGCTCGATACCTTCTGCCCGATGGGGCCGGTGCTGGTCACCGCGGACGAATTGCCCGATCCGCAGGCGCTCGCGATCTCGCTGCGCGTGAACGGTCAGCTGCGGCAGTCGAGCCACACCTCCAAGATGATCTTCCCGGTCGCCCAGTGCATCGAGGTGCTCTCCCAGGGCATGACGATGCTGCCGGGCGACATCATCGCCACCGGCACGCCCGAGGGCGTGGGCGCCGCCTCCGGCAACTTCCTCAAGGCCGGCGATCGCCTCGAGGCGGAGGTGGAAGGCATCGGCATCCTCCCGAACAAAGTCGTCCGCCCCTGACGGGGTCAGGTCTTACATTCCGACATTTTGATCGCGGGGCGCCGGCGTGGCGCCGCGGAAATGTCGGAATGTAAGACCTGACCCCATCCTCCATCCTCGTTGCGGCTCCTTCGCGGGCGGGCTAGCATGGCGGCCCTGGGAGGGGCCACATGCGGACGGTGATCGAGGGCGGGTGGGTCGTGGCGTGGAACGGGCGCGGCCACGAGGTGCACGAGCAGGGCAGCGTGGTCTTCGAGGGCGACCGCGTGATCCACGCGGGCGGCCCCTACGCGGGCCCTGCGGACACGCGCATCTCGGCGCGGGGCAAGCTGGTCTCGCCGGGCTTCATCAACACCCACGTGCACACCGCGGGCAACGGGGGCGACTACCTGCTGCTCGACATGGCCAAGAACGACTACCGCACCGCCAACTACATGGCGTTCGCGGCGCCGCTCAAGGGCAAGATGGCCCCGCCGCCCCCGGAGGCCGTGGCGGCGATCCGCGCCTTCGTGTTCCTCCACGCGCTCCGGAACGGCACCACCACCATCATCGACGTGGGCGGTCTCCGCGGGGACTGGGACGGCTACGCGCGCCTGGTCGACGACCTGGGGGTGCGGGTCTACGGCGGGCCCCCCTTCCGCGACCGCGACACCTACATGGATGCGCAGGGGCGCCTCACCTACGAGGAGGACGTGGCGGTGGGCCGCGCGCGCCTGCAGGAGGCGGTGGACTTCGCCCGCAAGTTCGACGGCGCGGCGGGCGGCCGGCTGCGCGCGCTCTTCAACGCGGCCCAGGTCGAGACGTGCACCGAGGCCCTGCTGCGCGCGGGGAAGGACGCGGCGCGCGCGCAGGGCGCGCCCATCCACACCCACGCGGGCGGCAACCTGGTCGAGTTCCAGCGCATCATGGAGGAGCACCGCCGGACGCCGGTGCGCTACCTGGCCGACATCGGGTTCCTCGACGAGCGCACCCTCCTCGGCCACGTGGTCTTCACCACCGCGCACGCCTGGACGCGCTATCCCTTCGGCGACGACCTCGCGGCGCTGGCCGAGCGCGGCAGCACCGTCGGCCACTGTCCGTACAAGTACGCCAAGATGGCCATGACCCTGCGCTCGTTCCAGCGCTATCTCGACGCGGGGGTGACCGTCGCGCTCGGCACCGACACCTACCCGCTCGACATCGTGTCCGAGCTGCGCTGGGCCTCCATCCTGACCAAGGTGGCCGACGCCAACTACCAGGCCGGGCTCGCGCGCGACGTGTTCAACGCGGCCACCGTGGACGGCTGCCGCTTCCTCGCCCGCGAGGACCTGGGCCGTCTCGCCCCCGGGGCCAAGGCCGACATCGTGCTGATCGATCTCGATCACGTGGGCGGCTCGCTCTACGCCGATCCGATCAAGGCCCTGGTGGATTCCGCCTCCGGGCGCGACGTGGACACCGTCATCGTGGACGGGCAGGTGCTCGTGCAGGGCAAGCGCGCCGCCCGGGTCGACGAGGAGGCGGTGCTCGCCCGGGCCCGCGAGGCGACCCGGCACTACTGGAGGCGCGTGCCCTCGTGGCGCTGGGACGGCGCCGACGTGGACCGCATCGTCCCGCCCGCATTTCCCATCCACCGCGCGGCGCGCGGCTGAGGCGGGGCGCGTGGCTTCCGCGACGACGAAGCGGCAGCGGGTGATGGCCGCGCTCCACGGCCGGCCGGTGGACCGCGTGCCGCTCGCGTTCTGGCTGCACAACTTCGCCACCGAGAACTCGGCCCAGGGCCTGGCCCAGGAGACCCAGCGGCTGGCCCGGACGTTCGACTGGGACTTCCTCAAGCCGCAGTCGCGCGCCCAGTGCTTCGCCGAGATGTGGGGGCTGACCTATGCTCCGTCCGGCGCGAAGGCCACCCCGTACACGGTGACCCACGCGCCCCTCGTGACCGCGGACGACCTGGCCCGGCTGCCGGTGGCGGACCCCGGCTCCGGCGCCCTCGGCGAGCAGCTCCGCGCGCTCCGGCAGATCCGGGCCGCGGTCGGCCCCGACGTGCCGATCATCTGGACGGTGTTCGCGCCGCCGATGATCCTGCCGATGCTGGCGCGCGGCGGGCGGGCCCAGGCCCTCGCCTTCCTGCGCGACGCCCCGCGCGAGACCGCGCGGGCGTTCGACGTGATGGCGGAGACGCTCGCCGAGTACGGACGGCGCTGCCTCGCCGCGGGGGCCGACGGCCTCTTCTACGCCACCAACGTGGCGACCACGTCGCTCATGACCGCCGAGGAGTGCCGCCGCTGGCAGCGGCGGTGGGATCTGCGGATCCTCGAGGCGGTGGCCGACGCGCCCTTCAACCTGCTGCACGTGTGCGGGGCCGGCATCCACTTCGACGAGTTCGCGGACTATCCGGTCACCGCGCTGTCGTTCGCGCAGGCCCCCGGCAACCCCACGCTGGCCCGGGCGCACGCGCGCACCGGGCGCGCGGTGGTGGGCGGGCTCCCCGCCAAGCCGGAGATCAAGGGCATGAGCGAGGCGGCTCTGCTCGCGCGCGTCGCGGCGGCGCGCCGCGAGATGCAGGATCGCTGGCTCCTGCTCGGGCCCGATTGCTCGATCGACCCGGACACGCCGGAGTCGCTGCTGCACGCGGTCGGCGCCGCGGTGCGCCACGCCACGACGTAGCCCCCGACGTCGCCCGAACCGGGGGGAGGGGCTGGCCGCTCCGAAATCGCTGTGGTAGCATCCGCCCACACCTCTCCTTCTCAGGAGGCGGGCATGGCTCTGGACATCGGCAGGATCCGCAACGTTGCGCTGGTCGGCCATGGCGGCGTCGGCAAGACGTCGCTCGTCGAAGCCCTGCTGCACGCGTGTGGAGCCACCACGCGGCTCGGACGTGTCGACGACGGCACCACCATCACCGACTTCGATCCCGACGAGATCAAGCGCAAGATCTCGCTCAACACCGCGACGGCCTTCTGCGATCACAAGGGCCACCGCATCAACCTGATCGACACGCCGGGGTACGGCGACTTCGTCGCCGACGCGCGCGCGGGGCTGCGGGTGGCCGGGGCGGCGCTGGTGGTGGTGGACGCGGTGGCGGGCGTGCAGGTGCAGACGGAGCGGGTGTGGAAGTTCGCCAACGAGTACAACCTCCCGCGCGCGATCGTGATCAACCGCCTCGATCGCGAGCGCGCCGACTTCTCCCGCGCGCTCGAGTCGCTGCAGAAGCGGCTGAAGGGGCGCCTGGTGCCGCTGCAGCTGCCGATCGGCAGCGAGGGCGGCTTCACCGGGGTGGTGGACCTCATCGCGATGCGGGCGCTGCTCACCGCCGACGGCAAGACCCGCGAGGCCGAGATCCCCGGCGACCTGATGGAGGCGGCCAAGGCCGCCCGGGAGAAGCTGGCGGAGGCCGCCGCCGAGACCGACGACGATCTGCTCGCCAAGTACCTGGAGGAGGGCGCGATCGGCGAGGAGGAGATGCTGGGCGCCCTGCGTCGGGCGATCGGCAGCGGCGGGGCGGTGCCGGTGCTCTGCGCGTCCGCCGTGCGCGGCATCGGCACGGCGCCGCTGATCGACCTGATCGTGAAGGAGTTCCCCTCGCCGGCCGAGGCCGGGGAGGTGGAGGGCGTGGATCCCCGGACCAACGCGGCGGTCCGTCGCGCCCCCGACCCGAAGGCCCCGTTCTGCGCGATGGTGTTCAAGACCATCTCCGACCCGCACGTGGGCAAGCTGTCGGTGTTCCGCGTCTACTCGGGCACCCTGCGCGCGGACAGCCAGGTGCTGAACGCCACCCGCGACAGCCGCGAGCGCGTCGGGCATCTGGGCTGGCTCTTCGGCAAGACCCAGAAGCCGGTCGAGTCGCTCGGTCCCGGCGAGATCGGGGTGGTCGCCAAGCTCAAGGACACCCTCACCGGCGATACGCTCTGCGACGAGGCCAATCCGATCCGGCTGCCCGGCATCACCTTCCCGGAGCCGGCGATCTCGTTCGCGATCCAGCCCAAGACCCGCGGCGACGAGGACAAGATCTCCACCGCGCTCCACCGGATGGCGGAGGAGGACCCCACGCTGCACCACCACTACGACCCGGAGACCAAGCAATTGCTGGTGTCCGGCATGGGGCAGCTGCACGTCGAGGTGGTGGTGGAGCGGATGAAGCGCAAGTACAACGTCGACGTCTCGCTCCTGCCCCCGCGCATCCCCTACAAGGAGACGGTCAAGGGGCGGGCCGAGGTGCAGGGCAAGTACAAGAAGCAGACGGGCGGGCGCGGGCAGTACGGCGACACCTGGCTGCGCATCGAGCCGCTGCCTCGCGGCGGCGGCTTCGAGTTCGTCGACGACATCTTCGGGGGGGCCATCCCGCGCAACTTCATCCCGTCGGTCGAGAAGGGCGTCCGCGACTGCATGAAGCGCGGCATCCTCGCGGGCTACCCGGTGGTCGACCTGAAGGTCACCCTCTACGACGGCTCGTACCACGACGTCGACTCCTCCGACATGGCGTTCCAGATCGCGGCGTCGATGGGGCTGCAGAAGGGGTTCATGGAGGCCAAGCCGTGCCTGCTCGAGCCCATCATGAACGTGGAGGTCTCGGCGGCCGCCGAGGCGGCCGGCGAGGTCATCGGCGACCTCAACGGCCGGCGCGGCCGCATCGTGGGCATGGAGCCCGACGGCGAGGTGGTGATCGTGCGGGCCCAGGTGCCGATGTCGGAGATGCTCACCTACGAGTCGAGCCTGCGCTCCATGACCGGCGGGCGCGGCAGCTACTCGATGGAGTTCTCACACTACGAGGAGGTCCCGAGCCACATCGCCGAGAAGGTGGTGGCCGCGCACCGCGCCGAGAAGGACAAGCACTGAGCCCACCCGCGGGCGGGCGCCCTCCGGGGCGGCCCGTCCGCGTGCCCGCCAACCCGATTCACCGAGGCCGCGCCATGTTCGTGTCCCACATCGAATGCACCGTCTGCGGTCGTCGCCACGAGACCGGCCGGCTCCTCACCGTGTGCCAGGACTGCGGCCAGATGCTCGCGGTGCGCTACGATCTGCCCCGCGCCGCCGCCGCGGTCACGCCCGAGGCGCTCCGGGGCCGGCCGCCCGGCATGTACCGCTTCCGCGAGCTGCTGCCGCTGGCCGCGGCGGAGGAGCCGGTGACGCTCGGCGAGGGCGGCACGCCGCTGCTCGCGCTGCCGCGCCTGGCCGCCCACCTGGGGCTGCGCCACCTGTGGGCCAAGGACGAGGGGCAGAATCCGACCGGGACGTTCAAGGCGCGCGGCCTCGGCATGGCGATCACCAAGGCGCGCGCCCTCGGCGTGCGCGGCCTCATGATCCCCTCGGCCGGCAACGCGGGGGGCGCCGCCGCGGTGTACGGCGCGCGCGCCGGCCTGCCGGTGGCGGTGGTGGTGCCGCGCGACACCCCGGAGGCGGCGATCGCGGAGGCCGCGCTGGCCGGCGCCCACGTGTTCACCATCGACGGGACCATCGCGACCGCCGGCCGCGCCATCGCGACCATCGCGCCCGCGCTGGGCTGGTTCGATCTCGCCACCCTCAAGGAGCCGTACCGCCTCGAGGGCAAGAAGACGATGGGGCTCGAGCTGGCGGAGCAGCTCGGCTGGGACGCGCCGGACGTGCTCGTGTACCCGACCGGCGGCGGCACCGGCCTGGTCGGCATCTGGAAGGCCTACGAGGAGCTGGGGGAGATGGGCTGGGTGAAGGCGGGCCAGCCGCGCTTCGTGGCGGTGCAGGCCGAGGGCTGCGCGCCCCTCGTGCGGGCGTGGGACGAGAAGGCGGAGAGCACGACCCCGGTGGAGAACCCCACCACGAACGCGCCCGGCCTGCGCGTGCCCGGGCCCTTCGCGGGCCGGCAGATGCTGCGGATCCTGCGCGAGACCGGCGGCTTCCCCCAGGCGGTCCGCGAGGACGAGATCGTCGAGGCGCAGCGCCTGCTCGCGCGGGTCGAGGGCATCTGGACCGCGCCCGAGGCCGCGGCCACCCTCGCCGCGCTCCTGCACCTCCAGGCGGACGGGCAGGTCGACGCGGGCACGCGGGTGGTGCTGGTGCTGACCGGCGCCGGCATCAAGTACGGGCCGCCCGCGATGCCGCGGCCCGTGCACCTCGCGGGCTCGCCGGAGGCGATGCTCGCGCAGGTGAAGCAGGCGATCCGGTAGCGCGGGGACTCGCGCTATCATGGTGGCTCTCATGAGCCACCCATCGGCGGGCGCGCGCGCGTGACCGTCCCGCTCGCCCTCGTGCTCTTCGTCCTCGGCTTCGGCGGGGCCTTCGTCTCGGGCCTGGTCGGCGTGGGCGGCGCCATCGTGATGATCCCGCTCCTCTACTACGTGCCGCCGCTGCTCGGGGCGGGAGAGCTGACCATCCAGGACGTGGCCGGGCTCAGCATGACCCAGGTGCTCGCGGCCGCGATCGTGGGAGCGTGGAGCCACGGACGTCAGGCCCTGGTGCACCACCGGCTCGCCTGGACCGGCGGTCCCGCGATGGCGGCGGGCGCGCTGCTGGGCGCGCTCGCCTCCTCGCGGGTCTCCGGCCGCGCGCTGCTCGCCACCTTCGCGCTGATGGCCACCGCCGCGCTGCCGCTCATGCTGGTGAGCCCGGCTCCCGCCGAGCCGACGGGCGCCCGCGACGCGGGGCCGTTCAATCGGCCCGCCGCGGTGGTGCTGCCCGGCACGATCGGGCTCATGGCGGGGCTGGTCGGCGCGGGCGGGGCGTTCCTGCTGGTGCCGGTGCTGGTGGGGCTGCTGCGCATCCCGATGCGGCTCAGCATCGGCACCTCGCTGGCCATGGTGGGCATGGCGGCGGTGAGCGGCTTCGTGGGCAAGGTGGTGACCGGCCAGGTGCCGCTCTGGCCGGCGGCCACCGTGGTCCTGGGCTCGCTGGGCGGCGCCCCGCTGGGCGGCCGCGTGAGCCGCCGGGTGCCGGTGGGGGTGCTTCGCGGCGTGCTCGCGGGTATCATCGCCCTGGTCATGGCCCGCATCTGGCTCGACGTGGTCGCCCACTGACATGCGCTACGGCTTCGTCATCGATCAGCGCAAGTGCATCGGCTGTCACGCCTGCACGGTGGCGTGCAAGGAGGAGAACCAGGTTCCCCTCGGCGTGAACCGGACGTGGGTGAAGTACATCGAGAAGGGCACGTTCCCGGACACGCGGCGCTACTTCAGCGTGATGCGCTGCAACCACTGCGACAACGCGCCCTGCGTCACCATCTGCCCGACCGTCGCGCTCTACCGCCGGCCCGACGGCATCGTGGACTTCGACGGGCAGCGGTGCATCGGCTGCAAGTCGTGCATGCAAGCGTGTCCCTACGACGCGCTCTACATCGATCCCGACACGCACACCGCGGCCAAGTGCCACTACTGCGCCCATCGGGTGGAGAGCGGGCTCGAGCCGGCGTGCGTGATCGTGTGCCCGGTGCAGGCCATCATCCCGGGCGACCTCGACGACCCGCGCAGCCGGATCGCGCGCCTGGTGGCCTCGCAGCAGACGCAGGTGCGCAAGCCGGAGCAGGGGACGCGGCCGAAGCTCTTCTACCTGGGGGCGGAGTCGGCGGCGCTGACCCCCGACATGCAGGAGCCGCGCGGGGGCTACGTCTTCTCGCAGGTCGGCCGCGTGCCGAGCCCGGGCGAGGCGAACCGGGCGGTGGCGCGGCCGGCCCCGCCGGTGACCGTGGCCACCGACGGGATCGATCTGCGCGCGCTCGCCCGCACCGTCTACGACGTGGCGCACCCGGCGCGGCCGTGGGGCTGGCGCGTGGGCGCCTATCTCTGGACCAAGTCGATCGCGGCGGGCGCATTCCTGGTGGCCGCGCTCGGTCTCGCGGGGGGCGTGCTCACCGCCGACGGCCTCACCGGGCTGGCGGTGCCCGCCATCGGCCTGCTGTGCCTGGCGCTGACCGGCCTGCTGCTGATCCTCGACCTCAAGCGTCCGGAGCGGTTCCTCTACCTGCTCTTCAAGCCGAACCCGCGATCGTGGCTCGTGCTGGGCGCGCTCATCCTGTTCGCCACCGGCGGGCTCGGCGTGCTCTGGCTGCTGGCCGGGCTGGCCGGCAACCTGCCCGCGCTGCAGGCCCTGGCGTGGCCCATGATGCTGGCGGCGGCGGCCACCGCCGGCTACAGCGCGTTCCTCTTCGGCCAGGCCGAGGGCCGCGACTTCTGGCAGAGCCCGCTGCTGCTGCCGCACCTGCTGCTGGCCGCGCTGGCCGCCGGCTCCGCCACGCTGCTGCTCGCCGCGAGGGCGATCGGCAGCGCGTCCATCGTCAGCGGCGGGCTCGGCCTCCTGCTCTGGGTCTCGCTGCTGCTGAGCGCGCTGGTGCTGTTCGCCGAGCTGTTCACCGCCCACGCCTCGCACGACGCCACACGGGCCGCGCGCCTGCTCACCCACGGCCCGCTGCGCCTGCCGCTCTGGGGCGGGGTGGTGGTGGTGGGCCTCGTGCTGCCGCTGGTGCTGCTGCTGAGCCGATCGGTGCCCTTCGGCTCCGAGGTGGCCGCGGTGCTGGCGCTGGCCGGCCTCTGGCTGTGGGAGGACCTCTGGGTCCGCGCCGGCCAGATGATCCCCCTCAGCTAGGATGGGGTCAGGTCTTACATTCCGACATTTTTCGCGCGCGGACCTGGCTACCGGAGACGAAATGTCGGAATGCAAGACCTGACCCCCGAGGAGGAAATGTCGGAATGCAAGACCTGACCCCATCCGAGCCGTTGCATCCGGTGGCGCGGGAGCTGGCCGCGCCGGCGGCGGGGCTCGAGCGGTTCCCGCCGGCCGACCGGTGGGACGACTGGGAGGAGTGGGACGGCAAGGCCTGGCCCCGCAAGGTCAAGCGCCGCTTCCAGCTCATCCCGACCATCTGCTTCAACTGCGAGGCGGCGTGCGGGCTCCTGGCCTACGTCGATCCCCAGAGCCTCAAGATCCACAAGTTCGAGGGCAACCCGGCGCATCCGGGCAGCCGGGGGCGCAACTGCGCCAAGGGGCCGGCGACGCTCAACCAGGTCACCGACCCCGAGCGCATCCTCTACCCGTTGCGGCGGGCGGGCGCGCGCGGCGAGGGCAAGTGGGAGCGCGTGACGTGGGACGAGGTCCTCGACGACATCGGCGGGCGGATCCGCGCCGCGCTGATCGAGGGGCGGCCGAAGGAGATCATGTACCACCTCGGCCGGCCCGGCCACGAGCTGGTCTACCTCCAGCGCGTCTTCCACGCGTGGGGCATCGACGGCCACAACAGCCACACCAACGTCTGCTCGGCCTCCGCGCGCGCGGGCTACGGGTTCTGGCACGGGCTCGACCGGCCCTCGCCGGATCACAGCAAGGCGCGCTTCATCCTGCTGCTCTCCTCCCACCTCGAGGCGGGCCACTACTTCAACCCGCACGCCCAGCGCATCGTCGAGGCCAAGATGGCGGGGGCGAAGGTGTGCGTGCTCGACACCCGGCTCAGCAACACCGCCTCGATGGCCGACTACTGGCTCTCGCCCTGGCCCGGCAGCGAGGCCGCGATCCTGCTCGCCATCGTGCACTGCATGTTGCGCGACGGCACGTGGGACCGCGAGTTCGTGCGGCGCTGGGTGAACTGGGAGGAGTACCTCCGCGAGGAGCGCCCCGACCTGCCGATGACGATGGCCGGCTTCGAGGAGGCGCTCAAGGCGCTCTACGCCACCTACACCCCCGAGTTCGCAGAGCGCGAGTCGGGCGTCGCGGCGGCGCGCATCGAGGAGGTCGCACGCGAGGTGGGCCGCGCGGGGAGCGCGCTCTCCACCCACGTGTGGCGCAACGCGGCCGCCGGCAACCTCCACGGCTGGCAGGTGGCGCGCGCGCTCGAGCTGGTGGTGGTGCTGGCGGGGGCGGTGGCCACCCCGGGCGGCACCGCGCCCAGCGGCTGGAACAAGGCGGTGCCCGCGCCGCCCCTGATGCCGCCGCCGGGCAAGGTGTGGAGCGAGCTGCTCATGCCGCCCGAGTACCCGCTCGCGTTCTTCGAGATGAGCTTCCTCTTGCCGCACTTCCTGCGGGAGGGCCGCGGCAAGCTCGCGATGTACTTCACCCGGGTCTACAACCCGGTGTGGACCAACCCGGACGGCATGTCGTGGATCGAGATGCTGACCGACGAGACGAAGGTGGAGCGCCACGCCTGCCTCACCCCCATCTGGAGCGAGACCGCGTGGTTCGCCGACTACGTGCTGCCGATGGGGCACGCCTCCGAGCGCCACGACCTCATGAGTCAGGAGACCCACGCCGCCCGCTGGATCGGCTTCCGCCAGCCGGTGCTGCGGGTGGCGCTCGAGAAGCAGGGCAAGACGTTCGACACCACGTGGCAGGCCCACGAGGCGGCCGGTCTCGGCCAGGTGTGGGAGGAGGACGAGTTCTGGATCGAGCTCTCGTGGCGCATCGATCCCGACGGCGCGCTCGGCATCCGCAAGTACTTCGAGTCGCCCTATCGGCCCGGCGAGAAGCTGCGCATCGAGGAGTTCTACCGCTGGATGTTCGAGCACAGCGTGCCCGGCCTGCCCGCCGCGGCGGAGCGCGAGGGCCTCACCCCGCTCGCCTACATGCGCAAGTACGGCGCGTTCCTGGTGCAGGAGAGCGTCTACGCCACCCACGAGACGCCGCTCACCCCCGCGGAGCGCGAGGGCGCGAGGCCGGATCCGGTGTCGCACCTGGTGGTGAAGAACGGCGCCGCGGTGGGGGTCGAGGTGGACGGGGAGTGGATGAGCGGCTTCCCCACGCCGTCGCGCAAGCTCGAGTTCTTCTCCAAGACCCTCAAGGACTGGAAGTGGCCGGAGCACGCGGTGCCGACCTACGCGCGGAGCCACGTGCACTGGTCGCAGATCGACCGCAAGCGCGGCGAGATGGTGCTGCTGCCCACGTTCCGGCTGCCGACCCTGATCCACTCCCGCTCCGGCAACGCCAAGTGGCTGTACGAGATCTCGCACAACAACCCGCTGTGGCTCCATCCCGAGGACGCGGCCCGCTTCCAGGTGGAGACCGGCGACCTCCTCAAGATCACCACCGAGATCGGCCACTTCGTGGACCGGGTGTGGGTGACGGAATCCATCCGCCCCGGCATCATCGCGTGCTCGCACCACCTGGGGCGGTGGCGCCTCGCCGAGCACACCGGCGGGGAGCGGTGGTCCACCGCGCTCGCGTCCATCGATCGGCCCGCGCCCGGGCAGTGGCGCCTGCGCCACGTGCACGGGGTGCGCCCGTTCGAGAGTGCGGATCCGGACTCGCAGCGTGTGTGGTGGGAGGACGCGGGCGTGCACCAGAACCTCACGTTCCCGGTCCATCCGGATCCGGTGAGCGGCCAGCACTGCTGGCATCAGAAGGTCACGGTGAGCCGGCCCGGGCCGGACGACCGCTACGGCGACGTGGTGGTCGACACCAACCGATCGTTCGAGGTCTACCGCCGATGGCTCGCGATGGCGCGTCCGGCGCCGGGGCCGGGCGGGCTGCGCCGGCCCCTCTGGCTGCCGCGCGCGTTCAAGCCGGACGCCTCCGCGTACCGCATCGAGGGCGCGTGAGCGCGGAATCGGGTGGATTGACTTCGTCGCGAACCGGAGCATTCTGGGGGCCATGATGAGGGCTCGTGCGCGCGTGGCCGCCCCGGTCCTCGCGGTGGTGCTCGGCGTCCTTCTGGCGGGCGTCCCGTCGGCGGGCCGGACCGCCGCGACCGAGGACCTGGACCGGCTGCTCCGGCCGCTGGGCCTCACCGCGGTGAGCGGGACGCCCGCCGCGTTCAGCCTTCCTGCCACGTCGGGCGGGAAGATCTCGCTCGCGGACCACCAGGGCAAGGTGGTGCTCGTCTACTTCTGGGCCACGTGGTGTCCGTACTGCCGGCGCGAGCTGCCCGCCGGCGTGGAGCAGGTGGCGCGCGAGCGCCGGGGCCAGCCGTTCGCGGTGCTGCCGGTGAGCGTGGAGGAGCCGAAGGACCTCGTCGCGAGCTGGGCGAGGGGCGCAGGTCTCACGATCCCGGTGCTGCTGGACTACGACGGCGCGGTCGCGCGCGACTACCGCGTCACCGCCACGCCGACCGTGTTCCTGATCGGGCGCAACGGGCGGCTGGTCGCGCGGGCGGCGGGCAACCGCGAGTGGGAGGGCCCGGCCGGGCGCGCGCTGCTGGACGCCCTGGTGGCGGCGCCCGCGAAGTAACTCCGGGGGGCCGAGCATGGCCACCGAGTCTTCCATCGAGAGCCTCGACACCGACATCCTCGTGCTGGGCGCGGGGGGCGCCGGCCTCTGCGCGGCGCTGCACGCGGCCGACCGCTCGCCGCACCTGGAGGTGACGGTCGCGGTCAAGGGCCTGCTCGGGCGCGCCGGCTGCACGCGCATGGTGCAGGGCGGCTACAACGCGGTCCTGGCATCGCCGGACTCGCTCGAGGCGCACCTGCTCGACACGCTCCAGGGCGGCGGCTGGATCAACGATCAGGAGCTGGTCCACACGCTGGTCAAGGAGGCGCCGGGCCGGGTGCTGGAGCTGGAGGCCCGCTACGGCTGCTTCTTCGACCGCCATCCCGACGGGCGCATCCACCAGAAGCCGTTCGCGGGGCAGACCCACGACCGCACGATCCACAAGGGCGACCTCACCGGCATCGAGATCATGAACCGGCTCACCGAGCAGGTGTGGCGGCGCCCGTCCATCAAGGCGCTCGAGGAGCATCGCGCGGTGGAGCTCCTGCGCGGGGACGGCGGGCAGGTGGGCGGCGCGCTGCTGCTCGACATCCGCCGCGGGGGCTTCGTGGTGGTGCGCAGCCGGGCCATCCTCCTCGCGATGGGCGGCGGGCCCACCATGTACAAGGTGATCGCCTGCTCGGCCGACAAGTCGTCCGACGGCATCGCCCTGGGGCTCCGCGCGGGGGTGCGCCTGCGGGACATGGAGATGGTGCAGTTCCATCCCACCGGCCTCATCGTGCCCAACTCGCTCATGACCGGCGCGCTCCTCGAGGAGGGGCTGCGCGGGGCGGGCGGCCGCCTGCTCAACGGCCGCGGCGAGCGGTTCATGCAGCGCTACGACGCGGCCCGCCTGGAGCGCTCCACCCGCGACCTCGTCGCCCGCGCCTGCTTCCTGGAGGTGCAGGAGGGCCGCGGCACCCCGAACGGCGGCGTGTGGCTCGACGTGTCGCACCTGGGGGCCGCGGTCGTGGAGCAGAGCTTCCGCGGCATGGTGCGCCGCTGCCGGGACTTCGGCCGCGACCTGGCCCGCGAGCCGGTGGAGGTGGGCCCCACCGCCCACTTCATGATGGGCGGCATCGTGATCGACAAGGCCTGCCGCACCGACGTGGAGGGTCTCTTCGCGGCGGGCGAGGATTCGGGCGGCGTGCACGGCGCCAACCGCCTGGGCGGCAACGGGGTGGCCGAGTCCACCGTGTTCGGCGGCATCGCGGGGGACGTGATGGCGGAGTGGGTGGCGGGCCGGCTGCGGCCGCCCATCTCGCCCGCGCTGGTGGAGGCGGCGGTGGCGACGGCGACCGCGCCGTTCACCCGCAACGAGGGCGAGAGCCTCTACGCCCTGCAGGCCCGCCTGCGCGAGGTGATGTGGGAGCACGTGGGACTGATCCGCTCCGGCGAGGGGCTCAAGCGCGCGCTCGCGGTCATCGAGGAGGTGGGCCACCGGCTCGACACGGTCCCGCTGCGGGGCACCGGCGCCTTCAACGTGGCGTGGCAGGACTGGCTCAACCTCAAGAGCCAGGTCTCCGCCGCCTGGCTCATCGCCCGGAGCGCGCTCGAGCGCACCGAGAGCCGGGGCTCGCACTACCGGCGCGATTTCCCGGAGACCGCGCCGGAGGCGGTCACGGTCATGGCCGGCTACGCGGAGGGCACCGGCCCCAAGGTATGGACCGAGCCGGTGCGCTACACGCGCGTCAAGCCGGAGGCGGCGAGGCTGCCCCTCACCGTCGACGTGGGCGACTGATGCCGAAGCGTCCGCGGCGGATCCTGCGGCGGCGGTGGGCCACCACCGAGGGCTGGCGCGCGACGCCGGCCGGCATGTGGGCGTGGCTCGCCCAGCGCGCGGCCGCGGTGGCGCTGGTGGCCGTGATCGTGCTGCACCTGCAGAACCCCTTCTGGCGTCCGGTGCAGGCGACCCTGCTCGCGCTCGTGCTCCTGCACGGCCTGCTCGGCGTCCGCGCGATCGTGCTCGACTTCGGCCTGCCGGTGCGCTGGCACCGCGCGCTGCTGGCCGGCGCGCTGGCCCTCGGGGTGGCGCTCTTCGCGGTGGTCTGGACCTGGCGATGGTACTGAAGGTCTTTCGCTGGTCCCCGGGCTTCCGCGAGCGGCTGCAGCGCTTCTGGGTGCCGGCCCGGGAGGGCATGACGGTGCTCGACGCCCTGGTGGACGCCCAGCGCCGGCTCGACCCCACCATCGCGTTCCGGTACGCCTGCCGGGTGGGCATGTGCGGCTCGTGCGCGATGGTGATCAACGGGCGCGAGCGCTGGGCGTGCCGCACGCTGCTCAAGAGCCTCAAGACCGGCATCGTCACGGTGCGGCCGCTCTACCACTTCCCGCTGGTGCGCGACCTGGTCGTGGACATGTCGCCGCTGGTGGAGCAGACCGCGCGCGTCGGGGGCGCCTTCGTGCCCGCCGACGGGCCGCCCACCGCCGCGCGCATCGGTCGCGACTCGGCCGAGCGCCGTCGTATCGACGCCGCCATCGAGTGCATCGGCTGCGGCATGTGCATGTCGGCGTGCTCGATGGTGGCGAATGATCCGCGCTTCCCGGGCCCGGCCGCGCTCAACCGCCTGTTCACCCTGGAGGAGGACAGCCGCGACGTGGGCCACGCGGGCCGCGCCGAGGTGCTCCTGAGCGAGGACGCGCTCACGCGCTGCCACACGCAGGCCAACTGCACCGAGGTCTGCCCGATGGGCATCTCGCCCACCCAGTCGATCCTCGCCCTCCGCCGCCGCGCCGCCCGCCTGCTCCTAGTGTCCTGTCCCAGAAATGAGTGAAACAAATTGTGCGTGTCGGGTGTTCTCAGTAGTGAAAGGAGAACGCCGATGCGCACCGGACGCCCGATGCCTCCTGTGACGATCACCGCTG
>Ga0070741_10000764_pt1 | contig 108764 bp, 102 predicted proteins | sample Coa_R1_4_FD_66440 | JGI IMG/M metagenome (GOLD analysis project Ga0070741, IMG submission 66440) | Surface soil microbial communities from Centralia Pennsylvania, which are recovering from an underground coalmine fire - Coalmine... | ecosystem: Environmental > Terrestrial > Soil >...
TACCCGCGGTATTCCAGGCGCCTTAAGCCATCAAGAATGACCGGCACCACTCGTTTCTTGCCAACGTAACCTACAATGCCGCACATGCCAGCCGACTCCTCAAAAGATGTGGGGAGGAAACAACACGAATTCGCAATTACTCCTCGATCGAATATCGAAACTCTTCGATGACCGGGTTAGTCAGAACTTCGCGCGCGATGCGTCCAACAGCGCTCTCTGCCTGGGACTTGTCGAGCCCGCCATCCAGCGTGAGCTCGAAAAATTTGCCTTGCCGCACGTCCTGCAGTCCCTGATAACCCAGTTTTTGGAGCGCACCCTGGATAGTCTTGCCCTGAGGATCCAGAACGCTCCGCTTCAGCGAAACGTAAACGTAAGCTTTCATGGGGGAATGTAGTTGATTATACGGCAACGCCAAAGTGGATAAGGAAATAACTAAAGTGGCTGCCGGACGGTAGCCGATAGGCCTTTCTAAGTTCGGCGATAGATCGCAAAGCAAAAAATTCGCAAATACTCGCTTATCTCGACCGCGGGCGGCAAGACTGTATGCAGAATGCCCGCGAAAGTCAGGAGTGGCGCGACTTTTCCGCGCCTTTTTGCAAAATTTCTTCTCTGAATTTCGCCGTTTTCCGATTATCATGTGGCTAATGAAGTAAGACCTAATGCATCGAGGGGATTAAGGGGATGCGATGCAACAGGTTCCAGAGCGCTACTCAGGTTCAGGTTCGCCTGCGATCGGCGAGTTCTCTCGCCGGTACAGAGCCCTTCTATATGCCGCCGATGTAGCTGCGCGGCGCGGTTTTCCCGATCTTCTTCAGGAACTATCCAAGCTGTTGCACGAACTCTTTGATTTCAACTTCCTCAACTATGCACTTCACGACGACCACACCGATGTGATGCGCATCTACATGCTGGATCGGGTGGGCGAGCCGCCGGCGGATCCAAGGGAATTTCTAATCGAAGAATCGCCTGCGGGCTGGGCCTGGCTAGAGCAACGGCCACTGATCATCCCTGACTTTAATCACGAGAACCGCTTCCGAACGGCATTGGAGTTTTACGCGAGCAAAGGATTCCGCTCGATCATGGTTTTTCCCATGACCACGGCCCGGCGTCGATTGGGTACGCTCTCCTTCGGCAGTAGCCAGCCAGTGTACTGCGATGCCGACGTTGTTTTCTTCCTGGAACGCCTGGCAAACCTGGTTGCTCTGGCCCTGGAGAACTCATTGTTCCTTGAAGTTCTGCTCCTTAGGGAAGCAGCGAGCGAAGAAGAGCGCCAGTTACAGGAACTCGGCGAGATGCGGCTTCAGCTGTCACAGCAAAGCGCCGAAGCTTACGAAACGTTGCGCAAAGAGCGCGAACAACTGGAGACGATTATCGAAATACAGGGAGCGCTGGTCGCTTCGAGGCTCGATTTGCCAACGATGTTTTCCGCGCTTTCGAAGTCCCTGCGAAAGGCGATTTCTCACGATGCCAGTTTCGTGACCCTTTGGCGGGAAAGGGAAGGAAGATACGAGGTATATGCAGCGGAGCCGGAGGAGTTCAAGAAGCGCCTGCAGCCAACCTGGTTCAATGTGGCCGAGACATTGACCGCACACGTGCTGGCAAGCGCGCCACAGGGAGCCATTATTCAGCGCAAGCAGTTGGAGGAGCAGTCAGAGCGTTTTCCGCACCTTCGGATGCCGCTCGAAGCGGGGTTGGTCAGCTGGTGTGTGGTGCCAATGCAATCGCCGAATCGCATGGTCGGCGTCTTCTATTTGGGCATTCGCGAGGAGCACGCCTTTACCGAGCGCGATTTGGAGCTTTTGCGTCAATTGGCAGGAGCAATTGGTTTTTTTGTTGAGACCTCGCAAGCGCGCGCCACAGTTGAAATGGAAAAAGAGCGGCTGCGCATGTTGCTTGAATTCAGTCGAACCCTGACCTCCAGCCTCGAATGGAAGAAATTGTTTCAGGACATTTCCACCTGCATTCGAAAGCTTACCGAACAGGACTATGCCCACATTGGGCTCCACGATCCGGTCACCAATCGCATGCGTTTTTACACGCTGGATTTTCCCGAGCGCCGCGGCCTCGTCTCAGAAGAAAATTCTGCCGAGATTCTGGAGAGCCCGACCGGAATCTGCTACCACACGAAGCAAACGAAAATATTCCATCGAGACGATCTGGAAAAAATGGGTTCGAACATCGTCAAAAGTATGCTGGCGGAAGGAATCCAGACGATCTGTTGTGTTCCCCTCATCAGCGGGAATCGTGTCTTGGGAAGCCTCGCCATCGCCAGTGTGAAGCCGGACTCGATACGCGACGAGGAAGTAGAAATCCTGCAACAGCTCGCTCCCCAAATCGCGATCGCCGTGGAGAATGCCCGCGCCTACGGTGAAATCTCTTCTCTGAAAGACAAGCTGGCCAAAGAGAAGATCTATCTGGAGCAGGAGATTCGCGACTCACTGAACTTCGAGGAAGTCGTTGGGCAAAGTTCAGCGCTCAAGCAGGTGTTGCAGCAGGTGAAAACCGTCGCTCCCAGCACTGCGACCGTGCTCATACTCGGTGAAACCGGGACTGGAAAGGAACTGATCGCGCGCGCGATCCATCGCTTGAGTTCTCGTTCGTCCGGCAACTTCGTCAAAGTGAATTGTGCGGCGATTCCAACCGGATTGTTGGAGAGTGAGCTGTTCGGCCACGAAAAGGGGGCCTTTACCGGCGCCGTGAGCCAGAAAATCGGGCGACTCGAACTCGCCGACAAAGGCACTTTGTTTTTAGATGAGGTTGGTGAAATTCCTCTCGAACTACAGCCCAAACTGCTGCGCGCGCTTCAAGATCAGGAATTCGAACGGCTGGGTGGAACGCGGACCATCCGCGTGAACGTGCGCGTGCTGGCGGCGACCAATCGCGATTTGTCGAAGGCGGTGAGTGAGCAGGAGTTTCGTGCCGACCTTTACTATCGGCTGCATGTCTTCCCCGTACGGCTGCCGGCGTTGCGCGAGCGTCCTGGCGATATTTCTTTGCTGGTGCAATATTTCGTGCAGAAATTTGCCCGCCGTATGAACAAGCAGATCGAAGACATTTCAGCCGAAGCGATGTCTGCACTCGAAAAGTGGCATTGGCCGGGAAATATTCGTGAGCTGGAGAATTTTATCGAGCGCTCCGTCATTCTCACCGAAGGCTCATCCCTTCGCGTACCCGTGGGCGAGTTGCAGGCCCTCCCGGTAGTCGAAGACCAGCCTGTTACCCCTGTGGTCACTCCAACCGATCAAACGCTGGAGGAGATCGAGCGAGAATACATTTTGAAAGTGTTGCGCAGATCCCGCGGGGTGATCGCCGGATCGCGCGGGGCGGCAGCTCGTTTGGGCATGAAGCGCACCACCCTGCAATCGAAAATCCTGCGACTCGGAATCCGCCGAGACGAATACAACTTCTTGTAAACCGCGTTCGGCGACACGGCTTGCCGAAGGAGACAACGTGTCTCCCCTCCCACAGTGTGTCTGATAAACACAGGCGAATATCCACCAACTCCCCTGTTTTCAATGTGATCGCCTTGGCCCGTCAGCTGCATTACTCCCCTGCGTTCAGGGGAGAACACGTATGCAGCAACTCATTACCTTCATAACCGTCGTAGGTGGACTCATCTTTTCAGTCGCAGTGGCCGTGGTTGTAGAGGAATTCATCTTCGGCCAGATCTTCCGGATTTTCTTTGCCCCGCCAAAGCCGGCGCCGTCCCGGCCGATTTTGACGGGTTGGATTGCTCAACCTGCCCGGGTGAACTCCGGCCCGCGGCGCTGACCCGTCGTACGGATTCTGTGGAGCTGATTCTGTGGAGGAGGACGTATGTTGTTCTTGAAATATTTGCTGCTCTGGGGCGGAATTGGAATGATCGCTGCGGCGATCGGGATTCTCGCCCACGATTTCTACCTTGAACTCAAATATCGTCGCTCCGTGACCGACGGGGCAACCCCGGCTCCCAGACAATCGGAAATTCATTGGCGCAAGGCTGTCGCCCTCGCGGGCTTTGCATTCGTGCCGATTATCCTTTCCACCGGAATTTTCGTCGTGCCCAGCGGCATGGGCGGTGTTCGCATAAGTCAGACCAGCGGCACTCTCCCGGGGACGCTTTACCCCGGCGCGCATTTCCTGACGCCACTCGCCGAAAGCCTTGTCCTCTTCGACACGCGCGACCAGTTGTTCACCACCGGTGCGGTGGAAGACGGGAAAGCCGAAAAAAAACACAGCACCGAACTCCTTAATGTCCAGGCGAAAGAAGGTCTGACGCTTGGTCTCGCCATTACGATTCGCTATCGGCTTGACCCAAAACATCTCGATTACATTCAGGCCAACTTGCCCCAGCCGGTCGAAAAAGAACTTGTGCCGCCGGTCGTAGCCAGCGCATGGCGCGAACTTGTTCCCAACTACTCCGTGCGCGAAGTGTTCGCTACCCGTCGTGAAGAAATCCGCGCCAGGGCCGCAGCCGTAATCACGCAAAAGCTTGCCGCCGACGGAATCGTCGTGAAAGAAGTCATGCTGCGCGACATTCAACTTCCCGAGGAATACGCGAAAGGTCTCGAAGACCTGCTGCTGAAGGAGCAGGAAGACGATCAGATGGCGGTGCAGACTGACATCCAGCAGAAACAAGTCAGGATTACCGAACTGCAGGCCGAAGGCACCAAAGCGCAGCAGATCAAGCAAGCCGAAGGAGAAGCCCAGGTAAGAGTGCTGCAAGCGAAGGCCGAAGCCGACGCCATGCAATACACACTACCTTTGAAGCAGAAACAGATCGAGCAGACCAAGCTCGAATCAGAGGCGCGCAAGGAAGCCACCATCCAGAATGCGGAGGCGAACGCGGCCGCAACCGTCAAGAATGCCGAGGCAATGGCGCAGGCCAAGGTGATCGACAGCAAAGCTGAAATGGAGCGGCGCAAAATGCTGGCTGATGCCGAAGCCGAACGCATCCGCGTGACCGCTGTTGCGGACACCGAGCGCATGAGAAATGAAGGCGCCGTGCTGAAACAGAATCCGCTGCTGATCAACAAAATCATCGCTGAAAAGCTTTCGGACAAGCTGCAGATCATGATGGTTCCGTCCGACGGAAAGTTCTTCTTCGCCAACGACGTGCTCAAGAGCATGAACATGGCGAACCGCGGCAGCGAGGCGGAGCAGGGGGAAGAAAAGTGATCAGTGGTCAGTGGTGATCGTGGCTCGTGATTCGTGATTCGTGAGTAGTCATCGTTGTGAGTGATCGTCATCAGTGGTCCAGTGCAGATGGAGAACAACCAACCACCATTAACTGACAAACGGTAACTGACAACCGGCAACTGGTAGCTGGCAACGGTACCTGCTCTTCCAGACACGAAACACGACTCACGAGCCACGGCGCCAGCCACGAACCACTGACCATCTAGATTCCGCAACCCGAGAACCATGCGCATACCGATTTATAATTCGCCCAATCCGGAAATGATTTTTTCGCCCTCACACGTGCGCTGGGTCTTGTGTGTCTGTGTGCTGTTTTCTCGTCTCTTGTGTTTCGGCTCCGATTGGCATGAGCCTGTCTCCCAACTTGCAGGAAAGATCACCGGCATCACCGGTCCCGGGGTCGTCGCACTTGAAATCAATAATCACTCATCCATCAGTTCCGCGGATGCCGAAGAGATACGCACTGAGCTGACGAATTCTCTTTCTACCGCAGGAGTACGCGTTTGGCAGCCTGATCAGGCAGCCGCGACTATCAAGCTCACCCTCTCCGAAAATTTGCAGCAATATGTGTGGGTCGCGGAGGTTCAGCAAGCGTCAAACGACACCAACGTCATTCTGATCTCGTCGCCGCGCCCCGATTTCGCACTTACCTCGCAGAATGTTCCCCCGGTCGCAATTCACGCTACGACGCTGATTTCCCAGCCAGAACCCATGTTCGACGTCGCGGTGGTCTCCAGTTCCCCGCTGCGAATTCTGGTGCTGACCCGAACCGCGGTTACGCTTCAGGAACAGCAGGACGGCCATTGGACAGTGGTCCAGTCACTTCCGATCACCTCGCCGAATCCTTTGCCGCTCGATCTGCGTGGCCGGATTTTTCTGCGCAAGGATCATCTGTTTGACGCCTATCTTCCTGGGCTCATTTGCCGGGCCGCGAACTCAACTCCGCTCCAGATGACTTGCTCACCGAGTGATGACCCCTGGCCGGTTGCCACCGACAATTTCGGCCAGTCAGCATTCTTTTCTCCGACCAGGAATTTTTTTACCGGCGCCCTGGTTCCCGGACTCGGCAAGCAGAAATTCGCGCCGCCTTTTTACACTGCTGCCGCTGTTCCGCGGTCGAACTACTCGCTTTGGGTGTTTAGCGGCATCGATGGACAGGTTCGGCTGCTCGACGGAATCAATCAGCTACCGCTCAGCCGCGTCCATTGGGGCAGCGATGTCGCTGCTGTACACGCAGCTTGCAGATCAGACTGGCAGGTGCTTGCCGATTCCGCAGAGAGCGATCCGGCTGACTCAATTCAGGCATTCGAATTTCCCGACCGCGAGCCGGCCGCGGTAAGTCCTAAGTTGAACGTAAACGGAAGCATCAGCGCGTTGTGGGCGTCCCCCACTGGCGACAGCGCGACGGCCATTTACAGGAACTCCGATACAGGCAACTATGAAGCGCTTCAGCTCAATCTCGATTGCCCTCGCTAGCGCACTTTGCGTAGCGGGCGCGAATGCCGCCATGCGCCCGCATTACGGCGGAACTCTGCATGTCTCCATGCAAGAGTCGCCGCAGGTCTTCGATCCTTCGGCAATGGATTCTTCGGCGCTTCGCAGTTTGTGGCAGTTGGTTTTTGAAACTCTCGTCCGCCTCGATGATCACGGCAGGCCGCAACCTGCGCTCGCCGTGGGCTGGCAGTCGGAGCCCGGAAATCAGCGCTGGCGCTTTCAGTTGCGCAACGGTGTCATTTTCAGTGATGGCACTCCTCTCGACTCCAGCACAGCCGCCGCATCTTTACGCGCCGCCAATCCACAATGGAAAATCTTCGGACTCGGTGATCTGGTCATGATCGAAACCGAATCGCCGGACGCAAATCTTCCCGCTGAAGTTGCGCTGCCTCGCAACAGCATCTCCCGCGCGAACAATGGAACGCTCATTGGCACCGGACCCTTCGTCGTTTCCAAGTGGGATTCGGCCGCCAAGCACCTGAGCCTTGCCGCCAATAATCAATATTGGGCCGGGCGTCCGTTCGTCGATTCGGTTGAAGTCGACACCGGGAAAGCCTATCGCGATCAGATCATGCTGCTCGATCTCGGCAAGAGTGACGTTGCTGAAATTCCGCCCGAAGCAATTCGCCCCGCCCAATCGGGCAATCGCGTTGTTTTGACCTCGTCACCCGAAGAACTGATGGCGTTGGTTTTTTCCCGTGACGCCGCATCTAGCGACGAGACCAAACAAAGGATCGCGCTCGCGCGCAGCATCGACACCACTGCCCTGAACAATGTTGTTTTTCAAGACGGCGGTGAACCTGCCGGGGCCATGCTTCCGAATTGGCTTTCTGGTTACGGGTTCCTGTTTCCTTCAGGATCGGCCGGGGCTGGTTCAGTTCGCGAAAAGTTGCCTCAATCTCCCGCCTGGACTCTGAGTTATGACGCCGGTGATCAACTGGAACACATCATCGCCGATCGCATTCTGCTCAACGCACGAGACGCAGGTATCACCTTACAAACCACGAATTCCGCTACCAGCGATATTCGTCTCGTGCGATTGGCGCTCCCTTCCCTTGATCCGCAAGTTGGGCTAAGCGAGTTGGCGCGTCAAACACACCAAATGCCGCCTACATTTGGCAGTGGTTCAGTCAGCGCCAACTACTCTGCCGAAAACGCGTTGCTGCAAAAGCATCGGATCATTCCTCTGGTTCATCTTCGCACCGCTATCGCGGTACGGCCGAATGTCCACGCCGTAATAGTGCGACCAGATGGGACCTGGAACCTGCGCGACGTTTGGCTCTCACCGGAGACCCCATGACCTTCCGGCGCAGGCTGCTTCTGCTGTTTGCGCTCACAGTCCTGCTCTCCGTTGCGGCGGTCACAGCGATCACCTCTGTTTTGACCCGCAAGGCTTTCGATCAGGCCAACGACCAGCGCACTTCCGCTCTGGTGGGCCAGTTCCGGCGCGAGTTCGATAACCAGGGCGCCGAGGTCGTTCGCAGGATACAGTCCATCGCGTCTGGGGCGGAAGCCAACCGGATGTTGGTAGCCTCGGCTCAAAAGACTCCCGACTACGGCCCTTTCCTCGAAACTGCACAAAATCTGGCAGAGCCGCAACGGCTGGATTTCCTCGAGTTTGCCGATGCAAACGGCACAATCATTTCGTCGGCGCAATGGCAAGCTAAATTTGCATACAAGGAGCCGCTTGCATCTGAGCAAACAACGACCGCGCCTTTTCTAAAGGAAGAGGAACTGCCTGCCGGCCAGGCTCTCGGCTTATTTGCCGTGCGGAGCATTGCCGCCGGTGATCGGCGCCTTTACATCATTGGCGGCATTCGCCTCGACAAGAGCTTTCTGGCAACCCTTGAACCCCCGGCGGGGATGAGAGTGATGCTTTACGAAAATGCTGGCGCCAGCGGATTCTCGCCCGACCACCTGATTTCTGGCGACGGGCAACTCGAGGACGTCCAGCAACTCGCGCCCATCATTCAAGAGGCGCAGCACGATCATCGCGAGTCGGGGGAAATTATTCATACCAGTTCAGGCGACGAAACCGTCAACTCGTTCCCTTTGACGGGCAACAACAATCAGATCCTGGGCGTGCTTCTGGTGACCAGCTCGCGCCAGATTTACAACGAGTTGCGGGTTCAGATCCGTGCCGTCGCGCTGGTCGCAGCTTCCGCAGGATTGATACTGGCTATTCTGCTGAGCAGTTGGGCCGCAACCCGTGTCACTCGCCCGGTAGAGGAACTCGCAAAGGCTGCACGCGACGTGGCCGCCGGAAATTGGAACGTGAACGTCGATGTCACCAGGCGTGACGAGCTGGGCGAACTCGCCGAATCCTTCAATCGCATGACGCGCGACCTGCTCGATCATCGGGAGAAGCTGGTCCAGTCTGAGCGCGTAGCCGCATGGCGTGAACTTGCGCGCAGGCTTGCCCATGAACTCAAGAATCCGTTGTTCCCGCTCCAGTTAACCATTGAAAATCTTCTGCGGGCGAGAGAACACGGCCAGCAGCAATTCGATGAAACATTTCAGGAGAGCGCGACCACACTGCTCACAGAAATTTCCAATCTCAAGAGCATCATTGCAAAATTCAGCGATTTTTCGAAGATGCCGCAACCGCAGTTTCAGCAAGTGAAGCTGGGTGAACTTCTGGAGAGCGTAAGCAAGCTGCATCAGGCGCAATTCACCACAGCGAAAATTGCCTGCAAGCTGAAAATCACCTCCACCAATCCGATCGCCGCCGACCCCGAACTCCTGCATCGAGCGCTATCGAATTTGGTTCTGAATGCAGTCGATGCCATGCCCGGAGGCGGCGAACTTACCTTGCGCGCGCATGCAACCGATGACGCCGTCCGCATTGAAGTCTCTGATACGGGCAAAGGACTGACTCGTGAGGAATGCGCCAATCTGTTTACGCCCTACTACACCAGCAAACCGCGGGGCACAGGACTTGGCTTGGCAATTGTGCAGTCGGTGGTAAGTGATCACGGAGGGAAGATCAGCGTATCGAGCGAGCCCGGCCGCGGCACGACATTTATCATCGATCTGCCTGCAAACCGCGACAAAATTTCGTCGCAACAGGAAACGCACCTATAAGGAGAAAGACTCTTGCCGTTCAAGGCGCGATTGCTCATTGTCGATGACGAGGCCAGCACCCTGGCAACGCTTTCCCGCGCCTTTCGGCTTGCCGGCCACGAAGCAACGGTCTGCGACAATGCCAATCGCGCGCTTGAGCTCGCCAAGTCCGACCAATTTGAGTTGATCTTCTCCGATGTGTTCATGCCAGCAAAAGACGGCCTCTCATTCCTCGAAGATCTGCGAGCGGCGGGAGTGACCACCCCCGTCGTGATGATGTCCGGTCAGGCCCACATCGAAATGGCTGTGCGCGCCACCAAGCTGGGAGCAATGGATTTTCTTGAGAAGCCGATTTCAACAGAAAAACTTTTGCTAACAGTCGATAACGCTCTCAAGTTTCAGCGTCTCGAATCCGAAAATCGCCAGCTTCGGCAGCGTCTGGGCAAACACGAAATGGTTTGGACTGGCGAGACCATGAAGAAGATCATGGCCCAGGTGGATCGCGTCGCAGCCACCGAGACCCGCGTATGCATTCTCGGCGAAACCGGCACCGGGAAAGAATTGATTGCCCGCACTCTGCATGAAAAGAGTCCGCGCGCGACCGGACCTTTTGTGGCGTTGAACTGCGCGGCTGTTCCCGCCGAGCTGATCGAATCAGAACTGTTCGGACATGAGAAAGGCTCGTTTACCGGAGCGGCCGTGCGTCACATCGGCAAATTCGAACAGGCTGAAGGCGGAACGCTCTTTCTAGACGAAATCGGCGATATGCCGCTGCCCATGCAGGCCAAGTTGCTCCGGGTCCTCGAAGAAGGTGAAGTCGAGCGGATTGGCGGCGCCAAACCGGTCCAGGTTGACGTTCGCGTCATTGTTGCTACGCATCGCGACCTGCAAGCATCGGTGCGGGATGGAAAATTTCGCCAGGACTTATTCCATCGCATTTACGTATTTCCACTTTCGCTGCCGCCTTTGCGCGAGAGAAAGGAAGATATTCCTGTTCTGGTCGAGCACTTTGCCGCCCAGGTCTGCTCGCAAAACAACTGGAAGCCGGCGAGGTTCACCCCGGACGCGATTCAGGCGCTTCAGCAGTACTCCTGGCCGGGTAACATTCGCGAGCTGCGTAATATGGTCGAGCGGCTCATGCTCCTGGCGCCTGGCGAAGTCGATTCGGAAACGGTTCAATCAGTTCTTGCGCCATCGGCGGAAGGCCGCGGCGGGTCCGCAAATCTGGGTTCCGGAACTCTCGCCAATCGAGTGGAAAAATTCGAGCGGGACGTGATCCTCTCAGAATTGAAACGCTCGGCCTTTCACATGACCAATGCCGCCAAGGCGCTCGGCCTTGAGCGCAGCCATCTTTACAAAAAAGCCGAGCAGCTCGGAATAGACGTGCGCAAGGAACGCCGCGAGGAAGAGATCGGCCAGGAATAGGTCCTGCTACCAGGGCCTGACTGTCTCCACTTGCGTGTGATCGCCTCGCCTCAGTTCGTTGTGCTTGCGCGTCAAGGAAACTCTGCGCTTGATTAGAGTCTGCAGCCGGTAACGGTCATCGTCATGCAGGGTTGTGAACTTGAAGGGCTGCCGATCCCAGGCGACCGGGGTGAGCATTTGTGCCTCGCCCACAATGCAGCCCTTGCCGCTCAGGAACATCAGCTTTCCAATGGCGCCGGGCTGTACGGGACGTTGCAAGGCAAGCAGTCCGCCGGTGACAGAAACAATTTGAAGTTGCGCAGAGCAGCGGACCCCGCCCGGAAAACGTACGACGACTGGCGTCTTCTCGTCGAATCCAACCCGCTCCGCCCGCTCACGAAATTCAGTTTGGGGGGCGTAGGGCATGAATGGAGTATGGGGGCGTTCCTGATTTGTGTGCAGATTACCGAAGTCCGCCAAATCCCGCGCCAATAGGCCGATCCCAAGGAAAGCCAGATTCCCGCGGGCAACGCCGCAGAAAACCCGGGGATACCAGGAATCACCGGCAAGATCGCAGAACTGCTTTGCGGGTTGTACCATTCCAAAGCATAATGGTGCACTTTGGAGAAAGGCAGCAACCACGAAGGACGCGGAGGAAAGCTATCAACCACGAAGGACACGAAGGTACACGAAGTTTTTTTCCTCTTTTATCGAATGTCTATCTGCTTGCAGACCGAGTGGTGCGAGCGTGCCTGACGAGCGCCTTCAGAGGGCTTCCCTTCGTGGTTGACGCTTTTCCTTCGTGTACCTTCGTGCCCTTCGTGGTTTAAGGCCTTTTAATCTATGCGAAAAAAAACTACTCGCCGTACTTTTCTAAGAGTTTCCGGATTAAGCGCCGCTGGCTTGGCCGGCGGTGAAGCAGCTTTTTCAGTTGTAGCGGCCGCGAGTCCCGCATCCGGTCCAATTTCCGTTTGGACCACAGATGAGAAAAGTCGTTGCGCCCAAGGCCCGTCGATTTCCTGGCAGCCTGCCGCGGTCAGCTCTGCGGCCAATTCCATCACTCTCGATCCCGACAAAAAATTTCAGCCCATCCTTGGTTTTGGCGCGGCGATGACCGATTCCGCCTGCTACACCTTCAATCGTCTCGACCCGAGTGCTCGCGAGAAACTTTTTCATCAGCTTTTCAGCCCCGCTGAAATGAATTTTAATGTTTGCCGGACATGCATTGGCGCCAGCGACTACTCGGTCAGCGTCTACAGCTTCGACGAAGGCCCGCCCGATCCCGATCTGCAGCGCTTCTCCATCGACCATGATCGCGCCTACATTTTGCCCATGCTTCGCGAAGCGCGAAAAGCAAATCCCGATCTGTTTTTATTCTCCTCGCCATGGAGCCCGCCGGGATGGATGAAACCGAACAACTCCATGCTTGGCGGCAACATGCAGCGCAAGCATATGCCTGCGTACGCAAACTATTTCGTCAAATTTCTGCAGGGATATGAGAGCGAAGGCGTGCCAGTGCAAGCCGTCACCGTGCAGAACGAAGTCGATACCGACCAGGATGGCCGCATGCCCGCCTGCACATGGCCGATGGAGTACGAAGCCGATTTTGTTCGCGGCCATCTCGGGCCGGCGTTTGAGCGCGCGGGCGTGAAAACCAAGATCTGGATCATCGACCACAATTACAACTTATGGGGCCGCGCCATGGGCGAACTCGAAACCAGCGGCGTTCGCAAATACACCAATGCGATCGCCTGGCACGGATATGTCGGTCAGGTCGAGTGGATTGATCGCGTGCAGAACGCCTATCCCGATGTTGAAATGTACTGGACCGAAGGCGGGCCCGATTACACGTTCCCGGATTACATGACGGATTGGGCCAAATGGAGCAGCACCTTCACGGGTATCCTGCGCCACTCCTGCCGTTCCATCACTGCTTGGAACCTTGCGCTCGATGAGGTTGGCAAGCCGAACATCGGCCCGTTCAATTGCGGCGGCACGGTGCAGGTGCATTCAAAAACCAGGGAAATTTCTTATTCCGGGCAATTCTGGGCTTTCGCGCATTATTCGAAGTTCATCAAGCGTGACGCGCGCCGGTTCGACTCACAAAATTCCGGCACTGAAATCGTTCACGCTGCATTTGAGAATCCCGACGGCAAGCGGGTACTTGTACTCACCAATCCCGGCGCAGCGCAGAGATGTGAGGTGAGACTTGGAGATCAGGCGGCTACTGTCTCGCTCGATTCGAACTCGGTCACCACTCTCGTATGGAGCTGATTTAAAATCAGCCGCGCAGCGGCGAAATCTAAATAGCCCCACACGTAAGTGTGGGGAAAATGCGATTGAAGAAGCGAGTCCGCTTGAGCGGACGACACAGCTTTCAAAAACTGATCTTGGCGGCACGGGCGTCCTCGCCCGTGCAAGGCTACCTCGCCCACGCCAATCCATCCACGCCTTGCCGGCATCGATTAGCTTCACGGTCCAATCTCGAGTATTGATCGCCGCAACTTTCTGGCTGCGATCACATGAAACAAACGCCATCTCTCCACCGGGTGCAATCAAGGTTTCCTGCGGCGCCGCGGGAACACTGATCGTCTTCGCGACACTCAATCTCGCAAGGTCAATCACCGCCACTCCGTTCGCATTCGGCATTGCAATCAGCAGCCACTTGCCATCGGGCGTTGACGACGACCCGTATCCTTCGCCCGGCAAATCGATCCAGCGGTCAACCTTGTTGGTCTTCGCATCGATCACCGCCAGCCGCGGCTTCTCCGTATCGGAAGTGAACACCCAGCGTCCGTCCGGAGAGACCGAAATCCGCTGCACGTGGTTTGCGACCGGAATCACCGTGATCGTCTTCTTCGCAACCATGTCGAGCACCGAGACCGACCCCGGCCCAACGTTCGCCGTGTATCCGCGGCCTCCATCCGGGCTGAGCGCCAACATGTGCGACTCCGCGGCGCCGGTCGGAACGTTCCCAACAATCTTGAATGTCTGGGGATCGATAATTGAGACCGCCTTGTCGAGTTCCGTCGTCACATAAAGAAGACCATTCTTCGGTCCGAATATCGGGCAATGCGGCCTCACTCCATGTCCGAAGTCAATGGTATGAACGATGCGCCGGGTTTTCAGGTTGATCACGTCCAGCGTGCTTCCATCCGTGCCCGGCAACCCGACTCCCGAGTTTCCGTAGATGGGAACGAAGGCAAGCTTCCCATCCGGAGACGCAATGACCTCATGCCCCGTAACTCCGCTCTCATCAACCGTCGCAACCTGTTTTCCGAGAGCTGTGTCGATGATGCCCAGCGTATGCTCGCCCTTATTCGCAACCAGCAGCAAGCCGCTATTTGTAGAAGCTCCCGTGAGACAGAGACCCACAACTACGAACATCAGTAACAAAGCGCGTTCCATATGTTTCCCGCCCATCTTTTGAATAGGAACGTCATTATGTCACAGCCGCCAGCGAGTTCACTCACAAACCGGAATCATCGTTGAAGATCAATTCTCCAAAATCCAAATGCTTCCGCTTTTTTCTTCCATGGTCAGCACGGCCACGTCCCGGGTGATCGAGATATCTATGGAAGGAATATAAATTGGCATCATCAGGCGCGGATTCGTGAAAGATGTAACTGCGAATGCATCGCCCTGCGTTTTCCCGGTCCTGGGATCGAAGCGACTTCCCCACAGATTAAAAAATCCGCCATGTTCGGCGAGGAAGTAAATGACGCGTCCATCGGCCGACCAGCGCGGTTTGTCAGCCCAATGCTTACCGTCTGTTATCGGCAACCACGAACCTCCGCTTGCGGGAACGACATAAACGGTGGATCGCGTGCCCTCAACTCGCTCAAAGGTGATCCATTGCCCGTCGGGAGAATATTTCGCCTGAAAAAGGTCGTTCTTGGGATCAGACAAGACTCTCTTTCCCAGGAGTTCGGCATTCACTGTTTCGTCTGCGGGAAGGCGCCAAATCTCGCTGTGATGAGTAACTGGATCTTCAAGAGCAGTTAGCAGCCATTTACCGTCTGGCGACCAGTCAAACGGGAATTTCCCGTGTGTGTCACGAGATGTCGTTAAAGTAACTTCGCTACGAGTCTGCTCGGACCAGATTGCAATCTGGGTCTCGCCGTTCACAGTCCTTCCCCGCATGTAGGCCAATCGCGTTCCGTCAGGGGACCATTGCGGAAAGTTACGCTCGTACGGATCATCCGCCGCAATGGCTGTACTTTGGCCGGTGGCAAGCGACGTGACCCACAATTCCCACCTTCCGCTCCGTTTTCCTGCAAAGGCCAAATTCTTCCCATCACGAGTGAGCGCTTGTTGCCACGCATCTATTCCGGGCAAGGTAACAGGTCTGCCGGGACCCACCTCGCGTCCTTCTTTTGACTTGAACGGGAACGCCCAGCCGCGAACCCGCTCCGACGCTCCGGTGAAGGCTATTTGTTTCGCATCACGCGAAACTGCCAGATCGCTGTCCGGTCCAACTCCGGTCGTTATCCTTTCGAGGCTGACTGCGCGCAAAGTTGCAGGTTCTATCGCCATTCTCCAGATGTTCTTTGCTCGCTGGATGGTTCGCTCAAAATAAATCCCATCTCCGGTGGGCGCCCACGAAAATCTGAAATCGTAGTCTCCCCATCCGGTGAAGTCGCCAGCCACAAGCCTGGCGGCCTTGAGAAGTTCAGGACTGATTTCCGTTCTTACGGCTTTTCCACCATCGATTGGCGCCGTCCACAGAATGGGCATGGGATTAGCATTACCTTCCCAAACCCAGATAGAAACTCTTTTCCCGTCGGGATGCCAGGCTGCAGACATACACCAGCTTGCCGACGTCACTTCTGGCAGAATCTCTCGCGGTGCACTCCCATCAAGCCCGATCACATAAAAGCGCGCGCCGGTTCCCATAGCCGTGTTCTGAAACACAATTTCAGAACCGTCCGGCGACCAGTGCGGGTAGTAGCCGAAGTCCGAAATTTTTCTCTCCAGTCCCGCTCCGCCCAGCGCAGGAATTATGAACAAGCCTCCATCTCCCGCTTCAGACCGGTAAGCGATGTACTTGCCGTCGGGCGACCAATCAGCCTGCCAATTCTCGCCCGGGCCGCGTGTGATCTCCACCGGATCACCGCCACTCACTTGCTGCACCCAGATGTCGAATTTCCCCCCCTTGTCGGAACTGTAAGCAAGAAATCGGCCGTCGGGTGACCAGGTCGCCCCGAACTGCAGACCATCGTCGAAAGTTAGCCGTCTGAGTGACCGTTCAACGAGAGCGACATTCCGATGATGCAGCACAAGGGTGACCGTAGCGACGACGGCTACCACGATCACGCCGGCAATATAAAGGAAGGCATTCGATTGCAATCGTGACAGGATTTTGGCTCGCGGGGGCGGCACTTCGTCCTTACCAGCGGCGACCTGGCGAGCCCCATTTACCGGCGCGATGAACCGGTAACCACGCCGCGGCAAGGTCTCAACAAACCTCGGGCTTTCGGCGGCGTCCCCAAGGACGTCACGAATCTTCTTAATAGCCGTGTTGAGGTTATGCTCGAAGTCAACAAAGGTGTCTGGCCATATCTTTTCTTGTAGCTCTTCCCGGGTGATGACCTCGCCAGGACGCTCCAACAGGATGGAGAGCACCTGAAACGGCTTTCCTTCCAGCTTGACCTTGATTCCACCTTTACGCAGTTCTCCGGCGCGCGAGTCAAGTTCGAACACACCAAAGCGGACAGGGCTGACAGTCTGAGCACTTTCTCCCACGATTGATTTACCTCGATGAAGCCGCTTGAGTGACGCAAGTCTAGCACTGGAGTTGAAATCCACGGAACGAAAGTAAGTGCAAGAGTCCTTTACCTGATCGCGTAAACCCCAACAACGTAGATGTTTACGCATTTATCTTCTTTTTACCTGGCTGACTACGATTTCCACCCGCCCTGCATTGAGGTAGTCGCGTTCGCGAGGCACCTTTGCCCATCCGCGCCGCTGCGCAGGGGTGGGCAAAGTGAAAAAAATCAAAGGCCAGAGTCACAAGGTAGCTCCAAGTCGTCGCTCGATCCGACGATCGGCCCATGCCATTCTCTGGCGAATTTTGGTTGTTGCATTTTGCGGAGCTGCCCTATCCGGAAGTGTCTCGGCTAAGCAAAAACAGGACGAGACGCCGAAACTCAGTCTGCAGATAGTCGTTTACAACCAGGCAGGCGTACCGCAATCAGTTCTCGACGCAGCCGGAGTCGAAACAATCAGAATCTTCCGCGCAGCCGGAATCAATCTCTCCTGGACCGTCTGCTCCAACGAAGCAACCATGGGCCCGGAATCCTGCCGACTCGATCCTGACGCCAGACTGCCTCTGGTTTTGAATGTCTTACGGCACGCACCGCCGCGCTCGCCGATCGAGATATGCGGGTCGGCTAGTCTTGGCGAGGACAGGTTTGGAAGATACGCCGACCTGTTTCTTGATCAGCTCGAGCTACTCCACAAGCTTCATGGGATTGACTCGCGAATACTCCTCGGAACCGCAGCCGCGCACGAATTAGGACACCTGCTTCTCGGCTCCGGCGCTCACTCTTTTATTGGAATCATGAAGCCTCTCTGGAATAGCGAAGATCTTCGTAGAGTCGGAACGGGCACTCTGGTCTTCACTCCCGAGCAGGCGGAGCTAATCCGAAACAGGCTGCGCTCATTTGAAATGCAGACAGTCACCCCGGCCACGCTCGCGTCATACAGAAAATGACTTTCCTCCTGCCGGCCCGCAAAATTTCACGCTTGACTTGTGCATATTTCCTATACTATGTTGCTCTAGGCCTAGAGCAACACAGCTCTTTCGCAAGTCCGATCGACTTTATGACCAAACAACCGTCGCAACGCGACCTCTTTCCCGGCGCGCTGGAGATGATGATTCTCCGCACGCTGAAACGCCAGCCTTTGCACGGCTACGCACTCGCCCAGCACATCAAGCGCACTTCGGACGACTTGCTGCAGATCGAAGAGGGATCGCTCTATCCAGCTCTCCAGCGTCTTCTCAAGCAGGAGTTGGTCAAAGCCGAATGGGGTACATCTTCTACCAACCGCCGCGTTCGGATTTACAAGCTTACGCCGGCGGGCGCGAAGCATCTGCAACGTGAGGTCTCCAGCTTCGAGCGCATGTTGGAGGGCATAACGCGAGTCCTGGCCCCGGGTGAACTATGACACTCAGGCAATTGCTCTCGCGGCGGCGGCTGTATCGGGAATTGTCGGAAGAAATTCAGGCCCATGTTGAAGAGAAGGTCGAGGAGCTGGTCGCGGGTGGAATGTCCAGGGAAGAAGCCAGGCACGCGGCGCTCAGGGAGTTCGGGAACGTAGGTTTGGTTGAGGAAAAAAGCCGCGACGTGTGGGCGTGGCCATCAGTCGAAAATTTTCTGTCGGAGATCCGGTACGGCCTTCGTTCGCTCCGCCACAATCTTACCTTTACGGCTGTTGCCTTGTTGACGATCTCAATTGGAATTGCCGCCAACACGGCCGTCTTCACAGTTGTGAATAGTGTGCTGCTCAGGCCACTTCAATATCCGCAGGCTGACGAATTGGTGGCCCTGCACCAGGTTGCTCCGGGAGCGGAAGGACTAGCAGATTTTGAGACTGGCCTTCTCCTTTCACCGTCGATGTATCTCACCTACGCCGAACACAACCGGACATTCCAATCGTTGGGCGTATGGGTACCGGGCAACGCAAATGTGACCGGGCTTGTAGAACCAGAACAGGTCCGCACAGTTTTTGTCAGCGATGGCGTGCTTCAAGCGTTGAACGTTCCCCCAGCGGTGGGGCGTTGGCTCTTGCAGGCCGACCAGGTACCTCATGGCCCGCAAAGAGTGATGTTGAGCTATGGTTATTGGCAAAGGCGGTTCGGCGGAAGCCGCACAGTTCTTGGACGCAACATCACCATTGATTCGCAATCCCGCGAAATTGTTGGCGTGATGCCGCAAGGATTCCAATTCGTCGACGCAGATTTTGATGTAATCGTGCCGCTGGCTTTCGAGCGGAGCAATTTGAGTCTCGCAGGATTCGGATATCGCGGGACCGCTCGCCTCAAGCCAGGCGCTACGATCGCCCAAGCTAACGCCGACATAACGCGAATGTTGCCAATCTGGATGGACTCGTGGTCGAACGGCCCGGGTACAAATCCGCACGTTTATGAGGCCTGGAAAATCACGCCGATGATTCGCCCGCTGAAACAGGAAGTGATCGGCAACGTCAGCGAGCTGCTGTGGGTCGTGATGGGCACGATTGGCTTCGTAATGCTGATTGCTTGCGCGAACGTAACGAATTTATTGCTGGTGCGGGTTGAGGCGCGCCAGCAGGAATTAGCGATTCGCGCGGCGCTCGGTGCGGGCTGGGCGCGAATAGTTCGTGGGCTACTAGTTGAAAGCGTAACCCTTGGTCTAATGGGCGGATTTGCGGGAATTGCTCTGGCCTATGCGGGTGTGCGTTTTCTCGTGGCGATGGGCCCGTCGAATCTACCTCGCCTAAGCGAAATTTCCCTCGATGCCCGAACGCTGGGTTTTGCTTTTCTCCTTTCACTGTTCTCAGGTCTCTTGTTTGGATTTATTCCGGCGCTGAAGTATGCGGGAAGAAAAACCACCGTGGCATTACGCAGTGAAGGCCGAACCACCAGTCTGGGCCGGGAGCGACATCGCGCGCGAAATTTGCTGGCCGTTGGCCAGCTGGCAATGGCGCTGGTGCTGATGGTTAGCGCAGGTCTCATGATCCGCACATTCGCCGCCCTGCGAGACGTGGATCCGGGATTCTCTGCTCCCCGGCAATTGCAGCTGCTACGCATTTCCATTCCGGAGTCATTGGTTCCCGAGCCAATGCGAGTGACGCATATCGAACAGGCAATTCTCGACAAGCTTTCGGCCATTTCGGGCGTGAAGTCCGCGGGCTTTGTGAGCGAAATGCCGATGGAAGGCTCCGACTCGGGTTGGGATGAGATCTTCGCCGAGGGCAAAATCTATCCGGACAACGTGACCCCGCCCATGCGGCTGTACAAATACATTTCTCCCGGATTTTTGCGCACCGCGGGAACCAGGCTAGTTGCAGGACGCGATATGACCTGGAATGAGATATATGGATTGCAACCGGTGGTGATGGTGTCCGAGAATTTGGCCCGCGAATTGTGGGGAACACCCGATGCGGCGATCGGAAAACGTGTGCGGGAGTTTCCAAAAATGCCTTGGCACGAAGTGATTGGAGTTGTACAGGACGTCCGCGAGAGGGGAGTACAGGAGAAGACGCCTGAAACGGTGTACTGGCCTCCCATGGTAGTAGGCGGTTTCGGGACACCGCGAACCGTGACGTTTGCCGTCCGCAGCGAGCGCGCAGGCACCGAGAGTTTTCTGAATGAAATTCGCCAGGCCGTGTGGTCGGTGAATTCGAATTTGCCGTTGGCATCCGTGCGGACGATGCAGGAAGTCTACGACAAATCGCTGGCGCGAACTTCTTTCACGCTAGTAATGCTTGGCATTGCAGGAGCAATGGCGCTCGCACTCGGGATCATCGGAATTTATGGAGTCATGTCTTACAGCGTCTCCCAACGCCGGCGGGAAATTGGCATTCGGTTGGCGCTCGGGGCACAACGCGGAGATGTGCTGCAAATGGTCGTGCGACAGGGCGCGAGGTTGGCTCTGGCAGGGGTGGCGGTTGGAATCGCGGCGGCCTTGGGCTTAACTCAGCTCATGGCGCACTTGTTGTTCGGCGTGACCGCGCACGATCCCCTAACGTTCGCTGCTGTTGCCGTTTTACTCATATTGGTTGCGCTTTTAGCGTGTTATGTCCCGGCACGCCGCGCCATACTCGTTGACCCAGTCGTGGCCCTTCGCTACGAGTAGGCGACGCGTAAACGCCAGTCAGGCATCAAACTGCTGGAAATTCAAAAGCCCTCGGCAGCGCGGTCAGTAGCCCCCAGGGGACGGAAGGCGGCGCGAGGGCCTTTTCACAACCTACAAAATCTAGCGATTGCGGTCTGTGAATTGGAATCGCCCGAACGTGCTAAGGCGCGACCTTAGCAATGGACCTGCAGTTGCGAGACTTTTGATCCAGCGGCGGGTTCCAAGCTGCAGAGCCTTCTATGTTTGTTCCTCCGCATCGCCGGCATAGCCCCATTTTTCTTGTGATCGGGATTGTTCTGATTGTCCTCTCGATGGTCTACGTCTTTTCCATGCGCCAGCAGGTTAAACGCCCGGTGGTTCCAGAGGTGCACGATCCGCGTTGATCGGCGGCGTTGAAGAGTGTTTATCCAGCATGCTGAGAAGTTATGGTCGATAGGCCTTAGCACTTTAGCCGGGAAATACGGAATGTACCGTATCGAACGCTTTCCCGCGATCGGCATCCAAATTTCGCCATTCGTTTGTTCAAAGTAGAAGCGCGACCGTCTAGCCTGCTATGCCCCTCGACGACTTTGACCCGAAGCCGCCGAGGGGATGCTCGCTGCGTGTCGGCTTCCAGATCTCGCGTATTTTTGCCTGCGCCAAAGTTGTTCGCCGGCATTGTGTCGCTTGACGCGGACAGTAAGATAGTGCTGCGCTTATGACCATCCTGATGCTTGGAAGGCAATTGGAACTCGGTCACTATCGCGCCGAGTTTCTGCAGTCCTACGGCATCCACGTCGTTTTCCCGGAAAGCAAGCAGGAGGCGGTTTCCGCTGTTCGCGCCGGTGGGTATGACGCCATTCTCCTGAGCTACACGCTGAGCAAGGAAACCACCTTAGAGCTGGTGAAATTGATTGAGGTTTGCTGCCCCGATTGCCCTGTTATCGCCATTGTGCAACGGGAAAATAAGCTTTTGTTCACACCCGCAGAATCAGTCTTCGATGTCGACCCGCCAAAGATGCTGCTCGAAGCTATCAAACGAGTCGGCATGGTAAGAAAAGGAAACCCCGAGTTTCCGATCAGCGCCTGATGTCGCCAACGACTTCCAGGGCCGCTATTTTCCAGCATTGATCAATTTCTGAGCCGCCATTTCCGGTACATTATCCTTCCAGCCATGCAAGCAGCGCCCATGAACTACAACGCGAGTGATGTGCTCCGTGCGTTCTACCGCGATGCGCCGTTTCTCTTTCTGGGCTCGGCTTTTATCACAGTGGCGCTGGTGGCGGCGGCATTTTCGGCCGTACGCCGCCGGCTCGATCCACTGCTGATTTACTTCGCGCTTTTTGCGGGACTTTACGGGTTTCGGCTGTGGCTGCGGGCGTCTCTGTTGCGGGTCAGCTTAAGAGATCTCGTTCTCTATCAGCGGCTGGTACCGGGGATCAGCTACCTCATTCTGGTTCCGGCGTTTCTGTTTTTTGCTTCGCTCGGATTGCGAACGCGTACCGACCGCCTGCTGAACTACACCATGGCCGCGATCGGAGGCGCCTTGGCCCTGGCCACCTTTGCGCTCGGAGACCGGGGCATCTTCAGCCAAATTAATAACGTCATTGTCATTCTCGCGTTGGTCTTCGTAATCGGACGCATCATTTTTGCCCGCGTTTATCGCAGCGATCCCGATTTCGCGGTAATCCGCTGGGGGCTGCTGGTCTTCATCGTTTTCGCGTTGGTCGTCAATGTGGCAGATTTTTTGTCCATCGAATTGCAGAACCTGGAACCCTTCGGTTTCGTCGCATTCCTTGCTTCATTGGGATACGTCGCCGCCCGCCGCACTCTGCACCGCGACCAGCAGTTGAATGAAATTCAAAACGAGCTGGAAGTCGCGCGCCGCATTCAGCTTTCGATTCTGCCCGCGGAATTCCCTAAGTCCGCGCACTTTCAAATTGCCAGTCGCTATTTGCCCATGACCTCGGTTGCCGGCGACTTTTACGACTATGTCGTTGCCGACGATCATCAGGCCGGACTGCTGATCGCCGATGTCTCCGGGCATGGGGTCCCTGCCGCGCTGATCGCTTCCATGGTGAAACTCGCTGCTTCCTCGCAGCGCAACACCGCGGATGATCCGGCGCGATTTCTGACCGGCATGAATGCCGCTCTATGCGGCAACACCCAGAACCAGTTCGTGACCGCCGCCTACGTTCATCTCAATGCCAAATCCGGAGAGCTGCGCTACTCGGCCGCAGGCCATCCGCCCATGCTGTTGCTGCGCAACGGCGCAATCACCACGGTTGAAGAAAATGGGCTGATGCTCGCCGCCTTCGACTTCGCCTCTTACGCCAACGCGGTGTACAAGCTCCAATCCGGCGACCGGCTCCTTCTCTATACGGACGGGATCATTGAAGCCGCGAACGCTTCCGGCGACTTCTTTGGCCACGACGCTCTTTGCGAGCTTCTGAAAAATACGGCGAAGCTGCCTTCCTCGTCGGCGGCGGATTCCATCATGGCGTCCGTGCGCGGCTGGTCCGCCAGGCAGGACGATGATTTGACGGTCCTGGTGTGTGACTACGTAAAGACGTGAGATGCGATATGGGAATTTGGCGCCAACTTACTCGCGTGTAAACTCTGGACGATGAATCCAACGACAAACTTAGAAAAAATTCAGGGTTACCTGAAGTCGATTGAGAAAGGCGATTTTGCCTATATGGCCGATTTGTTCTCTCCTGACGCGGTCATGGAGCAACTTCCTAATCGCATCTATCCGAACGGCATTCGGTCTGGAATTTCGAAGATGGCGGAGGCTTTCGAAAAGGGGCGGCAGTTGCTGTCAAGGCAAAGCTATGAAATCAGGAACGCCGTGGCGGAAGGAGACAGGCTGTCGATCGAGGTCCTGTGGACCGGCACGCTGGCAATGGCGTTTGGCAGCCTCGGCGAGGGCTCTCAGATCCGTGCCCACTCGGCCATGTTTTTCCAGTTTAAAGACGGCAAGATTATCAGTCAGCGCAACTATGACTGCTTCGAACCGTGGTAAGCGCGGCGTCCCGGGCTGGGGTCGACTGGCTGGCCCACTCTTCGCGGTGTTCGAAGCGTGAGAAAACGCGACCAAAGAAGTGAATCTCCCCGTCGCCATGCAGCGTCCCAGGAACTTCGCACCTGCTGACGAACCAGCCTATTGAACTACCACTACTGAGGCTGCCCCACCCTTCGCGATTTTCGAAGGGTGGGTGAAATCACGCGGTGGATGGAGCTCTTCGGCCTTGTGATGCGACGTTCACTTCGTAATGCGATGTTCACTTCAGGTGTTTATTCACCGCCTTGGTCATTTGAAACATGTCCAATTTCTTGCCGCCGAAGATTGGCTGTAATTTTTCATCGGCAAGGATTTCACGTTTGTTTTTTGGGTTCTGGAGCTTGTTCTTTTTGATATGCGCCCAAATCTTTTTCGTGACCTCACTGCGCGGGAGCGGTTCTGCACCCACAATTTTCGCAAGGTGTTCTGAAGGCTGCATGGGTTTCATGAAGGCACTGTTTGCCTTTTTCTTAGCTGCTGCTTTTGCCATAGGGTTCCTCCACTTTGGCTGAATCAGTGGAATTGTATCGGAATCGTCGTGTTCAGGACTTGCTTAAGCTCTGAGGTGGGTCGGGTCAGCGCAGCATCTCTCAGGCAAGCCGATGTAGCTCAAGACGTAAGCCGCAACTATTCCGGCCTGTGGATTACCGGAGCCTCGGGCCGACAACACACGCCGAAATCCTGGAATAGATGGAACCAGGGACTATGTGCAAGGGTTTCATCGTGCCTTCGATTTGCAGCAGAGATATCGCTTGCGCTGAAGGGTCTGATATCCGGAGCTTCGAACAATTCCTCTAGCTGCTGGATGTCGTCGATGATGCGCTCAATGTCCATTCGGCAACAGTATAGCTAACCTTTGCGCAGCCGGACCTTGGGTTGTTGGTGGCGGCGGTTGGACTCGAACTTGAGGCGTTTACGCGGCGTCTGAGCCGCGTGCCGAAATCCCGAGCGCAGTCGAGGGACCTCTATGTTGGTGGCGGCGGTTGGACTCGAACCAACGACCTACGGATTATGAGACCGTCGCTCTAGCCACCTGAGCTACACCGCCACATTTCGATTGTAAGGGAACGCGAGGCAAGAAATCCCTGCGCGCGGACAGCCTGTCCGTGGATCCTCTGCGCAGCTCAATTTTACCCTACAACTGCCTCTGCGCGACGCAGTCTGTTTTGCCTCGCCGAGAGCTCATGACTCAGCTGATTTCCATAAGTGCGATCAACGCGAATTCGACAAAAGCATTTAACCGCAGAGGACGCCGAGAGCAGATCGGTTCGCCGGAACAACCGGAACAATCGCGCGCGCGATCCTCGGCTGGTCTGGGGGAAGAGTTTTCGTGGGCTGCAAACGGCCGATCACCCCCATTACTTCCGATACGCGCTTCCACCCGCAATCGCCGACTAGAATTGTTGCGTGGAACGGAAAGTATTCTGGATAGTATTTGCGCTTCTCGGCTTCATTGCCGACTTTACTCTTCCTCTTTGGCTAGGGTTACTCGCGACGATTCCGATCATCTTCGTGAGCTGGTGGGTCGCCTACCGCAGCGACTGGTTCTCATAATCGCTAATACAACGGTTTTTCCCCCTCCGGCCTTGTCTTCCACCTGCGATGCACCCATAACCACTGCTCCGGATATTTACGAATGTAATCTTCAATCACTTTCGTGAATTTGGCAGTGTTCTGCACGACATCCTTTTCTGTGTTCCCCGTGCGGAGCAACTCCACTGGCGGATCGAAACGCAGGCGATACTTCTGCAAGACCGGGTCCCATATCGTGAATCCCGGGACCACGGCTGCGTCGGTCTTCAACGCGATTCGCGCCACTCCGCTGGCGGTACATGCCGGAATGCCGAAGAAATCCACGAACACACCCTGGCTCGCAATCATGTTCGTGTCCATGAGTACGCCGACGGTTTCGCCCTTGCGCATGGCGGCAATCAGGCCGCGCGCGAAATCTTTGTCCACAGCTTTGTTCCCGTGCATGGTGCGATACTGCCGCGTCAAATGGTCTAAATAAGGATTGTCTAGCGGCCGCATCACAATCCCCAGCGGATATCCATATAAAGAGTGCGCGAAAGCGGAAAGCTCCCATGCGCCCAGATGTCCGGTCAAAAACAGAACGCCCTTGCCGCGCGCCAATGCCCGTTCGAAATTCTCGAAGCCTTCGTAGACAACAGTCTTGCTGACGTTCTCCCGCATGTACTTGGGAAAGAGGCAGACCTCGGCAACCTGCCGGCCCAGTGAAGTAAAAACCCCGCGTAAGATCTTCTTCCGCTCGCGCCGGCTCTTTTCCGGAAACGCCAGCTCCAGATTGCGCATGCCCACGCGGCGCAACTTGCGGTGCAGAAGGTAAACCAGCCATGCGATTGAAATTCCCGCCGCCCGAGCCAGCGGACGAGGCAATGCGCCAACAAACTTGATCAGTACCCACGCCAGTGCGTATTCGAGTCGGTAACGCAATCGATGGCTGACGGTAGCACCCGCCAAATTTTGCTGTCAAATTATGCTTTTATCGACGGCTGATGGCTGAAGGCTGACAGCTTGCTTGAATCCCCTCCATCCCATCCTTAGACTAATTACGTGCACGTCCACTCGCATGGAGGCGATGAGCGTACCTCGAAGGTCCTTCGAGTCTCGCTCGTTGTCACGGCCGCGTATATCGGTTTGCTGGTCGTCGCCGGGCTGCGATCGCACTCATTGGCGCTGCTCTCCGAAGCTGGACACAACCTGACCGATTTTGCGGCATTGCTCCTGTCACTGGTCGCCGTCTATTTTCACTCCCGGCCTCCCAACCCAACTCACACCTACGGATATCACCGTGCCGGAGTGCTCGCCGCGCTGGTAAACGCAGGCGCTCTGGTCCTGATTTCGTTTCTGATTTTTTACGAGGGTGTGCGTCGAATCCTCAACCCGCAGCAGGTGCACGCGGGAACTGTGATGTGGGTAGCTGCGACCGGCGTAGTAATGAATGGCGCCATCGCGTTCATGCTGTACCGCACGCACCGCGACGTAAACATCCGCAGCGCCCTTCTCCACGAAATCGGCGACACGGTTTCAACCGCCGCCGTCATTATTGGTGGTTGGGCCATTCTCGCAACTGGGCAGTACTGGATCGACTCGGCTCTTTCTTTCGGGATCGGTGCGCTGATCCTGTGGTCAAGCATTGGCATCATGCGCGAGACGCTCAACATCCTGCTCGAAGGCACGCCGCGCGGCATGAAACTGGCGCTGGTCGAATCCGCTATCCGCGAGATCGACGGCGTCAACGATGTTCACGACCTGCACGTGTGGAGCATCGGATCAGAAACCAGCGCGCTCTCGTGCCACATTTCGATCGCCGACATCCCGCCCTCCGCCAGCGAACGAATTCTGCGCGACGTGAAAGAGCGTTTGCATCACGACTTCCGCATCGACCACACCACGATTCAGTTTGAACACGCAGTCTGCGAAGTGGCGCATGGCTGCGTGATACCCGTGGGTGCCAGCGAAGCCGAACATCACCACTGATTAATTCCTGATTTTGGGCGTATGAGCTGATTGTGGGGGAACGGGCGTCCTCGCCCGTTTGAGTGACTACTCGGGCCATTGCTGAGCGTCGTGCAGAATGCTAAGAACCAGGTAAGATCGCGAACGGCAGGTTCCGTCCAGCGAATATTCGGGAAAGTGGGAACCTCATCCGCCCTGCTTCGAAAATATCTCCTGTGCCTGCTCTATCGTGTCCGCCTCTTGCGGCAGCTTGTCTGGCCTTAAGCGCACGATTCTCGGAAAGCGCAGCGCGTAGCCGCTCGAGTGCCGGTCGGATTTCATGATGTTGTTAAACGCAACCTCAACCACGATCTTCGGCTCTACCTGCAACCGAAATCCCTGATCATCAATCGTGTGCTCGAGGAACCATTTCGTCATCAGGAGAATTTCAGCATCCGTCAGCCCGGAGTAGGCTTTACCGATATTCAAAAGCCGATCCCCATCGCGCACCGCAAACGTGTAGTCGCTCAGCACACCGATTCGTTTGCCGTGGCCATACTCAACGGCTGTGACCACCACGTCGAGGGTGGCGAGTTCTCGTTTGAGCTTCAGCCATGATTTGCCTCGCCGTCCCGGCGTATACGGCGACTCTGGATCTTTAATCATCAAGCCTTCGTTGCCCCGCGCCTGCGCTGCATCGAAAAGCTGATTCAACTCTTCAGGCGAAGAGGCCTGAAAGGCTGGCGCACGGATGACCTGAGCCGTTGGTCGTTGGTCGTTGGTCGTCCGCCTTACGTGGCCGGTTGTTGGTTGTTGGCCTTTGGAATCCATAAAGGTAAATACCAATGCGCCTTGACTTGGAGAAGTAATTCTCCGCGTCTTCGTGTCGTAGCCTGCCCTGAGCGAAGTCGAAGGGTGGTGAAAAAGTTTCTTTTCAGCACCAAGGAGTGTCTTGAGAATCTTTGCTCTCTCCCGCAGCGGCTTATCAATCACCAACTCTCCGCCGGCGTACAGCACGTCAAACACGAGATATGCCACTGGAACGTCTCTCATCAATTTTTCGCTGACCTTCTTCCGCCCCAGCCGCTGTTGAAGTGCGCCGAATGGAAGTGCGCGGCCACCAGTTGAGGTGGGGACACGGGCGTCCTCGCCCGTGTCAATGTTAATGTCAGCTTCATCCGCCAAATAGCTCCACGCCAGAATCTCGCCATCCAGGATCGCATCCTGCGGCAATCCTGAAAGTGCATCCGGCAACTCTGGGAAGGATTCCGTGATCTCATCCCTCGTGCGAGAAAAGAACCGAACTTCATTCCCAGAGCAGTGCGCCTGTGCGCGAATTCCGTCGTACTTGTCCTCGACCCAGGCATTCTGAAAATAGCTCAGCGCATCTTCCGCAGACTCCGCCGGACTCGCCAGCATGAATCCGATCGGGTGAAACAGCCGCATCCTGGCTTCAGACAGCCGGGTCTCAGCGGCAAGTTTCAGCGTCTCACCGATATCGCCCAGCAGCATGTTCGCGCGCTGCACCTGCGGAAGAGGTCCGCCGAAGGCCTTTGCGATCGCCTCTTCTACCAGGCTCTCCTTCAGCCCAATCCGCAAATCTCCGGTCATGATCTTCACGATGTACTTCGCCTCGAGCGGCGAAACGGCGCTCAGCAACTTCCGCACAAGCACCGTCTTGGCTGCTGGTCCCCGCGCCGCAGCAATCTCGCGAAATATCACTTGAATTGCCCCGGGGAGGCGGGCATCTTGACTCGCCTGATGATGGGCAGAAGCGAACTTTTCCGGCAGCACCGTGCCCGCAACCGCTCCCAGGTCGCCATGCTGGCGATAGGCCGCCGTCAGGTCCTGATCGCTTTTCCCCGATAGCTCCTCGACAATGCTCCAGAGCATTCGGCCGCCGACCTGGAGCGTTGTTTCCTCCCACATAGGAAACGGCCGCCCAGAAAAGAAAACCGCCGCCACAGCTGCCTCGTCAACCGGAACAGATTTGAAATAGTCCGCCAGCAGGGCGATCTTCTCCAGCTTCTTGGTCGTGGCCGAAATCGCATCCGCGGTCTGAGCAAACTTGATCATTCTTGTGATTCGTGATTCGCGATTCGTGGTTCGCGATTCGTGGTTCGGGCATCGTGAACCGGGAAGCGGAACAGCAAGAACCAAACGACGAGCCACCAGCTATCAGCCACGATTCACGAGCCACGAGGCACGGGTATGTACCACTGCTCACGAACTACCCACCCCCATTTTCCCCTGTGTTACCCTATTCCTGGAACATTTCTCGCCTGAGGTTCATCCAATATTTATGCAGTTTTTCCGGACATTGTGGCGTTTCCTGGTGGCCATCCAACTTCTTCCTGCTCTCGAAGGCGGCGAAGAGACCCTAGTCGGTGGCCAGGCTGTGCTCGAAGGCGTCATGATGCGAACTCCCCACGCCTGGGCAATCACCTGCCGCAAACCTTCGGGCGAGCTCTCCACTCACAGCGAACCGCTTGAGCGTCTTTCCGAGAAACACAAATGGATGGGTTGGCCGGTCATCCGCGGCGTCATAACGCTCGGCCACGCCATGACTCTCGGTTTCCGCGCGCTGAAATTTTCCGCCAACGTCCAGTTGGATGAGCTTCAAAAAGACGAAGCCGGTAAGGTCCCGGAAAAGAAGTTCGAAATCAGCGGCTGGATCGCTGCCGTCAACATCATCATCTCGGTCGGCTTTTTCATCTTCATGTATAAGTATTTGCCGCTGCTCGCCACCACCGAGTTGAAGAAGGCGCACCCCTCGTTGAACGGCCAAATTTCTTTCAATCTCATCGACGGCCTCATTCGCCTCGCATTATTCCTTATCTTCATTTGGGGAACTTCCCTGCTCCGCGACATTCGCCGGGTCTACCAATACCACGGCGCTGAGCACAAGACCGTCTTTGCATTCGAGAACGGCGATCCGCTGAGCACGAACGAAGTCCAGAAATATCCCACGTTCCATCCGCGCTGCGGCACCAGCTTCCTGATGACCGTGATGATCATCTCGATCTTCGTCTACATGCTGTTCCCGGTCACTACCTTCTGGGCCCGCCTGGCACTTCGTATCGCGCTGTTGCCGGTGATCACCGGGGTTTCCTACGAGATTATTCGTTTCGCCGCAAAACATCAGAAATCGCTTTTCGCAGTCATGACCGCGCCTGGCCTCTGGTTGCAACGAGTCACCACTCGTCCGCCATCCGATCAGCAAGCCGAATGCGCCATCTCCGCGCTCGACGGCGCCATGCAAGTCGAAAAAATCCGCGGCGGCGAACTGGTAATTGCGTAGAGGGGGAGGCGTCCTGCGTCGTGAGTCGCACGCCGTAAGCTACAAGATTTACTCAAGCATGATTCATTCAATGTTCATTCGTCACAGACATTAGCTACCGCAGAGCGGTAGAACTCTCCACCGGAGGGTGCTATGGCATCAACTTTCCGGGACTTGAGAGTTTGGCAAGAGGCGATGGCCTTAACGGCGCGGGTCTACAGAGCCACTGCTGACTTCCCAAAAAGCGAAACCTACGGCTTAGCACAACAGATGCGGCGTGCGGCCGTGTCCGTGCCCAGTAATATCGCTGAGGGGAAGGGGCATCGGTCAAGTAGAGAGTTTGTTCATTATCTATTTCACGCCCGCGGCTCGTTTTGGGAGCTTCAGACACAGATTTTGGTACCAGGAGAATTGCAGTATGTATCTGGCGAGAAAGGAGAACATCTACTAGCAGCAGCAGAAAATATAAGCCGTGCTCTGAATGGGCTTATTAAATCGTTGGGCGCTGCCGTATGATTTTGAAATGACCTGTAATGCGCGAAGAAACCCCGCGCGACTCACGACCTGCGACGAACGACCAACGGCCTAAGAGGTGATTTTCGCGCACGACTCACGACGTGCGACGCACGACGACATACCACCATGTTTTCAAGACTTGATCAAATTGAGACCCGCTACGAAGAGCTTACCCAAGCCCTCGCCTCTCCCGAGACCGTCAAAGACTCGACCAAATACCAGAAAACCGCGAAGGCGCACAGTGAGGTTGCTCCCATCGTCGAAAAATACCGCGAGTTCAAGGACCTGAAGAAAGGCATCGCCGAGAGCAAGGCGCTTCTCGCCGACGAAAAGGATCCTGACATGCGCGCCTATGCACAGGAAGAACTCGACAAGCTCGAAAGCCGCGTCGGCGGTGTCGAAGAAGAACTCAAAATCCTGCTCTTGCCCAAAGACCCCAACGACGAAAAGAACATCATCCTCGAAATCCGCGCCGGAACCGGCGGAGACGAAGCCACGCTCTTCGCTGCCGAACTTTTTCGCATGTACGACCGCTATGCCGAATCGAAGCGCTGGAAGGTCGAAGTTCTCTCGACTTCCGAATCCGGCGTGCACGGATTAAAAGAAGTTATCGCCATGATCGAAGGCGCCCGCGTTTACTCGCAACTCAAGTACGAGAGCGGAGTCCACCGCGTGCAGCGGGTTCCGGAAACCGAGCAGCAGGGCCGCGTTCACACCTCGGCGGTCACCGTCGCGGTTCTGCCCGAAGCCGAAGAAGTCGATATCAAAATTGATCCCAAAGACCTTCGCATCGATACTTTTTGCTCCTCCGGCCCCGGCGGCCAGTCCGTGAATACGACTTACTCCGCAGTTCGAGTCACGCACATTCCCACCAATACTGTTGTGAGTTGCCAGGACGAAAAGTCCCAAATCAAAAATCGCGAGAAAGCCCTCCGAGTCCTTCGCTCACGCCTCTACGAAATGGAAATGCAGAAGCAGCAGGAGGCCCTTGCCAAAGAGCGCAAGCAGATGGTCGGCAGCGGTGATCGAAGCGAAAAAATTCGCACTTATAACTTCCCTCAGAACCGCGTGACCGATCATCGTATCGGGCTCACCATCCACCAACTGCCCGAAGTCCTCGACGGCAAGCTGCAGCCTATGATCGACGCGCTGGTTACCCACTTTCAGGCAGAGGGTCTAAAGGCCGATGGCGCTGGGGCGTCAACTTTGTGAATCCCAGCCTTCAGGTTTGTTCCCGGGCAGATCTATTGTAAATCTCTGTAAGCATTGGGCTTATATTTAAGCGAACGTGTTCCGCTCCTGCCACGATATGTGGCTATTTCGCCACATACGAATTTTCCAGGGCGGCATTACTCTGGAACAAGGAGAAGCTCTGATCACGGAACAAACACTCCGCGGAGGCGCTCGTTGTTCAGGCGTTGGTTTGCATTCTGGAGTGCCGGTCAACCTTCAAATACTGCCCGCGCCGGCGGGCAGGGGAATCATCTTTCGCCGCGTCGACCTCGATGGATTCGAAATCGAGGCGGCTGGAATCAATGTGGCACGGGTCAGCTACGCAACCAGCCTGATGAAAAAGGGTGTGCTGATCTCAACCACCGAGCATTTGCTTTCAGCTTTCGTGGGCATGGGCATCGACAATGCGATTGTCGAACTGGACAACCTTGAACTCCCGATATTGGATGGAAGCGCCAAGCCTTTCATCGATCTCGTCAGAAAATCCGGGGTCCGCAAGCAGCGGCGGCCGCGAACTTATCTGCGCATCCTGCGTCCTCTGGAGCTGAGGGACGGCAACAAGTTCATTGGGGTCTATCCGTCGGAAACCTATTCCGTCGCTTACTCGATCAACTTTCCGCATCCACTCATTGGCCAGGAGTCATTTTCGCTGGAACTTACCAACGGGCAGTACGTCAACAACATCGCTTCCGCCCGCACATTCGGATTTTTGCACGAGGCAGAGGCCATGCGTCAGCAAGGGTTGATTCGCGGTGCGTCGAGAGAAAACGCTCTAGTGTTGACCCGCGATGGACTGGAAAATCCCCCGCTTCGCTTCAAAGACGAGTTTGTTCGCCACAAGATTCTGGATTTAATCGGCGATCTCGCGTTGATTGGGCGCAGAATTTTAGGCAAAGTCGTCGCCGACCGCGCGGGCCACGCCATGCACACGGCCCTGGTCTCACGCCTGTTGCGTGACCACAGATTGTGGGAGGAGACCAACCTTTCAGAGGGGGAATCCTATACTCACGCCCAAGAGCAAGCACAGGCCGCCTTCACGGACTGACCGGGATAAAAACTAGTCGGCACCGTGGGGGCCGGGCTCGCTGGAATCGATAACATCTTTTTCCTGCATCAACCGCCGCAACTCTGCGCGCGTAAGCATTGCCAGATGCTGTGCGTGTGACTTCGCTGATTCCTGGCACTCCTTGGAGAGCTGGGCTACCCGCAGATCAAGCAATCTCTGGTCTTGTTCGATCATGCGCAGCAGCCGCTCGGCGCGATCAATTTTCAGATTAATGGGAAGGCTGGACATAGTGCACTAAGGATCCCGCCAAAGAACAGGGCTGGGCAAGTCGCAATCTCGATTCCCTCTTGACCCAATTTTTTGCTGGTAACAAACTGGGGAAAATCGCAAACTTAAACAGATGAACAAGGTCGTCTATCTTTCGTTGGGTTCAAATCTCGGAGACCGGGGCGCGAATCTGCAGGCGGCCATGGAGAAGTTGGGTGAGTTCGGCAGCGTGGTCGCAGTGTCCTCGTTCTATGAAACCGAGCCGGTTGAGACCGGCCCGCAGCCGTGGTTCCTGAATTGCGCAGTCAAGCTGGAGACAGAAAAAATGCCGCGGCAATTGATCGCAGCAATTCTCGCTCTTGAACAAAGCCTGGGGCGGCAGCGACGCAAGGAAAAAACGCCTCGCACCATCGATATCGACATTCTGCTGTTTGGCAGCTCAGTGGTAGAGTTGCCATCGCTGACCATTCCCCATCCGCGGATGCACGAGCGCCGCTTTGTACTTGACCCGCTTGCGGAGATTGCGCCGGAGGCTCGCCATCCGGTGTTCAAACGCACAATCCGCGAACTGCGCGACGCCTTGCCGGCGGGACAGCAGGTGAAGAAGCTGGCTTAGAGTTGATGAGTATTTGGATTTTCGAGAGCTACGGGACAATGATTCGACTGGCTTCCTCGGGTGTGGCGATTGCCGATTGTTTTTCGGGAAACTGCTGGAAGAGGAAATCCACGAACGCCCGCGACTTCGGGCGGCCCGACGTCCTGCTCACCGCCATCCGCAACAGAAATACCAGTGCACGCAGAACCTCAGAGTCCCGAAGGCGGGCGTAGCCCATGTGCTTGTGTTCGGCTTCGCGGTACTCCTTGATCATCTTCTCAACTTCTGAAGCTACAGCCTGATGAGAGAGGTTGGTGACCGGCGCGTCAAAATGAAGCCCGGAATTGGCCAGAGTCTCGTAGGTTTTTGCCAGATTGCCCAGGGCCGAAATGAGGTCGGTATCGCGTATACCGCGGTCGGAGTACGCGCTCTTCGCCAGCGCAAAGCTTAACCCGAGAATCAGGTGCTGCTGCTCGTAAAGGAATTGCTGCGGAAGTTCGACTTTGGGGAACAGGGAATCATGATCGAGTTGTGAAATTGGGCGCTGTTTCTCGTGTTCGCGCGCCTGCTGCAGATAAACACACTCGCTTGGACAGTCGAGCGTCACCTCGCGCTGTTCTCCGCAACACTGCGGACAGATGCGCCCATGCACCGCGGGACAAAAACGCTTCTCTTTGCGCCTTTCGCAGATCGAGCAGGACAAATCGGTCTCCCTTTGTTCATTATTTCACGCGGCGACGCGTAGGTCGCTTCGCTCGCGCCGGCGCCATGACGAGTTATCCGGCAAAACTGGGGGCACTCGGCCAGGCTTGAAATAAGCTCCCACTTAAAATCCCGCAGGTGAATCCTGGCGCGGGATTGTGGCATCATCTATTCATGCCAAAGATCCATATTCCTACGCCGTTGCGGCAGTATGCAGGCAAGCAGCCTGCGATTGAAGTAAAAGGTTCAACCGTTGGGGAAGCCCTGACGGGCCTCGTCTCCGCGCATCCTGATCTGCGCAGGCATCTTTATACCGACGAGGGCAAGCTGCGCGCCTTCGTGAATGTTTATCTGAACGATGAAGACGTGCGCTATCTCCAGAAGGAGGCTACAACCGTCGCTGATGGCGACAACATTTCCATTGTGCCGTCGATAGCGGGAGGAGCCGCAATTTTGTACTGGGAAATTTGGTAATTGGGTAATTTCAATCTCTGCGACCTCAGCGAACTTCGCGGTTAAAAGCTTTTGCATTGCAGGTGAGACCGAAAGCTTTTAACCGCTAACCGCCGGGATCGCTGAAAAACTTTGCCGGTGCGCAGAGAAGTTCAATTACTCAATTTCCAAATTACCCGATTACCAAATTCTCATGTCCACTCTTACCGAAATCGCTCCTGTTGCCCTCAATAACGACGAGATCCTGCGCTACTCGCGCCACCTGATCATGCCGGAAGTCGGCATGGAAGGACAGCTGAAACTCAAGAACGCGAAGGTGCTCTGTATTGGCGCAGGAGGACTGGGGTCGCCGCTGGCGCTCTATCTGGGCGCGGCTGGAATTGGCACGCTCGGAATCGTCGATTTTGATGTGGTCGACTACACCAATCTTCAGCGACAGATCATTCACGCCACCGCGGACGTTGGGCGCCCCAAGCTCGATTCAGCGGCCGAGAAGCTGAAGGCGATGAATCCGTACTTGAACATCCGCAAATTCAATACACGGCTCTCGAGCGATAACGCGATCGAGCTGCTCAAAGAATTCGACATCATCGCAGACGGGACGGACAATTTTCCTACCCGGTATCTGGTGAATGACGCTTGCGTGCTTACTGGCAAGCCTAATGTCTATGGATCGATTTTCCGCTTCGAAGGGCAGGCGAGCATTTTCGGCACAAAAGAGGGTCCATGCTATCGCTGCCTGTATCCTGAGCCGCCACCGCCGGGATTGGTTCCCTCCTGCGCGGAAGGCGGAGTTCTGGGAATTTTGCCGGGGCTGGTGGGTGTAATTCAGGCTACAGAAGCAATCAAGTTGATCCTTGGTTCAGGTGACCCGCTGATCGGGCGTCTGCTCTTGATGGATGCACTTGCCATGAAGTTCCGCGAACTCAAGCTGCGCAAGAATCCGGATTGCCCGGCCTGCGGCAAGCATCCTACAATCACCAAGCTGATCGACTACGAGCAATTTTGCGGTATTCGCGGTGAGGAGGCGCCAGCCGAAGTGACTACAGATGAAATCCAGGTGGAAGAACTGAAGCAGCGGCTCGATCGCGGAGACGATCTCTACATTCTCGATGTCCGCGAGCCGCACGAATATCAAATCTGCAACATCGGTGGGCATCTGATCCCGCTCGGTGAATTGCCGAACCGCGTGAACGAGCTCGACACCAGCCGCGAGATCATTGCGCATTGCCGTTCAGGTGTGCGCAGCGCCAAGGCTGTGAACTTTCTACGGCAGGCAGGATTCAAGAAAGTGCACAACCTCGCCGGCGGAATTCTGGCGTGGGCGGACCGCGTCGATCCCAGCATGCCGAAGTACTAGAGCAAAAGCTTTAACCACGAAGGACACGAAGGTACACGAAGGGAAAATGCCGACGCGAAAATCCCTTCTTCCCGAGTCGGCCCGGGGTGAGATCGACCGGTATCGTTCGTGCCTGACGTCCAGCGGAGATTTTCTTCGTGTAACTTCGTGTCCTTCGTGGTTTATGAATTGGGTAGCGCCAGGTGCAAGCCGAACCATCTGTTCTCGTCGAACCAGCTCTCTGCCAGTTTGAATCCGGACACGCACAACAGCCGCTCAACCATGGCCATCGTGTACTTGTAACTGTTCTCGGTGTGGATTCGCTCTCCTTGCCTGAACTTGATAGCGATGTGCGGCGCGCCAAGGATCGCGTTCTGACGGTTCATACTCTCCAGATAAATTTCGATGCGGGAACATTGCTGATTCCATTCTGCGACGTGCCGGAATGAATCCAAGTCGAAATTCGCGTTCAACTCACGATTCAGCCGGACCAGAATATTCTTGCTGAACTCTGACGTGACTCCCTGCGCGTCGTCATATGCCGGAATCAGAATAGCCGTGTCTTTCACCATGTCTGTGCCGAGCAGCAGCCCATCTCCGGGCGAAAGCTGCTCACGAACTCCGCGGAGCATCGCGACTGCGTCATTCCAGTCGAAATTGCCGATGCTCGAACCCAGGTAAAGCACGAGTTTCCGCCCGGCAATCTCCCTCAGAAAGCGAAAGCCATGGCTAAAGTCTGCAATCACCGGTCGCACCAACACTCCAGCGCACTCTTCACGTATTCGCTTCTTTGCGTCTTCGAGCGCAGCGGAAGAAATGTCGACCGGAAAATATTTCAGCCGAATTTGCCTTCGGGCAAATGCTCGCAAGAGCGTGCCGGTTTTGGTTGCGGTGCCGGCGCCGAGTTCCACGATTGAAACCGGAGTTCCCACCGCTTGAACAATTTCGATTGCCCGGCCTTGCAGAATCTTCAGCTCGGTGCGGGTCAAGTAGTATTCCGGCAGGCGAGTGATCTCTTCAAACAACTGCGAGCCACGGTCGTCGTAAAGGAGCTTGAAGGGCAGAGTTTTCTGGCGTGAAGTCAATCCGTGAACAACTTCGTCGGCGTAGTCAGGAAGAGGAACCAGCTCGTGCGCGATCATTTGGCCAGCCTTATCCCCATGAACTGCCAGCGCGCATGAGGGGGGAAGAAATTTCTGTAGCTTGCGCGAATGTGGCTGACGGGCGTGGCGCATGAGCCGCCGCGCAACACAAACTGATTGCACATGAATTTGCCGTTGTATTCGCCGATTGCCCCGGCAGCGGGCTGGAATCCCGGATATGCGACGTAAGGGCTCGCAGTCCATTCCCACACGTCGCCAAACATTTGTTGCAAACCATCTCCCGCCGCCGGTTGTGGATGAAGCTTGCCCGACTCGAGCAGCGTGCCGTTACGTGCGGCGTGTGCCGCTGCAACCTCCCACTCCTCTTCGCGCGGCAGGCGGGCCTTACTCCAGTGCGCAAAGGCATCGGCTTCGTAGTAACTCACGTGACAGACGGGCGCCGCCGGATCCAACTCTCGCATTCCGCTAAATGTGAATTCAAACCAGTCGCCGTCGATCTCTTCCCAATACAGCGGCGAATTCCACCGCTGCGAGCAGACCGTATCCCATCCATCCGACAGCCACAATTCCGGCCGCCTGTATCCGCCGTCATTCATGAACTCCAGATACTCGGCATTTGTCGCGAGCCGGGATGCGAGTTGAAAAGGTTGCAGCAGAACTTTGTGTCGTGGCCCTTCGTTGTCAAATGCAAAGCTGCGGCCGTGATGTCCGATCTCGTGGATCCCTCCTGCAAAATGCACCAACTCCAGGTTGGGAGCCTTGCTGACAAGGCGCGCCTGGCTTCCTTCCGCGGGACGCAACGGCATCGACCAGAGGGCATTTTTCATGTCGGTAACAATCAGCTCCTGGTGCTGCTGCTCGTGATTCAGTCCGATTTCGACCAGCGCTGCGGTTTTCTCATCCGCTGTGTCCAGGTGCCGCACCATGGACTCATCTACGTGGGCGCGATATGCATGGATTTCCTCGAGAGTGGGTCGGGACATCAGTCCTCGCGAGCCCCGATACGGATGCGGTCCCAATTGCTTGTAATAAGAGTTGAAAAGCTGTTGGAAGCGGGTATCGAAAGGCTTGTAGTTGGGAACGTGCGGCGTGAGGATGAAGGTCTCAAAAAACCAGGTGGTATGCGCCTTGTGCCATTTTGCCGGACTACAGTCCGGCATCGATTGCAACATCTGGTCTTCCGCAGAGAACGGCTGGGTGAGTTGCAGCGTCATGCTGCGCACTTCACGGTACTGTTCACGAAAAGGACTACAGCTCAACTGTTCGGCGCGGCTGGCGTGCATGGCGATCTGTTTTCTCCGGGCGGGTCAAATTCAGAGTTGCTCTGAGCTCAATACCCCAGCATGGATGCGTCGCGGCGGGCTATTGTTACATTTTTTGAGCAGAAAATGTCTTCCGGTGTCGGGTCCCGGCGACCCAGACGGTTGGCCCTTCGCTGGCACAATGGGCCTGGCTTGGCATCCTGCTCACGTTTGCCTTGCATCCTATACGCTCTGTCAACGCCAAGTGTCGGTGGGAGAAAGTCGTGCGAAAGATTTGCGCGAGAAAGAATTGTCTGGAAAAGATTTGCTTTGAAAAGATCAGCACGGGAAAGATCCGGTTTGTAAGGATTTCTCTCATCGCCTTCGCGGTCCTCGCCTTTTCGATTCCCGGCAATGCCCAGCTTCCCCACGGCGGCAACGGGTTCTTCGGCTACTCCCATTTAAGCGGTGAAACTTTTGTAAACGGCAATGCCCTGGGGGCGACTGCCGGAGGCGCCGGCATGAACGGCTGGGATGCCTCAGTTGAAGGAAAATATCTGCCCTGGCTTGGGGTTGTGGCCGACCTTGCCTGGCACTACGGGGGGCGAGACACGACCTGTGCGATTGGAGCTTGCCCTCCATTTCGTTTGAACGCCGCGCGGGATGCGCTTCTGTTCGGTCCGCGCGCGTCGATGGCATTCGGCAAGTATCGGCCCTTTGGCGAATTCTTACTCGGAGTCGCGTATCAGTCAGACAAAGGTGGAGGCATCTCGAATTCGGACACCACATTCGCTACCGCATTCGGAGGCGGCCTTGACTACGCGCTCGTGCGCAGTGTGGCATTTCGCGCGCAATTCGACATTGTCCACACCCATCTCCTCGGCGGCCGGCAAAACGACCCGCGAATTTCCACCGGAATTGTGTTCCGGTTCTAACTGTTTAATTCTCGTCTGGAGCACAACTCGGACATCCAGCTTTGAAATTGCCCGCATCCGAGTTCCTAGAATCCGGACATCTAAAACATCTTCAAGGAGGTTAGCGTGCGCAAGTTTGCCGGACTTTCTCTTTGTGTCTTCACAATCGCCGGAGCCGCATTTGCCCAAATTCCCACTAGCGGAAACATCTTCGTTGGTTATTCGTACTCCCGTACCAACTCGGTCCCGGGCAATACAGTAAGCCTCAATGGATGGGAGGGCTCTTTGGAGGGCAAATTCCTGCCCTGGATCGGGATTGTGGCGGATTTTGGCACGACCTATGGATCGAACAATAATCCAATACCCGCAATTACCTGCCCGATTTCAGGGTGTCCGGCCTTACGCAACGATGTTAAGCGGTCCACCTACCTTTTCGGTCCGCGAGCCTCGGTCCCCATTGGACGGTTCACGCCTTTTGCTCATTTCTTAGTAGGTGCGGCTCACGTTAATGACAGGGGAGTTACCGACACGTCGTTCGCGACAGCTATCGGCGGTGGGTTAGACTACCGGCTCATTCACGGACTTGCCTTGCGCTTGCAGGGAGATGAGATACACACGAATTTCTTCAGCGTGGGCGAAAACCAATTACGCTTTTCGACTGGAATCGACATTCGTTTCTAAGTTACTGTCCCTCAGATATAATCCAGCTACTCTGAAGGTAACTTATACGTTTTTTCTGTTGGCTGTGTGTCCTTACGGTGATTGCGACTTTTGCCCCGGCGCAAGATTTCCCGAAAGCTGAAATCTTTGGTGGTTACAGCTATGGCAGTATTCAGGTGCTTACAAATCACCGCAACGTCAACGGATGGAATGGCGCGGTTACAGTGAACATCAATCGGTGGTTTGGCCTGACTTCAGATTTCAGCGGTCTTTATGGCGGCAGCGCCACCGAGAGTACTGTGTTTAACATCCCTCCAGCGCCCATAACTGTCACCACACGCGAGACGAACAACCTTCACACCTTTATGTTCGGACCGCAATTTTCCTTTAACAAGGGCAAGCTTCATCCGTTTACCCGATTTCTGCTCGGAGCAGCCCGAACCGGCGAAACGTTCCAATTGACTGAAAGTGGCTGTGTAGGTGGGTTGGGGGGTCTGTGCCTGGCAGTTGGCCCAAGTTCAGGAGCGGCCACGAATGTTTCTTTCGCCGCCGGGGGTGGAATTGATTATCAGATCAAGAAAAATATCGCCTGGCGAGTTCAGGCCGACTATCTCGCCGTCAGCTCATCCAGCAATGCGCGGGTTTCGACCGGTATCGTCTTGCAAATAGGAAAGTAGTTGACTAGCTGGCTTTCTCATCCGGCGCAACGTAGTCCGGTGGTGGAGCAGCGCCCTCGCCAAAGAAATACTGCTCCATCTGCTTGACGATTACTTCCTGGTCTTCACGTCGCGCGGGGTTCAGCCGGTATTCATTCATCAGCATCTTGCAGAATTCCGCCCACTGGTTCCAAGCCTGCTGTGAGACGTTGTCGTAAATCTTATGACCGAGTTCGGTATCGAATGGGGGCTCATCAAGCCCGGGAAGCTCTTTGTGCAGCTTTATGCAGTTGACCATGCGCTGTGCCATAGGTTTCTCGCACAAAATTATCTCACGAAGCTGCGGGACGAGGCTCCTGCAGGTCAGGGGCAAAAAAAAAGGCCCGCTCTCGCGGGCCTTCGTCGTAGTCCCGAATCATCACGCCTGCGGTGGTGGTGTTGTCCCAGGGTTTGTGTTCTGTGGGGTTGTAGGGGGCGTTGTATTCGGGGTAGTTGTTCCGGGCGTAGGTGAGGTGGGATTTCCGGCCGGAGGTGTGGTCCCCGGCGTAGTCGGTGTCGTCGAACCAGGAGTTGTCGAGTCAGGGGTCGTCGAGTCCGGCGATCCCGGATTCGTAGGAGTTGTCTGTGGCGTCGTCTCGTTCGGATTGCTTTGCGGAGTCGGTGTTGTGCTCGTATTCGGCGTTGTTCCCGGCGTGCTGGAGTTTGGGGAGTTCGGGTTCTCGTTGGTTGGAGCCGGGGTCGGGGCTACAGTACCAGATGGTTGCGTAGCCGTGCCCGGAGCCGGAGTTGTAGTCTGGCCTGGCGTGGTGGTCTGTCCAGGAGCAGTTCCCTGACCGGACATCGACCCGGACGTCTGACCATTGTTCGATCCGGCGGGAGCAGCTGTCCCGCTGGCTGATCCTGCAGTCTGTAATGCAGCCATCAACACTGGAGTCTGATTCGCCGCGCGAGCGCTGCCTGGGCCGGGACTTGAGGGCGAACTCGAAGGCGTGCTGGACGGCGTGCTGGACGGCGTGGAGCTAGAAGGCGTGGAACTGGAGGGAGCTGAGCTGTTGCACTGGTCAGCTACCTTGGTAGCGCTGGTTACATTAAACTCCTGTGCCGCTCCCGTTCCCGAACTCGCAGTCGCTGTGCCGCCTGAGGCCGTCGCGCTCGCGTTCGGTCCTGAAGCGGTTGCCGTTGCGCCCTGGCCCGAGGTGGAAGAGTCCGTAGAACTCGTCCCTGAGGTACCCGACGCACTCATTGAGCTTGCCGCGCTCGAACCCGTCACCTGGACTTCGTTGCCAATCATCGTCCGCACCGCCTCCAGGTTGCCGGTCAGGCGGTAAGCGGTGCCTGACTTGTCCGTCAGCGTGTAGTTGCCGGCGATCGGGGACCCCGAGAGACAGCCGGTCAATGCGTTACCGCTCATTGCCGCACCATTTCCTGCTCCCGCACCCGCAGAGCTGCCGCTCGCGCCGGAACCACTGGCCGGCGCAGATTGGGTTGGGGAAGCGTTCTGGTCTGGAGTTGTGGAGTTTGGCGTCTGCGCGGGCGGTGCTGCAGGCGTAGTCCCAGGTTGCTGGGGCATCGTGCTGGGTGTTTGCGGTGCCGTACTAGGTGTTGAAGTCTGTGACCCGGCGGTGGCTCCGCTCTGTTGGTCAGAGCCCGCTGGTGAGTTGCTGCTCCGTGTGGTCTGGGCCGCTACCCAGATCGCCGAAAGCAGCAGTAAAGAAAACAGCATTGTTCTTGATCTCATGGCTGTCTCGCGCCTCCGTTGTGTGTCCTTCCTTTCGAACTGTAGGCGCGAGCAATGGTCGAGGGAATCCGGTGGAATCTTTAGCAAGACGGCGGCTTTCCCGTACAGCGAATTTGCGAGTAGCCAGGAAAAATTACCGGGGAGAGAAGCTGCTGACCCCGCAGCTTTGTCCCGCGCCAGCCAATCTCTTGTCCCCGCGTCATCTTGCGGAAAAAAGTCCGCAGCGTAACCCGCCAGTCACGCCACCTTACCTCGCCTACGGCATCACCGATGCGCATATCCGCAATTCACGGACTATCTTCCAGAGTGGCTGCTGCCGCATCATGCGAACACAATCCATCTCGGGGCTGTTTATGAAAATCCGTTCTCTCGCAGTTCTGGCCATGTTCTTCGTTGTGTTTGCCCTTGCCGCATCCGCGCAAACCTCTGTGTCTGTAACCTATAACCTTGCTCCCATCGACTTTCCTGGATCCGTTGTCACCAACGTAAATGGCATTAACAATGCGAATGTGATCGTAGGGACCTACTACGACTCACATTACTGCGTTCACGGTTTTATCTATCGGCAAGGTAAGTACACAGCAGTCAATTTCCCTGGGGCGACTTTGACCCAGGTGCTCGGCATCAACGACAACGGCGATATCGTGGGCACTTACCAGCTCTCCGGTAAGCTGAATTTTCATGGTTTCGTGCGCCGCGGGACCGAGTTCACGAAAATCAATGATCCTGCTGCCGGCTTTGGAACCATGGCTTTTGGCATTAACAATGCCGGCACCATCGTTGGCAGCTACGACAACGCCCACGGCTTCGTATACGAGAATGGGAAATTCCGCACCCTCGATGCTCCGCAACGCGCGGGCGAACTGCCACAGACACAATTGAACGGTATCAGCAATTTAGGATGGATCGTCGGCCAGGTTTACACCGGTGGCATCTGGCGCGGGTTCTGGATCCAAAACGGCAAATTTCATTTCGTTGAAGCCGCCGGTTCGACTGACAGCCAAGCTACGGGAATCAACGGGCGCGGCGACGTAGTAGGTTGCCACGACTCGCAAGCCGGATTCGTTTCGTTCCTGGTGGGCAATTTAGGGACCAGCGCGGAGCCGGGCAAATTTCCCGCCGAGCAGAAATTGGTCTCCTGCGCTTCAGCAATCAACTATGCTCGCGTTGCAGTTGGAAGTTACTCGACAATGAAAAATCAGTTCGGCTTTTTAGCTGTTCCGGCGCTGATGGTTCAAGCCTCACAGACACGCGTGGATGCTGACTCGGTACACGTCAATGCCGCAGCCACCGGCAACAATCCAATTTCGCAGATGCAGGTCTGGGTGAATGGGAAAGAGGTTTACCACGTGCCCGGCGCCACTATGAGCACGACGGTCAAAATGTCTTCCGGCACGAGCCAGAAATTGGTGGTAGAGGCGGTTGATAACAAAGGACTGACCGCAAAGGTACAAAACACGGTCAGCAACTGAAAGCTGGGTGGGCCTGCTAGGATTCGAACTTGAGGCGTTTAGAAGGCGTGAGCGAATCCGGGGTCCCCGTCCCGCGGGCTTTCGCGGGATGGGGTGGAAAGCGGAGCCTTCTACCGAAATCCCGAGCGCAGCCGAGGCACCTGCGAGTTCGTGGGACGAAGCCGACGTCCCTTGAATCATGCATTGACCCTAAGAAACCTACCTACCCCATCGAACCCGTCACCATGTTTGATAACATGCTGCGAATGCTATGGGGAGGTGCACAAAATGGCATTAGGCTTTGCGTTGGTCTTGATCTGCATTCTTTATCTGATAGATAAGAACAAAGTGTGGCGGCAGGCAGGGAAGACTGCCTTGGTATTGATTCTCGTTTGTGCAATGGCGTTATGTGGTGATGTTGGCTGGGTTAAATACCGCCAATTCACAAGCCGCAAAGAGGCCGCAGCCAGGGAAGCTGAGAACAAAGCAAAAGTAGACTCTTGCATAAAGTGCAACTCGTCAAGCGGGTTCGACACTGCCTACGTCGAAACTCAGTGTGGTGAAGACCCTAATTTCATAGACCTATCAGCGGGGTTAGTACCCAAAAATAAAAGCGCGCTTGCTGGACCGACCCCGAAAGGGTCTGAACTCATAAAGTCAAATATTGAAGTTGATATCCCTGGATTTGGAATTGTCGGATTTCCTGCATCCCTGTCTAAAGATGAAATCGAGAAAGCATCACAAGTTCTGTACGATTTTCACCTGAACTACAAACGGGCGAAATAAATGACTGACGAAGAATGGAATTGCTTGACCGCCCACGAGGCTGGGCATCTGGTCGTAGCTCTGCACCTTGAACTACCACTATCGGGGTTCTCTGTGAAAGATGGAAAACCCGTGACATGTATGCAATCTGCGCTATGGTATGCAGAATTTCCAGAGCAGACCCCGATATTTTTAGTTGCTGGCGCCGCCGGGGAACAGCTATGTGAAAACCCGTGACAAGTCACCACAGAGATTGGATCGACAATTCTTCTCAGACATTGGTTGCTCAGGCAGTTTTGAATCACATATTGCTGCGGCACGAAAAATAATCGAACAGTATCCAATAGCTTTTCAAATCATCCGTAAAAGGGTTAAGAACTCCTTAGTTCTCTACGGTCTTGAACACCCTTTTAACGGCTGTAATGGCGAAACAAAATTAATTGATGCGCCCGACCTGCGCGGCCTCGTTGTCCACAAATAGGCCCGACGAAGTTGTTATTCTGACGATATAACCGAGTATTTTCAATTTTCTTGAAATATGTCCATAGACGCACATCACTGCTTACAAGGTCGGGTGGGCCTCCTCGGACTAGAACTTGAGACGTTTACGCGGCGTCTGAGCCGCGTGCCGAAATCCCGAGCGCAGCCGAGGGACCTCTTAACTTGGTGGGCCTGCTAGGATTCGAACCTAGAACCAACAGATTATGAGTCTGCTGCTCTAACCGTTGAGCTACAGGCCCGCAAGATCATTATGACATCGCGAACCGAGATCCGCGCTTATCCGCGTAAATCCGTGGCCGATGAAGTTCAATGAACAACTTCCACAATCTCCGAATCTGGTCCCTCCCACGCTGACGCCCCTTGGTGGGTTAGTTTCTGCGCGGCATTATCCCAGTGAAGGTGGGTAATCTTGCTCTCGCCTTTCTCGTATCCATAGGTTTTGCCATCGTCGTCATAGAGCGTGAAATCAGAATCGGCTCCCGGATAGACGCGCAGCTTCTCGATCTTCTGCTGCTGGCTGGTGCTCTCGATGGCCGAGCCTGACGGCAGGATCGATCCGGCGCGAACGAACAGGGGAATTACGTCGATTGGCGCATCGACCTTGATCAGTTGCCCCCCGTGCACCCGCTCGTTGGTCCAGTAGTTGTACCAGTCGGAGCCTATTGGCAAATACACGCTCTTCGCAGTTGCCCCTTGCTCAGTGACAGGCGCAACCAGGAGGGCCGGTCCGAACATGTACTCGTCGCCAATATCCGCTACGTTCGAGTCATTTGGAAAATCCATGAACAGCGCTCGCATAAAGGGCGAGCCGGTTTCGTACGTCTCATAACCGAGCGAGTAGATGTACGGCATCAACTGGTAGCGCAGCCGAAGATACTTCTCGAGAATCGGCTCAGCCTGCTTGCCATACGACCAGACTTCGTTGTACTTGCGGCTGCCGTGCGTACGCATGATTGGCAAGAACGTTCCGTATTCGAACCAACGCGTATAAAGCTCCGGGTAGTCGTCGTACCCGCCAACATTGTCTCGCGCGTCCGAAGGATCGAGCAGCGGCGGATGTTTCGGATGATGCTCTGCCGGAAGGTACTGCCAGCCGCCGACGTCGTTGGTCCAGTACGCCATCCCGCTGGCGGTGAAATTCAATCCGGTTGGAATTTGCCGCTTGAATGCGTCCCAGGTGGGAAAAATGTCCGACGACCACACCATGGTCCCATTGCGCTGCGAGCCGAGATACGCATCGCGCGAAAGAATCAGCGCGCGATGATTGATGTCGCGTCGGAACCCGTCGTAAAGCGCTGCCGTGTGCACCAGTGGATAAATATTGAAAAACCGAGTGCCTGGACCGACCGAAAAATAGCTGCCGTTCGGGGGAAGATCAGGCTCGGTTTCATCTGCCCACAGCGAATCGAATCCCTTGCTCAGGATGTTGTCGCGAATCGTCTGCCAGTACCACTTCGCCGCGTCCGGATTTGAGGTATCGATGTCCGATCCGGCCCGATCATAAGGGAGCCCGTTGGTTGGCGTGCCGTCGGCGAGGTGCTCGAACCAGCCATGCTTCAGAACCGTGTCGTAGTATCGCGACTGCTTCGTGAATCGCGGCCACACGCTGATCATGGTCTGAATTCCCATATCGTGCAGCTGTTTGTTCATCGCAGTGGGATCGGGGAAATGTTCGGGCGTGAAATCAAACTGGCCCATCTGCGTGAAGTAGAACCAGTCCAGCACCAGTACATCAAGGGGAAGATGCCGCTCGCGATATCCTTTCGCGACGTTCAGCATTTCCTCCTGAGTGATGTAGCGCTGCTTGCATTGAACGAATCCGTACGCAGCTTTCGGCAGCATGGGCGTCGTGCCGGTCAGCAGGCGATATCCGGCGTAGATTTCGTCGAAGTTGTTCCCCGCAATTACAAAATACGAAACTCGATTTCCCACCTCGGAGGTCCAGTTGGTTCGTCCGTTGAATCCCGGCTCGATCACGGTCTTCGAGGGATTGTCCCAGACCAATCCATAGCCGTAGTTCGTCACCACAAACGGCACACAGATGCTGGGCGCAGCGGTCGCATTGTAGTTGTGCCAGCATTCGACCCGCCGTCCGCGATGGTCGAGATATCCCTCCTGATTTTGGCCAAGGCCGTAATAGTGCTCGTCGTCCGGCGAAACGAAACTCGCGCCGACCTGGTAGAAGTCCAGATCCGAGGGTCGCTTGTCGTGCAGAATTCCGGCATTGCCGTCCTTGTAGTTCGGCACCGACATCGACCAGCCGTTCATTTCGAGCAGACGTTTCCCGTCTTTGCTATCGACTGTGACTCGCGCCCATGGGACGGAGCCGCTGAAATATTTCGAGATGTCGCGTACCGTGATCGGCATGTCTTTCGCATCATTCTTCGAGGGTGGATGGTACGCGTTCACGCTCACCGTCATGCGCGATGATTGGTAAACGTCATCCGAGTTGGTGGTGTGGCGCGTCCAGCCTTCCGCTGTGGGATGCGCGACGAATCCGAATCCCGGCGCGGCCAGCGCCTGATCTTTCTGCGTGCTCAAAGTCACGCGAATAATATTGGGCGCATAAGGTTCGAGCACGATGGTGGTCTCGCCGTGATCGAGCACCAACCGGTTCTCTTCGGCGAATGCGGAGATACTCAGCAGCGAACACATCAAAACTGCCAACCAAAATTGGTGGAAGGGAGCTTTCGTGTGGAGAGGCGGTCTTGGGTGGAGCAGCGCTTTAGCCCTGCATTTTGGCGATATATTTTCAAAGGCGGCTTTAGCCGCTGAATTGGGCTCAGGGGCCGAAGCCCTTTCAGAATTAAGAATTCCCCGCGCAGCACTAAAGCGCTGCTCCACCCATCTCCGATCATCGGAATTTATCAACCTTTGCCTCCTCTTGCGGTTTCAACCGCACGCAGCACCGCCCTGGCTTTGTTCATCGACTCCTGATATTCGGTTGCCGGGTCGGAATCCGCCACGATTCCTGCGCCGGCTTGCAAGTACGCCTTCTTGCCCTTCATCAGCATGGTGCGGATGGCGATGCAGGAATCCAGATTGCCCGCGAAGTCGGCGTAAAGCACCGAACCACCGTAGATTCCGCGTCGCGTGGGCTCCAGTTCTTCAATGATCTGCATGGCTCGTACCTTCGGGGCGCCGCTCAATGTGCCGGCAGGGAAGCAGGCAGCGAACGCATCGAGTGCGTGCAACTCCGGCCGCAGCTTACCTTCGAGCGCGGAAACAATGTGCATTACGTGCGAGTAGCGCTCCACATACATCAGGTCTTTCACTTTCACCGAGCCATATTCGCTCACCCGGCCAAGGTCGTTGCGTCCCAGATCGACCAGCATCACGTGCTCGGCGCGTTCCTTTTCGTCAGAGAGCATTTCCTGTTCAAGCTCATGATCCACAGTCGCGTCTTTTCCTCGCGGTCGAGTGCCGGCAATAGGACGGTACTCAAGCTTCCGTCCGGTGACGCGAACCAGCATCTCAGGCGACGAACCGAGAATGTGGGTGTCGCCCATTTTTAGAAAATACATATAAGGAGACGGATTCACGGCGCGCAGGCAGCGATAGATATCGAACGGTGCCGCTTCCGGCGTGAAGTCGAGCCGCTGCGAGAGCACCACCTGAAAAATGTCTCCCGCAGCGATATATTCCTTCGCTTCCCGCACCGATTGCTCATACCGCGCTTGCGCGGTCAGGGAGCTGGTCTTCAGCTTTCCTTTGGGCTTTTTCGCCTCACTCGACCAATCGTTCGGCCGCAAACCTCGTGCCAATTTCTTCTCAATTGCAGAAATATCGGCAACTGCGCGGTCGTAAGCCTTGCGCGGGCTTTCGTTGCGCACGTCCGCGGCCGCAATAATGTGAATCTGGTGATGCAGGTGATCGAACGCCAGCAGGCGGTCGAAAAACATCAGCACGCAGTCGGGGAGATCGAGGTCGTCTTTGGTGTCGTCGCCAATATTTTCCAACTGGCGGACGATGTCGTAGGAGCAAAATCCCACCGCGCCCGCAGTAAACGGAGGCAATCCGGGCACGTGCGCCGGCGTGTGCTGTTGCAGAAGCTCTTTTGCGATCTGGAAAATGTTGCCTTCACGCTGCTCACGTTTTTTGCCGCTGTCTTTTGCCGGACGTTCGATCGTGATCTCGTTTCCACGCGCGCGAAGTTGCATGTATGGCCGCGCCCCGAGAAACGTGTAGCGCCCGATCTGCTCGCCCCGCTCGATCGATTCCAGCAGAAATGCGTTCTTCTCCTGGTGTGCGATCGCGAGGAACGCCGATACCGGCGTCATCAGGTCCGCCATCACGGACTTGACCACCGGCACCAGCGTAGCCTCGTGCGCGAGGCGAGAAAATTCCTTGTAATCAGGGCGAAGCATTCAGGGAACGAGGATCACACATTATAGGAGATTTGTTCGGAAGGGCCATCGCCAACCCTTGTTGGCACAACAGAAGCGCAGGTTATTCGCCGCTCGACGCGGCCGCGTGAAGCTTCGAGTTTTCTGCGGGACGTCGCAACTGAAGCATTCTCAAAATCCAATATCCTGCCATACCGGCGGCAAGATGCTTCAACGTATGGCCGCTTACGATGTGAACGAATTCAAAGATGGGTCGGTCTGCCGTCTCGAATATTTTCGCCAAGACATAAAATCCGGCGACAACTCCGAAATCCAATCTTCGCGAGTACTGCGCGGGCGTGAGCAACGCGATGACCAGCACGAGCGCGGAGTAGAGTTGTACGGCAGCGTAGAACCGCAAGTCACCATGTCCCTGCAGTTCCGAGTAGTGCCACTGCACGACGCTCGCGATTCCAACCAGCAGAAGAAGCGGAAGAACGGTCAGCCCCGCCGTGACGTTGACTCGTTCGCAGACCACCGCACTTACCAGCCCCGCGAAAACGATGGTCATCGGCAGCCGGTCCCAAACTAGTCGCGTGTTGTCTGGTGCCAAATGATAGTAGGCGGACCCAAAAGCGGTCAGGAGCAGCCCGAAGAAGACGAAAAGGTAAGGAATGCACTCTCGGTAGTCGACGAAACAAAGTCGCAGCCGTTCACGACCCGAACCAATAACAAATGCGAGTCCCCAAAATCCGACGACCGCGAATGCTACATTCGAGGCTACATCTCCGAAATTGCGCACGCCGAGAAACGAACGTCGATCGGCGAAGTGATGGTATGAAAGCGGTTGAGGGATAGGTCGCAAAGAGGTCGCGATGATTGCGATGGTCACCGCGAGTCCCAGCATCACCAGAGCGCCATTGCGTTTGGATAGCAGAGGAAAACCTTCGCTTAGTTGGTCGTGTCACACCGCGGGAAGAAGACGACATAGTCGTACCGCCGCGTACTGACCACGTGCGGCTTCAGCAGCTGCGGTATTAATCTATCGAAAATTCGTGAGCCAATACATATTAAATCGGCCAAAGCTGCCCTAAGCAAAGCAATTGTGCTCTAATCTTTCCTTCCATGGCCGCCAGGGTCCCATCCTTCGCCAAGATCAACCTCGGCCTGCACATCGGGCACTTGCGGGACGATGGCTTTCACCAGCTCCGCACCGTCTATCAAACCGTTGCGCTGCATGACGTGATTCGCATTTCGGTTGAACGCGGTTCAGGCATCGAGATCCGCGGCAAAGATCCCCGGGTTCCGAAAGATTCGACTAACACCTGTTGGAAGATTGCCGAACGCGCAATGGCTGCACTTAAGGCGAAGGGACGAGTTGTCATCGAGATCGAAAAGCGGCTTCCGGTCCAAGGAGGTTTGGGCGGGGCATCGGGAAATGCGGTTGCGGCTTTGCTGGGTCTTGAACGCTCTCTGCGAAGGCAGCTTTCCGTCGCGGATCGTCTGCGAATCGCCGCGGAGGTCGGCTCCGACATCCCGCTGTTCCTGGTTGGCGGCACAATTCTCGGTGTCGGACGCGGAGAGGAGGTGTATCCGCTCCCGGATTTGGCCGCGACGCCCTGCGTGATCGCTCTGCCAGAAATCGCAGTTTCGACGCCGAAGGCTTTCGCGGATTGGGACGAAAACATTGCCGAGGATGGCTATGCGGGGACGGGCGAGGACGCCCGTCCCCGCATAGCCGTTGCGAAATTGACCGCGTCGGCCCCGTCCGATAGAATGTCACTGTTCAGCCGTGAGATTTCCGCGTGGCTGAGCGCGGCTGAAATCAAGCATAGCCGCGCATCCGGTGTCTCCGCTCGATTGAAGAGAGGAGGCCGGGCCGAGAGCCTACTGCTCGACCTTGTCCGAACCGGGATTGAAAACGACTTCGAAAAAGTCGTCTTTCCTGAATATCCCGAATTGCGCGAGGTCAAGAGTGTGCTCGAGAGGGCTGGCGCAATTTATGCGTCTTTATCCGGCTCAGGTTCCGCGATTTACGGATTGTTCGCCACGCGTGAGAAGGCGGCGGCAGCAGCTAAAAAGCTTGAGAGGCAAGGCACGCGCGCGGTGGTCACAAGCACGTTGACACGGCGGCAGTATTGGAGGAAGCTCTTAGCCTTTAGCTCTTAGCTTTTAGCCACACCAGGGTTAATTTAAGCTAACGGCTAAGAGCTAACAGCTAAGAGCTGGACCTATTGGGCCGTCGACTAATGGTAGGTCAAGTGCCTTTGGAGCACTTTGTCTAGGTTCGAATCCTAGCGGCCCAGCCAGAAAAGCAGTCGTGGGTCGCGCGTCGTACGCAGGAGTCGTTGTTCAGCTCACGACGTGGGACGGACGGCGCACGACGAAGTTGCTAACGACCAAGGACTAACGACCAACGACTCACATGGCAACCCTTGCAACGGCGGCCGAAAAAAAGATGAGCTCAGACGAGAAGCCGGAGCGCAAGCCGCATCGCGCCCGGGTGGACGACAAGTTCAAGATTTTCTGCGGCACGGCCAATCAGCCTCTTGCCGATGAAGTCTGCGCCTTTCTTGGCATGACGCGCGGGCAGGCGCTGGTCACGCGCTTCAAGGATGGCGAGGCTTACGTTCAGATTCAGGAGAACGTTCGCGGCGCGGACGTTTTTGTGATTCAGCCCACGTGCCATCCGGTCGATCAGCACCTGATGGAATTGTTGCTGATGATGGATGCGCTCAAGCGGGCTTCGGCCCGGCGCATCACCGCGGTGATTCCGTATTACGGTTATGCGCGGCAGGACCGCAAAGACAAGCCGCGTGCACCGATCTCGTCAAAGTTGGTGGCGGATTTATTGACGACCGCCGGCGCGCACCGGGCGTTGATCGTTGATTTGCACGCGCCGCAGTTGCAGGGATTTTTCAATATCCCGGTCGATCATTTGTTTGCATCGCCGGTATTGGTCGATCACTTCCGGAAGTTGAATCTTCCGAACCTGACGGTGGTTTCGCCGGACGCGGGCGGCGTGGAGCGCGCGCGATTTTTCGCGAAGAAAGTCGATGCCGCGCTGGCGATCGTCGACAAGCGCCGAGTTGAGGCCAACGTGGCGGAAGTAATGAACGTAATCGGTGACGTTCGCGGCCGCACCTGCCTGGTGATCGATGATTTGATCGACACCGCGGGCACGCTGGTAAAGACGGCGAGCGCCTTGATGGACAACGGCGCCACCGCGGTTTACGCCTGTTGCTCGCACCCGGTGTTTTCAGGCCCCGCGATCGAAAACATTATGGAGTCGTGCATTCGCGAAGTGGTGGTTACCAACACGATTCCGCTGTCTGAAGCCGCAAGGAAAGTAAAGACCGAGTGCGGCGGCAAGATTACGGTTCTTTCCATCGCTGGATTGATCGGACGTGCGATCCAGTCGATTCATGAAGAGACGTCTGTGAGCAAATTGTTCTTATAGGAATTCGAATATGGCTACCGCAACACCAGAAAAGAATTTGTTGGAAGCCCAGCAGCGTACGCCGGGCACGAAGAACGATGCGCGCCGCGTGCGCCGCGACGGCAAGATTCCCGCGGTCGTCTACGGAGCGGGAAAACAAGCCCAGCCCATCAGCGTCGATCCGCGCCAGGTCTCGCGAATCTTGCATTCTGAGACCGGGCACAACACGGTTTTTGATCTGACGCTTGATGGCGAGCGCGCCAAGGCCATGATCGTGGACTGGCAATATGAGCCTATTAAAGGCTCGCTCTTGCACATCGACTTGAAGCGCATTGCCATGGACCAGAAGCTGCGGGTCAATGTGCCGATCGAGCTGGTCGGCGAACCTGCCGGCGTGAAACAGCAGGGTGGAATTCTTGAGCAGATCGCGCGCGAAGTTGAGATCGAGTGCTTGCCGGCTGACATTCCCAACGAAATTCAACTGAATGTTGCAGAGCTGGTCTTTGGCATGGTACTGCGCATTGCTGACCTGCCGAAGAACGAAAAGCTGAAGTACCTCAGCGATCCCGATCAGCCGGTCGCGCACATCATCACCATTAAGGAAGAGGAAGCTCCGGCTGAGGCGGCGGTTGGCGAAGCAGCGGCAGCACCTGCTGAACCTGAAGTCATCAAGAAGGGCAAACAGGAAACTGAGGAGGGCGCAGAAGCTGCGCCTGAGAAAGCTGAGAAGAAGGAAAAGAAGTAAGGGCGTCGTGCGTCGTCCGTCGTGCGTCATCCGCAAAGACGGATGGTTTGGCGCGCGACGCACGACCCGCGACGTGCGACGATTAAACGCACGTGAAGCTGATCGTGGGACTTGGCAATCCGGGACCAGAATACGAGCTCACGCCGCACAATTTGGGCTTTCTCGCGATTGACTGGATTGCGGACGACTACGGGATTGAAGTCCGAAATCGTCAGTGCCGTGCGTTAACGGCGCGGACGACGATCGGGCAGGAGCAGGTGGTTCTCGTCAAGCCCGAAACGTTCATGAACCTGAGTGGCTTGGCGGTTGGCGAGCTGGTCAGGAAATTGGAGATAAGTCCGGAAACGGACTTGGTCGTAATTCAGGACGAGTTGGATTTTCCGTTCGGCTCGTTGCGTGTGCAGCGCAATCGCTCCTCGGCCGGGCACAACGGGATTGAGTCAATCATTGACTCGCTGGGGACGAAAGACTTCGTACGCATCCGGATTGGTGTTGCGCCGGAGCACGAGGTACGGGACGGAAAAGAGTATCTGCTTTCGCCGATGCGGAAACCGCAGCTCAACGCGCTCGAAGCAGTGCTCGATGAAGTCGCGGAAGCAGTAAAGATGATTGTGACAGAAGGCCCGGCGGCGGCGATGCAGAGGTTTAACAGGAAGCCGGACATGAAAGACGAAAGTGATTAGTGGCTAGTGGTCAGCAGTGCCGTGGTGATTCACATGGCTGGCATTTTGACGGCAAACTGACGACGAGCCACTGACCACTGGTTTTTTGGAGAGTGCAATGAATCGTACTTACGAAATGATGTTTATTGTCCGTCCTGACATGACGGAGGAAGACCAGGACAAGCTGATTTCCAACCTGGAACATGCTGTCACATCTTCCGGCGGACAGATGAAGAACGTGGAAAAAATGGGCAAGCGACGCCTGGCCTACACCGTCCGCAAATTCAACGATGGTGTTTTCGTGCTGCTTACGTTTGAAGGCAGTGGCGGGCTGGTGCATGAACTTGAGCGCCGCCTGCGGGTAAGCGAACCGGTGATCAAGTTCCTCAGCGTGCGTATTGATGAGGAGCAGAAGCGTCTTGACAAGATCAAGGCAATTCGCGACGCCAAGCGCAAGGTTGCGCCGGTAGCGGCAACGCCGGAAGCAGCCGGAGAGGCGCCGGCAGTGACGGCGTAAGGAACCGCGTCGAGCGCTTTGCGTCTCACGTCGCACGCACATCGTCCGACTCAGACCGCCACGTAAAGACGCAAGACCCAGGACACGCGACGCACGACGATTTTTGAATAAGGAGCATCATGGCTGAAGAAACTAGAGCAACAAGTACGGCGCCCGAAGGACAGGGCGGCAGTCACAGCGGGGAGCGTCGCCCTCCGCGATCAGGCCCTGGCGGACGCGAAGGCGGCCCCGGCGGACCAGGCGGCCGAAAATATTTTCGCCGCAAGAAGGTTTGTAAGTTCTGCGTCGAGAAGATTGACTCGATCAACTACAAAGACGTGCGTCTGCTGGCGCAGTTCGTTGCCGAAAGCGGCAAGATCGTGCCGCGACGTTTGTCGGGCGTATGCACCCCGCATCAACGCCGGCTGAGCTCGGCGATCAAGCTGGCGCGCAACATCGCCTTGCTGCCTTTTGCAGGACGAGCGGCATAACAAGCAGTTGTCAGTGGTCAGTTGTCAGTGGCCGGCAGAAACTCAAATGCTACTGATCACTGACCACTAGCCACTGACCACTTTTCAGGAGCCATCATGGAAGTCATTCTCAAAGAAGATGTCGCGAAGCTAGGCTCGCGTGGAGATGTCGTCAAAGTCGCCGAGGGATACGGACGTAATTTTTTGCTGCCTCGCCGTTTGGCGATTGAAGCCAGCGCCGGCAACAAGAAAGTCATCGAGCAGATGCGCGCCGCTGCCGTGCGCCGTTCGGCGAAAGAAAAAGCCCAGGCGGAAGAACTCGCGAAGCAATTCGATGGAGTTTCGGTTTCGTTCCAGCGCCGATCGGGCGAGCACGATCAGCTATTCGGGTCGGTCACTTCGGGCGATCTTGCCGACGCGCTCGAAAAGAAGGGCTTCAACATCGACCGTCGCAAGGTCCAGTTGCACGAACCGCTGAAGACTCTCGGCGAATTTACCGTCCCGGTGAAGTTGCACAAAGACGTTACTGCTCACCTGAAGGTCGTGATCGAGAAGGAAGCAGCAGAGTAAGTTAGAGTGACTTGTGGCAGGTGGTCACTGGCTGGTGGTCAGTCCGTGCTACTACTACTCACGAATCACGAGCCACTAGTCACGAATCAACTGGTCACTGCTTTCCCGGACACAAACCTGTTTCCCGCGACGATGTATCTCAACGGCATATCGGCCGCCTTTGTGATCCCAATTCTTTTCGTGATCAAAACTCGTGGAGGCGGCTGGCCATCCTCGGCGATGTAAAGGTCTGATTCCGGGCTCGTCAGATCTTTCCCATTATCGCGCTCTCGTCTGATTCCAAAGGCCGCCGCCATGCGTCCCGGGCCACTGGTCAGTCTTCGCAAATCGGAGTCTTGTTCGATGCCGCGCAATCCGAACATTTCATTCAGCCCCTTCAAGGGCTCCAGCGCGCGAAACAAAATTCCTCCCGGAGTTCCGTTGGGAAGACACGAAACATTCAGGCAGTAATGGTTGCCGTATATGAAATACACGTAGGCATGTCCAGGCGGACCGAATAGCACGGCATTGCGCTTGGTTTTGCCAATTGAAGCATGCGCAGCGGGATCCTCTACGCCGAGATACGCCTCAACTTCGACGATGCGCCCCGACAAGATTTTGCGCCCTGCGCGGCGCACCAGAACTTTTCCTAGCAGTTCCGGCGCGACTACCCGAGGGTCGCGGTCATAAAAAGATCGAGGAAGTATCCTACTTCGAGACAAACGCATTTTAGTGCGATTCTATCGTTTGCATCACCCCGGCAGACAACAAGGACACTGCTGCCCGCTAGTTCCAGGGCTAAGGTCCTGGCAAGTTCAATCGGTCTCTGTGGCCGGTCTCTGTAGCCCATGAATTGTTAGCCCCAACAGGCTTGTTCCACAAACGCGGGGAAGTTTTGTTAAAAATCGTGCGCCTCGAAAATTGCAGTGTTTATACTGATTGAGTTGCGCGAGAGTTCCCACCGAGAGAAACCATGATAGAGAGAATGGCCCGCCCGCTCTACGAGTCCGACCCCGAAATCGCCGCTGCCATCGATAACGAAACCCGGCGCCAGCACGAAGGCCTAGAACTGATTGCCTCCGAAAATTTCGTCAGCGAGGCCGTGCTCGAAGCCATGGGCTCGGTTTTCACCAATAAATATGCCGAGGGATATCCAGGCAAGCGATATTACGGTGGATGCGAGTACGCCGATGTGGTCGAGAACCTGGCGCGAGATCGCGCCAAGCAGCTGTTTGGCGCCGAGCACGCCAACGTGCAACCGCACTCGGGATCATCGGCGAACATGGAAGCGTACGCGGCGGTGTTGCAACCTGGCGACACAATTCTCGGATTGAACCTGGCGCACGGCGGGCATCTCACGCACGGGCATCACCTGAATTTTTCCGGCAAGACTTACAAGATCATTCCTTACGGCGTAACCAAAGAGACCGAAACCATCGACTACGACGATCTCGAAAAGCTCGCGGAGAAAGAGCGGCCCAAGCTGATTATCGGCGGAGGCAGCGCCTATCCGCGAATTATTGATTTTGCTCGCATGCGGCAGATTGCGGACAAAGTTGGCGCTCTCTATTTAGTCGACATGGCGCATTTCGCCGGGCTGGTTGCTGGCGGCGTGCACCCCTCGCCGGTGCCGCACGCGCACATCGTTACCTCGACAACTCATAAAACACTTCGCGGACCCCGCGCCGGAATGATTCTTTCGAAGCAGGAATTCGCCGCGGCCATCGACAAAGTCGTCTTCCCGGGAATGCAGGGCGGACCGCTCGTACACATCGTTGCTGCCAAAGCCGTCTGCTTCCGGGAAGCATTGCAGCCAGATTTCAGCGATTATGCGCGGCAGATCGTGGCGAATGCGAGGGTACTCGCAGAAGCATTGGCAGGCGAAGGATTCCGCATTATCTCCGGCGGAACGGACACGCATCTGATGCTGGTCGATGTCTTCTCTAAGGGCATGCTGGGCAGCGAAGCCGAAAAGGCGCTCGGTGAGGCTGGAATTACGGTGAACAAGAATGCCATCCCGTTCGACGCCAATCCTCCGATGAAGCCGAGCGGCATACGAATCGGCACTCCGGCCCTTACCACGCGCGGGATGAAGGAAACCGAAATGAAGCAGGTCGCGCGCTGGGTGGCTGACGCGCTGAATCAGCGCAATGAACCCTCTGCTCTTGCTCGCATCCGCCAGCGCGTAACGGAACTGGCCGATGCGTTCCCCCTGTATGCAGAGCGAAGGGAGAAGGCGCAGGCGGAAGCATAGGCTGACCCGGATGTCATTTGCGGAGATGAAGAAGCCACAGCTGGATGAGTCAAAAGCCGGTGAGTACATAGGTAAGACCATCTTGCTCGGAGTTAGCTACTTGGATCAGAATCAAAAGTTGCTCAGGCAACGCCAGTGGGTTGGCACAATTTTGACATTCTCCAATACAGAAGGGATCACGATAAAATTGCGAGACTCAGACGTGCCTTGCGCCCTTCCACCAGATCCCCGTGGTATTCAGAAAGCAAAGCCAGGCGTCTACAAGTTGCGATCTACAGGTGAGGAGGTCGTCGATCCCGATTACCTTGCTACCTGGACATGTGTCGCGCCCGAGAAGTAGAAAAATGATGGGCTTTACTGTTTGATGTTTACAATCTCTTTGTGCGTATTGCCATCGACATTCGCCGGATCAACGAGTTCGGCGTCGGCACTTATACCCGCAACATCATTCGCGCGCTGGCGCAGCTAGACCACGACCACGAATATTTCCTCCTGGGCCCCACTGAAAAAGTTGGAGAAATCGGCAAGCTGCCGGGAAATTTCAAGGCCGTCTCTCTACCTCCGACCGATACCATGCGCGGCGAGCTGCAATGCCGCACCGTGGTGAAGCGCCTTGGGTGCGACCTTACCCATATTCCTCACCTGTTCTGGTTTCCGCGCGGCCTGCCGTGCCCTTACGTAGTAACGGCGCACGATCTGCTCGACCACATGTACCGCGCCCGCAGCGGTTCGGGCATCAAACGCTACCTGCATTTCAATCTCACCCGCCGGGTACTGAGAGGCGCAGCTCGCATATTCGCGGTATCCCGCTTCACCAAAACTGAAATTCAAAAACTCTTTGGTATTGACCCTGCCAAGATCGAGGTGATTTACAACGCTATCGATCAGCGCTTCCTTTCCGGACACTCCACTGACGCCGACCGCAAATTCCTGGCGGAGCGCTACCAGGTCACATATCCGTTTCTGCTTTATGCCGGCCGCATCAGCCCGCACAAAAATCTGGTGCGCATCATCGAGGCGTTTTCCGCGCTCAAGGCGGATCTGGTGAAACAGGAGCTCTATCCGGATTTGAAGCTCATCATCATCGGCGACGAGCTGTCAAAAAATCCTGATCTACGCCGTACCGTAGTACGCGGCGGAGTACAGAACGATGTGCGGTTCATGGGATTCGTTCCCATCGATGTGCTACGGATTTTTTACGACTTGGCAAAAGTATTCGTTTTCCCATCGCTCTACGAGGGCTTCGGCCTACCTCCCCTTGAAGCCATGGCGCACGGAACCCCGGTGCTGACTTCGAACACGTCTTCCATCCCGGAGGTGGTGGGCAATGCAGCGGTGATCGTAAATCCGGAAAATGTTTTCGAGATTATGCGCGCGCTCGAGCGCGTGCTGCTCGACCAGCCGCTGCGCGAAAAGATGCGGCTGCGCGGCTATGAGCAGGTGAAGAAGTTTTCCTGGAAGAACGCGGCCGAATCCATCCTCGCCGCCTACGAGCAGATTGCGGGGGTTCACTCCGGCACGCAGCCGGTACGACAAGTAGCAAACTCCTGACTACGACTTTGCCAGCGATTGCCCGGGAGATTTACGCCCCAGCAAGGACAACTTCGCCTGCAATGGCGAGCGTTCAGCATCAGTTTTTGCCGCGGCCAGGCGCTTGCGCAGCTTTAGAATTTTTTCGTGACGGGTGCGGCGTCGGCGAATTTCAGGACGGCGGCTGGGTGCAGACATTCAGGCTTGCTCCTGTTGTGATGTTTTTGAAGCGCCGAGATCAGCTTTGATAGTGCGATCCAACGCAAATAACTATTCAAAGCTCTCATAGGTTTTCTGTCAACCTGGCGCGCCTTCTGTCAACCCGGCACAAAAAAAACGGGCCGGCTCTCGCCGGCCCAATGCGTTGTGGCTCTAGGTCTCAGTGACCTCTTGGCCCTCTCTGCTCATGCTCGGCTCGCGGGGCGTTCTCATGCTGCGGATGAGGCGCGTTCTGATGCGGAGCATTCGCCGGATGATATGAAGTCGGACGCGCCCCATTCTGCGGGCGCATGTTGTTGTGATTCTCCGGGCGGGGAGCGCTGCCGTGATTCATATCATTGTGGTTCATCCCATTGTGGGCAACTGGGCGTGCATGTTCCTCCGAGCGCGGCGCGTTCTGCGGATGCGGAACGGGCCGGTTCATCGCATGATTGTCAACGCGATGGTTGTTCATTGGAGAAACATGTTCATCCCGCGCCGCAACCGTGCCGTGACCATGGAATTCACCAGGCCGCGCCGTAGCTGCAATCGCCGGACGCCCATGATTCACCGACGCGAGAAATTCGCGATTGCCGCGAGCGCTGTGTTCGTGGTCCGCCTGCATCCTGGTCTCTTCGAAGTGATGCTCATGCATGGCCATTTCTTCACCGCGGCTTGGCCTCGCGTTGATTCCATGCGGACCGCCGTTGAAGCTTACGCGGTTCACGGTGACATTGTTGACCACCGTCCGGTTATAAACGTGAACGTTGGTGATCGTCACATTGCTGACGGAACGGTTGTAGAAGAAATGCCCGCCGCGCCATTCCCCACCATAGAAACCCACGCCCGTATATCCGAAGCCGTAATTCACGCCGCCATAAAAGCCGACGTGCGGTCCCCAGTAGCCGACATGCCAGATGTATGCGCCGCCGCTCCATCCCCAGTAGCCGGGCGTCCAGAGCAATCCAGGACGAGGCGCCATGACCCAGGTTCCAGGCACCCAGTAATACCCGTCAGGGCCGTAGGCCCAGTAGCCCGGCGTCCAGATGTAGCCATCGCCCGGGCACGCCGGCTGCACATAAACCGGCAGGGCCGGTGGGGCAATCGCCACCGAAATAACAACGCCAGCCGACGAGGTTGCCGGAATCGCGAGCACCGTCCCCAATAACATCAGCGCCATTAATAGGCTGCGGAGGTAGCGCATAGTTTGCATGATCTCTCCCTTTCGTTTTCCACACGCGAAGACCGCGCGTGCTCGGGACTCTCAGTCCGCGTCGCGGCTGAGGGTAGTTGCAATATCAAAGACGAAACTGGCGCTTTCATAACCGATCTTCATAACCGCTGCACGTATAAACGCCAGAATCGAAAATTTGTTGCTGACGAAGGGGTACTACTGATTTTACAAGGGGTTGCAGGACACTTTTTCCGCAGATTACAAAGGAGAATTACGTCAGTAACGGACCTTCGCGCAAGCAAATTTTGATTTGTCAACAGCTTAAAGTTCCCTCGTGACCTTCGCTTGTGCTTGTGCGCTCTGAACGTTACTACGAATCAGAGGTTCCTCTGATATGCTCATCGCTGAATCGTTTTAACTGGAAAGCAATGTCCTCACCCACGCGTGCTGCTCAGTCACAATTTCTCTCCGCGTTGCAAGTCAGCAAGAGCCGGTTGCCCTATCTTTCACAAAATGACTGGACACTCATTATTGATCGATCGAAACCGGTGAGGTTCAAAGCCAAAGAAGTAATGATTCAGCAGAGCATCACCTCGAAAGTCATCTATCTGATCGCGTCCGGCAAGGTCAATGTCAGCATTTGGGGGACACAACTGGCGCGTCTCGGCCCCGGCGAGATTTGTGGCGAAATGGCGTTTCTTGAGGACAGCACTCCGAGCGCAACCGCCATTGCAGAAGATGAGGTGCAGGCATTTGCTGTGGAATGGCAGAGCCTGGTGGAATTATTCGAGTTGTTTCCGCATTTGGCATCGCGCTTCTATCGCTCCCTAGCGGTGAATTTATCGCGCCGTTTGCGGGAACAGATCATTCCGAAAAAGCGTTAGTCTGCCATAACAAAAAAGGCGCGCTCAGCGCGCCTTTCTGCCTCGACCGTCCTAACTACGCTGCCGCACTGTGTACAGCTGATGCCCCTTCTTCCTTGTAGACTGCCGCGCCTACGATGGTGGCGATGACCATTTCAACTAATGCCACGACTGCGGTAATCAGCAACAAGCGCGTTGGAAATAGCCCCGACGGGTAGTTCGCAAGGTTCGCAAGCAAAACTGCAAGCACCCAAGTCGCCAGCCCGGCGCGGGCTGCCGTACCGACGCCGGCGCCATAGCGGGGACGGATTGCCGCGTAGACCCACACCGCGCCAATACCAGCCAGAAAACCCCAAACGTTATATACCGCGATGGCGCTGCCGCTGATTTGTGGCGACTTCCCCAGAGCCTGCATCACCTGTCCCCAGTCGTTTTTCAAAACGATCCCGTTGGTCACAAACTCGAACACATTGATTACCAGCCCGGCAAGTAAACCTCCGGCCACAACTCGAACCCGGTTTGTATGTGCCATAGATTCTCCTTTGGCCGTCCGTGCGGAACGCCGGATCGAATGCGGTTTTTTAGGAGGCGCCGACGGTACGGAAACCCACGACCGAAAAAGCAGCAGAATTATGTACCTTTTCTGTGCGATTGCCAATGGAGAAATTGCGGAGCGCTAAAAAGGAGCCGAGGGCCAATGCCTAAAACGCGCCTGTGGACTCAAATACAATTCGGCGCGCTGCCATATCATCAATTGCGGAATCATTGAGGGCAAAGAGTTCTTTTAAAACAGACCTGGTGTGCTCTCCAAGCAAGGGCGCGGGAGAGTTTGGGGATCCCGGAGTATCCGACAATTTGATCGGGGTTCCGGTGACATGGTGCCGTCCGGCAGTTGCGTGCTCAATGGTGGGGAACATTTGCCGCACTTCGCATTGCGGGTCGTCGGCCACCTCGCGAAAATTTCTGACCAAGGAGCAGGGGATTCCCGCCTCGCGAAATCGCCCGATCCACTCCTGAACCGGCCGCTGCAGGAAGATTTGTTCGAGCATTGGCTCCAGGACATGGCGGTTCTCTATGCGCGCGGCATTTGTGCAATAGTCAGGTTTTTTTTCGAGATCAGGCTGCTCGATCGCCGCGCAAAAACTTGCCCACAATTTCTCGCTGCCGATCGCGATGGCAATATCGCGATCTTTGGTGTGGTATGCGCGGTAGGGTACGATCGTCGGGAACGCGGTCCCCATGGGCTCCGGCAGGACTTTCGATGCCAGGAAAGTCATGTAATTCGAGCTCATCGTCGAGATCATGCCGTCGAGCATGGAGATATCGACAAATTGTCCGCGGCCAGTTTTCTCTCTTGCTTGTAGTGCGAGCAGAATTCCAATTACCGCGAAAAGCCCGGCTGTAACATCCGTCACGCCATAACCACAGCGTACCGGTTCACCTTCCTCTGTACCGGTAATGCTCATCAGCCCGCTCGCAGCCTGCATTACCAAATCCATGGCAGCTTCGTCGCGCGAGGGGCCCTCCTGCCCGTAGCCGGAGATCGAACAATAAATCAGCCTCGGATTTCGGCGGTGAACAGTTTCATACCCCATGCCGAGGCGATCCATAGATCCGGGGCGAAAATTTTCGACCAGCACATCAACTTGATCGATCATTCGCAGGCAGAGATCAAGACCCTCCGGATGCTTGAGGTCGATGCATATTCCTTCCTTGCCCCGATTCAGCCCCAGGAAAAATCCGGAGATGCCGCCGACGAAGGGAGGTCCCCATCCCCGGCCCATGTCGCCGGTCTGCGCTTCAAGCTTGTAAACCTTGGCGCCGTAGTCGGAGAGCAGCAGCGTGCAGTAGGGACCCGCCAAAGCGTGCGAAAAATCTAGTACTCGAATTCCACTGAGAGCAGAGGCAGACTTATCCGGCTTAAGGGGCTGCATTCGTTTGGAACCTGGTCCAGGATTCAGCTGACCGCCCGGAAACCAGGAAAGTTGCGACTCACATGAAAATATGTCGCGGTGAGATTCCGGTCAACGCCACGCATTCTATCACTGGATGGGACAGGAAACTTGAGTCGCGGTCCCGGTTGGAGGTTCTACCTTGTCGCGTTGCCGTTGGGATCGAGTTTTTGAAGCCGTCGTTCTTTCTCTTCGAGTAGCCGATTGATCTCCGCTACAAGCTCGATGAGCTTCTTCGGGTCTTGCTCAACGGCAGCTTGAGCGCAAACCTGCTGCCAGCGCTCGATCGATTCCCCATTCATGACAACCCCACAGAAAGAAGTTTTAACTCCGGTTTAGATCAAAGTCAACAAGTGTCATATACATATATATGATATTATATGATGAATGAAAAACAGACAGAGGAATCCGAATCGAACTGCCCTGCTAATTACCTGTTCACGAGAAGAAGCGGAGCGGATCAGGGCTGCTGCCCAGCGTGAGCGCAGGAGCATCAGTGGTTTCGTTATGAATGCCGTGATGACAAGGTTCACGCTCGAGGAACGTATTCAGGAGCGACGAGAGAAGCGGCAACTTTCAAATGGAGGGCTTAAAGGAACCACTTTATTAAACGGGGAGAAACGACTCGACACCACATAGCCCAGTCCGCATCCTAATAAGCCCTTTCGCGCGAAACGGCAAAAGTGGAAATAGCATAAGGAACGGCCATGAAAGACCCAACAGCGGATACACGACGCGCCGAACTGGAGTTCCTGCGGGCCGAGCTGACTACAGGGTTGACTTTATCGAGGATCGCTCTCGATGCGAAGGACGAAGACAAAATCGATCGCAACCGCATTAACGCCCGAAAGGCGTATGACTCCATTTTGCACTATATGCCAAAGACGTTCCTGCCAACTCCCGAATGGGAAGAGATCAAATCAAGACTGGCGCAACTCAAGGCTGAATTGAAATTGTTGGGGGAAGACATTTAGCAGTGGGCGATTGCTTCGCTGCTAAGATGACCGCGTGCCGACCGCCGGGGTTCTCGCCATTTTAGTGTTCGTCTTCTTCGCCACGAGCGTCATTAGCGTTGCGACCGGCAGCACATCTTTAGTCACTGTTCCAGTGATGATAAGCCTCGGCATCGAACCGCACGTTGCGGTCACGACAAACATGCTGGCTCTCACCTTAATGAGCCTCGGCGGCTCACTGCCGTTCATCGGTGAAAAAGCCGTAAACCGCTCTCGACTTCCTCTGTGCATCGCGCTGACCGCCGCGGGGTCATTGATCGGCGCCCTATTTCTCCTTAAGGCCCCCGTCCGAAGCTTACAAATCATTATCGCGGCCTCAATGCTGGTGATCGTGATCTTTTCACTGTTGCACAGGAGCGCGGGTCTCGAAGCCAGCGACATGCCAGTCTCGCGCTATTCGGATACTACGGGCTATGTCCTGACATTTTTTCTAGCGATATATGGAGGGTTCTTTAGTGGCGGATACGTAACTATCCTGACCGCGGTCTTCGTCCTGTTCTTCGGAATGAGCTTGCTGCATTCCATGGCGACCACAAAGGTGGTCAATCTCGTCTCTTCGGGAGTTGCGACCCTTGTTTTCGCGTGGCGCGGTGTTTTGAATTACAGGCTCGGGCTGCTTCTGGGAGTGGTTATGTTCATCGGCGCGATGATAGGGGCACATGCCACGCTAAAGATGAGTGCTTTGTGGCTCCGCCGCATCTTTCTGGCTGTGGTTTTCGCCTTGTCTTTAAGAATGTTGCTGATGTTGAAAGGGTGACCCGGCCGGCCGTTAGATCTACGCTTGGGTTACGGAGGCGAAGAACAAAAATATGAAAGCAGCCGGACCTATAAGTTGAGGCGCCTTGCGGGCGTGAGCGAAGCGGGAGCCCGCAGCCGAAATCCTGAGCGCAGCCGAAGGACCTCTAAAGCTTATGAAAGCAGCCGGACCTATAAGCCGAATTCTGTCCGCAGGATTGCTCCCGCGGGACGGCCATTCCTCTGGGCCGTGCATTACTGCCCGGCTCTAGCGACCTACCCGGAGGTTTAGCGCACCGAGCCGGCACGCATCCGCCGTTGCCGGCGGAACTCCCTCCCTATTTGGTCTTGCTCCGCGTGGGGTTTGCCCTGCCCGCGCCATTACTGACGCGGCGGTGCGCTCTTACCGCACCTTTTCACCCTTACCCCGCCACCGTTGTGAGTAGTCTCCGCGAGCTTGACTTGTCTCCGCGATCCCTGCGGCGAAGAGCTTTTTCGCTTCGCCCAACCCGCACAAGTCTTTAACGCAGGGCTCGCCGAGCAATCCTGAGTTCGCTGAGATGTTCCAACCACTCACAACGGCAGCGAGGCGGTATGTTTTCTGTGGCACTTTCCGTCAATCGGCCTTGACGCCGACTTCCCGGACGTTATCCGGCACACTGCTCTGTGGAGTTCGGACTTTCCTCCCTTATCACTTGACGCGACAAGAGCGGCCGTCCGGTCCAGCTGCCTACCTGGTCATTATATTTGATGGATTGCGTCTGACGGTCAGAGTTAACAGCCTACCCGCGTTTGTATACATCCGGGTTTGCTCGGCACATGAAACGCTCGGGCTGCTCGAGCGGCGCAAAGCCAAATTTCGCGTATAGCGAGTGCGCGTCTTTGGTGGCCAGCATCCAGCGGCGAAGGTTCTGCAGCTTCGGATGCTTCACGATGCATTCCATCAGAAACTTCGAGAGCCCGCGGCCGCGATGTGACTCCAGGACGAACACATCGGCAAGATAGGCGAAAGTTGCATAATCGGTGATTGCGCGGGCGAAGCCCACCTGGCGGCCGCCTTCGAAAAGCCCGAAGCACAGCGAGTTTTCAATCGCGTGCTCGACCACATCGCGTGGAACTCCTTCCGCCCAATAGGATCTCTTCGAAAGGAATTCATAAATCAAATTGATATCCAGGCGCCCGCGGTCTGTGCTTACAAGAGCATTGCCCTGCCGGAATTCAACGGTGCTCATTCGACCTTCCACCTGCCTTTTTGAATGCTCTTCCCAAGAACGATGCCAGATAGTAGCCGTCCATGTACTTGTAGGGAGCTTCGCCGGTGGAGTAGTGCCCGCAAGGGAGCACGACCACTTTGTGATCGAGTGAGTGGCGTTCGAATTCCGCCACCACTTGCCGCGAGAATTCCGGCAGAAACGTCAGATCATATTTTGCATAGACGATCAGCGACTTCCTGGGGTAACGCGAAAATTGGTCGAAGTAAGACATCGGGCTGATCGCGCTCCACAGGCCTCGCAAGCGCTCAAGATCAATCTTCGGCTCAAGGCCCTGGCGAATATGCCGCGTCGATTGGCCATGCCACACGACATCGGCGAAGTAGGTCGAGGCGTGGTTGAAAGCTGCCACCTTGATTCGTTCATCGTGTGCCGCAGCCAGGAAGGCGTAGCACGACCCAAGACTGGTTCCGACAATGCCCAGGCGCTTGTACCCCTGTTGCTCGAGCCAATCGAGGCAGCAGCGGACGTCGATCACCCCCTGTCGGCATGCGTCAAGGGTGCGGCCAATGTTGGCGGAGACGGCATAGTCGGCGCGCCGAATCTCAGCCGGACGCCTAATATCGTGATACGGCATGCTGAGCCGCAGCACAGAAATGCCCAGACGATTCAGGATCCGGCAGAGTGAGGAATACGCCAGCGCGTCGGAATTCCAGTGCGGAAGAAGCACAACCGCGCTGCTGCCTTTCGCAGGAAACCAGCGAGCGTTGGCGGCATTATTTTCCGCATACGGCGTGCGAACCGGCGAGGTGAAGCGCAAAAAATCGGCGAAGGTTCCGCGAATCTTGGCCTCCAGCACGGGGTCTGGAATTTCGCGCGTGCTGAAGACCTGTACCTCGCGCGTTTCAATGCGGAAGTCGCGGGGAGTCTGGTAAGAAAAAAACTCATCGCTCGAGGCGACTGCCCGGCGGTTGTATTCGCGCAAGTAGTGTTCGCGCTGGTCATCGCTTTGGTTCGGCAAGAAGCCATTGCGGCAGGGCCATTCGCGCGTCCATTCAATTCCCCACTCCAGCGGACGGACAACGCGGTTGTTATCAACCGATGTAAGCCGGGTCTCCCAATCATGCATCCAGCGCGCGTAAAGTGAGGGCATCAGAACTAGGATAGCAGTGGACAATGGGCGGCCTTTAGCGATCAGCACTCAGCAGTCAGCATTCAGCGGTGAGCGGTGAGCAGCGAGCAACCAAGTGGAATACGCGCCCGGAGGAGCGCCTTCGACATTCCGCCCAGAGTTCGTAAGGAATCGTGTGCGCCATCGAGGCGATCTGCCTCGCATTCAGATGCTATACTCGCCGCCTGGAGCGTCAGCCATGCTGGGCAGCGTTACTCCGTTTTTCATTGTTGATGATTTGGCTAAGACGCTGGAGTTTTATCAATCGCGCCTGGCCTTCAATGTGCTGTACAAAGGTGGCGACCAAAACGGGGATTTCTGGGCCATGCTGGGACGCGACCGCGTCATGCTCATGTTCAAGAGCATTACGCCTGATATCCATCCCCAGCCGAATCACTCACGTCATGAATGGGCGAGCTGGGACGCTTACATATTTACAACTGACCCCGATTCTCTATACGCCGAGTTTCGTGCCAAAGAGGTTCCAATCCATCGAGAACTGGCCGATACGAATGACGGACTGAGAGCTTTCGAGATCAGAGACAACAGTGGATATGTGCTGTGTTTTGGCCGGCCGCTCAACGAGTAGCATGCCTTTGCGGTTGTAATCGCCTTACGAGATGTACTTCCTCGGTACTCGTTTCGAAATCGCACAGAGAATCTCGTAGGGAATAGTGTCAGCGAGTTCTGCGTGCTCGCGTGCATCCACACTCAGGCCATCCTGCGAGCCAAGCAGAATTACTTCGTCGGCGACTTCCACGCCGGGAATTCCCGTGACATCGACGGTGGTGAGATCCATCGAAATCCTTCCGACAATTGGGGCGTAATGTTCGCGCACGATGACGCGGCCATTTGATGAAAGTCCACGATTCAGGCCATCCGCGTAGCCGACTGGCAGAATAGCGATGCGCGCGGGAGCCTTGGTGACGTAGGTGCCGCCGTAACCGATGGCTTGGCCGGCACGCATCTCCCGAATGGAAAGAATGCGAGTCTTCCAAGTCAGGGCGGGCTTCACGCTGAGGCGAAGGCCGCGTCCACTTACGGCACGGCCGGCGCGCTCGAACGGGAGATGGTATCCATAGAGCGCCAGGCCCGGCCGAACCATTGTGTTCCAGCTCTCATGATGCGAAATTACCGCCGATGTGTTCGCCGCATGAATCAAATGCGGATCGAAGCCGTATTTCCGAACCGTACGGTGAGCAGCTTCGAAGCACTTGAGCTGCTCGCCGACCGATGGCGCATCGAGAACTTCCGATGAAGCAATGTGCGTCGAAAATCCTTCGACTTTCAGGTGTGAAGATGACTTCAGGGCTTCGCAGATTCGCGGCAAGTCCTCGGGAGCGGCGCCAAGCCGGCCCATTCCGGTGTCTACCTTGAGATGAACGGCTTGTTCGTTTACTCCAAGGCGCGTTGCCGCGCGATCGAGAAGTTCAATTTGGCCAACTTCCCACACTGTCGGCGTCAGTCGCAGGCGGATGATCTCTTCTTCTTCGCCGCGCCAGAAGCCGGTCATCAGCAGGATGCGAGTCGCAATTCCCTCTTCGCGCAAAGGTATGGCTTCATCGAGCGAAGTCACGCCCAGCCAGGTCGCACCTTCCTGCTCTAGCGCGGTGGCGCACTCGACTGCGCCGTGGCCGTACGCATAAGCTTTGACGACTGCGCAAATCGTCACGCCATCGCCGACGTATTCCGCTACTGTTCGGTAATTTTGCCGCAGGGCAGACAACGAAACTTCCGCCCAGGTTGGACGTGTCGCGGCACGCTTCGCGATTTCAATGGTGGCCACTTTCGCGATTATAGTTGTCGCACGGGAAGGCCACAGGTTACCGCTGGGCTACGGCGAACATGCTGAAGTTGAGCACATGATTCGTGTAAGAGCGGCTCTTCAGAGCCGCGTTCGCGCGACAACGTTCCAATGCGGCAGGCTTAAGCCCGCTGGTTTTAACGGGACGCCGACGCGGTCATAGATGGCCGCTCTTCCACAATCACCTTTGCAACACAAAATTCACGGTGATCTCGGTCTCCACTTCGATCGGTTCACCGTTGAGGTAGTAAGGTTTGTATCTCCACTGGCGAACTGCATCCAGAGCAGCCCGCACCAGAATTGGATGTCCGCTCTCTGTTTGCACGCACTCAATCACGCCTTCGCGGCTGATGAAAGCTTTTAAAATCACCGCACCTTGCAATCCGATCTGTTTGGCAATCGGCGGATATTGCGGCTCGACTTTGTGGATCAGATTTCCTTCCATCATCGCCGAGATGCGAATGTTGCGCGGGGTAACGGTCGGGTGCGGCACGGGTTGCGCGAGGTTGTCCGTAAGTGAGTGCAACATACCTCTCGGATCGCCAGAACCGATCAAGGCGTTAATATCCGGCGCCGTTGCGGTGCTATCGCCAAGTGAATGCGGGTGAGATGGCCCGAATGTCAGTGGGTGAAGGTTGACGAGTATAGGATGCTGGGTTGCGTAGCCGCCTCCGCGAACAGGCTGCTGAGCTGGTTCCGCAGGAGCGCCCTGTGAAAGCGGCAGGAATAAGGGATGAAAAACGCGAGGCAGCGAGTCCGGGTTTAGCAAGGGATAGACCAGGGCTGCGGCAACCACTGCAGCCTGCAACGTGAACGAAGCCAGCGCCGTCCAGCGGCGCGCGGGAACATCTTGGGAAATTGCCAGGCCAGAGAACATGACGTCTTCTCCTTGGCAGCGAATTCCGGATTCGCTGCTGGAGGTAAAGACACCATGGAACCGCAAGATGCAGTCGTGAACGCAAAAAATAAAGACCGCGATCACTCGCGGTCTTCAGGAACTCTCGCCGTCAGTGCGGTGTCGCGCTATTTCGGTGGCGTGGTAGATGTAGCCGGTTTGCTTCCTACCGGCGAAGTTGCCCGCGGAGCGCCGAGTCCAGTGCCGGCAGGTCTCGCCGAGCCCGACGTCGAAGCTGGCTTGGGCGGCGGCGCTACCCCGGATTGCACGTTGTAGGCCTCGACCACAGGCTTGGTGATGTCCACAGAAGGCGAGGCCCATACCACCTGGCCCTGCGGCCACGGATTCGATGTGTCGATGATCACTCCAAGCGAGTGCTCATTAGCATACTTGAGAATGATCGGGGCCATCTTCTGCAAGATCCGCTGACCGATCTCGTTCTGCTGTGTCTGGAAGTCCTCGCGCGCATCCTGAGCTTCGCGGTCAAGAGATTTTTGCTTGGTCTCAATCTGCCGCTGCAGATCGGCCTTGGCATCGTCATTCAGGCTGGCGCCCTGGGTGTTTAGCTTTTTCTTCAGCGCCTCGATCTCATCGTTCTTACCCTTGAGGTCATCGCTCTTGGGCTGAAACTTTTTCTGCAGCGCATCCATGTCACGTTGGCCTTCGTTGCTGGCGAAGATCGCGCCTTCAATATTGATGGCTGCGAGTTGCGACCCGCCGCCGGTAGCAACCGCTGCGGGAGGATCGCCGGCTGTGCCGGGCGCCGAGGGCAGGGCAGTTGAAGATGAGCCGCCAGCTTGAGCGAACGCCATGGCTGAGACGACAACGAATGCGGCGGTTAAGGAACACAAGAACTTGGGTTTCATGGTATTGCTTTGACTCCTTGAGAACTGCTATTTGCGAAATTTGGGGACCGCTCTATCAATCTGAATTGCGAATCGCTTGCACCACATCCGCACATATCCGTACGAACATCAGCAGGTAGGCCGATCTTCAATCGCTCAATTCCGATTTTCAGCTCGGATCTTCGGCTCGCATCCAGACTGCGGGCATAAATGCCGCGCGTGACTGGCCACTCTGGTGTGGATGCTCCATTATAAAAATAGCGTTGCATAGCGTCAAACTAGAATGTTGTGCCTACGGTAAAGCGGAAAGTCTTTCGCGGCTCCCGCAATTGGTAGCGGGTGGCAAAGGTGTTCCGCGCCTGCAAGAACGTGTAGCGGCCGGCGTCAGTATTCGGGAACATCTCTGGTGTGACCGGCGTTGGCGACACCGCAGTTTCATTCAGCCTGACCGGGTTATAGGCCCAGTAGATCCGGAATGGTGCATTCACCACAGGCAGGAACACTTGCAGCTCAATGCCGGTAGAAGCCCGCGGCTGCCAGTTCGACCTGCCAAGGACTGACAAGTTCTGACTGAAGGGTATGGTTTTCGTGCCCAGACAGTTGAAAGTGATCGGGTCCTGAGCCGGACACCCAAACTGCGTCTGATTGAGCGTCGCGAACTGGCTGTCATTGATGCGCAACTGCGATTGCCGCAGGATAGGATCGAAGCCGAAATCGACGAACGGCGCAATCCCGACTGGACCGGCGATGGTAAAGCGGTATTCGGCATTGGTTACCAGGCTCAGATCGCCGCCCGGGAAGGTGATCTGCTCAAACGGAATCTGGATCGTGTACGGTCCTTTGGAGGGATCGTTGGGATCCTTGGGGACAACCGTGCCGTCGGGGTTTCGCAGGCTGATTGTGGTCGAAGTCGGAATGTAGGCCACCGGCGAGACCGAGCGAATATCGAAGCCACGGATGTCGTTCTCGCCGCCCATGTAGAAGCGCTGGAACGGCGGCGCCACCAGACCGCCGTAGCCGGTCATGAACGAGGCCTGGGCATGGAGGCCAATCGCATTGCGCCGTTTCTGCATGGGGATGTAGTGCTTCCACTCGGCGATGGGTCGAATGCTGCGAACTGTGCCACCCAGGCCGGAGATTTCACCGCCCAGGAAGTACTCGGTCCCGGAATGCGGATAGAGAGCGGCATCCAGACCGTTTTTCGTATAGCTCAAAAGAAGCTTGCTGGTAATAATTCCATTCAACGCGCTCGGCCCGCTCAGGCCACTGAATGCCAGGAAATTAAACAGTTGCTTCGACGCGGTGGTGGTTGCAACCAACGACGAAACATCGAACGAATAGGTCGCACCGATGCGCTTGAATGAACGATGCAGAGGATAGGACGCGCTGAGCGTGAATCCCTGGCTCGCCTGCGTGTAATTCTGCAGGCTCTGCAGTTCAGCTTGAGAAAGCGCCAGACTCTGCCCGGTAAGCAGCGCAGCCTGCCGCGCCTGGTCGAAGATGAGCTTCTGGCCGTAAACCGTGAATCCGACCGTCACCGGATGATCCAGGAAGTATGGCTCGGTGAAGCCAAACATAATATTGCGCTGCAAGGTCCCGATATTGGCCTGCACGGTCAAAGTTTCGCCGAGACCTAAAAAGTTATTGGTCGTGTAGCTCAGCCCAATGAATGAACCAGCAAGTCCGCTCACGCCGCCGGAAAGCCCGACTTGGTTCTTTCCCTTTTCCTTAACTTTAAGGGTCAGATCGACTAGCCCTTCTTTTTCATCCAGATGGCGTTCGGTCACGTTGGGGTCGTCCGGCTTCAACTGTTCAAAGAAGCCGAGCTGGTTCAACCGCTGAAGGCTGATCTTCCATAGCCGCTCGTTGTAAGTTTGTCCCTCTTCGAGCATCAGTTCGCGGCGGATGACTTTGTCGCGAGTGGTCGTATTGCCCTCAAACTCGATTCGGCGAACGGAAAATTGCTTGCCCTCGTCAATGTCGACGTCGAAGTAGACGAGCTTTTTCTCTTCGTCAATGCGCGGCTGCGGAACCGAGGTGAAGTTGATATAGCCGTACTCGCCGTAGGCGTTTTTAAGGTTCTCCAGTCCCTTGGCGATTCTCTCGCGATTGAATACATCACCATCTTTAATCGCAAACAGCCCCCGCAAAGCCTGGGTGTTATTGATCGCCTTATTTCCTTTGAAAGTGATTCCGCCGAGCTTGTAGCGGTCGCCTTCCTCGATCGGAATGGTTATGTCCATCGATTTCCCCGGGCCAGGCCGGATCAGCGGGAAATGGAAGGTCGTATGCCCGGTGTCGCGGATTTTGGTCTGCACATCGCCCACGTTGCCTTTGAAGAACCCTCGGTTCTGCAAGGCTTCGCGAACCAGTTCCATGTCATCGTCGAGTTTGGTGGCGTCATAGGTTTTGGCAAACAAGTTTTCCAGGAAGATGGAATGCGGAATTCCGACAGGTTTAAGGAAGTGCATGGCGGACCGCAATTCCCGGCTCTTCACATTCTTGTTTCCCACAAATTTGATACGTCCAACCTTGACCTTCGGTCCCTCGCGGACCACAAACGTTAAGCCAACCGCTGCAGGAGGGATTGGCCTGACTTCCGTGCGGACACTCGCAAACTGGTGCCCATGCTCGGCCTCCAACTGCTTGATTACTACTTCCGCCTTCTTGAGTTTTGTAGGGTCGTATTGCGACTCGGGGGAGAGCGCGACCTTCGCTTCTTTGAAACGGTCGAGAATGTCGCTTTTAGAAATCGCGTTGATGCCCAGGTAGTTGATCTCGCGCACGCGCGGCTTTTCTTTGACGTAGATGTGGAGCACCCATCCTTTGGGCGTGGCCTCGCGTTCGAAGCGGATATCTTCAAAATAGCCGGTGTTCCACAGCGAGTTGAAGTCCCGTTCGATTGAGTTCTGGTCGTAGATATCGCCAATGCGAGTAAAAATATGGGCGCGAACCGTTTCCGCAGGGACTGCTCGATTTCCGTGGACGACAATATCCGTAATGATGTCAGGCTGTTGCTGGGCAAGAAGCGGCGTCACTAAAAAAAGTGCCAGCAAGAAGGCAGATTTGGAGTGGCTGAGTTTCACGCAAAGCTTATGAATTGAAAGACATACGCCAACCAGTGCGGATTCCTCTGGATGCCGGCATGCGTTCCTCCCCGAAATCGCAGGGTTATCCTGATGAATGCGAAGAATCGGCACTTACCTCAAATCAATGGAGTTAATGGAAAACCGCAATTATACGGTAGAGCTTGTGGGAGCCCAAAATCAGTCGTCAGTATTCAGTTGTCAAGAAAATTGCCGCGCGAGTGCTGTGCTCGACCACTGGCAACTGGCAACCGGCTACTGTTTCTGAAAAAGCTCCACCTCAACCAAGACGGAATAAAACGTAGCAGAGTTGCCCAAGTCTGAGAGTTTTTCCGAGGTTAGCACGTTGATGTTCCGGCCACCGGGTGTAAGTTTTGCCCAATTCAGGCGAGCGGCAACAACTCCAGGAGAAACTTTGCCGTCGACCCGGGCTTTGAGCTGAATCTCTCCCCGCTGATTGAACACGCGCACCGCATCACCGTCGCGAATGCCGCGTTTTTCCGCATCTGGGCGGCTGATCTCCAGTAGGCCGGTCTCTTCCATCGTCTGCACACTGGGCAAATTGGTGAAAGTTGAATTCAAGAAATTGTCGGCCTTACGGGCCAGCAATTCCAGAGGAAACTTTTTTGCCTCGCTACTGTGGCGCGACTCGGTTGGCGGCACAAACGCCGCCACCGGATCCTGACCTTGTTGTTTTAGAAGTTCGTTATAAATTTGCGCCTTGCCGCTGGGCGTGGGGAAATTTCCTTCCGCGTATGGAAGAAACGGATGTGACGACCCTCCTTCTCTTCCTTCGAAGTTCAGCCGAATGTGCCCTTCTTTCTCCAGCCGTTCGCGAGTTAGTCCCTTCAGCCGAGGATTTGGCGAACTCAGCGCCTGCTCGATCATGTCATCGACCGAATCGCGGAAACACTCGTCGTCGAACCCCATGCGCTCGGCCAATTCACGGAAAAGCTGAACGTTCGACCGGCATTCACCAAGCGGCTCGATCGCCTGATTCGAAACCTGCAAATAGTAATGCCCGTACGCGCTCTGCAATTCTTTGTGCTCGAAGAAGGTGGTCGCGGGAAGAACGATGTCAGCGTAGTCGGTGGTATCAGTGAAGAACTGTTCGTGCACAACCGTAAACAGATCGGGGCGAAGCAGGCCGCGAATTACGTCGTTGTGGTTCGGGCAAACTGCTGCGGGATTGGAGTTGTAAACGAAGAGCGCTTTGACCGGGGGATTCTCAATTTCATTCAGCGCCTTGCCCAGTTCGACCATGTTCAACATGCGGGCCTCGCGGCCCAGCGATTTCTGCATCAGGTCGGGACGTTCAAGAGCAAGGTCATTCAATTTGAAGGCGCCGCTGGTCGAGAGCTGGAATCCTCCACCAACTTCTTTCCATGAGCCAGTGATGATGGGCAGCATGGAAATTGCGCGGGCGGCCATGCCGCCGTTTTCTGACCGCTGAACGCCGTAGTTCATGCGAATCACAGCGGGCCTCACGGTGGCGTATTCGCGCGCAATTCTGTAGACATCAGCTACCGGCATTCCCGTCCACTGTGCGACTTTTTCCGGCGGATACTCCTGCACCTTTGCCCGCAACTCGTCAAAGCCGAGCGTGTAGCGTGCGCAGTAATCGGCATCGTGCAAGTTTTCGTTGATGATGATGTGCATCATGCCGAGCGCAAGGGCCACATCGGTACCCGGATTGATAGGAATGTGCCAGTCGGCGCAGGCAGCAGTGCGAGTTCTATAAGGGTCAATGACCACCAACTTGGCGCCGTTGCGGCGGGCTTCCTCAATGAACGGCCACAGGTGCACATTGTTGCCGTGAATATTCGCTGCCCACACAATGATGTATTTCGAATGAGGAAACTGCTCGGGCTCGGTGCCGATATTGACGCCGTAAACCGACTTCACACCTGCCGCCCCCGCCTCGGCGCAGATGTTGCGATGAAGTTGCGAAGCACCCAAGCGATAAAAGAAGCGATGCCCCATCGACGCGTAGCCCAGCTTGCCCAGCGTCCCGCCATAGGAGTACGGCATGACTGCTTCCGGACCGAACTCAGCCGTCACGCTCTTCAGCCGCGATGCAATCTCGTCGAGGGCTTCATCCCAACTTATGCGTTGAAATTCTTGCCGTGTGGCGCGGACACTCTTGTCCGCGGGTCCTTTCGGCGCGACCCGCCGCATGGGATACAACACCCGATCCGGCGAATACACCCGATCCAGATATTTCGAGACCTTGGCACACAAGAATCCGCGTGTGAAAGGATGCGCCGGATCGCCCTTGATCTTCGTGGCCCGGCCATCTTCAACTGTAATCAGGACTCCGCAGGCATCGGGACAATCGTGCGGGCAAGCGGCATGGACCACCTGTTTCATTAGTCCTGATTATAGGGCTTGGCTCCATGCAGGGGGAGAGTCCCTGCATGGAATTTACTAGTGCAGGCAGAAGCTAGGTCAAGGCCGGTCGGCGCTCTGCGAGTCTTCTCAGGATTGTTGGCCTTCAAATTCTGCGATCTTCAAGCGCAACACTTGCTTCAGTTGAGTGAGTTCCGGGTCGTCATGCCGGATCAACTTGACCTCTTCGAGGTGAGAAAGCGTTTGCTTCATCGCAGCCAGAAGACTTTGAAAAAATACCCGCTCCCGCATAAGTATGATTCCTCAACGTTTCGTTCCGGCACATCAGATGCGAGTACGTTTGTTTGGGTTTTTTCAGCGCGATTGCATGCGCGTTAGCGTCGCCGTTACCCGCGGGGACATCCGTATTTTTCCTGATCTGCGCCAGTTCCGAAGTGTAGGAATCAACCTCTCTGAAAACATTGCATCAGAGGGAAAAATGACCGTACTGATGCTGGGAAAATATTTGGAGCTTGGCCTTTATCGCGCCGAATACTTGCGCAGCCATGGTTACACGGTTGTGTTTCCGGAGTCACGGCAAGAAGCCATAAAATTGGTAAGCCGCCGCGGATACGAGCTGGTCATACTTAGCTATTCTCTGAGCGACCAGGATGCCCTCGACCTGCGCGAACTCATCGAACAGAATTGCCCGAGATGTCCGGTCATAACCTTGACCGAGCAGCGCTGGCACGATGTAAAAATAGATTCAGACAAGATCGTTCTGGTGAGTGAAGGACCGGAAGCGTTGTTGAAAGCCGTGCAGGATGTAGAGCAGAAAAAATTGCGGCGCGTGAAATAACACGGCCGGCGCTTCTACCCGGGCATCCTCATCCCGGCTAGCTTGCGCATCATGTTGCCTTTGCCCATCGACTTGAACATCTTCCGCATTTGCGCGTATTGGCGGAGCAGATTGTTGACTTCCTGCACGGTCCGGCCCGATCCACGGGCAATGCGTTTGCGGCGGCTGCCGTTGATCACATCGTGATGCGTGCGCTCGTAGGCGGTCATCGAGTTGATGATCGCCTCGACATGGTTGATCTGCTTCTCGTCGATTTTGTCGGCGTGTTTCTGCAAGCCCGCAAAGGGGCCGATGCTCGGCAGCATCCCCATCAAGCTCTGAATCGATCCCATCTTGCGAACTTGCCGCAATTGATCGCGGAAATCCTCAAGAGAGAATCCATCGCCAGAGAGAGCGCGCGCCGCGATGTCCTGTGCCTTCTTCTTATCGACCGTCTGCTCAGCTCGTTCGATGAGCGACAAAATGTCTCCCATGCCGAGAATGCGCGAAACGATGCGGTCTGGATGAAACGGCTCCAGCGCATCATATTTTTCTCCCACGCCGATGAACTTGATCGGCGCGCCTGTTACCTGACGGATCGAAAGCGCCGCGCCGCCGCGCGCATCGCCGTCCATTTTTGTGAGAACGACGCCGGTGAGCGAAAGCTTCTTGTGAAATTCGTCCGCGGACTTGACCGCGTCCTGTCCGGTCATGGCGTCGGCGACGAAAAGAATTTCGGACGGATTCAGCAGCTTTTTCAGCGACTGCATCTCTTCCATGAGTTGATCGTCGATGTGCAGGCGACCCGCAGTATCGACGATGAGCACATCACAGCCGGAGTTCACAGCTTCGCGACGCGCTTCTTTTGCCAGCCGTTCTACAGTGGCACTGTTCGCGTAAGTGCGGACGCCCTCGTCCGCCCCACCCCGGACGGAGGCGTCCGGGGCTACGTGACCCTCGTAGATTTGTGCCTTGATCGCTTGAGCAACGACCTTCAACTGCTCGCGGGCAGCGGGACGATAAACGTCCACCGAAACCAGCAGGGGACGATGCCCGCCATTTTTGAACCAGTGCGCCAGCTTGCCTGAAGTCGTCGTTTTACCGGAGCCCTGAAGTCCGGCCATGAGGACGATGGTGGGAGGCTGCGAAGCGAACTTCACTCGCGCAGTATCCTTACCCAGAATTTCGATCAGCTCATCGCGAACGATCTTGATGACCTGCTCGCCGGGCGAGAGTGCAGTTGCCACCTGCTGTCCAACAGCCTTCGCCTGTACCTGGTCGATGAACTGCTTTACGACTTTGAAGTTGACGTCGGCTTCGAGCAGCGAGAGGCGTAACTCGCGCAGGATCTGCTGCATATTCTCTTCGTTGAGAACAGCCTGTCCGCGCAGGGATTTGAAGGTTCGTTGAAGGCGTTCCTGAAGATTCTCAAACATAGGGGTGACTGCCTATTTTAGCAGCGGGGCCGATAAGAAATTCTCGCGTACGCGAAAGGGCGCCCAGCCATGGCGGCGCAATTGGTACGTGGAATTCACGCCGGGCGACGTTCACGTTGATAGCCCATGGCTACCTTACTCCGTCCTACCCGCCTGTCATCTAACAAGGGGGGAAAAAGGGTGAAACACGGTTCTGAAGCATCTCTGATCAGGATTCGCCCGCGCAACGAGAGCGTTTCCATCAGCCGCGGGCGGACGGCGCTTGGTATGGATCGACGAGGGTTGATTCATTCCGAGAGTTCGAAAGAAGGCCTTTTTGTCTACCAGACCAGAGTGCTCTCTCGCTATCGCTGGCTGATGAACGGCAAAGAGCCGAACCTAAGTACGCAATCCGCGGTTGAGCAGCACTGTTGGCTTGCCTATTACTTTCAGGCTCCCCCCAATTGCAAGCAGACACCCACTGGTGATTGCAATCCCCTACAGCAGACCGTCGAATTGAAAGTAAGTCGTGTAGTAGGCGAAGGCTTGCACGAGGACGTCGAAGTCACAAATCACACTCAGATCGCTACAGCGATAACTCTGTCGCTTGAGGTTGATGCCGATTTTGCCGCTCGCGACGAATTGCAAAAAGGACGCAAGCAGAAGGGCAAATTAAGACGCCACTGGAAGAAAACCGCCGACGGGGAATGGCATTGGGACTTTCAATATTCCTCCCAACACAGTTACAACCACCAGGGCAACCGTGGCGTGGCGCGGTTTGAGCGGGGAATCAGGCTGCAGCTCCGCGCTGACTCCAAAGCCACAAACTCCGGGAAGACGATCTCATTTCAGATTCAGTTGAAACCGCACGAGACGTGGAAGGCTTGCATGATCTGGCAGCCACAGGTGGATGGAAAACCGCTTCCGGTGGAACGGAATTGCAACGCGTTGATGTCATCCGATGGCGAGTACTCGCGGAAGACACTGTCCTTTCTTACTCAGTCAACTCTGGTCCGCACGCCCGCAGCTGCTGATCTTTCGGCCGCTGTGCAGCGCGTGATTGACCGCTCCCGTCTCGATCTTGCCGCTCTTAGGCTTTTCGATTTGGACAAGGGCGACCACAACTGGAAGCTTGCCGCTGGCGTTCCGACCTACATGGGAATTTTCAGCCGCGACATGCTGGCTGCAGCCTGGCAAGCCTCGATGTTGAGTACGGACATGAGTTGGGGTGCGCTCTCGCTTCTGGCCGGACTACAGGCGCATGAAACCAACGATTGGCGGGACGCACAACCTGGCCGAATTGCGCACGAAGCCCATACCGATCCGTTGGCTGTCCTTAACTTCAATCCGCGAGCGCTGTATTTCGGAACCGCGAATGCCGCGTTTCTCTATCCGATTGTTGCAAGTGAAGTCTGGCATTGGACTGGCGATAAGGAGAGAGTTCGCCCATTCATTAAGCCTGCACTTGAGGCGCTGGCCTGGGCCGACAAGTATAGCCGGGACAAGAGCGGATTCTACAAATATAAAACGCGCTCCACACAAGGGATGAAGAACCAGGGATGGAAAGATTCGAGAGACGCCATCGTTTATCCGGACGGCTCGCAGGTTGAAGATCCGCTGGGGACCTGTGAAATGCAAGCGTTTGCCTATGTCGCGAAGTTGCAGTTCTCTGAACTGCTCTGGTGGATGGGCGAAGGAGCACAGGCGCGCACATTGCATCGCGAAGCTAACGAACTGAAAGAGAAATTCAACCAGCGTTTCTTGGTCGAAGATGAAGGCTACCTGGCGATGGCAATCGATAAACATGATCGTCCGGTGAGGACCATCGCATCCGATCCGGGCCATTGTCTGCTCTCGGGCATTGTGAACGAAGACCTTGTTCCACGCCTGGTGAATCGCATGATGCAGCCTGATCTATTTTCTGGTTGGGGAATCCGCACATTGTCGAGCAAACACCCGGCCTTCAACCCGTTCGCGTATCACCGAGGGACCGTCTGGCCGGTGGAGAATGGCGCATTCGTTTTGGCCTTCGCGCGCTACGGTCTGCACGCGGAAATGTGGCGGCTCGCGAAGGCCCTGTTCGAAGCGGCGGCCTTATTCGACTACGACCGGTTGCCGGAAGTTTTCGGCGGCCATGCGCGTGATGAACAACATCCGTTCCCCGGCCTCTACGAAAAAGCTGACTCGCCACAAGCATGGTCGGCCGCTGTGCCCTTCGCGATGGTACAGGCGTTGCTCGGAATATATCCTTATGCGCCGCTGAATGTATTGTTTCTCGATCCCTGGCTTCCTGACTGGCTGCCGGAAATCACGATCGAAGATCTGCGGGTCGGAAATGCGCTGATTACAATGAACTTCAAACGACAACCGAACGGCGAAACGGGCTACCGAGTTACCCAACTCGAAGGCGACCTCCACGTTCTTCGTCAGCCGAGCCCATGGTCGTTGACAACTGGCTGGGGAGAAAGAGTAAAGGATGCGATCACCAGCCTGTTGCCCGGCAGATGATTTCGCTTATCCGCCTAAGATCTAAGTCCCTCTGCCAGAAGGTAAGAGGGGAGCCTTGGCAGCACTGAGAGGATAAGCCGCCTGCTTTAATGCCGGGAAATGGGCAGATTCGCCCCAATCCCTCGCGGCATTCGCAAACCGTGTGGGTCGATTTCAGCGTAAAGTTCGAATGATCTCGGTCACAAAGTCCCTCAGATTTCTACAATCCGTACCGCATGAAATAGGAGGTAATTTTTCGTTCCCTGGGCACCCGCACTCCCGTAACTTGCGGCTTGCTATTACCGACTGCAAACTGTCGGCGCACGTCAATTCTCTGTCCGGGTGTGGATGTGAGTGTTCAGCGTTTTTGGCGTAGTTTTTCAGGTTTGGCAGCCGGCGTTGTGCTGCTTCTCATACTCATATTGGGGATCAACCGGGTGCCTCAGGAATGGGCCCGTGAATGGCACCACGAAGAGTCGACAGCAAGGAAGTCGACCATCCCCACGATTGATCCCACATTCGCTAAAGATCCATCGATCGCATCCGCGCAGATAAAGGTGATCGGCCCGCTCGCCTCGGCAACGAAAGTAATCGAGAAAGCGGTGAACGATCCTGCCGCAAAGGACGCGCCGATCGAGACGGATTCGGCAACCGCAGACATCGAATCCGAAGAGCAGGCGAAAACTGAATCTACAGCTGCGGTCATGAATCCCGATGGCTTGGGCCGCGCGTCTACTGACGAATATGCTCCTCTAAGCTTGTGTCACGGCAAAATCAATCTTGTCACCACGCGAGTGTACCCATTTGAAGTCCCGGCGCACGTGCTTTCGCCTCGCGTAACCGGGCACATTGCCTCGATGGCCGATACCCGAGGCGTTGAAGTAATCTTGCTTAACCAGCAGCAGTACGCGGAATACCTCCAAGGTCAGGCAGGGGACGCCATCTTTGCCAATGAACTCCGCACCGGAGATCTCGATGTGGCGCTGCACTCGGGATCAAGCCAGCCACAGAAGTTTTTTCTCATCCTGAACAATCTCGAGAAGCAGCCACAGAAAATTGGCGCTGATTTCAAAGTAAGTTTCGAGTAATTCAAGACTCGAACCGACACCAGATTGAAGTTAGAATCGTGGGCGATGAACCGAATGTCCGCGACATTCTGCGTGGTTATCTGTGGAGCAATTCTTCAGCTAGCTTCAGCGCAGCAAACGTTGCCGACTCCCACTCACCTCACTGCCGAACAAGACCATCAACGCATGATGGATCTGTTACACATCAAGTCGATTCGCCCGGGAGCGGAAGGTGATCCGAAATCTCCACACGCGGCCAACTATGACGAAGCAAAGGCCGGCCCGTTCTCCAAACTTCCTGATCCTCTTCGGCTGAATAACGGCAAAGAAGTGAAGACCGCGAAGGAATGGTGGACAAAGCGACGGCCGGAAATTGTGGAGCTTTTCGATCGTGAAATCTATGGCCGGGTTCCTGCGAACTTACCCAAGGTGGAGTGGGAAGTCGTCAGCACGGCGACAGAGAAGAATGGCGATCTGCCGGTGGTCACGAAGAAGCTGGTCGGGCACGTCGATAATTCTGCGTACCCCGAGGTGAAAGTAGAGATTCAGCTCGCCCTAAGCACTCCGGCAGATGTGACGGGCCCGGTTCCCGTGATGATGGAATTCGGGCTAAGCCCCGAAGTTCTTGCTGATCTGAAGAAACGCTTCCCGCAATTCTTTACCGCTGAAAATGGTCCGAGCTGGCAACAGCAGGTTCTCGCCAAAGGATGGGGATACGCCGAATACATTCCCACCAGCGTTCAGGCTGATAATGCCGATGGCTTACAGGCAGGCATCATCGGCTTGGCGAACAAGGGTCAGCCTCGCAAGCTAGATGACTGGGGGGTGATTCGCGCCTGGGCTTGGGGAGCAAGCCGCTGCCTGGATTATTTCGAAACCGACAAAGCAGTGGACTCAAAGCGCGTTGGAATCGAAGGCCACTCGCGTTATGGGAAAACAGCTTTGGTTGCGATGGCTTACGATCCGCGATTCGCGATCGGATATATCAGTTCTTCCGGCGAGAGCGGCGCGAAACTATACCGACGGAATTACGGCGAGCAAATCGGGAACATCGCCGGTGGTGAATACTATTGGATGGCGGGCAACATCATTAAATATGACGGGCCACTCACCGTCGAGGACCTGCCGGTCGATGCTCACGAGCTGATTGCTTTAGCCGCACCCCGACCCATCTTCATCGGCGCGGGAAGCCAGGAAAAAGGCGACGGTTGGGTGGACCCAAAAGGTTCGTTTCTCGCGGCAGTGGCCGCGGGGCCGGTCTATCGGTTGCTGGGAAAAAAGGATCTGGGGACGAGCGAATTTCCGCCGATTGAGACTGCGTTGATCGAGGGCGACATTGCATTCCGGCAGCACAGCGCAGGCCATACGCCCGCACCGAACTGGCCGACGTTTATTGCGTTTGCGTCTCGTTACTTATCGCCAGGGTCTGTACGGCAATGAACGCGATGTCATTCCGAACCGCTTTAGCGGTGAGGAATCTGCTTTGCGTCAATCCAGAACGAAAGCAGATTCCTCGTTTTACGCTTCGCTGTCACTTCGGAATGACAGCTTCTAAATTAGGCGCTGGGGGGCGAATACTTCCTTGGCTGCAATCACCGTATTCGAATGGATTGTGACTGTGTCTTCGACCCGCTGGGCATATCCTCCAGCGTAAGTGGCCATCACTGGAATGCCCTGCGCTTTCGCCGCACGGAATACTAACTCGTCGCGCTTCTTCAGTCCATCGATGGTCAATGCCAGGCCGCCGAGTTGGTCTTCGCGGTAGGGGTCGGCTCCCGCGATGAAGCAGATCAAATCCGGCGTGAACTGGCGAAGGCCGGAGCTGAGCGCATTATCGAGCCAGGCAAGGTAATCGTCGTCCGTGATTCCATCCGGCAGATCGACATCTATTGAAGATGGTGGCTTGTAGGGGGGATAGTTGTTCTCCTGATGCAGCGAAATGGTGAACACATCGCCGGCGTGTGCGCCGCGCATGATTGGCCTTTTGCCAAGCACTGGCGGTCCGCTCGAGGGCAGGGGCTCGCTCGCGGCACGCGTTCCGGCGAAAATCGCAGCCGTTCCGTTCCCATGGTGCACGTCGCAATCGACGGTCATAGCAGTGCGAATGTTTTGGTCCTTCTGCATACGGCGGATTGCGACTGCCACATCGTGAATCATGCAGAAGCCTTCGCCGTGATCGGGGAAAGCATGATGAAAACCTCCTCCGATGTTGACCGCAACCCCGTCGTGCAGCGCCCGCTGTGCGGCAAGAATCGATCCTCCCGCCGCCAACCAGAACGCCTTCACCAGCTCGGGCGAAAACGGGATCTCGAGCTCGAGTTCTTCACGCGCAGAAAGCGTTCGGGTCTTGAGCTTATTCACGTACGCCGGCGTGTGGACGAGAAGTATGTCCTGATCGGAGGCGGGCTCGGGTGTGATGAAATCTTCCGGGCCGGCAACTCCCGTTTCAATCAGCCGCCGATGCACCCGGCTGTACTTCTCCGCCGGAAAGACATGCGGCCCGATCGGCAAAAAATATTCGTCGCTGTAGATGAGCTTGAAGGGGAGCATCTTCGCTAATAGTAATCCCGGTCATCCTGAGCGCAGTGCGTCCATTCGCCATGCAAATGGACGAACGGAGTCGAAGGACCTCTGCACTGCTCGTTCATCACCAACCGCGTGAAGGCGTTCTCACGATGCAGGCTGAGACGGAAGAATTTCCCGATGCGTCAAAGTCAAACAGAAAGTACATGGGTCCTTCGACTTCGGGTGCACTTCGCTGCGCGAACTGCTTCCTACGCTCAGGATGACAATGCGGCTATTGACGTTTTTTGGAGGTAGTTGGCGGATCCGGTGGAATCGGACGCCGGATGGGAACGATTGCTCCTCGCGATGGATCACTTGCGGCGTGGGCGCGCGAGAGGACTTCTTCCTGAATATATTTCACGAAGTCCTGAATCTGGCGCTGCATCTCTTCCATGCGCTCGCGCATTTGCAGGATGATCGCCATCCCACTGATGTTTACGCCCAGGTCCCGCGCGAGATTCAGAATGAATTCCAGCCGCTGTAAATCTTCATCAGTGTAGAGGCGCGTGTTGCCTTCGGTACGCGAAGGCTTAAGCAGGCCTTCACGCTCGTAGAGACGCAAAGTTTGCGGATGAATGCCATACATCTCAGCCACAGCTGAGATCATGTACGCGCCTTTGGAGCGGCGTTTAGTCACGTCCTGAGTTTAACTCACTGTGAAAACGATGAACCACGAAGGCCACGAAGGTACACGAAGGAATGCGGAAAATGCCAAAGGCTCATGCCGCAGGCTCGGCTCGCTCCGAGACCGTCCATCCTGTCGGCTTGAACGCATGATTCAACGCATATCCCAGCACCCCCGCCCCGATGACCAGCGCTCCAAGCAGAAATGAGCTCATGCCAGACACCGACTCGCTCTGGCTGCGGACCAGGTCGAACCCAAGCAGAAGAACGGGAGCGACGCCGACGGCAATTGCTCCGGCGAGGCCGCCGGGGACCCGGAAGGGACGCTTCAACTCGGGCTCACGGATTCGGAGAACTACGAGAGCCACGAACTCCAGCGCCAGACTCGAGCCATATACAAATATGTCCAGCGTGACCAGTCGCTCGAAGCCGAGATTCAGGCAAAGCGCCCAGCCGGTGGCAAGAACCACAATCGCGACCCAGGGCGCGCGGCGGCGGTTCAGTTTGCCGAAAAACTTCGGCAGCATGCCATCCTGCGCCATGGCGAGCGGCAAGCGGGAGTAGCTCATCACGAGCGCGTTAAACATGCCGAAGGCGCTGAACATGCCCCCCACAACTAATGCGACACGCAGCACTGGCCCGCCGAAGAGTCCGGCGATGTCGGCCCAGGAGCCGGTTTCCCAGGCGCCGGCCGGGAGTCCGGTTATCCACACGGCTGCGACCGGAACGATGTAGCTCAGCGCAACGATCGCCACCGCCCAGAGCATGGCGCGCGGATAGGTCCGCTGCGGGCGCTCGACTTCGGTGGCGATGGTCGAAGCGTTGTCCCACCCCATGTAGTTCCACATGCAGATGAGCAGCCCGCCTATCAGATCAACCTTTGAGGTTGTCGGCGTGGTGACCGCGTGAAGCAGTGCGCCGTACTTCATCGGCGAAAGCAGCACAATCAGCAAGAACGGCGACGACAGGGCAAAGAACAGCCACAGCGAAGTTGTCGAAACGACTTTCACGCCAGCGATGTTCAGGAGCGAGCAGACCACAACCACCGCAAGCCCGACCATCACCCCGCGATGATTGACTGAAAACCACGGAAAAAGGCGAGTCAGGTAGGCGACGAACAGCGTCGGGTAGATCGCCATGTCGAAAACCGAAGCGGCCAGCGAGAGCCACGCTTCCTGAAATCCCCAGAAGTTGCCCATAGCGCGGCGTACCCAGGCGTAGTATCCGCCCTCGTGCGGTAGCGCACTTGAAAGCTCGCCGATCATGAACGCGGTCGGCAGGCTCCAGAGCAGAGGGGTGAGCATCAGGAACAGGATCGCGCGGCCATAGCCAGCGCCATGCACGATGTCTTCAATGCCGTAAGTTCCACCGGAGACCATAAAGAAGGTGGCGGCGACCAGAGGCCAGAGCGTGAGGCGGACGGACTTCTTTTTCGGGGAGGCGAGTAAGACCGGCGAGATTTCCTGACGTGGGGCGCTAGCTGTTGCCAATTCCGATGGCTTCCTCCTTGGCGCGTTGAGCTTCGAGCGATGAGCGACGAGCAATTACGTACTCAGGAGCGCAGCGCGATTGCTCCCAGCTCAACGCTCGCTGCTCATTGCTGTGGATTTAATTTAAAGAAAATTTCCACAGATGCAAGAAGAATTTCGTGAAATTTCGTCGAGAGTCCCGCTCCGCACGAACTCAGGACCAAAGCGGAGTTCAATGCTTCAGCCCGAGCGCCTGAACAGTGAGTTCGTCAGGGGTGTTGGGGCCTTCTCTGCCGCCATTAACCACGCCGAAACCCTGGCCATTGTCGCGGCCGCCGAAATCCCACATGTTCCATCCAATACCATCGTGCTCGAGCGCGGTGCGTACGTCGTGTAGCCAGCGTGCGCGGTCTTCAGGGTTGGAGTCTTTGCGGTAGACGCCGAATTCGTTGCAGGTAAGCGGCACATTCCAATGCTTCGCCCATTCAGCGGCCTGGTCGATCTCAACTGCGATCCGGTTCGCGTCCCAGTGATCAAGCCCGTATTGCAGGACCTCGTAACGGTTCACGCGATCGGGCTCCGCAGCCGCCACCTCCTGCGTATTTTTGATTGTCGACGGATAGGCCAGCTTGTTCTCGAAATGCCAGTAATTCACTCCCCAGGTTGCGCCCTGGTGGGTGAAGGTGTGTGGCTCGTAGTAGTGGAAGTTGTAAATGACGTTCGGATCGGCCAATGGAGTTAGCGCAAGCAGGTCCGGAATATCTGACCAGTTCGCGCCAGCGGCGATGATCGTATGTTGTGGTGCGCCCTCCCTGATTGCATTCGCCAGCTTTGCTTGAACGCCTGCCCAGCGGTAGCGGTCGCGAAACTCCGGCTCATTCAGGATCTCGAAGTACACCATCTCGGGATCGTAGGAAGAATAGCGTTGCGCGATAGCACGCCAGAAATCCGAGAACTGCTCGACGAATTCATCGTGCTGCACCAGATCTTGTTTGAAATCGCTGTCCGGGTGCATGTCGACGATGACGGCAAGGCCGTGATCGAGAATCATCTTTATGGCCGCATCAAGGTAGCCGAGATATTCGGGTGGAAGATGATCGGCCAGGTTATGTCGCATCATCGGTTGTGGATTGATACTGAGCCGGACGTGATCGAAGCCCATCGACTTAATCAGCGCAATGTCGTCAGCCGTGACCCAGGTTTGCAGATGTTCCCTTGTATATCCCTTGGGGTCGTAGACTTGCGCGAACCATTCGCTGAGGTTGATCCCGTGGCGAAGATGGACTGCCCGGCGCTGGGCGAGAGAGTTGGTCTGTGAGAAGGAGTTCAGCGGGAGCAGGACAGCAATGAGAAGAAGCAAGCATATCTTCATCGTGGTTAGCAATCGAGCCGTGGTTCGTGATTCGTGGCTCGTGATCGCTGGCTCTGTGGCATTGCTTCGTGGTGTCCGGTTTACGATTTTTAAAGGCCCTACCATAGAGGACACAGAGGTACACAGAGCAAAGCCACAGAGGTGAACGTCTTCTCGATCCACCAGCCACGAGCCACGAATCACTAGTCACGAATTCAATATCGGCAGCGCCCTGACCCTCTTCTTCGTCGCCGCGAAGATCGCGTTACATATCGCCGGAGCAAGTGGCGGCAGCGGCGGCTCGCCTATGCCGGTTGGCGGTTCGGTACTGGGCACGAAGTACGCCTCGACTTTTGGAGCTTCGTTCATGCGGATCGGCTGGTATTCGTCGAAGTTCCCCTGTACCACGCGGCCATTCTTAATCGTGATCTGTGCCCGCAAAGCATTAGCCAGTCCATAAATCACCGCGCTCTGAATCTGCTGTTCCAGAATGTTCGGATTTACCACCTGCCCGCAATCGACAACCGAAACCACGCGATGAACTTTCGGCTCATCTTTCTCCATCGAAATTTCAACTACGTCGGCCGCGTAGGTGCTAAAACAGCCGAAGCACGCGATTCCGCGGAAGCGGCCAGCAGGCAGAGGTTTGCTCCATCCTGACTTGAGTGCAGCAAGTTTCAGCACATTGCGCAGACGTGCCGTGCTCCATGAGGTATCGAAGTATTTGATTTCGGCGTCTTTTGCCAGCAGATGCAGCCGGTACGCGAGTGGGTCTTTCCCGGCCACTGCGGCCAGTTCGTCGATGAAGCTTTCGCTGGCGAATGCCATTTGCAAGGCGTAGACCGAGCGCATCCATCCGAGTGGAACGGGCGTTTCGGTAGCGACGGATTCGAGAGAAACATTCGGAATCGGATACAGGAATGAAGCTTCGTCAGGAAAATCGGGATCAACGCCGTTTGATCCCGGCTGCCCCTTTTGCGCGCTGATCGACGGTGCAATCGTGCGATGAACGAATGAACTCGGCCAGCCGTCCTCGCCAATGTTTGCGCTCAGCTTGTGCAGACTCACCGGCCGATACGGCGAGCAGCGCATGTCATCTTCGCGCGTCCATGTGACTTTCACGGGTGCGTTGATTGCTTTTGAGACCAGCGCCGCCTCAACCGCGTAATCGTGCTCAAGCCGCCGGCCGAATCCGCCACCGAGCAAAGTTACGTTGACTTTGACTTGCTCCGGCTTTAGCCCAAGAACTTGCGCGACCGCATCGCGGCAGTCCTGGGGGACCTGCGTTGGCGCCCAAAGTTCGCACTCGTTTCCGCGAAAATGCGCGGTGCAGTTGCCCGGCTCCATTGGCGCATGGGCCATGAAAGGAAGCTGATATTCGGCCTCTATTTTCTTGCCAGCAGCTTTCGACACATCGCCTGAAGTGAAGAACTTCACCGCCTTGCTTTGGTCGGCATGGTGAAGAGTGTCAAATATCGCAGCCGAATCCAGGTCCTTGTTTGCTCCCACATCCCAGTTGACCTTGAGCGCGCGCCGCCCTTTCATCGCATTCCACGTGTTATCCGCAACCACGGCGATGGCAACATCGCTGATCTTGTCAACGGAGCTCACACCCGGAACCTGCTTGGCCTCAGTCGCGTCAAAATCCAAAATCTTACCGCCGCAGTTTTGGCAGCGGGCGAGCACGGCATACTTCATCTCAGGAAGGCGGACATCGATTCCATATTTTGCCGAGCCGTTTACCTTTGATGGTGTATCGAGGCGCGGCAGCGACTTGCCCACGATCTTGTAATCGCCGGTCTTCAGCGGCGGATCTTTGGGAACCGCAAACTTACTTGCGGCATCAGCCAATTCGCCGTAGCTAGCCTTGCGGTTGGTGAACGAGTGGATAATGTAGCCGTTTTCGGCTTTACAGTCTTCGGTTGGAACGCTCCACTGTTCAGCGGCAGCGCTGATCAGCATTTCCCGTGCCTGCGCCCCGGCTTTGCGCATTGGATCCCAGGTGGTGCGAACGCTGGCGCTACCGCCGGTTCCCTGATCTCCAAACAACGTGCTCGCGCCGGCCTGCTCGATGGTGATCTGCTTCAAATCTACTTCCAACTCTTCCGCCAGGATCATGGGCAGCGCCGTCCATACTCCCTGGCCCATTTCTGATCGCGCGACCATCACCACGATTTTGTTGTCAGGCGTAATCCGCAGGTACGCGTTCGGGGAAAATATGGAGCTAGACGCAGCGGCCCTGGCTCCTCGTGGAAGATAAACTCCAATCACCAGGCCAGCACCAGCAGCAGCGGATTTGCCTAAAAATGAGCGGCGAGAGAGCGGACTCATTTCGCGCCTCCGGTGCCTGCGGCACGGTGAATAGCTCGGCGGATGCGCTCATAGGTTCCGCAGCGGCAAATATTACCGGACATGAATTCTGTAATCTGAGCGTCGGTCGGATGAGGAGTTTTTTCAAGCAGCGCGGCGGCAGCCATAATCTGTCCGCTCTGGCAATAGCCGCACTGCGGCACGTCTTCGGCGATCCACGCTTTCTGTAGCGGGTGCAGAGCCTTTTCGCCCAATCCTTCTATGGTGGTTATGTTTTTCCCTGCGGCTTGCGAAACCTGCGCAATGCAAGACCGCGTAAGCGCGCCGTCGAGATGAACCGTGCAGGCGCCGCACAAGCCAGCGCCGCACCCGTACTTTGTACCGGTAAGTTCCAAAGTGTCGCGCAGCACCCAGAGAAGCGGGGTGTCGGGGGGAACATCAACGTTCCGTTCCTTGCCATTTACGCGCAGCGTGAACGTGGCCATGGGGACGGAAACATCCTAGACCAAAACTCAGGAAAGAGAAACCACTCCGAGATGATGCGCACGGGATCTAGCGTTTCCGCAATGAACCCACATGATTAAAACGCGCTATTAAACTGATGCGCTTCGCACCTGGTGATCCTCTTGTGCGCTAAGCACCGGAGAGCGCGAATATATGAAGAAGCAATAGAGGGGAGGCCCAAGTGGAGGGAGCAGCATGACTAAAAACCAAAACATTTTCTTGAGCGCCGACGACTCGTCGAAGCCGAACAGGAAATATTCCATTGCGACCATGGTGGTAGCAGCGCCTAGTACGCCAGCTAGGAGAATTGGTTTCAGGAATGGAATTAGATAGCGAGAAATCGTCCCTGTCAGATGTAATTCAAACAGCAGACAAAACAGCATCAGCGACAAGCTTGCTGCCACGCGATATACCCGCCGCGCTGTGGCGGAAGTCATCCAGTCCCGGTTGATGTAGTAGTACCGGAGCATTGAGTGACAGTGTCAGCGATTTTACTCGTCGCAATGTAAGCTGCAAGCGAAATTTCGACGCGGTTGCGTCTCAATCGTGGTGCTCGTGCCCGCCATGCTCGTGGTGCTGTTCGCCCTGGTGGCTCTCCGGCGAGGTTCCGTAAGCGCCCTTGAGATACTGCTGCACGCCGGGAGGCAGTTTTTCAAGACGCGAAAGGAACGCGGTCAGCTTCCAGATGTCCTGATCGGCCAGGGCATGTCTCCATGCGGGCATGCCGGTGTAACGAACTCCCGTCTGGATTGCGTAATAAATGTGCCACTCGGGATCATCGAGCGGGTCGAGGATCAATTGCGGCGGTGGTGGGTACAGTGAGTGCTCGAGCGGGCTGGGCTTGTAATCGAGCGTCCCGTGGCAGACAGCACAGTTCATGGTGTAGAGCTTGGCGCCTTCGATCAGATTGTCGTCGGTCGGAGGCACCGGATTCGTGACTCGCGGCGCGTGGCGATCCATCGAAGAGTCCATTGCCGACATGGCGATCCGCCGCTCCATTGCCGGAGGGGTCGCATCAGCATTGGTGGGAAAGAGCCCAAATTGCGCGACCAGAAGCGCGGCCACGAACAACAAAACCAGCGTGACAATGATCCCGAGTATGAAGCCTTTCATTTCTTCTCCTCAGAAATGAGTTCACAGGCCCACAAAGGTTACAGCCTACCCCCGGGAAATTCCAATCTTGGGGGAAATCAGTAAGACTTCAACCAACGGGCTTTCTCGACGACATCACGCAACTGCGGCAGGAAACGGTCTTCCTGCGGAGGCGAAAACGGAACCGGCGTATCGAGGGCGGCAATGCGAACGATTGGCCCATCGAGATCGTCGAAGGCTTCTTCATTGATAATTGCCGCAATTTCGCCCGCGATGCCCCCCGTGCGCGTGTCTTCATGAAGAACGATGGCTTTATTGGTTTTGCGAACGGTTTCAACAATCGCTTCGCGGTCGAGCGGCGCCAAGGTGCGCAGGTCGACCACTTCCATCTCAATCCCTTCCTTTGAAAGTAGTTCGGCAGCTTCGAGCGCAGTGTGCACCATAGCAGCGTAGGTGATCACGCTGATGTCGCGGCCTTCGCGGGCAATTCTTGCCTTCCCCAAAGGAACGACATAATCATCAGCAGGAACTTCTTCCTTGACTCGTCGGTACAGATATTTGTGCTCGAAAAATACAACCGGATTGTTGTCGCGGATCGATGCTTTGATCAGGCCTTTCGCGTCGTAGGGGGTCGCTGGACAGACAACTTTCAGTCCTGGGTTATGGACGAACCACATCTCCGGATTCTGCGAGTGGAATGGCCCGCCGTGCACGTTGCCGCCGCTCGGCCCGCGCAGCACCAACGGCGCAGGCGCTCCCCATAGGTAGTGCGTCTTCGCCACCATGTTGCTGATCTGGTTCATCGCGCAGGCGATGAAGTCCATGAACTGGAATTCCGCGACCGGGCGCATCCCCGTCAATGAAGCTCCGAAAGCGGCTCCAACGATGGCAGATTCAGCAATCGGAGTATCGATCACGCGCTCGGGCCCGAACCGGTCAATGAATCCTTCGGTGATTTTGAATGCGCCTCCGTAAATGCCAATGTCTTCACCCAGGCAAAACACACTCGGATCGTGTTCCATTTCTTCAGAAATTCCCTGGCGAATCGCTTCCAAATATGTGAGTACAGGCATAGAACAGAATTACCACACTCGCGCCGACATCTTCGGCGAAGCCTCGTTAACCTCAATTGTCAATGGTGCTGAATCCACTTCCCGGACGTTGTAGCTGCCATGGGTCTCTTCACATCCGTTCACTTTATGCGTTAACACTCGCTGGTACCACCACGCCGTTAACACAGCCTTCTTGTCCGGCTGGATTCCGCCCAGGCACTGCGCCGCGCCACATTGCACGGAGCCATGGATCGTCAGTTCTACCCAGTTGCCAGGTTTCAGGGCGACATAACTTTTTTCGTCGTCCGGATTCGCGAACAAAGCTCCTGAAGAGCTCAAGAAAACTGGTGCGCCGTGATGATCGCCTGTTCCGAGCCGAAAAGTAATATCGCCCACCTCGAACTTCTCTTCCGTGCCGCTTGCCTCAGCTTTTTGCAGTTGTTCGCCATCGGCAACTGCCGGAATAAGTACGGCCTTTTGCCCAACATCTTTCAATCGCAAGCTGGCGACAAAATCGCCATCAATTTCAAGTTTCTCCGGCGTAGTGGAAAGAATTGTCAACTCCAGATCGGGGGAAGCTTTGGCTCGTGAATCCTTCTGACCGTTTGCCGACGCGTCATCGCCATCAGCAATGAACGAGCTCGATTTCTCGCACGACTGCGGGAGCGAGATGTGATCGGACGGCGGCCGCCAGCCGGAGGTCAGATCGCGGGATGCGACCATCTGCGCGGAAGCCGAAGCCGCTAACAAAACCATGGCGCCGAGCCCGGCCAACAACAAGTTTGCAGTACTCCGCATTGTCAGAAAGTTTACTCCTTTGCTCATCCTGGTTCAGTCAGCAGTGCTTAACGTCCGCCGCGCAACAAATATAGGGTTGTTGCCCCATCCGGCAAGCGCGCTTATAGTGTGATGCTTTGGGGGGCGGGCTTTGCGTCTGGTCATCAATTGGCTTTTAAGCGCTCTCGCGGTCTGGGTGGTTTCGGAACTGGTTCGCGGATTTCACGTGGCCAACATTACCGCCGCGCTCATCGCTGCCTTAGTAATCGGCTTTGTTAACGCCACTCTCGGACTAATCCTGAAGATTATTACGTTCCCATTGACCATTCTTACTCTGGGTGTCTTCTGGTTGGTGATAAACGCGCTCATGCTCGAGCTGGCCGCCTCAGTGGTCCACGGCTTTCGGGTTGATAGCTTTGCTTCAGCTTTCTGGGGAGCCATCGTGCTGAGCCTGGTGAACATGCTCTTCCGCTGGCTGGCCGGCACTGGCAAACGCGAGGCTCATTAACTGCCCTGCAATGGCCTTGGGGCCAAATTCTAGGACTTTCCCCTTAGCACGCTCGGTGCACCCGCTTGAAACTCTTCTTGACTCGACTCGCCGTGGCTGAGCTAAACTCACACTAAGAGTTCCCCTAAGCCTTAATTTTTCGCGCTGGAGCGCCGGATGAGCCACTTACTTCTGTCGCTGGTCGTACAATTGTCGCTGGCTTTCGGAGTTGCTGGACTCCTGTGGCCGGAAAAGCTCGTCTCCGTCTTTGACGTGCTCATGTTCCCCTGGCCCGCTACCTACAAGCTTGTGCGGGTCAATGCCTGGGGAGCGATCCTGCTATCGCTGCTTCTGTTCCTCGCCATGGTTACAGGTTCTCGGGCCTGATCAAGAGGCCGGTTTAATCTTCGGTGCGTTCTCAATATAGGTGCACGGTCGCGTCGCCAGCACCACGTTGTCCTCAGTTTGACCTTCCACGATCGGAACGTTTAGTTTCAGCAATAGAAACGTAGATGAAAAACCTCGGCATCTTGCTTTCCGGACGCGGCTCGAATTTTGAAGCTATTGCCAGAAATGTAACTACAGGCGTTATACACGCCGCAAAAATAACAATTGTGATTTCCAACCGTGCCGATGCAGGTGGGATTACCAAAGCGCGCGAGCTGGGACTTGAGACCCTGATTATTCCATCCAAGGGCAAAGTCCGCGAAGATCACGACCGCGAGGTGGCTGCCGCTCTGCAACAACACAAAGTTGACCTCGTCTGCATGGCTGGATACATGCGCCTGCTTTCGCCGTGGTTTGTGAAGCAATTCCCCCTGCGGATCTTGAATATTCATCCGTCCCTGCTGCCGGCTTTTCCGGGCCTCGAGGCCCAGGAACAAGCGTTCGCCTACGGCGTCAAAGTCGCGGGCTGCACGGTGCACTTCGTCGACGAAGAACTGGACCATGGTCCCATCATCGTGCAGAAAGCAGTGCAGGTCCTTCCCCATGACGACGAGAAAACTCTGGCTGCGAGAATCCTGGAACAGGAGCACATTGCGTACTCCGAAGCCATCAACCTTGTTCTGAACCAGGCATTCCGGGTGGAAGGACGGAAGTTGGTGTTCAGCTAGACGTGTCGGCGCGAGCGCCTGCGCACTGAAGGACGGATGTGCCCGGCTCGTGGCTTAAGTCACGCAAATGTCTTAAAGCTTCACGAATTCCACTCTGCGGTTTGCCGCCTTGCCTTCAAACGTATCGTTTGACGAGACAGGCTTGGTTGCGCCATATCCTTTCGCGGTCAGCCGCGATGCATCTACACCTTGGCTTACCAGCAAATTCTCGACCGCGTCGGCTCTCTGCTGCGAGAGCGAGATATTCTTCGCTGCATCGCCGGTTGAATCGGTGTGGCCGCCGATCTCCAGTTTCACCTGCGGATTCTCCTTCATCAGCTTGGCAATCGCGTTGATCGTACCCATCGACTCCGGCTTTATAGTGGCCGAGTTCACGTCAAAATTAATGCCGTGGCTGACGATCTTGCCTTCTTTATTCAGGGTCTCGATCAGGTTCATTCCGCCGCCGAGAGCGACGCGAATATTTCTAAACACCAGCGGCGCTTCCTGGCTGCCGATGCCCTCAATGGTGAAAGACTCGGGCACAAAGCCGCCAAAGTCCGGCACCACCAAAACTCGCGTCTGGTCCTCGTAACACTTCACCTGATTGTTCTTCATGATCATGGCGATGTGGTGCCATTTCCCTTGAAATGCCTCGGCGTCACCCGGATAGGTACCATTGAGATCGTGCTCAAGGCCTTCGGTGCTCACCTCTGGGCCAAACCATATGTTTCGGTCTTCGTCTCCTTTATGCATTGAGACGCCAAGCTTGTACGCATCCGGTGCAGCGTAGTAGTCCATTTCGATTGTGAAAGAATCCGACAAATAATGAGCAGGCGTAATTCGCGGCGACACTCTCGCATAGTTGCCTTCGGTCAAAGCCAGAGCGGGTTGCCCCTGGACCTTGTTTACGACACCCTGACCGGCGTCCAGTTTCCAGTGCGCCGGGAACTCGCCATCCTGATCGGAGGTGAAATCGTCCTCAAATACGATCTTATCGCCGGGAACGAAGTCATAGTTTTGATAGACCTTGTACTGCTGCGGTGCGTTCGCGGGTGCAGCGGCACTGTTCGAGTCGGAAGCCGCGCCTTCGGTAGGCTGACTGGGAGCGTTTGCCGAGTTTGTGTTGCTGTTCGAGGTGTTGGAATTCTGATCCTCGGAGTTCGTCTCCACTTTTTTCTTCGCAGCTTTCTTGGCCGCATCTTTGATCGAACCGAACTGGGCGCTGGCCGGAACGCACCAGCAGCAAAACGTAAGGAGCAGGCAGCAACAAGCAGCGACGCGAATTCTGTACATCGGGATCTCCAGAAGATGGGTATTTTGGGGGGAGACAAATATAGCAAGTCAGTTTCAAAGGTCGCAACGAATCTTTTGTTGCGGAAAGTACTACAGCGAACATTTGAGTAAACTGTGTGGCGAGGACACTCCTGTCCGCGCAGATCAACGTGCGGCGCGGAACCTGTCCTGAGCGACCGACGGAGGAGGGAGTCGAATGGACACTCCTGTCCGCGTGCATCGACGTGTGACGCGGGCGCGCCGACCGCTTGTCTGATCCTGCGGGTGCCCGTCCTTGTTAGGCGTTTCGTGCGAGACAGAGCTTTCCCCGAGCGCAGTCGAGGGGGCGGGGAATTTGACTTGGGGACTATGTTGATCTCGCGAAATGAGGAAGGCTCGTTGTTCCGGGCGACTTTATCCCAATCCCAATGCTAAAGTTTCCGCATGCGATCGAACCGCTCTGTCCCTCCCTGCACCGTGATCCCCGTGCTCATCTACCCTGATCCTGCTGCCGCCGCCGCTTGGCTGTCGAAAGCATTCGGTTTCACTGTCCGCCTGCGCATTGCCAATCACCGCATCCAGATGAAAGCCGGAGACGGATGTTTCACCATTGCCGAAGGCAACGTCACGCCGAACCAGTCGCAACACGTTCAGGTCCGCATCGAGGATGCCAAGGCTCACTGCGATCGCGCGCGGCAAAACGGAGCCACCATCCTGAGCGAGCCGACCGATCATCCATACGGCGAGCGCCAATATAATGCGCAAGATCTTTACGGCCACCGCTGGGACTTCACCGAAACCATCGCCGACGTCGCTCCCGAAGAATGGAGCGGCGGCGAATTTCACCTGGAGTGAAGACCCACTTGTGTGGCGCGGGCGTTCTCGCCCGCGTGGTCAAATGTGGAACAGCGGCCATTCATGGCCGCTTCAGGCACAAAGGTGACGCAGAACTGACGCAAAAGCAGAGCTTTGGCGAGTCCCACCACGGTTAGAGTTGCTCCTTTGCGATAACATGTGCGTGGAAAACGATGCCGACTTTTAATCCAAAGATCCTCGAGTGGGCGAGGTCCACTGCGGGGTTATCCGTTGAAGAAGCAGCCCACGCGATCGGACTGACTGACGCACGTGGAATATCAGCTCCGACTCGGCTAGCACTTCTGGAAGCCGGCAAAGAGGAACCATCGCGCCCCACCCTGGTGAAAATGTCTAAGGTGTACCACCGTCCTCTGCTGGTGTTCTACCTGGAAGAGCCGCCAAAAAAGGGCGATCGCGGGAAAGACTTTCGAACGCTTCCCGGCGAAAAAGAAGCTTTATACAGCCCTGTTCTTGATGCACTACTTCGAGATATTAAAGGTCGACAAAGCATCCTGAAGTCTTTGCTAGAGGATTCTGAGGCGGAGCGGCTACCCTTCGTCGGTTCGACAACTCTGGAAACACCGGTACGCACTCTTTCTGAGTGGATCACAAAACAGCTGAATTTCGAACTCAAGATCTTTCGCGAGCAAAGAACGATCGAAGAAGCATTTTCGTATCTGCGATTCACGGCCGAATCTAGCAGAATTTTTATCCTACTAGTTGGAAACCTCGGGAGCTACCACACTAACATTCCAACCGAAATATTTCGTGGTTTTGCGATGGCCGACGAAATCGCGCCACTCGTTGTAGTTAATGACAACGATGCGCTCTCCGCTTGGTCTTTCACTGCACTGCATGAGATAGCACATCTCTGGCTCGGCGCAACAGGTCTCAGTGGGTGGGTCGCCGGTCAACCAATAGAACAGTACTGTAGCGATGTTGCCGCAGAAATACTACTGCCCCCCGTTGAACTGGAAGAGTTTGCCCACGTCGGGAAACCCGTTCTCGATGAACTAGCAGCGAGGATGTCGCGGTTCGCGGATCGTCGCAACATTAGTCGCGCTATGGTTGCTTACCGTGTATTTCGAACCGGCGCCATCACAGAGAGGACGTGGCAGCAGCTGCGAGATAGGTTTTATCAAGACTGGATTGCTCAACAAGAGCGACAAGCAGCCAGGCAAAGGGCGCATGAAGGCGGGCCTAGTTATTACGTGGTGAAGAGACACCGTCTTGGAAAAGCACTATTGGGCATTGCAGATCGCTCGATACGAGAGGGGCTTTTAACCTACACGAGAGCGGCCAAGCTACTCGGTGTTAAAGCTCGAAACGTAGAGCCACTACTGTCGGGTGGAACTGGCAAAGGTGGCGAATAGTGATATATCTCCTTGATGCCAATATCCTGATAACGGCAGCCAACACTTACTATGATCTAGATCGCGTCCCAGAATTTTGGACTTGGCTACATCATCAGGGAACATCCGGAAACATAAAGATTCCACTCGAAATTTATGAGGAAGTGCTAGAAGGCCGCAAAGAAGGCGACGCCCTGCTGGACTGGGCAAAAAATGATGTTACTCGCGCAGCACTCCTTTTTAAAGAAAAGTGCAATACGGATCTCGTACGGCGAGTTGTGCAAGAAGGATACGCCAATGACCTTACCGATGATGAAGTAGAGAAGCTGGGGCGTGATCCATTTTTGATTTCCTACGGACTGAACCAGGATACCCGCTGTATAGCGACAACCGAAGTCTCAAAACCTTCAAGAATACGTCACAATCGACATATACCAGACGTGTGTAGCACGTTAAAGGTGAACTGCTGCGGACCATGGGACCTCAACAAACACCTCGGATTCAAGACTGGATGGAAGCCCTAAGCAACGTCGTCAGATTCCCGCCAGAAATCACAATCATGGCGGGGCCGGTTGGCCAACTTGCGGGATTGCACACCTGTGCGATTTTCAGACGCGGGAATGTCTGAAGTTCACTCTGTGCGACGAGCCCTCCATCTCGCACACGCCAGCTAGACCCGCAAGAATTACAATCCGCGAGCAGGGCCAGGGGCCCACCTTGGTCGCGTCATTTGCCAGAGGGAAGGATCTCGAATTTAAGGAAAGTAGCTACTCCCCTTCGCCCACTTTCAGCACTGCCAGAAACGCCTCTTGCGGAATGTCGACGCGGCCGATGCGCTTCATGCGCTTCTTGCCTTCCTTCTGTTTTTCGAGGAGTTTGCGTTTGCGGGTGATGTCACCACCGTAGCACTTTGCGAGCACGTTCTTGCGCATGGCGGCAACGGTTTCGCGGGCGATAATTTTCGCGCCGATCGAAGCCTGAATCGGAACTTCGAACATCTGGCGCGGGATCAGCGTGCGCATCTTCGAGACCAGCGCCTTCCCGCGTTCGTAGGCAAAGTCGCGATGCACGATGATCGAGAGAGCATCAACCGGATCTCCGGCGACGAGAATGTCGAGCTTCACCATGGGCGACTCCCACGTTCCGGATAAGTGATAGTCCAACGACGCGTATCCGCGTGAAACCGACTTCAGCCGGTCGTAAAAATCGAGCACGATTTCATTCAGCGGCAGCTCGTATTGCAGCATGACGCGCGTCGAGCTTACGTATTCAAAGCTCTTCTGCTTGCCGCGCTTTTCTTCGACCAATGCCAGAATCCCGCCGACATACTCTTCATTGGTGAGAATGGTCGCCAGGATTATTGGCTCGTCAATCTTCGCAATCTCGCTCGGATTCGGCCAGCGCGAAGGATTATCCACTTCGATCAGCTCACCGTCGGTCTTGGTGATCTTGTATCGCACGCCAGGAGCAGTCGTAATCAGGTCAAGATTAAACTCGCGCTCCAGCCGCTCCTGAATGATCTCCATGTGCAGCAGACCAAGAAAGCCGCAGCGGAAGCCGAAACCGAGGGCCGCCGAGCTCTCCGGTTCGAAGAAAAACGACGAATCGTTCAGGCGTAATTTTTCGAGCGCCTCGCGCAATTGCGTGTGCTCGTGCGCGTCTACCGTGTAGAGACCTGCAAAGACCATCGGCTTGATGTCTTCAAATCCCGGCAACGGCTCGAGCGCGGGCGCGGCGTCATCAGTCACGGTGTCGCCGATTTTTGTATCGGCAACGTTCTTGATGTTTGCAATCAAAAATCCGACCTCGCCAGCGTGCAGTTCATCAATTTCAACCGGCTTCGGCGTGAGTACGCCGAGAGTTTCCACGTCGAAGATTCGGCCATTTGACCACAGCCGAATCTTCTGACCCTTATGAAGCCGTCCTTCGAAGACGCGCACCAGCACGATCACGCCGCGGTACGGATCGAACCAGGAATCGAAAATTAATGCCTGCAAATGGCGCTCAGAATTTCCCTTCGGCGGAGGAATCTTCTTCACAATGGCTTCGAGCACATCCGGCACACCCTGCCCAGTCTTGGCGCTGATCAGCAGAGCATCCGAAGCATCCAGCCCGACTGCGCCTTCGATCATTTCTTTCGTGCGTGGGATATCGGCGCTGGGCAAATCGATCTTATTTATTACGGGAATAATTTCGAGGCCGTGGTTGATTGCAAGATAGGAATTCGCCAGCGTCTGCGCCTCCACTCCCTGCGAGGCATCGACCACAAGCAGCGCACCCTCGCACGAAGCCAGCGACCGTGAGACTTCATAGGAAAAATCCACGTGCCCGGGCGTGTCGATCAAATTCAACTGATACGTCTCGCCATCTTTAGCCGTATACATCAACCTCACGGCATGGGCCTTGATGGTGATACCGCGCTCCCGTTCCAGATCCATAGAGTCGAGGACCTGGGCTTCCATCTCGCGGGCGGTCAGCGCCCCGGTAAGCTCCAGCAGGCGGTCGGCCAGCGTGGACTTGCCGTGATCGATGTGCGCCACGACCGAGAAATTGCGGATATGCTGGGGATCCATAAGGAGAGCGCGGAAGTATTGATTTTAACAGGGAGGCACGCTTGGCTTAGAATCCGCAGACACTCTCAATAATTCCCCGTTACCCAGCCGGTTGTGCCAAGGCCGCGTCGCGGACGACCACCGGCCGCGATCCACGGCCAACGAAGCGCGACTTCAATTTCAGGAACTTGATCTCGATGGCATAATATGACGCGCTGCCGAGGAGCACTGCCATGGCGACCGCTGCAATCACGACTACCGAGAACCGCACGCGATGGCCAAGCAGACTCGAGGCCATCAAGTTCGTGACCGCCTGATAAAGGAACATGGAATAAGAAATCCGGCCGATGTATTGCGTCACTCTCCAGTTGAGCCATCCCCAGGCCCAGCTGTGGGCAAAGGCGATCACCTGCACCAGAAGCACCGCCGTCAGCAGCGGATCGATCACAAACCCCACCCCGATCTTATAGGCCAATCCAAAGTGAGCATCGAGCGCAACCGAACCAATGATCAACCCAAACGTGACCAACGAAATCCAGATTCGCGACGCGATGAAGTTCCAAAATTCCTGCAGCACACCACGTTTTAAAAGCACTGCCAAAAGGCATCCCACCAGCAAGTGGTCCACGCGACAATCAAAGGCGAACTGGAGCCAGGCGCGGGACACATGGAACCCGAAGTAAAGCACCATGCGGTAGAGATCGACGGCCGCGATCAGCGCAACCAAAACTCGCGTCAGGCGACGCAGATCCCGTTGCAGATAAGCCAGCAGCCATGGCCACAAAAAATAAAACTGCTCTTCAAGAGACAACGCCCAGGTGTGCCCCAAATATTGATGCGGATGGGGATTAGTGGCGCGGCGATAATTTCTCAGATAAAAGAACGCCGCCGCATAATCCACCATCGCCACGCGCGACAGCCCGCCTCGCGCGAAATAAGAGACCGTGAAGTGGAGAATCCATAACACATAAAACGCTGGAAACAGCCGCAAGACGCGCCGGATGTAAAAGTCGCGAACGGAAATTTCTCCGGTGCGCTCGGATTCCCGCAGCAATGTCCACGTAATCAGAAAGCCGCTCAGGGCAAAAAACGTCAGGACGCCGCGTCCTTGCGGCGCTTCGGGTACGCCCAGATGATTGAAGATCACCAGCATCACTGCGACAGCGCGCAGGCCATCGAGCGAGGGAATCTTCTTCTGGCTCAGAACTTCGGCCAGCGAAAGACGCGGAGGCGCAGCCTCCTGCACACCTGACGAATGGGCGCTCATTTATCAGTTGTCAGCTTGCGACAGCTCGAACCGGTACGGCTGCTATCAGAGAAGACTCAAGTGGGGGAACCAGCGATCTATCTGCTGGCCGCGAGATTATAGCCCGAGAAATCTCGATTAAAAAGCGGAAAAATTGCGTGAAACATTGTGCGCTGTATACAGCGAAAAGTTACAAAAACTTGCACACTGCTGGGATCAGGCGTTACTCTGCCAGATCAAATGCTGGGGAAACATATAGGGCTTACCGTGATTGTGGGGATGGCGCTTGCCTCCCTGATCTGGAAACTCCACGCCGCCGTATGGACGCCGGTGCAGACGTTCGGGCTTGTACTTTGCGTGGCGGGGGTTCATCCTCTGGACCATTGCACGATTCCAGCTTGGGGCTTCATTCGCGGTGACCGCGCAGGCCAGACAACTGGTCACACGGGGACTCTATTCGAAAATTCGCAATCCGATTTACATTTTCGGCTCATGCGTCATTGCCGGCGCTTTTCTGCTGATTGGGCGCCCGATGCTGCTGTTGATCTTTGTATTCGTGATCCCCATGCAGATCTGGCGGGCGGGAAAGGAAGCTACTGTGCTCGAGGAAAAATTTGGCGATGAATATCGCGCCTACCGCTCGTCTACCTGGTTTTAATGCCAGACCGAAACACAACCGGCTTTTGGTTAGCCGGATGAAAGAATCTTCCCGCCTTCATACCGCCGCGTGCTAAAATCCGCTCCCGCCAGCGATCCCCGTCGTCCCGTACCCTTCAAAGCTTCGCCCGCATTGAGCTGGCAATCAAAATGGAGGCCTCTATGAAACTCTTCATCCTGGCGCTGCTATTTGCCGTTATCAGTGTTCTTCCCTCGCAAGCGCAGTCCGGACCCTGCACCGAGAACGCCGTTAAGAGCGGAGACTTGCAACCTGCCGCTGACTCCTTCGCATACATGCCACCCTACGGTAAGCCGAAGACAGGCACATCTGAAATCAAGAAGGCGGACGAAGACAATTTTTCCGACCGCATCAACATCCAGCAAAAGTGGCTTCCCGATCACCGCATCGTCTCCTCCCCCGGGGCTGACATGGCATACGAACATGGAACACTGCACATGTCATCGGACAGCAAGAGCAAGCCTGGCGCCGCCGGACATGAAGAGTTCGACGCCGTGATGCTCATTGTCTATAAAGCCAAAGGTAACGTGTGCCAGCAAGTGGCGATGACCATGCAGCCTTTGGAAGAGAATTCGCACTGATCATTCAGGCGCGCGGTGGCTGGCCTGAACAAGAGGTGCAACTCCCAACGGAATTCGCGGCCCTGGACGAAGACGGTGCATAATCTAACTTGATGCCCGCAGAGAGCACAGTATCGGCACCCGATTCGCCGGAGGTGCGCCGCTATAACCAGTTACGCCGCTGGCTCGGGATTGGCGAATTTGTGCTGGGGCTTGCCTTGCTGCTCGTGCTCCTGATCACCGGCTGGACCAATTCCCTGCAAAGTCTCGCCTACGGCATTTCTGAAAACTATGCGCTGGCAGTCCTTTTCTATGTGCTGATGCTGATTGTTCTCAGCAAGCTCATCAGCCTGGGATTGGATTTTTACAGCTTTCGTCTGGAACACCGCTACCAGCTTTCGAACCAGTCGCTACGGGCATGGATCGTAGATGAGCTGAAGGGCCTGCTGGTGATGGCTGTGCTCGCCGTGCTGCTGGTCGAACTGCTCTACTTCATCATCCGCGAATCGCCGCAACACTGGTGGGTGCTGGCGTGGCTTGGATTCCTCGCCGTTGCCGTGCTTCTTGCGCAACTCGCGCCGGTGGTTTTGTTTCCTATCTTTTACAAGTTTGAGCCGTTGCACGATGAAGAACTGCGGCAGCGTCTGGTCCGGCTTGGCGAACGTGCAGGAACTCGCGTTCGCGGAGTCTACAAATGGCATTTGTCCGAGAAGAGCAAGAAAGCTAACGCCGCGCTTACTGGTCTGGGTAACACGCGGCGCATTATTCTCGCCGACACGCTACTTGAAAATTATTCAGCCGATGAAATCGAGGCCGTGCTGGCGCATGAACTCGGTCATCACGTTCACAAACATATTCTGAAGAGCATCGGCGTCCAGGCGGCGGTGACGTTCATAGGATTCTGGGCGGCGAATTGGACGCTTCACTACGCCATTAACCGCCTGCACATGTTCGAAACCATTTCCGATTTCGCCAACCTGCCGCTGCTGGTGCTCACTTTCACGGTGCTCTCATTTTTATTGATGCCTGCGCTAAATGCACTCTCACGTTTCCACGAGCGGCAGGCCGACCGCTACGCGTTCCAGAGCATCCACGGAGTCGCCCCGTTCATCTCGTCGATGAATAAGCTTGCCGATCAGAATCTTGCCGAGCGCATCCCTTCGCGCTGGGTGGAGTGGTGGTTCTATTCCCATCCTGCGATCGTGCATCGCATCGCCGCCGCGGAAGAGTGGTCGCGCGCCCACGCAGGATAAATCGAAAATTTGAGGGTGCCCCGTCCCTGTCTCGCGTTTCATGCAAGACAGGGCGGGGATTTTGACTTTCCGTGGATAGGTACCCTACGCGCCTTTCGTAGCGCGGGGTAAAACAACACTCGAGGGTGCCCCATCCTTGTCGCTCCGGGTTTTGGGAGCGACAGGGTGGGGATTTTGACTTTGAAGAACTAAGCCGGTTTCGGTAGCGCTTCCATCCTGCGCTTCATCTCATCCGCCGAAACATCTTCCACGTGGGTCGCAACCGTCCACACGTGACCAAACGGATCGATCAGCGTCCCCGAACGGTCTCCATAGAACTGGTCCTGCACCGCGCGGCTCTCTTTCGCGCCGTTCGATGTCGCCTGCTTGAACGTCTTGTCAACATCGGGCACGTAGATCATCAGGCTGACGGGCGTTCCTCCGTAGGTCTCGGGGCTCTTATATTGGGCCATGGCCTCGTCGGCCAGCATGATGACCGAATCGCCAATCTTGATTTCGGCGTGCGCGATTTTGCCGTCCGGGCCGGGAAAGCGCATGATCTCGGTCGCGCCAAACGAATTTTTATAGAAATCAATGGCGCGGCTCGCGCCGTTAATGATGAGGTACGGAGTTACGGAATGATATCCCTCGGGAACTGGCTTCACTGCCATGGCTGGGCTCCTTCAATGCTGGTAATTAGCTGGACGGAATTGTTGCGAACGTCAGGAGGTTCCCGGCGCGCTCATCCCGCCCGGCCTGCAGATTACCACTTAAAAGGAAGGTGAGTTGTGAATTTTTGACGAGAAATTGAGGGTGACGCCCGGACTGGTTTGTTCTCCGGAAGAATGGCTATGGAGTAGCTGCCGTTTCTACCGACTGGGTGGGCTAGGTTTGGTCCGCGTGAACGAGGGATGGGGGAAGATTTCGTTCGCAGATCGTGTGGCGTAAACCTTTTAGCGCAAGCTTCGTGGTTCCCGCCCTTCCCAAAACCGGCGAAGGGACGGGGCACCCCCGTCATTGCTAGTTCACGCAATTCAAAAGCCCGGGCCACCCGCCCCGCGGCCAGTTTCAACGTCACCCCTCTGGTTACGGATTGAACTAAATCTTCTCGACGACGTAGTGTAAGTCGGGCATTCTTGTGGATGTCCATTCGACCTTCCTCAGAGGTGATTGCTCAGCACAATCAGCTTCTCTGGTTCCGGTTGAATGGACAACGTCTTGAAAGATCACAGCAGCCAGCCCCCCAGCCGCCCCGATTCTAGCTGGGTGCATCCGGTAACAACGAAGCTTGGGAACGCGCCCGAGCTCTCACCGCCGCCAAACTCTTGTTGTCAAACTGATCTGGTAATTCAGAGAGGAACCGGATGTCATCTTCTTGCCTCTGCACCTCCTGTTGCATTAATACATGCTGAGCGATCTCCTCGCCTTCATGCGACGAGGAAACGACCGCTGAAGACAAGCCACTCAGGTATAGATAAATGGAGTCCGTGGCAAGGGTGGAAATGTAGGTTATGTGATCAGTCCGACCGTCTACAATGAATTCCAGAATGTCGCCGATCGCGAGGGCGGCATTTAAAGCGTAGGACGTCAGGTTATGGGAAAACGCTTCGGTATCGGGCGCGTTGTTGAGGCATGCCTGAGTTAGCGACTGATCGATATGGTCTATACCGTTACATTGCAAGGCAACCCAAGCCGCATCCCTAGCGTTCAGGTAGCAGGAGTTATCGAAGCCGGTGTCATTCGAGAAAGCGATCAGCCTTGGTAGCATTCGTTCAAAAATCAAAAGGGCGAAAGCGAGCCGTTTTGTCTGGGAAAAACACGCCAGCAGTTTTTTTTCTTCGCCGACCATTGTCTTCACCTCTACTTTTAACGAACTCAGGGCATTAATACCAAGACTTCGCAGGAATTGCGCACAAGCAGAGCAGATTGGTCTGCTGGCTGCGACGCCCGTTGGAGTAAGCCCCATCTGCTTGGCAGCATTGACGCCACTCACTTCAGCATGCCCAGCGCCCTGCGCGGCGACATCGCCCGAGCCAAGCAGTGCGCGCACAGCGGGTCGCAACGCTTTTTCGCTGGAACTAATTACACTAACGCCCTCCTTGGGCGGGTGGCCCATTCAAGCCTGATTTTGGCTTGAGTGGAGAAGTGTAATCGCTGGGCGGAGTTTGCCTTCCGCACGTTCTCGTTTTCGCGCCGTCCATTCCGACTCGATCTCCACCCGTCCTTCCCATCCAGT
>Ga0070741_10000765_pt1 | contig 108484 bp, 104 predicted proteins | sample Coa_R1_4_FD_66440 | JGI IMG/M metagenome (GOLD analysis project Ga0070741, IMG submission 66440) | Surface soil microbial communities from Centralia Pennsylvania, which are recovering from an underground coalmine fire - Coalmine... | ecosystem: Environmental > Terrestrial > Soil >...
GACGTTTCTCAGCTGGATGATCGGCGCCAGTCCTTCGGACTGGTCGATCTTGGCGATGAGCGCTGCGCCGATCTCCGGCAGAGGACGGTAGGATGCGATCACGGGCACGCCGCGGTAGTCGGAATCGAATGCATGGCCGCTCTGGCCTTGAAGTCCGAGCGTTGTGGAGCTGTTGTCGGAGACCGCGTCGAGCAGAGCGGGACCGCCTTGGAGGCGCGACGGCGTCAGCATACGGCGCGCCTTGTCGATGATCAGCACCTCGCCGCTCTCGCCCAGGCCGGAGCGGTCGGTCAGCAGCTGATGGATCGTCTTGAGCTCGATCTCCAGCGCGGCGAGGCCGATCGCTTCTCCGTCTTGATCGGTGACCGGCGCCGTAACGACAAAGACCTGCGTGCGCGCCGTGGGCGACATGAAGACCTGACTGACCGCCGCTTGCTCTGCGTTGATTTTCGTGAAGCCGAGCTCGCTCAAATTTTTGCCGCTCTGATTCCACGCCTTGAAGGCGGCCAGTCTGACTTTACCGTCCTTGTCCGCGATGAGTATGTCGGAGTAGTCCGGATTGCTTTCGCGCAATTGCGCGAGCAGCGCCGCGGCGCGCTCAGCGCGCTCGTCTGGCGTCTTGGCGGCGAGCTGGGGAAACTTCGCCGCGAATTCGGGCGAGAGCAGGGCCTTGACGGCGGCGTTGCTGGAAAGCCGCTTGACGTCGGCCAGCTGTCGCGCGACGTGCTCGCGGAGAAAGAAGACCTTGTTCTCCGCGAGCGAATCGAGCTGGTTGACGATCTGCTGCTGCAGGCTCGCGCGGCTGGCGCGGTAGGCGATCACGCCGATCATGAGCATCGGGAGGAACGCGACCAACAGGAACCAGAGCGTCAGCTTGCCGCCGATCGAGTCCGGTCCGATTTTATGGAACAACGCGTGTGAAGATAGCCGCCTCATGTTTTTTCTCCTGAGCCCGATCACGCCTCGCGCGCATCGGCATTGAACCGCGAGTCGGTCAGAATCTTTTCGACATCGAGAAGACTCAACAGGCGTCCGCCCGTCAGATACTCGCCGCGAATGAAGGCGCCCCGCTCGGGATCGAGCGAGACGGGCGGCGGCTTCAGCTCCTTTGCGGGAAACGACAGAATATCGCGCGCGCGATCCACGGCCGCCGCGAGCTTTCCGCCGTGAAATGAGAGCACGAGCACCGCCGGCACGATGCCGCCGATCTCGGTTTTCGCCAGTCCCAGCATCGGCCGCAAATCAACGACCGGAAGCAGCTCGCCGCGGAGGTTCATGACGCCTGCGAGGTGCGGCAGCACGCCCGGAAGGCGGCGCAGCGGCGTCGCCTGGCGCATTTCGAGCAGATGCTTCAGCTCGATCGCGTAGAGCTCCTCGCCGAGCTCGAACGACAGCGCAACGATGCGCTCTCCCGGCTCGTCTTCCCGCGGCACCTCGCTGAGCAGGCGGGCCCGCTCCCGGAAGAGCTCGCTCAAATCTTCGTCGGCGCTCTCGGCGTCGGCCGCTCCGTTGCGCATCAGTTTATCCATCGTCGTTTTTTCGCCAATCGCCCAGCTCATGCGCTTCGAGCACGGAGAAAATGCGCTCGATGTTGATAACCGGAATGAGCCGGCCTTCGCTCTTGGCGACTCCTTGCAGGAATTGCCCCTGAGACGCGGAGAGAAACGACGAGAAATCGGGCGCCGGCTCCAAATCCGTGCGCGCGACCTTTACCAACGACAGCGCGTGGTCGACGATGAGACCGAACAGCCTTTCGCGAAACGGCGTGACGAGCACCGCCGTCCGGCGGTCCCAGCGTCGGCGCGCGACGCCCATTCTCTGCCGCATATCGATGACGGTCACGACGACGCCGCGCAAATTGAAAATCCCCGCGACGAACGACGGCGCATCCGCCAGTGCGGTGAGCTCCGGCAGCGCCACCACTTCCTGAACGTCCTGAATGGGTACGGCGTAGGTCGACGGCTCGAGCGCGAAGGTGAGCAGAAGCGAATCATTCATGAGGCGAGTTCCCGCTCCACCAGCACGAGCAGCTGGCGGCCGCTGATTCCGTCGGCTCCGCTCAGATCCTCCGAGGCGCCCGGACCCGCGAGCAGATTTTTCACGACCGCGAAGCTTTTGCGCGCCTGGTCCGCACGGCCTTCCGCCTTATGAATTGTTCCGAGGTAAAAATGTCCGAGGACGAAATTCGGATCGATGTAGGTTGTTTTCTTGAGCGCCGTCAGCGCGTCCGCGAGCCTTCCTTCCTCGATCCAGAGAAGCGCCATGAAGTAATGCGCCCAGAGATTCAGCGGGTCGAGCGCGAGCGCTCGGCCGAGCCAGTACGCCGCTTCCGGCAGATGCTGACGGTCGGCGGCAAGCCGGCCCAAGAGAAAAGGGATGCGCGCGTCGGTGGCGCTTTTTTCCGCCGCCGTGGCGAGCAGCACGAGCGCGGCGTCGATCTCGTCCCGCGCGATCAGGTCGATCGCTCTGGCCACGGCGTCGTCTTCGACGCGCGTCGCATCCGGCCTGCTCTTGGCGATCCGCGGCGCGGCCGGACGCGAAGCGGGCCGCGGCAGCGCTTGCGGGAGAATCAACGGGAGCGGCAGCGGCGAAGCGGCGGGCCGGCGCGCCGGCGCTTTCTCGTAGACAACAGTTTCGGGCAGGACCCGCGCCTCAAACTCGCCGTATGCCTCGCGCGAATACTCCGCCGCGCCGGTGATGAGGAATCCGCCTTCGACGAGGCAGGCATGAAAGCGCGCAAGCAAACGCGCAATCGTCGGCGGGCGAAAGTAAATAGTGACGTTGCGGCAGAAGATGACGTCGATGCCCGATACGCCGTCCACGGAGGGATAGGGGTCGATATTCAGATTGTGCTCGCGGAACGTGATGAGCCCGCGCACGCGCTCGTCGACGCGCCGGCTGTCGCCGTCGAGCGGCCGCCAATATTTTCGGATCAGCTCCGGCGCGACGCCGCGGAACGACCACGGCCGGTAGATGCCCTCGCGCGCGACTTCGAGCGCGTCGAGATCGACGTCGGTTGCGAGAATATTGATCCGCCACGAGAGGATCTCCGGGAAATGATCGAGCAGCAGGATCGCAATGGAGTAAGGCTCCTCCCCGGTGGAGCAGCCCGCGCTCCAGATCGTCAGCGTCTGCGCGCCGAGAGCTTTCTTTCTTTCGATCAGCTCCGGAAGGAGATAGTCTTTCAGCGCGGTGAAATGCGCCGTCGTGCGGAAAAAATAAGTCTCGTTGGTCGCCACCGCCGCGACCAGGCGCTGAAGGTACCGTTCGCCGTCGTCACCGCCGCCTTCGATCACCGCGATGATCGACTCGGGCGCCGCGCCGTCGATGGCCCGCAGCTGCTCGAGCGGCTCTTTCAGCCGCGGCAGCTTTTCGTCGGAAATATAGAGCCCGGTTTTGACTTCCAGCAGGTCTCTCAACCGCGGCAGGTCGGCACGATCAAACGCCGGAGACGGTTTAGGCATAGTTTTGCCCGCAAAGGATACGGCTTTAGCCCCTCCGAAGTCAAATTCATTCTGGAAAACCGTGGTGATTTATCGCCGGGGATGTGCTATTCAGTGACTCACGCACATGGTGGATATCGCCGCCAATTACCGCGCGATCGTGGAGCGGATCGGCGAGGCGGCGGCGCGGTCCGGCCGACATCCCGGCGGCGTCAGGCTGCTTGCCGCGTCCAAGTCTCAAAGCATCGAGAAGATTCGCGCCGCGGTGGCGGCGGGCGTCCGGCTTTTGGGCGAGAATTACGTGCAGGAAGCGGCTGCGAAAAAACGCGCCGTTCCGGAAGTCGAATGGCATATGATCGGCCATCTCCAGCGAAATAAAGTGAGGGCCGCGCTCGAACTTTTCGACGTCATTCAGTCCGTCGACAGCGCGGAACTCGCGCGGGCGCTGGATCGGCAAGGCGAGGCGCGCGGCCGGGCCGTACGCGCGCTGATCGAGGTGAACCTGGCCGGAGAAGCGAGCAAAAGCGGCGTTGACAAACAACAGCTCGGCGCGCTACTCGAGGAAATCGGCCAGCTCCGTTGGTTGAAAGTGGAAGGGTTGATGACCGTGCCGCCGCTCTCGGACGACGCGGAAAAAATGCGGCCGTTCTTCCGCGACCTCGCCGGCCTGCGGCGGAAGTATGAAAAGCTCGACGCGCCGAGCGTCGCGCTCAAAGAGCTTTCGATGGGTATGAGCCAGGACTATCCGGTCGCGGTCGAAGAAGGAGCGACGCTCGTGCGCATCGGCACGGCGCTCTTCGGCCCGCGAAAAGCGTAGGATACCATGTTCATCGTAGCCAATTTGATTCGCGCGATCGCCTTGGTGCTCGACTATCTTTTATGGGCTTACATGTGGATCGTCATCGCGCGCGCGATCCTTTCATGGGTCAATCCCGATCCTTACAATCCGATCGTGCGATTTCTTTACAATGCCACCGAGCCGGTGCTTTGGCGGATCCGCCGCGCTCTGCCGCTTTTTGCCGGCGGCATCGATTTCTCGCCGATCATCGTCTTCGTCATTATTTTATTTCTGCAGCAGTTCCTCGTGCGGTCGCTTTACGATCTCGCTAACACGATTCAACTCGCAGGGTGAATGATGAAGCAATTATTCGTCACCGACATTCAGGAGCACCAGCCGGTCGACACGGTCTTCATGTGCGCCGCGAAGAATCAGGGCGTTACCAAGAGCGGCGCGGGCTACCTCATCTTGAAGCTCCTCGACCGGAGCGGCGAGATCGAAGGGCGCGTCTGGGACCGCGCCGAAGATTTGGCCAAGCGCTTCGAGAGGAGCGACTACGTGCGCGTGCGCGGTCAGGCGACGGTGTATCAAGGCAAGCTCCAGATCCGCGTGCTCGACGTGATGAAGGTCGCCGAGGCGGAAGTCGCGCCCGGCGATTTCCTGCCGAAGAGCCAGTACGATCCCGAAGCCATGGCTGCGGAGCTCATGGCGATTCTCCGCGGCATCAAGAATCCGCATTTGCTCGCGCTCGCCGAGGCGTTTTTCGCCGACGAAGAGTTCATGGACCTCTTCAAGCGTGCGCCGGCCGGAAAGAGCGTTCATCATTCTTTTCTCAGCGGGCTCTTGGAGCACACGCTCTCGCTCGTTAAACTGATTCTCAAGGTCGTCGAGAACTATCGCGACGTCGATGTCGATCTTTTGCTGATCGGCGGTTTTCTGCACGACATGGGAAAGGTTTACGAGTTCTCTTTCGACCGATCGGTGGAGTACACCGACAAGGGACAGCTGCTCGGCCACCTCGTGATGGAGGTCGAGAAAGTGAGCGAGAAGATCCGCTCGATACCGGGATTCCCCGACGATCTCGCGGTCCTCGTCAAGCACATGCTCGTGAGCCATCACGGACAGTACGAATTCGGCTCGCCCAAGCTGCCCCAGACCGTCGAGGCGCTGATCCTTCATTACCTCGACGACCTCGACGGCAAAATCCAGAGCATCCAGGCGCTGATGGCGAAAGAGCAGTCGCGCTGGACCTCCTTTCACCGCACCTATGGCCGCAGCTTTTTCCGTGGCGACGGGCCGAAGCAAAACGGCGGCTGATTTTTTAAATTTCCGCGGGAGCTTTATCCATGAAGATGTTTTTAGCCGGGCAGTGGGTCGACAAGCCCAAGAAGATCGAGGTGCGCAACCCGTTCGACAACGCTGTCATCGATACCGTGCCGCGCGGCGACGCCGGCGACATCGACCGCGCGCTCGCCTACGCCGAGCGCGGCGCCAAAGTCATGGCGAAGCTCACCGGTTACGAGCGCTGGAAGATCCTGCGCAAAGCCGCCGATCTCATGGCGGCGCGAAACGACGAGCTCGGCCGGACGATCTCGAGCGAAGAGGGCAAGATCATCGCCGAAGGCCGAGGCGAGGCGAGCCGCGCGGTCGAGACGATGATGGGCTCGGCCGAAGAGGCGAAGCGGATCCACGGCGAGACCGTGCCGCTCGATGCCGACCCCACGGGCGGGAAGAAGCTGGGTTTCACGCTTCGCGTCCCTTGCGGCGTCGTCGCGGCAATCGCGCCGTTCAATTTTCCGCTGAACCTCGTCTGTCACAAAGTCGGCCCGGCGCTGGCGGGCGGCAACACCGTCGTCATCAAGCCCGCCTCCGACACGCCGCTCTCCGCGCTCAAGCTCACGGAGATTCTCCTCGAGTCGGGCCTGCCGCCCGAGGGCATTCAGTGCGTCACCGGACCCGGCGGCGAGCTCGGCGACGCGCTGGTCGGCGACCGGCGGGTGCGCAAGGTGACCTTCACCGGCAGCCGCGAGATCGGCGACCGCATCTGCCGCATGGCCGGCATCAAGAAGGTCACCATGGAGCTCGGCTCGAACAGCCCGGTCATCGTCATGCCCGATGCCGATCTCGACAAAGTCGCGACCGTGCTCGCGATGACCGGCTACGGCAACGCGGGACAGACCTGCATCTCGACGCAGCGCGTGCTCACGGCAAAAAAAGTTTATGGCGATTTTATCGGCGCCCTCAAGCCGCGCGTGGAAGCGCTCGCGACCGGCAATCAGCTCGACGAGAAGGTCAAAGTCGGCCCGATGGTGAAGGAGAGCGAAGCGGAGCGCGTCGATTCCTGGATCAACGAAGCGATCGCGGGCGGCGCGCGCCTGGCGGCGGGCGGCGGCCGGCGCGGCGCGATCTATCTGCCGGCCGTGGTCGCCGATGTGAGGCCCGACATGCGCATCTCGCGCGACGAGCTCTTCGGTCCGGCCGTCGCCGTGACGCCGTTCGAGACGATCGACGAGGCGATCGCGCTCGCGAACGACAGCGTTTACGGCCTCGCCGCCGGCATCTTTACGGAGAATGTCGAATGGGCGATGAAGTTCGCGCGCGAGGCGGAAGCGGGAAATCTCCACGTCAATTGGGGCTCGCAGTGGCGCGTCGACCTCATGCCGTACGGCGGTCTCAAAGACTCCGGCTTCGGCAAGGAAGGGCCGCGCTACGCGGTCGAAGAGATGACCGAATTAAAAATGGTCGTCTTTCATCTCAATTCGTAAAGCAGAATTCAGGAGACAGAATCGAGGAGCGAGAATATCGGAACTTGTCATGCGAGGGTCTTTTTTCTTGCACTTCTGACTCCTGGCTCGTGACTTCTATATTCTAAGTTTTTATGAGATCCGACGGGCGCAAAGACAAGCAGCTTAGGCCGCTCGTCATCATCCCTAATTATACCAAGCCCGCCGACGGCTCGGTGCTGATCGAGGTGGGCGATACGCGCGTCATCTGCACGGCGAAGCTCGAAGAGCGTACGCCGCCGTTTCTCCGCGGCACCGGCAAAGGCTGGATCACCGCCGAATACGGCATGCTGCCGGCGTCTTCGGGAACGCGCATCGCGCGCGAGTCGTCGCGGGGCAAGGTCGGCGGCCGGACGCACGAGATCCAGCGGCTTATCGGCCGGAGCCTGCGCGCCGTCGCCGACATGACGGTGCTCGGCGAAAATACGGTCTGGATCGACTGCGACGTGATCCAGGCCGACGGCGGCACGCGCACAGCCTCAATCACCGGCGCGTATGTCGCGCTCGGGATTGCGGCCGGGCGCTGGCTCAAAGCGGGCACTATCGCGAAGCCGCTGCTGCGCGACGCCGTCGCGGCGGTGAGCGTCGGAGTCGTCGACGGCCGTGTGCTGCTCGATCTCAATTACGAAGAGGACAGTCGCGCCGAAGTCGACATGAACATCGTCATGACGGCGAGCGGGAAATTTATCGAGGTCCAGGGGACCGCCGAGCACGCCCCGTTCAGTGACAAAAAGCTCCAGAGCCTCACGAACCTTGCGACGCAGGGGATCAAGGAGCTGATCAAGGCGCAGAAGGCGATTTTGAAGCAAAGCGCCTGAGCGGGTCCTTTCCGTCCTCCGGTATTCTGATGGATCTTCTCATCGCGACCACGAACGCGGGCAAGCTCGCGGAAATCGCCGCCGCGCTGAAAGACTTTCCGGTCCGAATCCTTTCATTAAGAGATTTTCCCGACGCGCCGAAGGTCATTGAGGACGGCGCGACTTACGAAGAGAACGCGCTGAAAAAAGCGCGGACGCTCGCGGCGTTTTCCGGCGTCCCGGCGCTTGCCGACGATTCCGGCCTCGAAGTCGACGCGCTCGGCGGCGTGCCGGGTATTTATTCGGCGCGCTACAGCGGCGAAGACGCCGACGACGCGCGCAATAACCGCAAGCTTCTCGATCAGCTCGCCGGCCTGCCCGAAGCACGGCGCGGCGCGCGCTTCGTCTGCGTGCTCGCGCTGTCGGCGCCCCAGGCCGAGCGGCTCTTTCGCGCCGAATGTCCGGGGCGGATCGGCTTCGAGCCGCGCGGCGCGAACGGATTCGGCTACGATCCGCTGTTTTTCTATCCGCCGCTCGGGCGCACCTTCGGCGAGCTCGAGCGCGAGGCGAAAAGCCGCGTGAGCCACCGCGGTCTCGCGCTGCAAAAGCTTAGGGCGGCTCTGCCGATGCTGCCGGTCTTCGCGAAACGACCATGACGCGATAATCCGCCGGATTTCGGGGTTGATTTCACCCCTTGCCTGTGTAGAATGAATTGTTTTGCTTGACGGGGCGTAGCGCAGCCTGGTAGCGCACCTGCCTTGGGCGCAGGGGGTCGGACGTTCAAATCGTCTCGCCCCGACCAATTCGGCGCCAGTAGCTCAGGTGGACAGAGCAACGGCCTTCTAAGCCGTGGGTCAGGGGTTCGAATCCCTTCTGGCGCGCCACATGAGAAGTGAGCAGTGAGTGGTGAGCAGTGAGTAGTGAAGAATCGAGATCGATTTCACTAACCACTACTCACTACTCACTGGCCGTTTACGGATCTGTCGAGACAGTTTTGCGGTGAGTGTAGCTCAATTAGGTTAGAGCACTGGACTGTGGCTCCAGGGGTTGAGGGTTCAAATCCCTTCACTCACCCCAAACCCTTCGGGATTTCAGATTTCAGATCTCAAATCGCATATGAGATCCGAGATTTTAAATCTGTGATTCCGCGCGCAGCGCGGATATGGCGATGGCAAATCTCATATCGCGATTTTAAATTGGTTATTCCGCGCCAGCCGCGGACGTGGGCCGCTAGCTCAGTTGGTAGAGCAGCTGACTCTTAATCAGCGGGTCCGGAGTTCGAGTCTCCGGCGGCCCACCAAACATTCCACTGCAAAGAACTCCTGGTTGTCCGGGTCTTGCTCTCGGGTGACAGGAGTTTTTTGCGTTATGCGCACCTTATAACATACCTCCTCAACGGCCTGCCCGAATAAGGACTGGTCAAACTTTGCACAGCTGAAGTCATCCGCTTAATTCGCTTCAGCGTCTTCGGAAACCGAAATAAATCGCGCCCGAAATCACGGCGATAGTTGTGACCAGACGTACGCCTTGCGCATGAAAAGTCAGTACGGCGGCAAGCGCCGAAACGAACGATGCCGCATAAAGCAGAAGCACGGCGTGTTTCTCGGTTAATCCGGCGGACATCAGCCGGTGATGGATATGCTCATGGTCGCGGCGAAAAATGGACAAAAAACGACTCGAGAGGTCGCGCCGGCCTTCCTGGCCGTTCGATCCGAATCCGCGGCGGATGATTGCAAGCATCGCGTCCGTGACCGGAAAGGCGAGCGCCAACAGCGGCGTGAGGACGGGCACGCCTTCGGGCTGCTGCGCGCCGCGGACATATAGCGCGGCGAGGACGTATCCCACGAACATGCTTCCGGAATCGCCCATGAAGATCGAGGCGGGAAAGAAATTGAAGAACAGAAAGCCGAGCAGCGCGCCTGCGAGCGCAAGCGCGATGAGCGCGATTTCCTGACGGGCCGCGGTTGCGGCGAGCGCGGCCAGCGTGAGCGCCGCGATGAGGCCGACGCCGGCGGCGAGCCCGTCCAGCCCGTCGATCAAATTGAACGCGTTCGTCATCCCGATGATCCACAGCAGCGTGATCGGCGCCGCCAGCCATCCGAGATACAAAGTCGTCCCGGTAAACGGGTCGATGACGCGTCCGATGCCGTGGCCGTCGGCGACGACCAAGAGCGCGGCCACGAGTTGAAAGACGATTTTTGTGGCCGGCCGCACCCGCACGACGTCATCGACGACGCCGAGACATGCGATCAGGAGCGCGCCTGCGGTCGACCAGCGCCAAGAGCCGAGCGTTACAAAAAAAACAGACAATCCGGGATAAAAAGCGAGGCTCAAGGCAATCGCTCCGGCGACCGCCGCGAGCAGCGAGAGGCCGCCAAGCGTCGGAATCGGGCCTGCATGCGGCCGCTGCGCGCTAAACTCGGCAACCCCGCCGCGGCGAGCAAGCGCGCGAACCACCGGCGTCGTCGCGAAACTCAACGCGGCGGCGGCGACAAAGAGAAACGTATAATAATTTGCCAACGGGGTGACAACTCCTGGCGCGTTCGCAAGCTCTCGATGCTGGGTTTAATGAGGCGCTGCCAGCGTAGAAGAGTTCTGCGGCGATGGCAAGAAAAAAATCTGCCATTTCCGATTTGAAGCAACCGTTACTTGCGATTATAGTTCGTCCTTAATAGATAGGACAAAACTCGCCGTCAATGCGCTTCCTTTTGACTCGTCTCGCTTCGCAGGAACTCGTTTCGATCGTTCTCGCGCTCGCCTGCATCGCCATCGTCGCGTGGGTCCGCGCACTTCCTTCGGCGCTCCCTGCGGCGGACGGGCTGGCCGAAAAGATTGCCGAGAAGCGCGTCCGCGAGCGGATCGCGCCGGAGGTCGTGCGCAGTTTCCCGCCCGAACAGTGGCAAGACAGACTCGAAACCGAGCTCCGGGAAAGGAGGGCACAGAATGCGGCAGAACTCCTCGCCGAAAAACAAAGAGCTCTGACCGAAATCACATCCGAGCTGACGTATGCCGGCGACGACGGCCGGCGTTATGTATACCTCGGCGATTATGACAGCTACCTCTGGCTGCGCAATGCGCGTTCGTACTTAGAGCACGGCAGCGTCTGCGACGCGACCGTCCGCGGCGAGTGCCGCGACAATCTCGGCAGCGCGCCCGTCGGATACCGGATGCTGTACAATCGATCTCTGCATACCGCCGCCATCGTGGCGGTCCATCGCATCGTCAATCTCTTTCACGCCGGCTACCCTTTGCCGGCGAGCGCATTTTTGGTTCCGATCATCCTGGGCGCGCTCGGTGTCCTGCCCGCGTTTTTTATTGCGCGGCGGTTGGGAGGAAATGTTGCGGCGACCGTCGCCGCGCTGACGATTTCGCTTGATTCCGTCTATCTCCTGCGTAGCGTGGGCGGCGACAACGACGTTTGGAATGTCGTCATGCCGCTTTATATCGCCTGGGCCCTGATCGCCGGTTTGTCGGCGCGAAAGGTTTCGCGCGCTGCGGCATTAGCGGCTTTGGCCGCGCTTTTGACCGCACTCCACGCCGCCGTTTGGCGCGGCTGGGTCTTTGCCTACCTGGTCCTTATCTGCGGGGCGCTCGGCTGCTTTGCGCTCGCCGCGGTCCGCCAGGCGTCAGCCGGTGGTTGGCGGCGCGCCTGGCGTGCCACCGAAGTGCGCGCCGTCGGGCTAGCGACCGCAGTCTATTTTCTTGTGTCGGCCATATTTGCATCGTTCACAGGCACCTCCGCATCGTCCGTTATTTCGCAAGTCATCGCGAAACGCGCGGCGGCTTCGCGCGGCTTGGAGCTATGGCCGGCAGCCTTCTCGACCGTTTCCGAGCTGGGAAAGCCGCTGCCCATGGATGTGGTGCAATTCATGGGCGGGTGGATGTTTTTCGTGTTGGGGTTGCTCGGGCTCGTCTTGCTGGTGGTGCCATACCAGCATGTAAAAAGACGCCAGATCGTGGCCGGCGCCTGCGTGCTCGCGTTGTTTGTCGTTCATTACTATTCATTTGCCGCGGTGCGGCTACCGAGGATGCTGTTTCTGTTTCTGTTCATCGCGCCGTTCGCGGCGGAGCTTTTGATCCGTGCCAGGAAGAAGGAGGCATCGCCGACCGGCGAGGCAGCCGTCGTCATCGTGATCGTCTGGTTTTTCGCTTCATTATCTCAAATGTTTATGGGCATCCGCTACATCATGCTCTTCGCAGTCCCATTCGGCTTCGCGGTGGGTGCTTTCGCCGACCGTCTGCGCGCTATAGCCCGCACGGTTTTGACCGCGTGGTCTTCGCGGGTCGGTAGATTCGCCCCCGCAGTAAGCTGCGCCGTCGCCCTAGCGGTCGTTTTTTATCCCGTGCAGCGCGGTTACGGCACCATGAAAACGTATTACCCCGCGATGAACGATGCGTGGTGGAACACTCTCGTGGAAATCAAAAGCCGATCCACATCCGACGCCATCGTGAACGCCTGGTGGGATTACGGCTACTGGATTAAATATATCGCGGAGCGGAAAGTGAGCGACGACGGCGGCACGCTCGACACTCACGTGCCTCACTGGCTCGCCAAGGCCCTGGTCGCGCCCAGCGATGTCGAAAGCCGAGGTATTTTGCGCATGCTCAATTGCGCTTCCGAGGCGACGCCGTTGCCGGAAGGCCGCTACGGCGCCATAGGAAAGCTCACGGCGATGGGATTGAGCGACTATCGGGCGTATGGATTTGTGACAGAGCTTGTAAAGCTCGATCGAGCTGCCGCCGACCGCTATCTCGCCGACCGCGGTTTCAATGCCGAGCGCCGCGCGAGCGTTCTCGCGTCGACCCACTGCGCGCCCGCAGAATCGTTTCTCGTGCTCAGCAAGGAAATGATCACGAAGGCCGAGTGGTGGATGCCGCTCGGCTCCTGGGATGTCAGGCGCGCTTATCTCGCTCGCCGCACCCGTCTTCTCCCCGAGCCCCAAGCGCTGCAGGACTTGGCGCTCCTGGGCTATAAGAGCGTGGAAGCGAAGGCGCTTTACGACATCGTCGCGCCGCTTCGGACGCAAGCGGAGATTGACAACTTTATTGCGCCGCCGCAGCGACTGATTCCCACGGAGTGGATTCCGTGCCGTGGGACGGCGGGCGAGATGAAATGTAATATCACCGTCACGAATCCCGACGGCGTCGCCCGTCTAGAATTCGTCTATGATCCGGCTGCGCCGGACAGCGCCCGGCTGATGCAGGGCGGGCAAGCGGGAACGGTAGGAGCCCTGGTGGTAGCCGGAACCCGAGCGCTCAGCGAGCGGGTCGACACCGGCGCCGCTTTTCGCGACATCGGCGTACTGCTCGACGTCGCCGGTCAGCGGATCTTGGTCGGCAGCCCTTTGTTGGTCCGGTCGACGTTGGTGCGGCTGTTCTATTTAGGAGGGCGTTACGGTCGAATCTTCCAGCCCGCTTCGCGCAGGACCACGCTTACGGGGGAAGAAGTCGCTGCGTACAAGATCCGCTGGGAAGATTAAGCTCTTGCCTTGCATCGGCATGCTACCGCAAATACATATTTGAAGGCCTTCATTATCTCCGCTTAAAAGAAATGCGCGCTCTCGCAGCTCGACTCACCTCCGGCAACGCCGTCTCGCTCATTCTCGCGTTTGTCTGCGTCACCGTCGTGATCTGGATTCGCTCGTTGCCCGCTTTCCTGCCCGGGGCGGACGAACTCGCCCAAAAAGTAGTCGATCGCCGCGTGCGCGAGCAGCTCAGCCGCGACATCATGCGACGGTTGCCGCCGGCGCAATGGATGCAGACAGTCGATAGCGCCGCTAAGGAATGGATGCAACGCAACCCGGCGCAAGTCGCCGCCGCCGAACAGAGAGCGCTGGCCGAGATCAGGTCGGAGATGACCTTTACCGCCGCCGACGGGCGGAGCTACACCCATCTGGGCGATTACGATAGCTACGTGTGGCTGCGCAATGCGCGCACGTACCTGAGTAAGGGCACGACGTGCGATGCCATCGTGGGCGACGAGTGCCGCGATACTTACGGCAACGCGCCGGTCGGCTATCGGATGGTCTACAACCGCTCGCTTCACATCGCCGCGATCGTCACGGTGCACCGCCTCATCACTTTCTTTAGGCCCGGTTATCCTTTGCCCGCGAGCGCGTTTCTCGTGCCGGTCATTCTCGGAGCGCTCGGCGTGCTGCCGGCGTTTTTTATCGCCCGCCGTCTCGGCGGAAACGTCGCCGCCATCGTCGCGGCGCTTGCGATCTCGCTGGATCCAAACTACTTGATCCGCAGCGCCGGCAGCGACAACGATGCATGGAATATCGTCATGCCTCTGTACATCGCCTGGCCGCTGCTCGTCGCATTGAACGCCGGAAAAGCGTCGCGCGCCGCGAGTTTCGCTCTCGTGGCCGGGTTTCTGACGGGAATCTACGCCGCGGTGTGGCGCGGCTGGGTTTTCACTTTTTCCGTTGTTTTTTGCGCCGCCGTAGGCTGCTTGGCGCTCGCGCTGCTGCGGCACTGCGCGCTCGCGGGTTGGCGCAGCGCGTGGCGAGCGGCCGAAGTTCGTGCCATCGCCTGTGCCGTGGCTGTTTATTACGTCGCTGCGGGCGTTTTTACTTTGTTCACGGGAGCGTCGGCGTTCTCAACGCCGTTCATATCCATATTTGCGTTGCTTTGGAGCGGTTCACCGGCCGCTGCCGAAATCTGGCCCTTCGTCATGAAAGCCGTCTCGGAGATGGGACAAATGCTGCCGGTCGAGATAGTTCAATCGATGGGAGGATTCGGGGTTTTTTTCGCCGCCTGGCTCGGGCTGATCTCGCTCGTGCTACCGCTGCGCCGTCTGCAGACTCGCCACATCGTTATGTCGGTCTGGGTTCTTGCCGTTTTCATCGTGCATTATTATCTGTTCGCCGAGACGGATTTGCGCAAAACGATTTTTCTTTTCCTCTTCAGCGCGCCCTTTGCTGCGGAGCTATCGATCTCGGCCTGGAAAAACGAACCGGTTGAAACCGACGAAGCGGCCGTGCTGCTAATCCTGATTTGGTGTTGTGCATCGCTTTATGAGCTGTTCGAAGGCGCCCGCTTCGTTATGTTCTTGGCCATCCCTTTCGGCTTCGCCCTGGGCAGCTTCGCCGAGCGCGCGCGCATGGTCTTGCAAACGCTCTTTGCCCGGACGCTTTCGCGGCGCGCGGCATGGGCGGGGGCCGCGAGCTGCCTGATCGCGCTTTCCGTTGTCCTTTACCCGGTTCATCGCGGCTACGCATCCATGAAAAACTATTATCCGGCGATGAACGACGCATGGTGGGACACGCTCGTCGAAATCAAACGCAGCTCGTCGGCCGACGCGATCGTGAATACCTGGTGGGATTACGGTTACTGGGTGAAATACGCGGCTCAGCGGAGGGTGACCAGCGACGGCGGCACGCTTTGGACGCACATCCCGCACTGGCTCGCCAAAGCGCTGGTGGCGCCGAGCGATGTCGAGAGCCGCGGGATTTTACGCATGCTCAACTGCGCGTCCGATGCGACGCCGCTGCCGGAGGGGAGCTACGGCGCGTTCGGTAGGCTAACCGCCATGGGCGTCGGCGAATACCGGGCATACGAGATCCTCAGCGAGCTCGTCAAATTCGACCGCGCCGCTGCTGCCCGCTACCTCGCCGATCGCGGCTTCCCGGCCGACCGCCGGGAAGCGATTCTCGCATCAACGCATTGCCGGCCTGCCGAATCGTTTCTCGTGATCAGCCGGGAAATGATCGCGAAAGCGGAAGGCTGGATGTGGCTCGGCTCGTGGGATGTCCGGCGCGCTTACCTGGCGCACCGGACGCGGCTTCTGCCGCAGCCTCAGGCGCTGCAAGATCTGGCGCGCTTGGATTATCGGCCCGACGAAGCGAAGGCGGTTTACGATTACATCGCGCGGCTGAAGGATCAAGAACAGATCGACAATTTTATCGCGCCGCCGCAGCGGCTTATCCCGTCGGAATGGATTCCGTGTCGCGAATCGCAGCCGGCGATGGAATGCATCATAACGATTACGAACGGCGCTGGCGTCAACCGTATCGAATTTCGCTACGATCCTGCCGCGCCGACAAACGCGCGGCTGACGCAAGGCGAACGCAGCGGGACGGCCGCTGCGCTTATCGTCGCCGGTGCCCGGGCGCTCGATGAACGGCTCGATGCCAATGCGGTTTTCGCCGACATCGGCGTGCTGCTCGATTTGTCCGGGCGGCGCATCCTGGTCGGCAGCCCGCTGATGATTCGATCGACGTTGGTTCGGCTCTTTTTTCTCGACGGACGTTACAGCGGGATTTTTAAACCCTTCGCGCGCAAGAATACGCTTACGGGCGAGGAAGTCGCCTCTTTTAAGATCGATTGGCGGGAATGAGGGTACTAGCCGTTGCGCAGCATCCGCTCGCAATCGGCGACGATCTTGCCGGCGGCGTCGATCGCCGTCGGCATCCGCCGCGGACCCGTTCTCTCGAGCGTGGCGGCGATTTCCCGCGCGAGGCGACTGGTATCGCAAGCGTTCTCCGGAACCCATAAAGCACCGCAAGCCTCGGCGAAGGCCGCGGCGTTAGCGACTTGATGGCCTGCGGCGGCGCTCGACAGCGGGACGGCGAGAAACGGCAGGCCGCAGATCGCGATCTCCGACAAGGTCTGCGAGCCGGCGCAAGTCACCACGAAATCGGCCCAATCGTAGGCGCTTACGATATCCTTTATATAGTCGGTGACGGAAGCGCATACGCCGCAGCGATCGTAGGCGGCGCGGATCGGCGCCAGCGGGAAGCCGCCGGCCTGGTGCAATGCCTCCAGTTTGATCCCGCAGGCGGCGACTTTCCTCAACAACGCCGGCGTCTCGCGATTGAGGAAATTCGATCCGCCGGAGCCGCCGGTCACGAAAAATCGCGTCGTGCCGTGCGCGCGGGCTGGGCGCTGCCGGATGCTTTCGGCGAGCCTGACGATCTCGCGCCGCACCGGGTTTCCTGTAACGAGCGCGCGCTGCTCGGAAAGTCCGGCGGCGGTACGGCCGAAAGCAAAATAAACGCGGCCCGCCAAACGGGCGAGCCAGCGATTAGTCATGCCGAATTCGACGTTGGCTTCATGCACGGCGATCTTGAGGCCGAGGCTGCGCGCCGCGAGGATGGTGCCGGCGGTGGCGTAGCCGCCGAAACCGATAACGATCTCGGTTCGATTTTCGACGAGCAGCCGCCGCGCGGCAGCTATGCCGGCTATGAGACTGCCGATCGCCCGAAGCTTGCCGCTAAACGGCTCGCCCGCTAGAGGCTGGCCAGGAATCATTTCGAGACGATAAGCGCGCGCGGGGACCAGTGTCGATTCGAGGCCGACGGGCGTTCCGATGAAAAGAATATCCGTGTCCGGATGCGCTTCGCGGTAGGCGTCCGCGACGGCGAGAGCCGGATGGATGTGGCCCGCCGTTCCTCCGCACGCGATCGCGACGCGTCTTTGCATACGATTCTAGGAGACGAAAGCTGGAAGCGGCGGTCGACTTTAGCATATACTCCGTGATCGAGCCATGAGCGCCAACGGCAGTATCAACGCGACAGTCGTCGTGCTCGGCGATCTGGGGCGCAGCCCGCGCATGCAATACCATGCGCGGTCGCTTGCAGATCTCGGCGCCGAAGTGGATCTCGTGGGCTACGCCGGCAGCGCTCTGCCGGAAAGTATCGCCCGCCATCCCCGGATTCATACCCATTTGCTGCCGCCGCGGCCGGTGCAGGCGCTCGATCGCATAGGAACTTCACTGCCGAGCGCCGTATCGATTTTCAGGATCGCCGTGCAGGCCATCAAGCTCTTCCGCTTGCTGCTTTTCGTGGTCAGGCGGCCTGATCTCATGTTACTGCAGAGTCCGCCCGGTATTCCGGCGCTGGCCGTGATGCTGCTGTGCGCGCGGCTCCGCTCCGCGAAGCTGGTCGTCGATTGGCACAATTTCGGTTATACGATGCTGGCGCTCAAGGCGCCGCCGGAAAGCGTGCGCGTACGGCTGACCCGCTGGTACGAGCGCGCGCTCGGCCGGCGCGCCGACGGCCATCTATGCGTCTCGCGCGCCATGCAGAAAGAGCTGCAAGAAGGGTGGGGCCTGCGCGAAGTTGAAATCGTTTATGACCGCCCCGCCCCTGCGTTCGTGCCGTCGAGCACCGAGACGCGTCAGCAGCTTTCCCGGCTTATGGCCGATATCTTTGGGCGAAACGGTTACGGCCACGAGCCGCGTCCGGCGCTGCTCGTGACATCGACGAGCTGGACGCCGGACGAAGATTTCGATCTCTTACTCGACGCGCTCTCGCGCGTCGACGCGGCGGTCGCGCAGCGCGCTTCATCGGCGTTTCCCGAATTGCGCGTCGTCATCAGCGGCGAGGGGCCGCTGAAGCAATTCTACGAAAGTAAAATCGCCGCCATCCGGCTGCGGCGGATTCAGATACGCACCGTTTGGCTCAGCCCGGAAGACTACCCCCTTCTGCTGCGGTGCGCCGACCTGGGACTCTGCTTTCATCGCTCGTCTTCCCGCGTAGACCTGCCGATGAAAATAGCCGATATGCTGGGGTCCGGACTGCCGGTCATGGCGTTCGATTACGGTCCGTGCCTCGCCGAGCGGCTCCGCCACGGCGAGAACGGACTCGTTTTTGCCGACGCGGCCGAGCTGGCGGCGCAGATCGTCGATCTGTTCAAGGATTTCCCCGAGCCGGCCGGGCTGCTCGGCTCGCTGCGGCGAAACGTCGCTCGTTCCCGCGAGCCTCGATGGGAAGATGAATGGCGCGCTTGCGCGTGGCCTGCATTAAAGCGCTACCTGCATGCCCACGAATAAGAGCGAGCTTGACGTCGCGTTCATCCATCGCGATCTCGGCATCGGCGGGGGCGAGCGCCTGGTGATCGACGCCGCGCGCTCTTTGCAACGCGCCGGGCATCGCGTGACTCTTTTCGCCGGTCATCACGACCCCGGCCACAGCTTCGAGGAGGCGCGCGACGGCACGCTCGATGTGCGGGTTCGCCCGACCGTCTTTCCCGACCATCTGTTTCAGCGCGCGCGCATCCCATGCAATGTCGCGCGCATGTCGACGCTCGCGGCGGGCGCGGCGCTCGGCGGACGATTCGACGTCGTCTTCTCCGACCTGATACCGCACGCGATTCCCGCGCTGAAGCTCTTGAGCCGTGCGAAAATTCTTTACTACTGTCATTATCCCGACCGACGCATCGGCGAGACGATGAATTTGCGCCGGCGGCTCTATCGCGCGCCGCTCGACCGCTTGGAGGAAGCCGGGCTCAGACTGGCAGACCGCATTCTCGTCAACAGCCGCTTCACCGCCGCACAATTCCGCAAGGCCTATCCTGGGCTGCGCGACGTTGCTACGGAACTTCTCTATCCGGGCGTCGACCCGGCGGTTTATGCCGAGCGGACGCGCACCACAAACTCGGGCGACGAAGTCATGCTGCTGTCGCTCAATCGCTTCGTCCGGTATAAAAATATCGGTCTCGCTCTCGAAGCTCTGGCCGCGCTCCGATCGAGCGTCTCGCCGGCTCTCTTCGACCGGGTGACACTCGTTCTGGCGGGCGGTATGGATCCGTGCGTTGACGAAAATGCGGAGGTATTGAAGGAGCTTCGAAGCCGCGCGCGCGAGCTCGGAATCGCCGCGCGGGTGGTCTTCAAGCCTTCGTGCAGCGAAGCCGAGCGTCTGCGGCTGCTTTCGACGTGCCGCTGCCTTGTCTACACCGCCGACGCGGAGCACTTCGGTTACGGCATCGTCGAAGCGATGGCCGCGCGCCGGCCGGTCGTCGCGGTGAAAAGCGGCCGCCCGCTCGAAATCGTCGTCGACGGAGTGACCGGCTTTCTCGCGCCTCCCGCTGCGGAAGCGTTCGCCGCCGCCATCGCTCGCCTGGTCTCGGACCCCGCCGCGGCCGATCACATGGGCGAGGCCGGACGGCGCCGCGTTCGCGGACAGTTTTCGCTCGCCGCCTTCGCTGAGCGGCTCGAAGCGATCGTCCGCGACGTCGTATCGCCGGCGGACAGGCGCAGATTAGCCGCGTGGACTTCATGATCGAGCACGTCCGCAAATGTTTAGCTTTTCTGCCGGTGCGGCTGCGCTGGCGCTGGGCGGCGCAGCTTCCTCTCGCCCTCATGGCGGCGGTGCTCGAGACCGTCGGGGCCGCGGCGGTCTTCTTTCTCATCAAAGTTGTCAGCGATCCGGCGCGGGTCGTGGAGTTGCCGCTTCCCGCTCCTCTATCACAGCGGCTGGCGGCTGTCGGCGGAGCGCCGGCGCTGCCATGGCTGACGCTCGGAGTCGCTTTTTTTTATGTGACCAAGAACGCGCTGCTGGCGCTGTTCGTTTATTTGCAGCGGAGGCTCATGGGCGAATCGCAAGTCGCGCTCTCACGCCGCCTCATGCGCGGCTATCTCGCGCTGCCTTACGCGATTCACCTCCGACGAAACACTGCGGAGCTCGCCCGCAATGTCTCCGAGTCGGCGTATCGCGTGTTCGACCGCGTCCTCGGGCCGATGTTTTTCATCGCCACCGAAACTCTCGTGATCTTCGGCATCGTGGCGGTGCTGATGTGGACGGCTCCGTTGCCGACCATTTTCGCCATCGGAGTGCTATTCGCTTCGCTCGCGCTGATGCTGAAGATCACGCGCCGCCACGTCAGCCGCTGGGGGCACGAAGAGCACATCCTGAAAAAAGAAACGCTGCAAAGCGTGCAACAGAGCTTCGGCGGACTTAAGGAAATTCGCGTGATGGGGCGCGAGCGGTTTTTTTACGAGCGTTTTTCCGCGCTGCAAGAGTCGCTCGCGCGCGTGATGTGCCAATTCGAAACTCTCAACGCAGTGCCGCGGCTCATCGTCGAGACGGTGTTCGTGCTCGGCATGCTGCTGGTTATTTTGCTGGTGACGGCGGGAATGGGAAGGGCAGACGTGCTTCCCGTGCTCGGACTCTGCGCATACGGCGGCTTCCGAATCGTTCCTTCCGTTAACCGAATCATTATGGGCTGGAACAGCATTCGCTTCGGCGCGCCCGCCGTCGATCACCTCGCCGACGATTTGCGCCTTTTCACCGACGCGCTCGATGGGGCGCCGTCCGGCGGAGCTTTCTCGTTCAACGATCGGATCGCCCTGACGGGCGTACAATACGTTTATGAAACCGGGGCGGCGCCCGCGCTGGAGCATCTGTCTCTCGTCATCCGGCGCGGCGAATCGGTCGCGATCGTCGGATCGACCGGCGCCGGCAAAAGCACGTTGATCAATATCGTTCTGGGGCTGCTTAAGCCCACGGCGGGCGCCGTTACGGTCGACGGCCGCGATCTTTTTCAAAACCTGCCGGCATGGCGGTCGAAGATCGGCTATGTGCCGCAGGAGATTTATCTGTTTGACGACACGCTGCGGCGAAACATCGCGCTCGGGCTGGAAGACGCGGAGATCGACACGGGCAAGCTCGCCGCGGCGATCCGCATGGCGCAGCTCGAAGATGTCGTGGCCGGGCTGCCGCTCGGGCTCGATACCGTCGTGGGCGAGCGCGGCATCCGCTTGTCCGGCGGCGAGCGGCAGCGCGTCGCGATCGCGCGAGCTCTCTACGGCGACCCCGAGCTGCTGGTCTTCGACGAGGCGACCTCGGCGCTCGACAATCGCACCGAGCGCGAGCTCGCGATCGCGATCGATGCGCTTCAAGGCGGCCGGACGCTGATCGTGATCGCCCACCGCCTGAGCACGGTGCGCCGCTGCCGGCGCATCGTTTTTCTCCGGCATGGACGCATCGAAGCCGACGGCGATTTCGATCACCTCCTTCGAACGAGTGAAGAATTTCGCGTCATGGTCGCGATCTACGAAGCCGAAGAGGCGGCTGCGCCGATCTCAGCCGATCAGCGCTAGAGGGCGGTGAGAAAGCGAGCCTGCGAATCGCGCGCGAGATTGTCTTTAAGCGCCGATTACTTGACAAATTACGACAACGGCTCGTCTCCTTTGAAGCGCGGCAACTTTAGCCTTGACTTGCCCACTGTTGTTCCCTACTCTTTCATTTTGGCCCGAGTTTTTTCGCCGCTGTCGACGTGCGAGAGTGGCGGAACTGGCAGACGCACTGGACTTAGGATCCAGCGGGCAACCATGGGGGTTCGAGTCCCCCCTCTCGCACCAACCCTGACGTGAATGATCTTCGATGAAGATCGATGTCGATAACCTGAGCTCGACGCAGAGAAAGATCCGCGTCGAGCTTCCCGGCGACGCGGTCGACAAGGAATTCGTCCGCGCTTACGAAAACCTCGGCCGCCACGCGAAAATCAAAGGTTTCCGTCCCGGAAAAGTCCCCCGCTCGGTTCTCGAGGGGATCTATGGCGATGAAGTCAAAGGGCAGGTACTCTCGCGTCTCGTCGAGCGCTCGCTCGGCGAAGCGATCAAGGAGCGCGGCCTCAAAGTCATCTCCGAGCCGGAAGTCGACGCCGACACGCTCGAAGAGGGGCGTGCCTTCGCGTTCTCCGCGCTCGTCGAAGTAAAGCCCGACGTCGACGCCAAGGATTATATCGGCGTCGAGCTCAACGCGGTGAAGCTCTCCGTCAGCGACGAGCAGGTGGAGAATGCGCTCGGCCGGCTGCGCGATGCGCACGCGCAGCTTGTGCCGGTCGAAGATCGCGACATCGTCGAGCGCGGCGATTTCGTTACGATCGATTTCTCGGGCACCATCGACGGTCAGCCGATGCCGGGGGGCAAGACCGAAAACTATTCCGTCGAAGTCGGCGGCGGCGGCGTGCTGCCGGAGTTTGAAAACGCTCTCGTCGGCTTGAAAAAAGACGAGGAAGCGACTATGACCGTTCCTTACCCGCAGGATTATTTCAAACGGGAGTTCGCAGGTAAGTCGGCGTTGTTCTCGGTCACGGTCAAGGAAATCAAGAAAAAGGTCCTGCCTCCGCTCGACGACGAGTTCGCCAAAGACCACGGCGCTTCCGCCAGCCTCGAAGAGCTCAAGAACAAGATCCGCTCCCAGCTCGAAGTCGAGCTCGGCGAGTTCCGCAAGGAGGCGCTGAAGGAGCAGCTCATGGAGCGGCTCGTCGAGAAGCACTCTTTCGATCTCCCCGAGAGCCTGATCGACCGGCAAGTCCGCTATCTCATCGAGCGCCAGCAGCGAAACGCGGCGGGCGGCGAGCAGCCGTCGCTCGACGATCTTCGAAAAGAGCTGCGGCCGCATGCCGAGCGGCAGGTGAAGGCGACGCTGCTGCTCGAGAAGATCGCCGACAACGAAAAAGTCGACGTCCCGGACGCGGACGTGCAAAAACGCATCGAAGACGCCGCGCGCGGAGCGGGCCAGCAGGCCTCCGCGGTCCGGCAATATTATGGCCGGCCGGAGGCTCGTGAGTCCCTAAAGTCCCAAATGATCCTGGATCGAACCATAGAGTTTCTTTTGGATCGCGCGGTGACGAAAGAAGTCGAGCCAACCGTTGATGCACCCGAGAAAAAACGCTAAAATGGCCTCGGATGATAGGGGGTTACGGTAAAACATGAGCTTTATTCCGATGGTCGTCGAGCAGACCGGGCGCGGCGAACGGGCGTACGACATCTATTCGCGGCTGCTCAAGGACCGGATCGTCTTTCTCGGCACCGTCGTTAACGACGACGTCGCCAACCTCATCACGGCACAGTTCCTGTTCCTCGAGTCCGAAGACCCCGAACGCGATATTTATTTCTACATCAATACGCCGGGGGGATCGGTCACCGCCGGTCTCGCGATCTACGATACGATGGAATACGTCAAGCCGCAGATCTCGACGGTCTGCGTCGGCCAGGCGGCGAGCATGGGCGCGGTGCTTCTCGCCGCCGGCGCCAAGGGTAAGCGGTACGCTCTGCCGCATGCGCGCATCATGATCCACCAGCCGCTCGGCGGCTTTCAGGGCCAGGCGACCGACGTGGATATTCAGGCGCGCGAGATCCTCAGGATGCGCGAAGAGCTCAACAATATATTAGCGAGACATACGGGCCAGAGCCTGAAGAAGATCGAGAAGGACACCGACCGGGATTTCTTCATGAGCGGCAAACAGGCTCAGGAATACGGTTTGGTCGATGACGTCATCGCAAACCGTCCGGAAAAGAAGTAAGCAGTAAGCGAGGTTTTATGCCAAAGCATGGTGATGAGCGCTCGGGAAATTTAGTCTGTTCGTTCTGCGGCAAGAGCCAGGACGAAGTCCGCAAGCTCATCGCGGGTCCGACGGTCTATATTTGCGACGAGTGTATCGATCTTTGCAACGATATTATCGCCGAAGAATGCGATCACGAGGAGGCGCTCGCCTCTTCGTCCACGGTGCCGAAGCCGGCCGAAATCAAGCGCGTGCTGGATCAGTACGTCATCGGCCAGGAGCGCGCGAAGAAGATTCTCGCGGTCGCGGTGCATAATCACTACAAGCGCATCGACAGCCAGATGGTCACCGGCGACGTCGAGCTGCAGAAGAGCAACATCCTGCTCCTCGGGCCGACGGGCTCGGGCAAGACGCTGCTCGCGCAGACGCTCGCGCGCTTTCTCCAGGTGCCGTTCACGATCGCCGACGCGACGAGTCTCACCGAGGCCGGCTACGTCGGCGAGGACGTGGAGAATATCATTCTCAACCTGCTCCAAGCCGCCGACTACGACGTCGAGAAGGCCCAGCGCGGCATCGTCTATATCGACGAGATCGACAAGATCTCGCGCAAGTCCGAGAACCCGTCGATCACGCGCGACGTCTCGGGCGAAGGCGTGCAGCAGGCGCTGTTAAAGATCATCGAAGGCACGATGGCGAGCGTGCCGCCGAAGGGCGGCCGGAAACACCCGCAGCAGGAATTCCTCCAGGTCGACACCACCAATATCCTGTTTATCTGCGGCGGCGCCTTCGTCGGCCTCGAAGACATCATCCGCAAGCGCACCGGGCGCAAGCAGATGGGCTTCGGCGGCGAGCTCGATCAGAAGGGCGGCCGCCGCGGCAGCGAGCTGCTGCACGACGTGCAGCCGGAGGACCTGCTGAAATTCGGCCTCATACCGGAATTCATCGGCCGTCTGCCGGTGCTCGCGACGCTCGATGAACTCGACGAGAGCGCACTCGTGCGCATCCTGAAGGAGCCGAAGAACGCGCTCACCAAACAGTACTCGAAGCTGTTCGAGATGGAGAGCGTCCATTTGAAGTTTACGGAAGAGGCCTTGAAAGGCATCGCCAGAGAGGCGATGAAGCGGAAGTCGGGAGCGCGCGGGCTGAGGGCGATTATGGAAAACATCATGCTTGACGTCATGTACGACATGCCGTCGCAGCCCAACATCAAGGAAGTGGTGGTGTCGGAAGAAGTGGTGACGAGAAACGAGCCGCCAATCATCGTCTACAGCAAAGCGGCGGAAAGCGCATAGGGAGAACATTGAATATGCTATTTCGCAGCGACAAGAAGGACGATAAGGAAGGATCGCTCACGGTCCCTCTGCTGCCTTTGAGAGATATCGTCGTCTTTCCGCACATGGTGGTGCCTCTATTCGTCGGCCGCCAGCGCTCGATCAAGGCGCTGGAGGAAGCGACGCAGAAGCAGGGGCCGATTTTTCTCTCTTCGCAAAAAGACGCGAAGACCAACGAGCCGACCGAGAACGACATCTATCGCATCGGCGTGCTCGGCAACGTCGTGCAGATGCTGAAGCTCCCCGACGGCACCGTCAAGGTGCTGATCGAGGGCAAGCGCCGCGCGCAGGTTTCGAAATTCGTGAGCCATCCGGATTTCTTCCTGGTGGAAGTCGACGAGGTCTCGGAAATCGTCGAGAAAAACACCGAAGTCGAGGCGCTGATTCGCGAGGTGCACGCGACGTTCGAGAACTATGTCAAGCTGAAGAAGAAGATTCCGCCGGAAATGGTCATGTCGGTCTCGTCGATCGATGAGCCCGGGCGGCTCGCCGACACGATCGTGACGCACCTCGGCATCAAGATCGAGGACCGGCAGAACCTGCTCGAGACGCTCAACGCGACCGAGCGCCTGGAAAAGGTGCTCGGCCACATGCGCGCCGAGATCGAGATCCTGGAAGTCGAGCGGCGCATCCGCTCGCGCGTCAAGAAGCAGATGGAGCGCTCGCAGAAGGAGTACTACCTCAACGAGCAGATGCGCGCGATCCAGAAAGAGCTCGGCGAGAAGGACGAGTTCAAGAACGAGATCCAGGAGATCGAAGACAAGATCAAACAGAAGAAGCTCTCGGCCGAGGCGAAAGACAAAGTCGACAAGGAACTGAAGAAGCTCAAGATGATGTCGCCGATGTCGGCGGAAGCGACCGTGGTCCGGAACTACATCGATTGGATCCTAAGCCTGCCGTGGAACGAGTTCACCGACGACAAGCTCGACATTCACGAGGCCGAGAAAGTCCTCGAAGAGGACCACTACGGTCTCGAGAAGGTGAAGCAGCGCATCCTCGAATACCTCGCGGTGCAGAGCCTCGTCGGCAAGATGAAGGGGCCGATTCTTTGCCTCGTCGGACCTCCCGGCGTCGGCAAGACATCGCTCGGCCGCTCGATCGCGCGCGCGACCGGACGCAAGTTCGTGCGCGTCTCGCTCGGCGGCGTGCGCGACGAGGCGGAGATCCGCGGTCACCGCCGGACATATATCGGCGCGCTGCCCGGGAAGATCATCCAGTCGATGAAGAAGGCGGGCTCATCGAACCCCGTCTTTCTCATGGACGAGGTCGACAAGATGTCGACCGACTTCCGCGGCGATCCGTCGTCGGCGCTCCTCGAGGTCCTTGACCCCGAGCAGAATTCCTCGTTCAACGACCATTACCTCGACCTCGATTACGATCTCTCGCGCGTGATGTTTATCACCACGGCCAATACGCTCGACCGCATTCCGCGGCCGCTGCAGGACCGCATGGAGATCATCCGCATCGCCGGCTACACCGAGCTCGAAAAGCTCAACATCGCGAAGAAGTATCTACTGGAGAAGCAGCGCGAGGCGAACGGACTGAATCAGGACAACATAGCCTTTACCGACAGCGCGGTCCTGGGCGTCATCCGCCATTATACGAAAGAAGCGGGCGTGCGGAGCCTCGACCGCGAGATCGCCTCGATCTGCCGCAAGGTCGCGGTCGAAGTCGTCAAGCGCGACCGCAACGCGAAGATCCAGATCAACGCGAAGAGTCTGCTGAAGCATCTCGGGCCGCCCAAGTTCCGTTACGGCAAGGCCGAGGGCGAGCAGCGCATCGGCGTCACGACAGGCCTGGCGTGGACGGAGCTCGGCGGCGAGCTGCTGTCGACTGAAGTGACAATCATGCCCGGCAAGGGGCAGCTCACGATCACCGGCAAGCTCGGCGACGTGATGCAGGAATCTGCGCAGGCGGCGATGAGCTACGTGCGCTCCCGCGCCCTGGATCTCGGCCTCGAGAAGGATTTCTACCAGAAGATCGACGTTCACCTTCACGTACCCGAGGGCGCGATCCCGAAAGACGGACCGTCCGCGGGTATTACGATGGCAACCTCGCTCGTCTCGGCGCTTCTGCGCACCCCGGTGCGGCACGACCTCGCCATGACCGGCGAGATCACGCTTCGCGGCCGCGTGCTGCCGATCGGCGGCCTCAAGGAGAAAGTTTTGGCGGCCCATCGCGGCGGCATCAAGACGGTGCTGATCCCCGAGGAAAATGAAAAGGACATCGACGAGATCCCAGCGACGATCCTCAAGTCGGTCAGCCTCGTGCTCGTCTCGCACATGGACGAGGTGCTCAAAAAGGCGCTCATCCTGAGCGACCCCGAGAGTCTGTTCAAGAAAGCCCCGCCGGAAAAAGACGAACCGACGGGCTTCGAGGAGAAAGAAGAGGATCGTCCGGGAGTCGAAATCCTGCCGCAGTAGCACACTACCTAAAATTCTTGGGACCGTCCGTCCGCCGGCGGGTTTTCAATCCGCCGGCGGACGCCGGTCTATGACTGGAGCATCATGACCAAAGCAGAATTGATCGATTCGGTGGCGAACAAGGCCGAGCTGCCCAAGCAGAAGGCCGAGGAGATCGTCAACGGGCTCTTCGACGACATCGTCGGCGCGCTCAAAAACGGCGACAAGGTCAACATATCCGGCTTCGGCACGTTTTCGGTCTCCGAGCGCAAGGCGCGCACGGGGAGAAATCCGAAGACCGGCGAGGCGATTCAGATCGCCGCCTCGCGGGCGCCGAAGTTCAAGGCCGGCAAAATATTGAAAGAGTCCCTCGGTCAGCCGGGTTAATTCCCGCCGGATAACTCGGAGGCCGGTGTTTTCGTCCGAGAAGGGCGGTTAGCTCAGCGGGAGAGCATCGGCCTTACAAGCCGGGGGTCACAGGTTCAAATCCTGTACCGCCCACCACTCAAATAGTTTCTGATTTCAAGTTTCGAGTTTCACGAAAGAGAGAAGCAGGGGCTCGCAACTTCCAAAGTTGCGTGCTATATGGTTGGGTTTAGCGTTTCGCTCCGGAACTTGAAACCTGAAACGCGAAATTTGAGACTAATTACTTATCGGGGTCGTAGTTCAGCTGGTTAGAACGCCGGCCTGTCACGCCGGAGGTCGCGAGTTCGAGTCTCGTCGGCCCCGCCATATTTTTGGGAAAGGATGAGGGCCGAGGAGAGGATGGCTCGCGCATCTTCGCGCCTCGCTTTCTTGGGTGCCATGGGAACGTTTCAGATGAAAAAGCGCGACGCGCTGGCGCAGCGCCAGTGGTTCGTCGTCGACGCGTCGGGCAAGGTGCTCGGGCGCCTCGCTTCCGAGGTCGCCAAGGTCTTGCGCGGAAAGCACAAGCCGGGCTTCACGCGCCATGAGGACACGGGCGACTTCGTCATCGTGATCAATGCGCGTGAAGTGAGGCTCACGGGCACGAAGCCGGAAAAGAAAGTGTACGTGCGGCATTCGGAATACCCCGGCGGCATTCGCCTGACGGCCGCGGAAAAGATGCTCGCGGAAAAGCCGGAGACGCTTGTGTGGCTCGCGGTCAAGGGCATGCTGCCGAAGAGCCGCCTCGGCCGCAAGCTTCGCACCAAACTCAAGGTTTATTCCGGCGCCGAGCATCCGCATACGGCGCAGAAGCCGCAGCCGCTTACGATTCGAGCTTAGGAGCAAAATCATGGCGCAAAAAATATTTTCCGCTACGGGCCGCCGCAAGACCTCGGTCGCCCGGGTCAATTTGAAGGAAGGCAAAGGCGGCCTCAGGATCAACGACCGCACGCTGGAAGAATACTTCGGCCGCGAGACCGCGCGCATGGTCGTGCTCCAGCCGTTCCAACTCACGCAGACGACCGGCAGTTTCGACGTCGACATCAACGTCACCGGCGGCGGCATCTCGGGACAGGCGGGCGCGATTCGCCACGGCATCACCCGCGCGCTCATGCTGGTCAACGCCGACTACCGCGGGCCGCTCAAGAAGGCGGGCTTCGTCACGCGAGATCCGCGCGGCGTCGAGCGCAAGAAGTACGGCCGCCACAAAGCGCGCAAGCGCCCGCAGTACTCCAAGCGTTGAAATCCGATCCTGCGAAAAAGGGGAGCGGCGGGACGCTTCCCGTCGCGGTGCTCGGCGCGACCGGCTACGCGGGCGTCGAGCTGCTGCGCATCCTCGCGCGCCATCCGAAGGTCAAGCTAACTTCCGTCACATCGCAGCAATACGCGGGTAAGCGCGTGAGCGACGTCTATCCGTCGCTCGCCGGCAAATGCGATGTCGTTCTCGAAACGCTCGAGCCCGAGAAAGCCGCCGCGGCCGCTGAGATCGTCTTCGCCGCGCTGCCGCACGAGACCTCCGCCGATGCGGTCGCGTCGCTGCTAACGCGCGACAAGCGCGTGATCGACCTCTCCGCCGATTTTCGCTTGCACGATGCTAAAGATTACGATCGCTGGTACAAAGGCCACAAGGCGCCGCATCTGCTTAAGGACGCAGTCTACGGTCTCACCGAGCTGCATCGGAAAGAGATCGCCGGTGCGCGCCTGATCGCCAATCCCGGCTGCTATCCGACCGGCGCGATTTTGGGCGTGGCGCCGCTCTTCGCGAAGAAGCTCGCGCGCAATAACATCGTCGTCGATGCCAAGTCCGGCACTACCGGCGCGGGCCGCAGTGCCTCGGTCGATTTGTCTTTCAGCGAGGTCAACGAAAACTTCAAAGCCTACAACGTCGGCGTTCACCGCCATACGCCGGAGATGGAGCAGGAGCTCTCGGAGGTTGCCGGCGAGCGCGTTACGGTGCTCTTCGCGCCGCATCTCGTGCCGATGAACCGGGGAATCCTCTCGACGATCTACGTGGAATTGAAAAGCGCGCCCGCCGACGGCGAGCTCGAAAAACTTTACAGCGAATTCTACCGCGGCGAGCCGTTCGTGCGGCTGGTGCCGCCAGGCCAACTCCCGCAGGCGAAGGACGTGCGCGGCTCGAACGATATCGCGATCGGGCTCCGCTACGACGCGCGCACGAGCCGGCTCGTCGTCGTCACCGCGCTCGACAACCTCGTCAAAGGCGCCGCCGGCCAGGCGGTCGAGAACATGAACGTCATGTGCGGCTGGCCGGAAGACGAGGCGCTAAGAGAATTGGCGCTGGTGCCCTGATTACTTGTATAGGCCGTCGATAAACCCGCTCTTGTCGAGCTTCTCGATCAGGCTCGTGTCGATCACGTCTTCCGGCTTTAAGCTCGCCGCTTTGGGCACGACTTTGCCAACCTCGGTAATGATCGACTTGAGCCCGTCCTTGTAGGGATAGGGCTTCTTCAGCACGTAGAATTTCGTGAGATCGCTGTAGGCGCTCTCGCCCTCCTGCGGAGTTTTCAAGCCGAGCTTCGTCCGCAGAAGCTCGATGACCGCGGCCTTGTTCGCCGGGTTGAGCACGTAGGCGTTGCCCATGAGCAGCGACTTCATCACCCGCTCGAGCACGTCGCGCTTGGTCTCGAGAAATTTTCGCGAGGTCTCGAGCGCGTCCTGCTCCCAGGGAATCTTGATCGTGCGGAGATCGGCGAGAATGTTGAGGTGAAGCTCCTCGATCTTGGTCTTGAACTCGGGGCCGACGACGGTGCCGCCGATCGCCCCCGCGCCGACGCCGGCAATGCGCTCCGGCTCCGCGCCGGCCGCGACCAGCGTGATGTTGTCGCGCGCCGGATCGAGGCCGAGCGTGCCGAACGCGACGAGCAGCGCGAGCCGCGACGCGGAAAGTCCCAGCCCCGAGGAGCCGACGCGCTTGCCCTTCAGGTCCTTGACCGACTTCACGTCCTGCGCGCCGATGAGGTAATACGGCATGATCGTGGTGATCGCCATCACTTCGACGAGCGGCGCGCCGGCGGCGATCGCCGAGATCGTCGAGGTCGGATCGGTGAAGGAGACGTCGATGCCGCCGCTCAAAAGCGCCTGCGCGCCCTGCGTGCCGCCGGGGATCGTGACGATCTTGATGTCGATGCCGTTCTTCTTGAAAAAACCTTCCTTCTCGGCGACCCAGACGGGCGCGACGCGCACGTTCGTGAAGACGACACCCAGCGTGGCCTCTGTCTGCGCCGCGCTCGGGGCGGCAAACAAGCAGACGAACGAAATGGCGGTCGCGAAAACCGCCGCGCGTGTGAAAAATCCGCCTTGGGAGTTCATACCGCCTCCATTTCGGGGAATTAGCGTGCCGCTCAGCCTGCATGACCTTGGCACGGGGCCTAAATCCGTGTCAAGCCGCCGGCGATGCGGCCGATGCAGACAAGTGTAGAAATTTCTTGCAATTTCGCGCTCCCTGCCGTACCTTGCGGCCCGTGCAGTCGCGGCAAAAGACCTGGACGGCGGTGCTTCAGTGCTACGCCTGCAACCGCCTCTTCACGCTGACGGGCCTCACCGCCGACAAAGTCGGCTTCATCGCGTGGGAACCGTGCCCGCACTGCCGCGCGCATCCGCCGACCCGCCACGCCGGTATCCGCAGCGAAATGCACCGTTCGGTGGATTTAAGAGAAGAAACCGGAAAACCTGAAGGCGAGTCCTAGCGGCTCGCCAAACGCTCGAACACGTCGAGCTCGTTTGACCGGCTTATTTCGCCGCCTGGACCGCGGGCTGAAGCAGCTCGACGAGATGCGGCTTCCACCATTTCGCGCTGCCGGTCGTGCCGTGGCCGCGCGTCTGGTCGCTGGCTGGGATAAGCAGATAGCGGCCTTGTTTAACGCGCTTGATCTCGCGCTCGAGGATGCCGAGTTCGGCGGGATTGCGCTCGTCGTCGGCGGAGTTGATCGCGAGTAGGCGCGCTTTGATGCTTTCGAGCTTGGGCGCCGGATTGTAGTCGCGTGAGGACTCGTAGAGATAGATGAGATCGTTTGCGTCGACCGATGCCGGGCGCTTGAGGCGCTCGTTCACGTATTGATCCGCCTTTTGCCAGGTCGGCGCGGCTTTATAGAGCGCCCGCTCGCCGCCGCTCGTGAGCATGCTGAAATAGGCCTGCGCCTTCTGCACGCTCGCCGGCTGCTTGGCGTAATTGCCGCCGTTCCATTCCGGGTCGCTCTTGATCCAGTCGATAAGCATGCGCCGCGCCATCCAGTTGCGGCCGCCGATCTCCACCGGCTGGCAGGCCATCGGCACCAGCGCGTCCATGAAATCCGGATGCGCGATGCCCCAAAGCCACGCCTGCATGCCGCCCATCGATTGCCCGATAATGAGACGGAGATGCCGCACGCCGAGGTGCTCGGTTAAAAGCCGGTAATGCGCGAGCACCATGTCGTCGTAATTGTATTTGGGAAAGCGCATGCGCAGCCCGTCGGACGGCCTCGACGATTTTCCGCCGCCGAGCGCGTCGGGCAGGATGATGAAGTAACGGGTCGCATCGAGCGGCTGCCCGGGGCCGAAAACCTCGCCGGCGAAATCGGCGGTCAGCATGCTCGCCGCGCTGCCGGCCGTTCCGTGCAGGACCAGGACCGGCTCACCGGTCGACGCGCCGACTGTGGTGTAATGGAGCCTTACTTCGGGCAGGACCTCGCCTGTGTGAAACTTGAAATCGCGCGCGATCCAGTCGCCCTCTTTGGGCGCCGGATAGTCGGCGGCCGAGCTTGCAGCGGCGATCAGGACAAAAGACAGGAAGCTAAAAAGTCGCGACAAAAACGAGAAGCGCATACCGATCTCCTATCCAGGCTTAAGGCATACCTCGCTCTGCGGCCTTTTGCTCCAGCCTGATCTGCGCCGCCCGCGCGCAGCCTTCCGTCACTTTGAAATAGCGCTGCACCCAGTCGGCTCCGATGTCGTACGGGTGCGGACCGCTGCCGCGCCCGGCGAGCATGCGATTCTTGCTGTACGCGTTATCGAACTCGGAGTGATTCGAGAGTAGGACCGTTGCGCCGGTCGCGGCGGCTTTGGCGGCGAGATGCCTTTGCGAGTCGATATAAATCTGAAAATTTCTGATGCCGGGGTTGGGGGTATTGTTCACGAAATTGAAAGCGGTGCCGCCCGAATAGGCCACGTTCACCGGCTTGCCGCGATCGAGAACGGTAAATGTATAGGAAACCGTGCCCGGCGTGTGTCCGGGTGTGAGCCAGATCGTCACGGTCGACTCGCCGAGGGTAATTTTCATCCCGTCGGTCGCGACGATGTCGCGTCTCGGCGCCATGGTTTTGTAGCGGTTGGGATATTTTTCGACCCACTCCCAATCGGGCCCGCCCATGACAATGCGTGGATGATACCGGCTTTGCAGCATCTCGGCGCCGCCGATGTGATCGCTGTGCGCGTGCGAGATTAGAACATACTTGATGTCTTTCGGATCGAGGCCGAGTTTTTTCATGCCGCCGAGAATCAGCTCCTCTGAGTTATAGGGATAGATCGTGTCGATCAGGATAATTCCTTGGCTGGTGGTGAGGGCCCACGACGAATGGATTTTTCCGCCGACGAAGTAGAAATTGTCGAAGACCTTCGCCGGCTCGGCATACCAGGCGGCGCGCGGCGGCGCCTTGGCGGGATCCTTTACATACTCCGGCACATTGTCGCTCAGGTTTTCGCCCCCGCTTTGCGGCAACAGACAGTTGCGCGCCAGCGTGCCGAGAAATTCGAAGCCGGCCGCGCTCTTGGCCGATTCGAGTGCGGACTGAATCTCGGCTTCGTAGTTTCTTTGGGCGGGCTGCTGCTGGGCCGGCGATATGCTGGCCATCAATACCATCACGCCGACGACTGATAGGAAGAAAACTAGAAAAGTAACAGGCGAGCAAAGCGGAACGAAGCGCATAGCGACCTCACATTCCGGAGTCGACGTGCGTATAGCTAGGTTGCGCGACTATTGCGACCCAGGTGAATTTTGTCAAGGGGACGGCGAAGCCGCGGCTACTCTTCCGCCGTCGAGTAGAAGAACAGTCCCACCATGGCGATGGTGGCGTTGGGAATCCAGGCGGCCGCCCAGGAAGGGATCGCGCCGCTGTGGCCGAGGGAGGTGCTGAAGGCGAGGAGGAACCAGTAGCCGAAGCCGATCAGCATCGTAAGGCCGAAGCTGAGCGCAAGACTGGCGCTTCGGGTGTGGCGCACGGCGAAAGGCATCGCGAGCAGCACCATGATCAGCGAGACGAACGGCACCGCCATCTTCACGTGCAGGTCGACCTTCTGCTCGGTCGCATCGATGCCCTTACCCTGGAGATCGGAGATCTGTTTTTTCAAATCGAGGAAACTGAACTCCTCCGGATCGCGGGCGAGGAGCTTTAGATCCTCGGGCGTTTCCGAAAGCGGGATCGTGGTGTTCCCTTCGCGCGCGGTGAGGCCGCCGTTCGGCTGCATGACCCATTCGACCGAGCGCACCGGCTGCCAGCGGTTGCCGTTCCAGCGCGCTGAAGGCACCTCGACCAGGCCGCGCAGCGTGAAGTCGCGGTTCAAGAGGAAGACCGTCACGCCCTCGAGTGTGCTCGTCTTGGGATCGAATCGATCGACGCTGACGAACGCCTCCTCGGAACGCATCCACATATCTTTGGTGCCGAGCAAGCTCTTGGGCTCTTTCTTTCGCACCTCGGTTTTGTAGATGTACTGCGACTCGCGCGTAAAGACGGGCACCAGAGCCTCGTTCCAAACGAAATTCAACGCGCAGATTACGATCGCGGTGACGAAGAGCGGCATCGAGATGCGGTAAACGCTGATACCGGCTGCGCGCATCGCGGTGATCTCTTGAGTCCGCGACAGCATGCCGACAGAGAACAGCGTGGAAAAAAGCACGGCGAAGCCGAAGACGCGCGACATCAAAACCGGCAGCTTGTACAGAAAGTACTTGATTGCCGACCACACCGGCGCGCCGGCCTTCAGGATGCCGTCGATGCGGTCGAAAAAGTCGACGATGAGATACAGCGCCGTAGTACACAGAAGACTTAGGGCTACAACCTTTAAAAAGCCGACGATGATGTAGCGGTCGAGGATGCCTCCGCTCGGCCAGCTTGCAATGGCTTTCAGCTTTTCCATCAGACGGGCCTACCCTGGCGGAAGAGCGCCATCCGGCGCGTGAGGAAGAACGAGAACTCCTCGAGCTTTGACTGGAGCAGAAAGGGCGATTCTCTCAGTGCCTTGCGGAAGAAGTGGAGCGCAATGAGCGAGAGCACGATGTTCGGCAGCCACGCCCCGAGGAACGCCGGGATGACCTCGCGCTCGCCCAGCGCTTTGCCGAGCGATAGAAGCGCATAGTATGCGAGCAGCCAGGCGACGCACAGCGCAAATCCCCAGGAGCGGCTCGCGCGAGAGCGCGACGGCACCATGACCAGAGAGACCGCGAGAAAGCAGAGCGTCAGCGGCGCGAATGCGAACGCGAACCTCTGGTAGAGTTCGAAAAGCTCGGGCGTGAAGCGCGAGCCCTCCGCCCGTTTGACGTCGATCGTCTTGCGTAATTTGTGGTAGGGCAACTCCTTCGGCTCGGGGTCTTTCTGGCGCGTGGGACCTAGGATGTCCTCCGGATCGAGACGGAAATCGTAGGTGTTGAAACGCGTGCGGCTGAAGCCCGGCTTTTTCGGCTGCCTCTCGTAGACGGTGCCCTCGTAGAGCTTGAAGTTGATCGTCTGCTTTTCCTCGTCCGTGACGATAAATGCGACCTTGCCGAAGATATCCTGCTCGCGCTCGGGGTTGCGCCGGTCGACGATCAGAACACCTTTGCCGGTTTCGCCGGGCGGCACCAGCTCTTCGATGTAGATTAGAATCTTGGGAAAATCGTCATTGAAGACCTTCTCCTTGAGGCCGCTCGCGACGCGATTTTTTGCTATATTGTAGAGCGCTTTGCGTAGCGCGCCGTTGGCGGCGGGCCGGATCTGTATCGTGATCACCAGTGTGATCAGCGATATGATAACGGCGATAATGCCGATCGGCACGAGGATCTGCAGCGGACTTATGCCCGATGCCTTAAGCGCCACCAGCTCGTGATCGCTGGAAAGCCGCCCGAGGCCGAGAAACACGCCGAGAAGCAGCGCCATCGGCACCGTCATCTCGAGGAACGTCGGCAGGATCAGCCCGAAGAGCTTGGCGATTTCGAGGACCGGCACGCCGCGGTTGACGACCAGCTCGACCAGCTTCAGGATACGGCCGACGAGCAGGATCAGCGTGAACGTCATCAAACCGAAGAGGAACGGCGGGAGCACTTCCGAGGTGAGGTATAACGTCAGCGTCCGCTTCACGATAGTGGTATGTTAACTGCTGGCGAGATTTTTGTAAAACGGCCGCTCGCGAAAGATGAAAACATAATGAAGAGTAATGGACGATAAGTCAAAGCCGCTCATTATCTGCGGCATCAATCCCGTGGCCGAGAAGCTGAAAAGCGCGCCCGGTGAAATTTTGGAGTTAATGGTCGCCGCCGACGGCCGCGCGCCGCGTCTCGCGCTGCTCGCCGCAGATGCGCGCCGCTGCGGCGTGCCGGTCCGCAACGTCGATTGGCAGAAGCTAACGGCGTTAGCAGACGGGATGATCCATCAAGGCGTCGCCGCCGCCATCGCGGCGCCGGCTTACGCGGATTTCGACCGGCTTGTCGAAACGCTCAAAGCGGAGCCCCGGCGGGTACTGGTGCTCGACGGCATTACCGACCCGCGGAATTTCGGAGCGCTGCTGCGCTCGGCGGAAGCCGCGGGCGTCCGAGACGTCGTCATCGCCAAGGACCGCGCGGTAGGGGTAACTCCCGTCGTCGTCAAAAGCTCGGCCGGCGCGGCGAATCACCTGCAAATTTACCGGGTTACCAACGTTGCGCGGACGCTTTCGGAGCTCAAGGAGCAGGGCTGCTGGGTGGTCGGACTGGACGCCGAGGCTACAGAGACCATCTATGACCGCGAATACCCGCTCGCCTTGGCTGTCGTGCTGGGGTCGGAGGGCAAGGGGATGCGGCCGCTCATTCGACGTGAGTGCGACTATCTCGCGTCGATCCCGATGCTAGGTCAGATCGCCTCGCTCAACGTCTCGGTTGCCGGAGCCGTCTTCCTTTACGAGCTCGCGCGTCAAACGCGAACGGCCGAGAGCAAAAGTGGGAAAAATCGCTGAAATCGTTCGAATTACTATTGACACGGTTTTCCATACATGTTTTATATAAGAGTTTCGGTAGCTGCCTTGTATAGGTGTGTCATCTGTCTGAAAGCCGTGTTCCGTAACACTTTCTGACGAGTTCCTTTTCTAAGCCGGCAAGCGAGTTCGCGTTGGCGTGCGGTAAGATTTGTTTCGAATCGAGGCTGGCGTAGCTCAACGGCAGAGCAGCTGATTTGTAATCAGCAGGTTGTAGGTTCAAATCCTATCGCCAGCTCCAGACTAGAGACTCAGAAAAGATTTTTTTTCGTGGACGTTTTCGAAGGTCGTTTCTTAGACAGCGCTGGAGAGGTTCCCGAGTGGCCAAAGGGAGCAGACTGTAAATCTGCCGCCGTAAGGCTTCGTAGGTTCGAATCCTGCCCTCTCCACCATCCTGCGGGAATAGCTCAGTTGGTAGAGCGCGAGCCTTCCAAGCTCGGGGTCGCGGGTTCGAGTCCCGTTTCCCGCTCCAATTGCGTTCTAGTCCCGACTGACGCCCAGGTAGCTCAGTCGGTAGAGCACGTCCTTGGTAAGGACGAGGTCGGCGGTTCGATCCCGCTCCTGGGCTTTTTCGCCCCGGCGTCGGCGGCAGGGTGACCATAACTGAACAGGAATAACAGGAGGAAGAGATGAGTAAACAGAAATTTGAGCGGAAAAAGCCGCACTTGAATATCGGGACGATCGGTCACGTCGACCATGGAAAGACGACCCTGACCGCCGCGATAACCAAAGTCCTGGAGAAGAAAGGCTGGGCGAAGTTCCTGGCGTACGATCAGATCGACAAGGCGCCTGAGGAGAGAGAAAGGGGCGTCACGATCAACATCGCGCACGTCGAGTACGAGACGAACAACCGCCACTACGCGCACGTCGATTGTCCGGGCCACGCCGACTATGTCAAGAACATGATCACCGGCGCGGCGCAGATGGACGGCGCGATTCTCGTCGTATCCGCGGCCGACGGCCCGATGCCTCAGACCCGCGAGCACATCCTGCTCGCGCGCCAGGTCGGCGTTCCCGCGATCGTCGTCTATCTCAACAAAGCCGACATGGTCGACGATAAAGAAATCCTCGATCTCGTCGAGCTCGAAGTTCGCGAGCTGCTCTCGAAATATAATTTCCCCGGCGACGACACGCCGATCGTAATCGGCAGCGCCTTGAAAGCGCTCGAAGGCGACGGCTCCGACATGGGCGAGGCCTCGATTATGAAGCTGATGGACGCGGTCGACTCCTACGTCAAGGAGCCGACGCGGGCGGTCGACAAGCCATTCCTAATGCCGGTCGAAGATGTCTTCACGATCAGTGGCCGCGGCACGGTCGTGACCGGCCGCGTCGAGCGCGGCGTCATCAAGGTAGGCGAAGAAGTCGAGATCGTCGGCTTCCGCGACACCACCAAGACGGTCGTGACCGGCGTCGAGATGTTCCGCAAGCTGCTGGATGAAGGGCGCGCGGGTGACAACATCGGCGCCTTGCTCCGCGGTACCAAGCGCGAGGATGTCGAGCGCGGACAGGTTTTGGCCAAGCCCGGCAGCATCACGCCGCATACGCATTTTAACGCCGAGGCGTACGTGCTCACGAAAGAGGAAGGCGGCCGGCATACGCCGTTCTTCAACGGCTACCGCCCGCAGTTCTACTTCCGCACGACCGACGTCACGGGCGTGGTCAAGCTCCCGGAGGGAACGGAAATGGTCATGCCCGGCGACAACATCACGATGGAGATCACGTTGATCACGCCGATCGCGATGGAAGAGGGTCTGAAGTTCGCTATCCGCGAAGGCGGCAAGACTGTCGGCGCCGGCGTTGTCACGAAAATCTTAAAGTAAGTGGGAGACGGACATGCGGGAACTGGTTGGGTTCGCCTGCGATAAGTGCAAGCGGAAAAATTACACGACGAGCAAAAATCGCAAGACGACGACGGAAAAGCTCGCGTTCAAAAAATTCTGTCCCTCTTGCCGGACGCATACGCAGCACAAAGAGGTGAAATTATAAAGAGACGCCGGGGTCAGTAGCTCCAACTGGCTAGAGCGCCGGACTCCAAATCCGGTTGTTGCAGGTTCGACTCCTGCCTGACCCGCCATCTCATCGTTCGGCATTCTCATGGATGAATGGATTCGTAAGCTAAAGGACGGCGCCGCCTCCTCCGTGGAATTCTTCAAGGAGGCATGGCAGGAGCTCAAAAAAGTTCACTGGCCGTCGCAAAAGGAAACGTATGCGGCCACGGTCGTCGTTATCATCGTGGTTTTGATTCTGGGTGTCTTTCTTGCTGTCGTCGATTTCGGCCTGACCCGAGCCATTCAGGCCATAGTCAGCTAACTTCCGGGATGATCGACCCTATGGCTAAGCAATGGTACGTCGTCCACACTTTCTCCGGCTACGAGCAGAAAGTGAAGGCGGCGCTCGAAGAGCGCATCCGGAGCATGGGTAAAGCCGAGAAATTCGGCGAGATCCTCGTGCCCGTCGAAAAAGTCATGGAGCTCGTGAAGGGAAAGAAGAAGACCTCTTCGAGAAAATTCTTTCCCGGCTACATCCTCGTTCAGATGGAGCTTGACGACGACACGTGGCACGTCGTCAAGGAGACGCCGAAGGTCACCGGTTTCGTCGGCGGCACCACCAATCCGGCGCCGGTGAGCGAGGAAGAGGTCAGGACGATCACGCAGCAGATGGAGGAAGGCGCGGTCAAGCCGAAGCCGCGCGTGCTTTTTTCCGTCGGCGAAAGCGTGAAGGTCGTCGACGGCCCGTTCGTCGACTTTAACGGTATTGTGGAAGAAGTGCGGCCGGACAAAGGCAAGCTCCGGGTGCTGATCAGCATCTTCGGACGCGCGACTCCGGTCGAGCTCGATTTCGTTCAAGTGGAGCGCAATTAAAATGGCCAAGAAGGTCATCGGAGAGATTAAGCTGCAGATTCCCGCGGGTCAGGCGAACCCGAGCCCGCCGGTCGGGCCGGCGCTCGGTCAGCGCGGCGTCAACATCATGGAGTTCTGCAAGGCGTTCAACGCGGCGACGCAGGGGCAGCCCGGGATGATTATACCTGTGATTGTCACGGTCTATGCGGACCGCTCGTTCACATTCATCACGAAAACGCCGCCGACGTCGGTGCTGCTCAAGAAAGCGGCCGGCTTGGAGAAAGGCTCCGGCGAGCCCGGCAAGGTGAAAGTCGGCCGCGTGACGCAGGCCCAGATCCGCCAGATCGCCGAGGTGAAGCTGCGCGATCTTACCGCGAAGGATCTCGATGCGGCGGTAAAGACGGTCGAAGGAACCGCACGCAGTCTCGGTCTCGAAATCGAAGGATAATCGAGGACAGAATCATGAAGCGGCACGGAAAAGGCTATAACAACGCTCTCGCGAAAGTGGATCGCGGCACGCGCTATCAGCTCGAAGAAGGTCTCAAGCTCGTGCAGGAGACCAAGCGGGCGAAGTTCGACGAGACCGTCGAGCTCGCGGTGCGCTTGGGCGTCGATCCCAAGCAGGCGGATCAAAATATCCGCGGCACCGTGGCATTGCCGCATGGCATGGGGAAAACCGTCCGCGTCGTCGCGTTCGCCAAGGGCGACAAAGTTAAAGAGGCGGAGGATGCCGGCGCGGACTTCGTCGGCTCCGACGAGTTGATCAAAAAGATCACCGAAGGCTGGCTCGACTTCGATAACGCGGTCGCGACGCCCGACATGATGGGAGCCGTCGGCCGTATCGGCAAGATACTCGGCCCGCGCGGACTGATGCCGAACCCGAAGACCGGCACCGTGACGATGGATATCGCCAAGGCGGTCAAGGAAATCAAAGCCGGCAAGCTCGAGTTCCGCGTCGACAAAGCCGGCATCGTCCATATCCCCGTGGGCAAAGCCTCGTTCGGCATGGACAAGCTGGTCGAAAACGCCCGCGCCGTGTTGACGGCGATCCTGCGGGCGAAGCCCGCCTCGGCAAAGGGCAACTATGTCCAGGGCGTCACTGTCTCGACGACGATGGGGCCTGGCATCAAGATCGATGTCAACCAGATCCGCGCGATGGCGGCGTAAGTAAGAGGAGATTAGCTGGAGAGCGATATGGGTGAATTATTATCGACCAACGCCGAGATCCAGGCGGAGAAAGCCGCGACCGTCGACGCGGTCCATCAAAAGCTCAAAGCGGCGAAGGTCGCGATCGTGACGGAGTATCGCGGCCTCACAGTCGCGCAGATGACGAAACTGCGGCTTCAGATGCGCCAGGCCTCCGGCGAATACAACGTGATCAAGAACACGCTCGTGCGCCGGGCGCTGAAAGATACCGAGTACGGCCCGCTCGATCGTCTTCTCGACGGACCGAACGGCTGGGTTTTCGGCTATGAAGACCCCGTTGCGGTCTCGAAGACGCTCATCAAATTCATCGAGGAAAACGAAAAGCTCAAGGTCAAGGGCGCGCTCTTCGAAGGCGAGTTTATGGACCAGGCGAAAGTTAAGGTCCTCTCGCAGATGCCGAGCAAGCCCGAGCTGCAGGCGAAGCTTCTCGCGCTGATGCAGGCGCCCGCGACGCAGTTGGTTCGTTTGATGCAGGAGCCCGCGGCGATGTTCGCCCGGTTGTTGGAGTCGGTTCGCAAACAAAAAGAGTCTCAGGGTTCATAAAAACAGGAGGACGTCATGGAAGTAACGAGAGATCAGGTTAAGGAATTCATCAAGCAGAGCTCCGTCATGGAGATCGCGGCCTTGGTGAAGGAGCTCGAGCAGGAGCTCGGCGTATCGGCGGCGGCGCCGGTGGCCGTGGCGGCGGGCGGCGCGGCTCCCGCGGCGGCGGCGGCCGAGGAAAAGACGGAGTTCAACGTCATCCTGGCGGACGCCGGAGACAAGAAGATTCAGGTCATTAAGGTCGTGCGCGAACTGACCGGCCTGGGACTCAAAGAAGCGAAGGATCTCGTCGACGGGGCGCCGAAGCCGGTCAAGGAAGGCGTCGCCAAAGCGGAGGCGGAAACGATGAAAAAGAAAATCGAGGAGGTGGGCGGAAAAGTCGAGATCAAGTAACTCGCGCGCGCGTTCTTAGGTTCCGAACTTCAGTCGAAAGAGGAGTATCATGGCATTTCAAGTGGCAAATAATTTACGGTTTCGCCGCAGCTTCGGGCGGATCAAGAAGATCATCGATCTGCCTTACCTGATTGAAATCCAGAAAAACTCATACGACGTGTTCCTCCAGAAAGACGTGGCGCCGGATCAGCGACAGAACGCCGGCCTGCAGGGTGTTTTCAAGTCGGTCTTTCCGATCAAGGACTTCAACGAGACGGCTTCGCTCGAGTTCGTGAGCTATACGCTCGGCGAGCCCAAGTACGACGTCGACGAGTGCCATCAGCGCGGCATGACTTTCGCGGCGCCGCTCAAAGTCACCGTCCAACTCGTCCTCTGGGACGTCGATCCGCAGAGCGGCAGCCGAAGCATCAAAAACGTTAAGGAACAGGAAGTCTATTTCGGCGAGATGCCGCTCATGACCAAGAACGGCACGTTCATGGTGAACGGCACCGAGCGCGTCATCGTGAGCCAGCTGCACCGCTCGCCCGGCGTCTTCTTCGAGCACGACAAGGGAAAGACACACGCGAGCGGCAAGCTGCTCTACTCCGCGCGCGTGATACCCTATCGCGGCTCGTGGCTCGACTTCGAGTTCGACCCGCGCGACATCCTCTACGTTCGCATCGACCGGAGGCGGAAATTCCACGCCACCGTGCTGCTGCGCGCGCTCGGCATGACGACCGAGGATCTGCTGAACTACTACTACACGGCGGACAAGATCATTTTCGAAGGGCGCAAAGCGTTTCTTGCCTTCAAGCCCGAGCATTTGATCGGCGTCAAGGCCGGCGCCGACGTGCGCGACGCCAAGAGCAACGAGATCATCGTCCGCGAAGGGCGCAAGCTCACGCGCATGCTGATTCGTCAAATGGAGCAGGCGCGCATCAAGCAGGTGCCGATAGCGATCGAAGACGTGATCGGCCGCGTCGCCGCGCACGACATCAAGGATCCCGCGACCGGCAAGGTCGTCGTCGAGTGCAACCAGGAGATCACGCAGGAGAAGCTCGACCTCATCCGGGAGAAGGGCATCGACGAGATCGAAGCGCTTTTCATCGACGAGTCGCGCGTCGGGCCGTACCTGCGCACGACGCTGCTGCAAGACCGGCTCGATCAGGGCGAAAAGGATAAAGACGATAACCGCAAGCCGGAAAAGGCGATCGAGCACGCTATTCTGGAAATCTATCGCAGGCTCCGCCCCGGCGATCCACCGACCAAAGAATCGGCGACGAACTTTTTCTACAACTTGTTTTTCAACCCGGACCGCTACGACCTGTCGAAAGTCGGACGGCTGAAGCTCAACCACCGGCTCAAGCTCAACGTGCCGCTGGAGCACGGGACGCTGCGCAAGGAAGACATCCTCGAAGTCGTCCGCTACCTCATGGAGCTGCGTAACGGCATCGGGACGGTCGACGACATCGATCACCTCGGCAACCGCCGCGTCCGCGCGGTCGGCGAGCTGGTCGAGAACCATTTCCGCGTCGGCTTGGTGCGCATGGAGCGGGCGATCAAGGAAAAGATGAGTCTCCAGGACATCGAGACGCTGATGCCGCAGGAGCTCATCAACTATAAGCCCGTGTCGGCGGCCCTGAAGGAGTTCTTCGGCTCGAGCCAGCTCTCGCAGTTCATGGACCAGACCAACCCGCTGTCCGAGATCACGCACAAGCGGCGTCTCTCGGCGCTCGGCCCGGGCGGTCTCACGCGCGAGCGCGCGGGCTTCGAGGTGCGCGACGTGCACCCGACGCATTACGGCCGGGTCTGCCCGATCGAGACGCCGGAAGGTCCGAACATCGGCCTGATCGCGTCGCTCACGACCTATGCGCGCGTCAACGACTTCGGCTTCATCGAGACGCCTTATCGCGAAGTCGAAGAAGGCCGGGTAACCGACCGCATCCGCTATCTCTCGGCGCTCGAAGAAGAGGATCACGTGATCGCGCAGGCGAACGCGCCGATCGACAATCGCGGCGCGTTCACGGCCGACCTCGTCTCGTCGCGCAAAGGCGGCGAGTTCGTCATGGCGCGTCCCGAAGAGGTCGATTTCATGGACGTGTCGCCGAACCAGCTCGTGAGCGTCGCCGCGTCGCTGATCCCGTTCCTGGAAAACGACGACGCCAACCGCGCGCTCATGGGTTCGAACATGCAGCGCCAGGCGGTGCCGCTGCTTCGCACCGAGGCGCCGCTCGTCGGCACCGGCATGGAGAAAGTCGTCGCGCGCGATTCCGGCGTTACCATCGTCGCGCGGCGCGACGGCATCGTCGAGAGCGTCGATTCGACGCGTATCGTGGTCAAGGCGGACAAGACCTCCGGCTCGCACCGCGACACCGGTGTCGACATCTACGGGCTCACGAAATACCAGCGCTCGAATCAGAACACCTGCATGAACCAGCGGCCGATCGTGATGATCGGAGACCATGTGAAGGCGGGCGACGTCATCGCCGACGGTCCGTCGACCGAGATGGGCGAGCTCGCGCTCGGACGCAACGTGCTCGTCGCGCTCATGCCTTGGGGCGGATACAACTTCGAAGACTCGATCCTCATCAGCGAGCGCGTCGTAAAGGAAGACATTTACACTTCCATCCACATTGAAGAGTTCGAATGCGTGTCGCGCGACACCAAGCTCGGACCAGAAGAAATCACGCGCGATATTCCGAATGTCGGCGACGAGGCGCTGACCGACCTCGACGAGAGCGGCATCGTCCGCATCGGCGCCGAGGTGAAACCCGGCGATATCCTCGTCGGGAAGATCACGCCGAAAGGCGAGACGCAGCTCTCGCCCGAAGAGAAGCTGCTGCGCGCGATCTTCGGCGAGAAGGCGGGCGAAGTGCGCGACACATCGCTACGCGTTCCGCCCGGGGTCGAAGGCACCGTCATCAACGTCCGCATCTTCTCGCGCAAGGGCCTCGGCAAGGACGAGCGCAGCAAGGTCATCGAGGATGAAGAAGTCAATCGTCTGAAGAAAGACCAGCACGAGGAGATCCGCATCCTGCAGGACGGCGCGCTGCGCCGGCTCAAGAAATTGCTCGCCGGCCGGCGCACGGCTTCGCAGGTGCGCGACGACAATCGCAAAGTGCTCCTCAACAAAGGCAAAGAGATCACCGAGGAGGACCTCGACGAGATCCCGATGCCTTACTGGGGCGAGATCCGCGTCGACAACGAATCGGTCGAGGCGGAGCTTAAGCGCATCGTCGAGAGCACGAGCGAGCAGGTCGAGCTGATCAAGGTCGTCTTCCAGGACAAGATCAATAAGCTGAAGAGCGGCGACGAGCTGCCGCCCGGCGTCATCAAAATGGTCAAGACCTTCGTCGCCATCAAGCGCAAGCTGCAGGTCGGCGACAAGATGGCGGGACGCCACGGCAACAAGGGCGTCATCTCGCGCATCCTGCCCGAAGAGGACATGCCCTATCTGGAAGACGGCACGCCGGTAGACATCGTGCTCAACCCGCTCGGCGTTCCGTCCCGCATGAACGTGGGACAGATTCTCGAGGCGCATCTCGGCTGGGCCGCGCGAAGCCTCGGCGAGCAGATCGAAGATCTGATCCTCACCACCAACGGCGGGCGGCCGGACCCCGAGCAGCTGCGCAAACGACTGAAGGAGTATCTGGCGATGCGCGAGGTCAACGAATTCCTCGACGGCGTCAAGGACCCCGACCTGGTGCGGCTCGCGGCCAAATACCGGGAAGGCGTTCACATCGCCTCGCCGGTGTTCGACGGCGCGACCGAGGAGGAAATCTTCAACCTGCTCCGCAAGGCCGGTCTTCCGGCCACGGGTCAGGTGACGCTCCGCGACGGCCGGACGGGGCAATCCTTCGATGAGAAGGTGACCGTCGGCGTTATGTACATGATGAAGCTGCACCATCTTGTCGATGATAAAATCCACGCCCGCTCGACCGGGCCGTACTCGCTCGTCACGCAGCAGCCGCTCGGCGGCAAAGCGCAGTTCGGCGGTCAGCGGCTGGGCGAGATGGAGGTGTGGGCGCTCGAGGCATACGGCGCGGCGTTTACGCTGCAGGAGATGTTGACCGTCAAATCGGACGACGTCGCCGGGCGCACGCGCATGTATGAGGCGATCGTCAAGGGCGACAATCTTCTCGAGCCCGGGCTGCCCGAGTCGTTCAACGTCATGGTGAAGGAATTGCAGAGCCTCGGTCTCGATGTGGAGCTGGTGGAAGAGAAAAGCTGATTGAGAATTCAGATGCTATACTTCTGGATTCGGCTCCTGAACGCTCAAACGAGGTGAATAATGGAAGATCTCTTTAATCTGTTTGAAAAACCGAAGAACCCTTTAAGCTTCAACGCGATCAAAGTCTCGCTCGCTTCTCCCGAAAAGATCCGCTCGTGGTCTCACGGCGAGGTAAAAAAGCCGGAGACCATCAATTACCGGACCTTCAAACCGGAGCGCGACGGACTGTTCTGCGCGAAGATTTTCGGTCCAACGAAAGACTACGAATGCAACTGCGGTAAGTATAAAAGGATGCGCCACCGTGGCGTTGTCTGCGAGAAGTGCGGGGTCGAGGTCATTCAATCCAAAGTCCGGCGCGAGCGCATGGGCCACATCGAGCTCGCGACGGCCGTCGTCCACATCTGGTTCCTGAAGAGTCTGCCGAGCCGCATCGGCGCGCTACTCGACATGTCGCTCAAAGACATCGAGAAGGTGCTCTACTTCGAGGCCTACGTCGTGCTCGATCCCGGATCGACGCCGCTCGAATACAAAGAGCTCCTGACCGAGAGCCGCTACCGCAAAGCCCTCGAAGAATACGGGCCGAACTTCTCGGCCGCGATGGGCGCCGAAGCGGTGCGCAAGCTGCTTCAGGCGGTCGATGTCGCGAAGCTTGGCGAGGATCTCCGCCAGGAGATGCGCGACGCCAATTCCGAGGTGCGAAGAAAAAAAATCGCGAAGCGCCTAAAGGTCGTAAACGCGTTTCGCAGCTCCGGAAACCGTCCCGAGTGGATGGTCATGGAAGTCATCCCCGTGATTCCGCCGGACCTGCGGCCGCTCGTGCCGCTCGACGGCGGGCGCTTCGCCACCTCCGATCTGAACGATCTCTATCGCCGCGTGATCAACCGCAACAACCGCCTGAAGCGCCTGATGGAGCTGAACGCGCCGGACATGATCATCCGCAATGAAAAGCGCATGCTCCAGGAAGCGGTCGACGCGCTTTTCGACAACGGACGCCGCGGCCGCGCGATTACGGGTCAGAACCGCCGTCCGCTCAAGTCGCTCAGCGATATGCTCAAAGGCAAGACCGGCCGCTTCCGCCAAAACCTGCTCGGCAAGCGCGTCGATTACTCCGGCCGCTCGGTTATCGTCGTCGGCCCGGAGCTGAGGCTGCACCAGTGCGGTCTGCCGAAGAAGATGGCGCTCGAGTTGTTCAAGCCCTTCATTTACAACAAGCTCGAAGAGCGTGGACATGTAACGACCATTAAGAGCGCGAAAAAGATGGTCGAGAAGGAGCGTCCGGAAGTTTGGGACATTCTCGACGAAGTCATCCGCGAGCATCCGGTGCTGCTCAACCGCGCGCCGACGCTGCACCGTCTCGGAATCCAGGCCTTCGAGCCGATCCTCATCGAGGGCAAGGCGATCCAGCTCCATCCGCTCGTCTGCGCGGCATACAACGCCGACTTCGACGGCGACCAGATGGCGGTCCACGTGCCGCTGTCGGTCGAAGCGCAGGTCGAAGCGCGCGCGCTGATGATGTCGACCAACAACATTCTCTCGCCGGCGAACGGCAAGCCGATCATCGTGCCGACGCAGGACATCGTTCTCGGTCTCTATTACATGACGCGCGAGCGGCCCAACGCGAAGGGCACGGGCCAGATCTTCGCCAGCTTCGACGAGGTTCGGATCGCCTTCGATCAGGGCGCGGTCGACCTCCAGGCGGCGGTCAAGGTGCGCCTGAACGGAGAGAAGGTCGATACCACCGTCGGACGCGTGCTGCTCAATGAAGTCGCGCCGGCGGAGATCCCGTTCAAAGAGATGAACCGGTTGATGAAGAAAAAGGAGCTCGCGAATTTGATCGACGTGAGCTACCGTCTCGCCGGCAACAAGGCGACCGTCATTTTCGCCGACCGGCTCAAAGACATCGGCTATCATTACGCGACGAAGGCGGGCATCTCGATCGCGATCAAAGATATGGTGATCCCGCCGAGCAAGGGAGTCCTGCTCCAGAAAGCGCATGACGACGTGCGCGAGATCGAAGAGCAGTATAAGAACGGTCTCATCACCGACGGCGAGCGCTACAACAAAGTCGTCGATATATGGGCCGAAGTCACCGACCGGATCGCCGACGAGATGCTGCGCGACCTCGGCACCGAAACCATGACCGACGAAAAAGGCGTCAAGGTCACGGTCCCGAGCTTCAACCCGATCTTCATGATGGCGGACTCCGGCGCGCGCGGCAGCGCGCAGCAGATCCGGCAGCTCGCCGGCATGCGCGGTTTGATGGCCAAGCCCTCGGGCGAAATCATCGAGACGCCGATCACGGCGAACTTCCGCGAAGGTTTGACGGTGTTGCAGTACTTCATCTCGACGCACGGCGCGCGCAAGGGTCTCGCGGACACCGCGCTTAAAACCGCGAACTCAGGTTATCTCACGCGGCGTCTCGTCGACGTCGCTCAGGATTCCATTATCTCGGAAGAGAACTGCGGCACGCTCGACGGCATCGAGATGACGCCCCTCATGGAAGGCGGCGAGATCATCGAGCCTCTCGGCGACCGTGTCCTCGGACGCGTCGCGCTCGAAGACGTGAAGGACCCGTTTACCGGCGAGATCATCGTCGGTGCGAACCAGGAAATTACCGAAGAGCTGGTGCAGAAGATCGAGGACGCCGGTCTCGAGCGCATCAAGATCCGCTCGGTGTTGACCTGCCAATCGAAGCGCGGCGTCTGCGTCATGTGCTACGGGCGCGATCTCGCGCGCGGCCACATGGTGAATCACGGCGAGGCGATCGGCGTCATCGCGGCGCAGTCGATCGGCGAGCCGGGCACGCAGCTGACGATGCGCACGTTCCACATCGGCGGCACCGCGAGCCGGCGCGCCGAGCAGACGACGCTGGAGGCGCGTAACGAAGGTCATCTCAAGTTCTTGAGCGTCAACACCGTCGCGAACAAGGAAGGCGACCTCGTCGTCATGAACCGCAACGGCGAGATCGCCGTTGTCGATTATCCCGAAGGCGAGAAGGGGCGCGAGCGCGAGCGCGAGCGCTACCCGGTCGTCTACGGCGCCAAGCTGAAGAAGAAGGACGGCGCCAAAGTGAAGCCCGGCGATCTGCTCGCCGAGTGGGATCCGTACACGATTCCTATCCTCACCGAGGTGACCGGCACGGTCAAGTTCGGCGACATCGTCGAAGCCATTACGATGGAAGAGCGCGTCGACGAGCGCACGGGTCTCTCGACCAAAGTCATCATCGACTCGAAAGACGTCGACAAACGGCCGCGCATATCGATCAAGGACACCGGCGGCCAGACGGCGCGGCTCTCCGCGACGCTCGAGGCGCGTTATCTCCTGCCGGTCGGCGCTCACATCAATGTGCAGGAAGGCCAGTCGGTCTTCGCCGGCGACGCCCTCGCGAAGATTCCGCGCGAGACAACCAAGACCAAGGATATCACCGGGGGTCTCCCGCGCGTCGCCGAGCTTTTCGAGGCGCGCAAGCCGAAAGAGTTCGCCGTCATCAGCGAGATCGACGGCGTGGTCTCCTTCGGCAAGGACACGAAAGGCAAGCGCAAGGTCGTGATCACGCCGGAAGTCGGCGAGCCGCGGGAATATCTCATTCCCAAGGGCAAGCACATCAGCGTGCACGAGGGCGACCGCATCAAGGCCGGCGAGGCTTTGATGGACGGCTCGTCCAATCCGCACGACATTCTCAACATCCTCGGCGAGAAGGCTCTGGCGAAATACCTCGTCGACGAGGTGCAGGAGATTTACCGCCTCCAGGGTGTGCGCATAAACGACAAGCACATCGAAGTCATCGTGCGCCAGATGCTCCGCCGCGTGCGCATCAAGGAGGTCGGCGACACTGAATTCCTGATCGGCGATCAGGTCGAGAAATGGCGCTTCGAGGAGGAGACGCAGAAAATCATCGCCTCGGGCGGCCGGCCGGCGATCGCCGAGCCGCTGCTCCTGGGCATCACCAAGGCTTCGCTCTCGACGGAGAGCTTCATCTCCGCGGCTTCCTTCCAGGAGACGACGAAGGTGCTGACGGAAGCGGCGATCCAGGGCAAAGTCGATCTGCTCTGCGGCCTCAAAGAGAACGTTATCATGGGCCGACTGATCCCGGCCGGAACGGGTCTCAAGAAGTACGGTGAGGCCGAGATCGAGCTCGATCAGCCCGAAACGGAGGAAGCGGAGGTTTCGCGCGCCGCCGAGGCGTAAGCGTTTTGACAAGCGCGCGAGCGTCTGTTATCTATATGGTTTTTGCCAGGACTAGGACTAACTAGGAAGAACACGCAAAATTATGCCCACGATCGGTCAACTGGTACGCGAAGGACGCGAGAAACAGCGGCGCAAAAACACGGCGCCCGCGCTGCAGGGCTGTCCGCAGAAGCGCGGCGTTTGCATCCGCGTTTATACAACGACTCCGAAGAAGCCGAACTCCGCGCTGCGCAAAGTCGCGCGCGTTCGGCTTACCAACGGCATCGAGGTGACGTCATACATTCCCGGCGTCGGCCACAACTTGCAGGAGCACTCGGTCGTGTTGATTCGCGGCGGGCGCGTCAAGGACCTGCCGGGCGTGCGCTACCACATTATTCGCGGCACGCTCGATTCAATCGGCGTCCAAGAGCGGCGCCAGAGCCGGTCCAAATACGGCGCGAAAAAACCGAAGTAGAGATGAATCATGCCGCGTAAAGGCGAAGTCAAGAAAAGAGAAGGGCTGCCGGATCCCAAGTACGGGGACAAGCAGGTGGCCAAGTTCATCAATACGGTCATGACGCGCGGCAAGAAGAGCGTGGCTGAGGGCATTTTTTACCGCGCGCTCGATCTCGTAGGCTCGCGGACGAAGGAAGATTCGCTCGCCATCTTCAAGCGCGCCGTCGAGAACACCAAGCCCGCAGTCGAGGTCCGCTCCCGGCGCGTCGGCGGCGCGACGTATCAGGTGCCCGTCGAAGTAAGGCCACAGCGGCGTTTATCGCTCAGCATGCGCTGGCTCGTGCAGTCGGCTTCGGCGCGCGAAGGCAAATCGATGGAGGAAAAGCTCGCCGCCGAGCTCATCGACGCGGCGCAGAGCCGCGGCGGCGCGATCAAGAAAAAGGAAGATACCCACCGGATGGCGGAGGCGAATCGCGCCTTCGCGCATTACCGCTGGTAATTTCGGTTAGGAGTGTTCGAGAGGAGGCGGCCCACCGCCTCCTTTTTTTCGGAAAAATCGGCAATGGCAAGAACGGTAGCATTAGAGAAGACCCGCAACATCGGCATCATGGCCCACATCGATGCGGGCAAGACCACGACGACCGAGCGGATCCTTTATTATACGGGGATCAACTACAAGATCGGCGAGGTCCACGAAGGCACGGCGACGATGGACTGGATGGTCCAGGAGCAGGAGCGCGGCATCACGATCACGTCCGCCGCGACGACCTGCTTCTGGCGCGATCACCGGGTCAACATCATCGACACGCCGGGCCACGTGGATTTCACGATCGAGGTCGAGCGCTCGCTGCGCGTCCTCGACGGCGCGGTCGCGGTCTTCTGCTCGGTCGGCGGCGTGGAGCCGCAGACGGAGACCGTCTGGCGCCAGGCCGATAAATACCGCGTCCCGCGCATCGCGTTCATCAATAAGATGGACCGCGTCGGCGCCGATTTCTTCGCGGCGGTAAAGATGATCCAAGACCGGCTCGGCGCGAGGCCCGTGCCGATTCAGCTGCCGATCGGCGCCGAGGATCAGTTCAAAGGCGTTGTCGATCTCGTGCAGATGAAGGCGATCATCTGGGACGAGGAAAGTCTCGGTGCAAAGTTCCACGTCGAGGAGATTCCGGCGGAGTTGAAAGCGCAGGCCGACGAATACCGGGAGAAGTTGATCGAGGCGGCGGCGGATTCCGACGAAGGCTTGATGGACAAATATCTTGAAGGAAAACCCGTCAGCGAGGCCGAGATCCGCAGCGCGATCCGCAAGGGCGGCTTGGCGATGAAGCTCGTACCGGTCGTATGCGGCGCCGCATTTAAAAACAAAGGCGTCCAGCCTCTGCTCGATGCGGTCGTCGATTACCTCCCTTCCCCAATAGACATTCCTCCTGTCACCGGCAAAAATCCCGACAATCAGCAAGAAGAAGAGCGGTTTCCAAAAGACGAAGCGCCGTTTGCGGCGCTCGCCTTCAAGATCATGACCGATCCGTACGTCGGCACGCTCACCTTCTTCCGCGTCTATTCCGGCACGCTCAACTCGGGCTCCAGCATTTACAATTCGACCAAGATGCGTCGCGAGCGCATCGGCCGCCTGCTCAAGATGCACGCGCGCAAGAGCGAGGAGATCAAAGAGGTCAATGCCGGCGACATCGCTGCGGCGGTCGGCCTGAAGAACACGGCGACGGGCGATACGCTGTGCGATGAAGAGAAGCCGATTATTCTGGAGGCGATCGAATTCCCCGACCCGGTCATCTCGATCGCCATCGAGCCCAAGAGCAAAGCCGACCAGGAAAAGCTCGGCCTCTCGCTCCAGAAGCTCGCGACCGAAGATCCCTCGTTCCGCGTCCGCACCGACGAGGAGACCGGCCAAACGATCATCTCCGGCATGGGTGAGTTGCATCTGGAAATTATCGTCGACCGCCTCGTGCGTGAGTTCGGTGTCGGCGCGAACGTCGGCAAACCGCAGGTCGCTTACAAGGAGACCGTGCGGCGCAAAGTCGAGCAGGAAGGCAAGTTCATCCGCCAGACCGGCGGCCGCGGCCAGTACGGCCACGTTTACATCACGCTCGAGCCGCTGCCGCCCGCGAGCGGCTTCGAGTTCGTCGACGCCATCAAAGGCGGCACCGTGCCGCGCGAATACATTCCCGCCGTCGAGAAGGGCATCAAAGAAGCGCTCGACAATGGCCCGATCGCGGGCTACCCCGTGGTCGACGTGAAGGCGACACTGTTCGACGGCAGCTATCACGACGTCGATTCGTCGGAAATCGCTTTTAAAATCGCCGGCTCGATGGCGTTCAAAGCAGCGGCCAAGAAGGCCTCACCCGTGCTGCTTGAGCCGATCATGGCCGTCGAGGTCGTTACGCCCGAGGAGTTCATGGGCGAGGTGATCGGCAACATCAGCTCGCGCCGTGGCAAAATCCTTGGTATGGAGCCGCGGGGCACGGCGCAGGTCATCAATGCGCAGGTGCCGCTCGCGCAGATGTTCGGCTACGCGACCGATGTGCGCTCGATGACGCAGGGGCGGGCGACCTATACGATGCAGTTCAGCCATTACGAGCCGGTTCCGCAATCGATCTCGGATGAGATCAGTGCCAAATCAGGCAACCCATTGGAGCCTAATCCGGACTTAAGACCATGAACGAAAAAATCCGCATTCGCCTGAAGGCATACGATCATCGGGTTCTCGACCAATCAGTCGGCGAGATCGTCGAGACCGTGCGGCGCACCGGGGGCCGCGTGGCCGGCCCGATCCCGCTGCCGACGCGCATCGAGCGCTTCACCGTCAACCGCTCGCCGCACGTCGATAAAAAGTCGCGCGAGCAGTTCGAGATCCGCACGCACAAGCGCCTGCTCGACATCCTCGAGCCGACGCAGCAGACGATCGACGCGCTGGGAAAATTGGACCTCGCCGCGGGCGTGGACGTGGAGATCAAGCTTCAATAGCTTCAAGTAGAAAATCATGAACGGCTTATTGGGAAAAAAAATCGGCATGACGCAGGTCTTCGGCGCGGACGGCGCGGTTGTGCCTGTGACCGTCATCCAGACCGGACCGTGCGTCGTAGTGCAAAAGAAAGACGCGGCGCGCGACGGCTACGATGCGGTACAGGTAGGTTTCGGCAGCCGCAAGGCCCAGCGCGTCAACAAGCCGCAGCAGGGACATTTCAAAAAAGCCGGCAAGGGCGCGTTTGAAGTGCTGCGCGAGTTTCGCACCGAGAAGGCCGGCGAGTACGAGCTCGGCCAGGAGATCAAGGCCGGCGACCTCTTCAAGTCGGGCGACTTCGTCGACGTCGCCGGCATCAGCAAAGGCCACGGCTTCAGCGGCGTCATCAAGCGCTGGAGCTTCGCGGGCTTTCCGGGATCGCACGGTACACACGAATACTTCCGCCACGGCGGCTCGATCGGCAACCGGTCGTACCCGGGCCGCGTTTTCAAAGGCAAGCGCATGGCCGGCCACTGGGGCGACGAGCGCATCTCCGTGCAAAATCTCGAAATCGTCGAGGTCAGGCCCGAGGAGAATTTGCTCCTTATTAAAGGCTCAGTCCCCGGCGCGCAGCGCAGCGTAGTGGTTATCAAGCGGGCGTCGAAGCCGCGCAAGAAGGCCCAGCCGCCGGTGGACGAAAAAGCGAAAAAAGAAAAATAAATCATGGCTCAGGTCGTTAATCCGGAATTCAAAGAAGAAATCTTCGGCGTCCACCCGAGGCCGCATCTGCTGCACCAGGCGGTCGTCATGCAGCAGGCGAATCGCCGCGCCGGCAGCGCCGCGACCAAAAGCAAGGGATTTGTTCGCGGCGGCGGTAAAAAACCGTGGCGCCAGAAAGGCACTGGACGTGCGCGCTCCGGCTCGATCCGCTCCCCGATATGGGTCGGCGGCGGCACGATCTTTGGCCCGACGCCGCGCGACTACTCGTACCGCATGCCGAAAACGGCGCGGCGCGAGGCGCTCCTCTCGGCGCTGAGCTTAAAGCATAAAGAAGGCAAGATCATTGTCCTCGCCTCCTTCGATTTCGCCGAGCCGAAGACGAAGCTTGCGCGGCAGTTACTTGAGGAACTCCAGGTCAAGAGCGCGCTCATCGTGCTGCCGGAGAACGACGCCAAGGTGATGCTGTCCGTGCGCAATCTGCCCAAAGTGAAGGCGCTCCGTGTCGACGGCCTGAACGTTTACGATTTGCTCCGCTACGAGCACCTCATCCTGACCGAGCAGGCGCTCCGCGCGATCGAAGAGAGGCTCGCGGCATGAGAGAACCGCAGGAAATAATTCAGGCGCCGCTCGTTACGGAAAAGGGGAGCCTCCTCGGCGAGAAAACCAACCAGGTCCTGTTCCGCGTCAAGCGTGACGCGAACAAGATCGAGGTGAAGCAGGCGGTCGAGACGCTGTTCAAGGTGAAGGTGACGAAAGTCCGCCTCACGCGCTATCTCGGCAAAATTAAGCGCGTCGGACGCAGCGCCGGCCGGCTGCCGATGTGGAAGAAGGCTTACGTTACATTAAAAGAAGGGGACAAAATCGATTTTTTCGGCGGCGCTTAATCGGAAATTGAATCATGGCGATAAAAACTTATAACCCGACCTCGCACGGCATCCGCTTCCGCACGGGCCTCGGCTTCGAAGAAATCACCAAGACGAAGCCCGAGAAGGGCCTCGTCGAGCCGCTGCGACGCAGCGGCGGCCGCAATAACACCGGCCGCGTCACAAGTCATCATCGCGGCGGCGGCCACAAGCGCCGATTCCGGCTGATCGACTTCAAGCGCGATAAGCGCGGTATTCCGGCGCGCGTTCAGGCGATCGAATATGACCCGAACCGCTCGGCGCGCCTCGCACTCCTCTGCTACGCCGACGGCGAGCGCCGCTACATCCTCGCGCCCGACCAGCTGAAGGTTGGAGACAAAGTCATGGCCGGCGGCGATGGCGTCGACATCAAACCCGGCAACTGCCTGCCGATGAAATTCATCCCCGTCGGCACCGTCATCCACAACGTCGAATTGAAGCTCGGCAAGGGCGGTCAGATGGTCCGGAGCGCCGGCGCCGGCGCGCAGCTGATGGCGAAGGAAGCCGGCTATGCGCTGCTGAAGCTGCCCTCGGGTGAGCTCCGTAACGTGCTCGCGGAGTGCTCCGCAACGATCGGCCAGGTCGGCAATCTCGAGCAGGAAAACATCTCCCTCGGCAAGGCGGGGCGCAGCCGCTGGCTCGGCAGGCGCGGCTGGACGCGCGGCATTGCAAAAAATCCTGTCGATCACCCGCACGGCGGCGGCGAAGGACGCTCGAAGGGCAACCATCCGATGACGCCGTGGGGCAAGCCGACCAAGGGCTACAAGACGAGAAAAAATCAAACGACGGACAAATACATTATCAAGCGGAGAGAGGCGAGATAACGATGGCGCGCTCGGTTAAAAAAGGTCCCTTCATCGATCAGCATCTGATGAAAAAAGTCGAGAAGATGGCCCAGACGAAAGACCGACGGGCGGTCAAGACGTGGTCGCGCCGCTCGACGATCACGCCGGAAATGGTGGGCCTGACTCTCGCGGTGCATAACGGGCGCAAGTTCATCCCCGTGTTCGTGACCGAGAACATGGTCGGCCACAAGCTCGGCGAGTTCGCGCCGACCCGGACTTTTTATATGCACTCGGGCGATCGCAAAGGCGAGGCGAAAGAAGGAGTCGCGGGCGCGCCGGCCGGCGCTCCTGGAGCCGCCCCGCGCGCGCCTGTCGCCGCGCCCGGAGCCGCTCCGCGGGCTCCCGCGCCCGGCGGTAAACCCGGAGCATAAGAATGGAAACGCGCGCAGTCACGAAATTCGTGCGGCTTTCGCCGCGCAAGGTGCGGCTGGTCGTCGATCAGATCCGCGGCAAGGGCGTCGAAGAGGCGTTGAACACGCTCAAGTTCACGCCCAAACGCGCGGCCGATCTGGTCGCGAAAACACTGCGCTCGGCCGTGGCCAACGCAGAGAATACACAGAGCGTCGATGTCGACAATCTATACATCAAGTCGGTCGAGGTCGGCGACGCGGGCATGTGGAAGCGCTTCATGCCGCGCGCGATGGGCCGCGCGACGAAGATCCGCAAGCGGCTGGCGCATATTACGGTCGTCGTAGACGAGAGGAGCAAATAGCGCATGGGCCAGAAGACGCATCCCAAACTCTTTCGCGTGGGAGTCATCGATTCCTGGGACTCCAAATGGTTCGCGCGCCACGAGTACGCGAAGCTCCTCCACGAAGATTTTAAGATCAAGAATTTCCTGAAGAGCCGGCTCTATCACGCCGGCGTCTCGAAGATCGAGATCGAGAGCGCGGCCGCCAAAGCGAAGATCAACATTCACACGGCGCGTCCCGGCATCGTCATCGGCAAGAAAGGCGCAGAGATCGAGAAATTGAAAAAGGAGCTGTCGCGCCTGACGCAGCGGGAGATTTATTTGAACATCATCGAAGTGCGCCGGCCCGACCTCGACGCGCAGCTCGTGGCGGAAAACGTCGCGCTGCAGCTCGAGAGACGCGTCGCGTTTCGCCGCGCGATGAAGGAAAGCGTCTCGCGGGCCATGCGCATGGGCGCGCAAGGAATACGAATTCAGTGCGCGGGCAGGCTCGGCGGGACGGAAATCGCGCGCACCGAATGGTACCGCGAGGGCCGGGTGCCGCTGCACACGCTGCGCGCCGACATCAGCTACGGCTTCGCCGAATCGAAGACCACCTACGGCGTCATCGGCGTCAAGGTGTGGATCTTCCGCGGCGAGGTGCTGACCGAAGAAGAGCAGCAGCAGAAACAGGCGATGGGCGCATAGAAAATAGCGGTCAGCAATCAGCGATCAGCTTTCAGCCAAAACTGAAATCCGGAGCTGAATGCTGAAAGCTTACAGCTGAAAGCTTGGTTAAAAATGCTCGAACCGAAAAAAGTAAAATATCGCAAACAACAGAAGGGGCGCCGCGCGGGTATGGCTCTGCGTGGCTCGACGCTCGCTTTCGGCGACTACGGCCTCAAGGCGCTGGAGCGAGGCTGGCTCGGCGCGCGCGAGATCGAGGCGGCGCGCATCGCGCTCACACGGTATCTCAAGCGCGGCGGCAAGGTCTGGATCCGCATTTTTCCTGACAAGCCGATCACCAAAAAACCCGCCGAGACGCGCATGGGCAAGGGCAAGGGCTCGCCGGAAGCGTGGGTCGCGGTGATCAAGCCGGGGCGCATCCTCTACGAGATGGAAGGCGTCGAGCGGGATCTCGCGCGCGAGGCGTTTCGCCTCGCGGCGCACAAGCTCTCGCTCCCGACGATGTTCATCGAGCGGAGGCCTCATGCAGGCTAAAGAACTGAGGGATTTGGGCGAGGAGGAGCTGACGCAGAAACGCCGTGAGCTCAAAGAGGAGATTTTTCATCTCAAGCTGCGCAAGGCGACCGGCCGGCTCGAGAACGCGATGAAGCTCCGGGAAGACCGGCGCGATCTCGCGCGCATCGAGACGGTTTTGAAAGAGAAATCCAAGGGCGGGAAATAGCATGGAAGCGAGACGGATGCACAAGGAGCGCCAGGGCGTGGTGCTCAGCAACAAGATGCAAAAGACGGTGATCGTCGCGGTCGAGCGCACCGTGCTGCACCCGAAGTATAAGAAATATCTCAAGCGGCGGACGAAGGTGAAGGCGCACGACGAGAAAAGCGAATGCCGCATCGGCGACCGGGTGCTGATCGTCGAGTGCCGGCCGCTCAGCCGTGACAAGCGCTGGCGCGTCTCGAAGATCGTCGAGCGGGCGGTGGCCGATACGACGGCGGCGCCGGACGCCGCGCTTACGGCGTGAGCTTTCGCCGCGGAACCGAATTATGATTCAAATGAGAACCGTTCTGGACGTGGCCGACAACTCGGGCGCGCGCAAGGTCCAGTGCATCAAGGTTTTGGGCGGCAGCAAGCGGAAATACGCTTCGATCGGCGACATCATCGTGGTGTCGGTGAAAGAAGCGATTCCCAACGCCAAAGTGAAAAAAGGCGAAGTGACCAAGGCGGTCGTGGTGCGGACGGCGAAAGAGCTCGGCCGCTCCGACGGCAGCTACATCCGCTTCGATACGAATTCGGCGGTGCTGATCGACAATCAGAAAGAGCCGATCGGCACGCGCATCTTCGGGCCGGTGGCCCGCGAGCTGAGGGCGAAGAAGTTCATGAAGATCATCTCGCTCGCCCCCGAGGTGTTGTAAAACAGCTTTAAGCAGAGAGAAAAACAGTGCATATCAGGAAAAACGATAGCGTGATGGTGATCTCGGGGCGCGAGCGGCGCAAAACCGGCAAGGTCCTGCGCGTTCTGCCGAAGGAAGGCGCCGCGATCATCGAGCGTATCAACATCGTGAAACGCCATCAGCGCGCGCGCGGACCCCAGCAGACGGGTGGTATCGTCGAGAAAGAGGCGCCGATCCCGCTCTCCAATCTCATGCTGATGTGTGACAAGTGCAATGCGCCGGTGCGCATTGGACGTAAACAGATGACCGGCGAGGAAAAGGCGCGTGTCTGCCGCAGATGCGGCGACCCGCTTGACTAAAAAGAGTTTTCGAATGGCTGCGAGACTTAAAAAGAAATTCGACGACGAAGTCGTCCCGGCGATGATGAAGGAGTTCAATTATAAGAACACCCATCAAGTTCCGCGCATCGAGCGCATCACGCTGAATATGGCGCTCAGCGAGGCGACGCAGAACGTGAAAGTCCTGGACTCCGCGGCGGCGGAGCTCGCGGCAATCACCGGGCAGAAGCCGGTCATCACCAAAGCGAAAAAGGCGATCGCCAACTTCAAGCTGCGCCAGGGCGTGCCGATCGGCTGCATGGTGACTCTCAGACGCGACCGCATGTACGAGTTCCTCGACCGTCTGATTCACGCGGCGCTGCCGCGCGTGCGCGATTTCAAGGGCATTCCGTCGAAGTCGTTCGACGGCCGCGGCAATTATTCGCTCGGGCTGCGGGACCAAGTCATCTTTCCCGAAATCGTGGCCGACAAGGTCGACAAGACCCGCGGCCTGACGGTTTCGATCGTGACGACGGCGAAGAGCGACGACGAAGGCAGGGCGCTGCTCAAGCATCTCGGGATGCCGTTCGCGGCTTAAATCGGAGGTATTCATTGGCTAAGACATGTCTTCGGGTGAAGGCGGAGAGGCCGAATAAATTCAAAGTGCGGCAGTACAACCGCTGTCCTTTGTGCGGCCGCGCGCGAGCATTTTTCCGCCGTTTTCGCATGTGCCGCATCTGCCTCCGGGATCACGCGCGCAAAGGGCATATCCCCGGACTCATCAAGGCGAGCTGGTAGGATTTAAATATGATGACCGATCCGATCGCAGATCTCCTCACCCGCATCCGCAACGCCATGCGTGCCGGCAAGGACACCCTCGAAGTGCCGGCCTCGCGCGTGAAGGAGTCGCTCGTCAAGGTTCTGATCTCCGAGGGCTATTTGCAGGACGTCAAGAAAGTCAAACCGAAGGAAGGCGCCGGCGAGCTGCTGAAGATCCAGCTTAGATTCGACAAGCAGAAGCGCCCGGTGATCACCGGCTTGCGGCGGATCAGCCGGCCGGGGCGTAGAATCTACGTCGGCATCGACGAAATCGCGCCGATCCGCAAGGGGCTCGGCGTCAATGTTCTCTCGACGCCTAAAGGCATTTTGGTCGACCGCGAAGCCAAAAAGGCCAAAGTCGGCGGCGAGCTCATCTGTTCGGTCTGGTAGAGGTAACGAACGTGTCGCGCATAGGAAGATTACCCATTAACGTTCCTGATGGAGTCAAGATCGCGATGGCCGATAAGGCGGTCAAAGTCGAAGGCCCGAAAGGAAAACTCGAGGCCGCGATTCCTCCTGGAATCGATGTCCAGGTCGACGGCAAGACCGTCCGCGTCACGCGTAGCGGCGAAGAGCGCAAAGAGAAGGCCCTCCACGGCCTCGCGCGCAAGCTGATCGCGAACATGGTCGAAGGCGTCAGCAAGGGTTTTACCCGCGTGCTCGAGATCAACGGCGTCGGTTACCGCGCCGAGGTCAGAGGATCCGACCTGCATATCGCACTCGGCTATTCGCACCCGATCGTTTATCCTCTGCCGAAGGGCGTCTCGGCGAGCGTCGAGCGCCAGATCATTATTACGCTGACCAGCGCGGACCGCAGACTTCTCGGCGAGACGGCGGCGGCGATCCGCGGCTTCCGCCCGCCGGAGCCGTACAAAGGCAAGGGCGTCAAATACCGAGAAGAAGTCATTAAGCGTAAGGCCGGCAAGGCGGTCGGCGCGGCGGGCTCCTAAAAGGGACGATTTATGCTCGGCAATCATAGAGTGATCGCGCGCATCCGGCGCCAGAAGCGCGTGCGCAAGCAGGTTCGCGGCACGGACGATCGACCGCGCGTTTGCGTCTATCGCAGCGACAAGCACATTTACGCGCAGGTGATTTCGGACGAGAAGGGCGCGACGTTGATTTCTGTCTCGACGCTCTCACCGTCGCTGAAAGGGAAAGTCAAAAGCACCAAAGGCGTCGACGCGGCCAAACAGGTGGGGCAAGCGCTCGCCGCGGCGTGCAAGGAGAAAAATATCTCCAACGTCATATTTGACCGCAACGGATTTCTCTATCATGGGCGGGTGAAGGCGCTTGCCGATGCGATGAGGGAAGCGGGAATGAAATTTTAATATGGAACGAATCGATCCTCAGGGACTGGAGCTCAAAGAAAAGGTCGTGCACATCAGCCGCGTGGCGAAAGTCGTCAAGGGCGGGCGCCGCTTCAGCTTCAATGCGCTCGTCGTGGTCGGCGACAGCCGTGCGGTGGTGGGGTACGGGCTCGGCAAAGCCAAGGAGGTTCCCGAGGCGATTCGCAAGGGTCTCGAACAGGCGAAAAAGAGCCTCATTCGCGTCCCGATCATCGACGGCACTATTCCATTCGAAGTCACCGGCCGCTTTGGTGCCGGCTATGTTGTTTTAAAGCCCGCCTCCGACGGCACGGGCGTGATCGCCGGCGGCGGCGTGCGCGCCGTCGTCGAGGCCGCGGGCATTCAGAATGTGCTGACGAAATGCATCGGCTCGTCGAATCCGCACAATAGCGTCAAGGCGACGTTCGAAGCGCTGAGAGACTTGAAGCTTCCTGAAGAGATCGCCGGGCGCAGAGGCAAACCGTTGCAGGAGATTCGTTAGAAAGACAGGTCTGAAATGAATTTGAGCGATTTAAAGCCGGCCCCCGGGTCAAATAAAAAGAGAAAGCGCGTCGGGCGCGGAGACGGCTCGGGACATGGGAAGACCGCGTGCCGCGGCCACAAAGGACAAGGCTCGCGCTCGGGCGGCAATATCGCGCCCGGCTTCGAAGGCGGCCAGATGCCGCTCCAGAGGCGCTTGCCGAAGCACGGGTTTCACAATCCGTTTCGCCGTACCTGGGTCGTCGTCAACCTGGGCCAGCTCGAATCCTTCGCCGCCGGCACCGAGGTGACGCCGGAGGCGCTGCACGAGCGCCGCTTGGTCCGGCGCAAAGGAGAGCCCGTGAAGGTGCTCGGCGACGGCGAGTTCACGAAGAAACTGACGATCCGCGCGCATGCCTTTTCCGCCAAAGCGAAAGAAAAGATCGAGTCGCTCGGCGGCAAGGCGGAAGTAATCCAGACGGTAACCGAAGGGAAGCGTGAGGCCGCGGCCGGAAAATAACGGACTCTAAGCTTGGCTGTAATATATGATTGAAGGTTTTCAAAACGCAGGAAAAATTCCCGAGCTGAGGCGGCGGATTTTCTTCACGCTGGCTATGCTCGCCGTCTACCGCGTCGGCGTGCATATTCCGACCCCCGGCATCGATCGCATCGCGCTCGCCTCCTTTTTCGACCAGGTCAAGAACACGATCTTCGGCCTCTTCAATCTGTTCTCCGGAGGCGCGCTCGAACAGTTTTCCGTCTTCTCGCTCGGCATCATGCCGTATATCAGCGCGTCGATCATCCTCCAGCTGCTGACCGTCGTCTTCCCTTATCTCGAGCGGCTGTCGAAAGAGGGGGAAGCGGGGCGGCGAAAAATCACGCAATATACGCGCTACGGCACGATTGTGCTGTCGATTGTCCAGGGTCTCATGATCGCCGTCGGCATGGAGGGGACGCGCGGCGCCGGCGGCGAGGCGATCGTGCTCAATCCCGGCTGGAGCTTCCGCATCATGACGATCATCACGCTCACATCCGGGACGGCGTTCATCATGTGGCTCGGCGAGCAGATCACCGAGCGCGGCATCGGCAACGGCATCTCGCTCATCATCTTCGCCGGCATCGTGGCGCGGCTGCCTTCGGCAGTAACCACCACATATCAGTTCATCAATGAAGGCGAACTCGGCCTGTTGATCGTCATTTTGGTCGTGGCGATCGTCATCGCGACCGTCGCCGTCGTTATCTTCATGGAACGGGGGCAGCGAAGAATTCCCGTGCAATACGCAAAACGCGTCGTCGGCCGGAAGATGTACGGCGGGCAGACGTCGCACCTTCCGCTCAAGATCAACACGGCAGGGGTCATACCGCCGATCTTCGCCTCGTCCATCTTGATCTTTCCGGCGACCATCGCGCAGTTCGTCCAGCAGCCCTGGGCTCAGGCGATGGCGGGCTATCTCGCGCCCGGGCAGTGGCTGCACGACGTGCTTTACGTCGGCTTCATTATTTTCTTTTGTTATTTCTATACCGCCGTCGTCTTCAATCCGGTGGACGTTTCGGAGAACATGAAGAAATTCGGCGGCTATATTCCCGGCATACGGCCGGGGCAGAAAACAGCAGAGTTTATCGACCGCGTGCTCTCGCGCATCACGCTGGGCGGGGCGATCTATCTATCCGTCGTCGCACTGCTGCCGACGCTTTTGATCCGGCAGTTCAACGTGCCATTCTATTTCGGCGGCACGGCGCTTCTGATCGTCGTTGGCGTCGCGATGGATACCATCGCTCAGGTAGAGACGCACATGATCACGCGGAATTACGAAGGCTTTATGAAGCGGGGCCGCTTGAGAGGTAGAAGAGGCTAGCGCGAGTGGACGTTTTGCGCGTCGTTTTTTTTGGTCCTCCGGGGGCCGGTAAGGGAACACAGGCCAAGCTTCTGGAGCAGAAGTTCGGCGCGTGCCAGGTTTCGACGGGAGACATTTTGCGCAAGGCGGCGCGCGCCGAAACACCGCTCGGGAAGCAGACTTCCGGCTATCTCGCGCGCGGCGATCTTGTCCCTGACGACGTCATGGTCAAGCTCGTCGCCGAACGGCTGAAAGAGCCGGATTGCAAGGCGGGATTTATTCTCGACGGTTTTCCGCGGACAATCGCCCAGGCCGACGACCTCGAACGGATACTGAAAAAGGGAGGCCTGCCGCTGGAGCATGCGTTGGGGCTGAAGGCCCCGAATGACGTCCTCATCAAGCGGCTGTCGGGGCGGCGGACGTGCAGGAACTGCGGCGCCATGTACCATGCCGTCTTTAATCCGCCGGCGAAGGACGGTGTCTGCGATCGCTGCGGCGGCGAGCTGTATCAGCGCGAAGACGACCGCGAGGAGCAGATCGCCGCGCGGCTTCGCGTCTACGAGCAACAGACGGCGCCGCTGAAAGATTATTATCGGAAGCGACGCCTCCTCAGGGAGATCGACGGCGTCGGTACGGTCGAGGAGGTTCGCAAGCGCGTTTTCCGCGCGGTCGGAGACGGAGCAAAATGATCACGATCAAATCCGCGCGCGAGATCGATGTGATGCGCCGCGCGAACGTGATCGTGGCCGAAGTGCTCCAGGAGCTGAGACGAGTCCTCAGGCCTGGAGTTACGACGCTCGAGCTCGATGAAATTGCCGAGGAGTTGACGCTTAAGAAAAACGCGACGCCGGCGTTTAAAGGATACCAGGTAGCGGGACGGATTTATCCGCGCTCGCTTTGCGCCTCGATCAACGACGAGATCGTCCACGGTATTCCGTCGGCGCGGGCGCTGAAAGAAGGCGATATCATCGGGCTTGATTACGGCGTCATTTACCAGGGTTATTACGGCGACTCTGCCGTGACGGTCGGCGTCGGAAAGGTAAGCGAGGAGGCGGAGCGGCTGATGCGTGTGACGGAACAGGCGCTCTACCGCGGCATCGAGCAGTTGAAAGACGGCGAGCGCATGGGAAAGCTTTCCTCGGCGATTCAGCACACGGCCGAGGACGCCGGTTTTTCCGTCGTCCGCTCGTTCGTCGGACACGGCATCGGCAGGCGCCTGCACGAGGAGCCGCCGGTGCCGAATTACGGCCAGCCGGAAAGCGGCCTGAGGCTGCGCCAGGGCATGGTGCTCGCCATCGAGCCGATGGTCAACGTAGGTGGCTACGACGTCACGATCAAAGAAGACGGGTGGACGGCGGTGACGCAGGACGGAAGCCTCTCGGCGCATTTCGAGCATTCCGTCGCGATCACGGAGAACGGGCCGTATATTTTGAGCCGATTATAGACGGGATGTGAAGGCTTCGGCTTTCAAATTCCTTGTGCTAGAATAGACGTTTATGCCCAAAGACGACGCGATCGAAGTTACCGGAAGCGTGCTCGAGACGCTGCCGAACGCGATGTTCCGCGTGCAGCTCGACAACGGGCACAAGGTCTTGGCGCACATCTCGGGCAAGATGCGCATGCATTACATCAAGATCCTTCCCGGCGACAAGGTCCGGGTCGAGCTCTCGCCGTACGACTTGGCACGCGGGCGGATTATTTACCGGGAGAGATAACATGAAGGTTAGAGCCTCGGTCAAGAAAATTTGCAATAAGTGCAAGGTCATTCGGCGCAAGGGCGTCGTTCGCGTCGTGTGCGAAAACACACGGCATAAACAGAGACAGGGATAGAGGGACATATGGCGCGCATAGCCGGAGTCGATCTGCCGCGAAACAAGCGCATGGAGATTGCGCTCACGTATATCTACGGAATCGGGAGGAGCGCTTCGAAGAAGATCCTCCAGTCGGCCGGAGTGTCGTTCGACACGAAGACCGACAACCTGAGCGACGACGAGGTCGTGAAGATCCGCGCGATCATCGATCAGGGCTGGAAGGTGGAAGGCGATCTCCGCCGCGATGTGACCCAGAACATCAAGCGCCACATCGACGTCGGCTCGTACCGCGGCCTCAGGCACCGTAAGAATCTGCCCGTCCACGGCCAGCGCACGCACACGAACGCGCGCACACGCAAAGGGCCGCGGAAGACCGTCGCCGGCAAGAAGCAGGCGCCGTCTAAAGGTTAACCTCGGCGATCATCAGGAGAATTTATGGCGAAGGACGAACAGAGCGAGAAAAAGGACGAAGGCAAAGCCGAGGAGAAAGCTCCTGAGCGCGCCGCGCGCAAGAAAAAAGGACGCAAGAATATCGCCGAAGGCGTCGTGCATATTCATTCGACGTTCAATAATACGATCGTGACGATCACCGATTATCAAGGCAACGTGATCTCGTGGTCGAGCGCCGGCAGCATGGGCTTCAAGGGCTCGCGCAAGGGCACGCCGTTCGCCGCCCAGCAGGCCGCCGACAGCGCGGCGAAAAAGGCGGCGGACCACGGGGTACGCAGCGTGCAGGTGTTCGTGCGCGGCCCGGGCGCCGGGCGCGAATCGGCGCTCCGTTCTTTGCAGGCGGCTGGCATTCACATCAGCTTGATCAAGGACGTGACGCCGATCCCCCACAACGGCTGCCGCCCGCCCAAACGGAGGAGAGTATGAGAGCAACATTGAGGAGATTTTAAGCAGTGGCCAGGTATACAGGATCGGTCTGCCGACTTTGTCGGCGTGAGAACATGAAGCTGTTTCTCAAGGGAGAGCGCTGCTATACCGACAAGTGCGCCATCGAGCGGCGGAACTATCCGCCGGGACAGCACGGCCAGGGCCGGCCCAAATTCTCCGAATACAGCTTGCAGCTGCGCGAGAAACAGAAGATCAAGCGCATGTACGGTCTGTTCGAGAAACAGTTTCGCCGCACGTTCGAGATGGCGGAGCGCATTAAAGGCATCACCGGAGAGGCGCTGTTGATTCTCCTCGAACGTCGGCTGGACAACGTCGCGTACCGCCTCGGCTTCGCCAGCTCGCGCGCGGACGCGCGCATGCTGGTGCGCCACGGCCATGTCCGAGTCAACGGCAGAAGAGTCACGATTCCATCGTACCTGGTCAAAGCCGGCGACACGATCACCGTCGCCGAAGCAAGCCGGCAGCTCGAGCGCGTGCTGGCGGCGATGGAGGCCGCGCAGCGCCGCGGCGTGCCGGAGTGGGTCGAAGTGGACCGCGAGGCCGCGACCGGGAAAATCAAGTACCTGCCGACGAGAAGCGACATCACCGCGCCGATCAACGAGAAGCTCGTCGTCGAGCTATATTCCAAGTAACCTGAGGAGTGCATTATTATGCATAGGCACTGGACCGATTTGATCAAGCCGAAGCAGCTCGAATCCGACGAGAAGAGCCTGAACGCGACGTACGGCAAGTTTTATGCCGAGCCGTTCGAGCGGGGCTTCGGTGCGACGATCGGCAATTCGCTCCGGCGGACGCTGTTGTCGTCGCTCATGGGCGCCGCGATTATCTCCGTCCGCATCAAGGGCATTCTGCACGAGTTTTCCACGATCCCCGGCATCACCGAGGACGTCACGGACATCATCCTGAACCTGAAGGAGATACGTCTGCGTCTTCTCGATACCGAGCAGCAGACGATCCGCATCGACGCGAAGGGGCCGAAATCCGTCCAGGCGCGCGACATCATCGCCGGCCCGGGAGTCGAGATTCTGAACCCCGACCAGCACATCGCGACGCTCGCGCGCGACGCGAAGCTCGAGATGGAAATGGTCGTCAAGCTCGGCCGCGGCTACGTGCCCGCGGAGCGCAACAAGGAAGAGGGCGTGCCGGTCGATACGATCTCGATGGACGCGATCTTCTCGCCGATCCGCAAAGTGAATTTCACCGTGACGAACGCCCGTGTCGGGCAGCGCACGGACTACGACCGCCTCGTCTTCGAAGTCTGGACCGACGGCGGTATCAAGCCCGACGACGCGGTCGCCTACGCGGCGAAAATCCTTCAGGACCAGCTGCAGATCTTCATCAACTTTACCGAAGAGCCGCAACCGAGCCGGCGCGACGAGTCGCCTACGACGCCGCTGAACGAAAACCTCTACCGCAGCGTCGACGAGCTGGAATTCTCCGTGCGCTCACAGAACTGCCTGCAGAACGCCGACATCAAATACATCGGCGAGCTGGTGCAGAAGACCGAGCAGGAGATGCTGAAGACCAAGAATTTCGGACAAAAGTCGCTCAACGAGATAAAGGAAATTCTCCGCGGCATGGGCCTCGAGCTGGGCATGAAGCTCGACCATTTTCCGTCGCGCGAGGAGATCGAAAACCGACGCCGCGCGCGGGAAAAGGAAACCGCCTAAATCGAGCATTTATGCGACATCTAAGGGCAGGCAAAAAATTCAACCGCAGCGCCAGCCATCGTCGCGCGCTGCTGAGAAACCTTGTCACGTCGCTGTTGCGCCACGAGCGCATCCAGACGACCGATCCAAAGGCGAAAGAGCTGCGCCGCTGGGCTGACTGGATGATCGGCCTCGGCAAGCAGGGGACGCTGCATGCGCGGCGCCAGGCGCTGGCCGTGATTCAAGACGAGGCGGTCGTGCACAAGCTGTTCGATACGCTCGCGGCGCGCTTCAAAGATCGGCCGGGTGGTTACAGCCGCGTGGTCAAGATCGGCTGGCGCCGCGGCGATCAGGCGGCGGTATCGATCGTCGAACTGCTGCCTGCCGAGGCGCCCGCGAAAGCCGAAGGCGAGGGCGGAAGACGCCGTCGCCGGCGCACCAAGACGGAAGGCGACGAAAAAGCCGGCGAGGCGAAGCAGCCGCGCCGCCGCGCCAAAGCGGCGACGGCCTAGCCGCTGTAAAGTTTTGTAAAAGGGGCGGTTCGAAAGAACCGCCCCTTTTTTTTATTGTCTTGCCGATTTCGCGAGCAGCCGGTCGAAGCTTTCGCCATCGGCTCCGGCGAATTTCACCTCGTGAAACCCCGGCGTGAAATAGCCCGCCAGATCGAAAAGCCTGCGCGCTTCTTCGGCTTTCCACATCGCGCCGACGCGGATGGAGAGATCTCCCGCCGCGCTGCGCTCGCGATCGAATTTCACCGTCGAATGGACGAACTCGGCGTGTTTCTTTTCGCCGGTGATATAGGGGATGAGAAACGCGATCGCTCGTTCCAGCGAGGCGCCTTGAGCCGTGGCATGGCGGTAAAAGTTCTCTCCGTCTTTGTCCGCCGCGATCGCCAGCTCGACGAGCGGCAGCAAATCATACACATGGTAGTGCAGCGCATCGCGCTGGCGAAAGTCGAAGGTTGTCCCGTCAGGATTGAGATTGCGATCTAAATGACGCCGGTATTCGGCGGCAGTCCAGCGCGACCGCGCGGCGTCGGGCAGAAGGTAAGCGACATGGCCGATGATCTTCAGCCGGTGGCTCATGTGGTTGTTTTGCGCCGCGCTGCTTTCGGGACGAATCTCCGTCCTTTCTTTATCGGCCATGCGCAGCAGCCAGCGATCGATTTCCGCGCGCTCTACCCCAGAGAATAATCTCCTGGCGAGATCGTACCCCTTCATCAGGCGAACGAACTCCGTCTCGTTGATCGGGTTTCCGTCGCTCTCGTAGGTGCGAGCCCATGCGAGAATAAATTCGCGCGCCTTGGCGCCGTATTCCGGCTTGCCCGCCAGCGCATAACAATATCCAAGAGCCTCGATCTTGAAGAGGTCGCGCCGCGCGGCCAAGCTGCGCGTCTTGTCGGGATCGTTGTATAGCCTGCCCTCGGAGACAATCTTCCTTATGGGCTGCGCGGCTTCGCTCAGGGCGCGATCGGCGATCTTTTGTACCGGCGCAAACGCGGCCGCGGCGCCCGGCTCGTTCTTGAGGGTTTGTTTCAGCGCCGCGATTTGTCCGTCGCTCATCGTAATGCGGGAGGAGTTGGAGATATCCGCGGCAACGCCCGGCGTGACGCTAACAAGCAGAAAGAATAATGCGAGCGCCGCGCGCATGCATCGAGGGTACGAATGAAGTCGAATACTGTCAATGGTTGGTGTTTCCCCGCCGCCATGATAACAGACTCACTCATGACCGTATTGCGCCACTCCATTGCCGGCATCGCGAGCATTCAACTCGACGATCAGGCCTTGGATCGGCTTTCCTGGCGCGATTTCGGCAACGGGCTGAAGATGGCGCGGCTCGCGCGCGAGGGCAAACGCGAGATGGTCGTCTACCGAATCGCGGCCGGGGCCGCAGCCAATGTTTTTCTCCGACACGAGCACGTCGGGGGCGAGTATTATTTAGTGCTCAAGGGCGCGATTGCCGATGAGACGGGCTCATATCGCGCCGGCGACGTCGTCTATCTCGATCCCAAGTCCATCCATAGGCCGCATGCGCCGGCGGGCGCTGGTGAGACCGTCGTGCTCGTCGTCTGGCCGGAAGGCGTGACGGTACTCGAGTAGGCCCCCGAGCGTGAATGTCGGCTATTTCCTTTTTTGGCCTGCTGGGCGGCGCGTCATTTGCGCGGAAGCGGGCGGCGGCCGCGGGGTTCTACCGGCTCGGCCGCGCGCTCCCGGCGTTCTACAGCACGCGCCCGACACTTCAGGAAGCAAAAGAGGAAATACGTCGCGCCGTCGAGCGGCGCGGGGAGACTTTCCTCGCCGTTGCGCTCGAGCGGATTTACGGCGACCCAACTAGTCCTTATCTGCGTTTGCTACGCCTCGCCGGTTGCGAGTTCGCCGATCTGGCGCATTCCGTTCGCGAAGCCGGGCTCGAACCAACGCTGGAGCGGCTCGCCGCGGAGGGCGTTTACCTCACCATCGCCGAATACCGCGGAAACGCCGACGTCGTGCGCGGCGGAATCAGCTTTAGAGTAACGCCGGAGAGCTTTCAGCGCCGCGACGGTGCGCCCGGCATTCTCATTCAGACCAGCGGCAGCACGGGACAGCCAATCGGCGCCACGGCCTCCTTGGCGCGACTCGATTTCAGCGTGCGGGCGCTGATCGTTTTCTTCGCGACGCAAGGCCTCTTCGACGCGAGTCATGCGCTCGTCGACGCGGTCCTCCCAGGCAGCGGCGGGACGTGCTGCATGTTTATCTATACGAAAATCGGCGTTGTCCCGAAGCGATGGTTCGCCCGCACGGTGCCGAATAAAAGCGGGGCGGGCGCGCTCTATCATCGGCTCACTACGGAGCTCATCGTGCGGCTGGCAAGAAGATACGGACCCGGATTTCCGGCGCCGGAATTCGTCGGCTCGACGGTCATTCTCGACTGGATATCTCAGGAGCGCGCCGCGGGACGGCGCTGCTGCATTACGGCGTCATCGAGCAATGCGGTGCGTATCGCCAGCCAAGCGGGGCGAGCCGGAGTTCGCCTCGATGCGGTGACCTTCGTCGCCACCGGCGAGCCGCTGACCGAAGCCAAGCGCGAGATCATCGAAGCCGCCGGCGCGACGGTCACGTGCCGGTATGCGTTTGCGGAGCTTGGCATGGCGGGTTACGGCTGCGGCCATAGGCGCTTTACCGACGAGGTTCACGTGCTGCAAAATTTCGCCACCGTGGTGCCTCGCTCCACCGCACCCTACAGTCCGCTGCTTTTTACGACGATCGATCCGTGCGCCGATCGGCTGCTTTTGAACGTGGCGAACGGCGACTGTGGGATTATCGACCGCAGCCCGTGCGGCTGCGCGCTGGAAGCATGTGGACTGGGACTTCACCTCCACGAGATTCGCAGCCGCGAGAAGTTCACGGCCGAAGGCATGAATTACTTCTGGGCCGACGTCGCCGAGTTCGTCGAAAAAATTCTGCCCGAAGAGTTCGGCGGAGCGTCATCCGATTATCAGCTGGCCGAGGAAGAAGACGCCGCCGCCGAGACGCGACTCGTGCTCCGCATCCATCCGCGGCTTGGCGCCGTGGACGAAGGAGCGGCGCTCGCGCGCGTCCGCTCGGAGTTGGGACGCGGCTCGTGGGGCAACGAATTCCAAGCCCGGATCTGGGACAGCGCGGGGACGCTTAGGGTCAGGCGCGAGGCTCCCGCCGCGAGCGCGCTCGGGAAAATTCTTCCCATCGAAGTGCGCAAAAAAGGCTCCGCGTAAGCGTCGGCGGAGCGGGGCAGGTCAACAGGGCAGCGTGAGGGTGAACGTCGAGCCTTTGCCCAGCTCGCTCTCCACACGAATCGTTCCCTTGAGAAGATCGGTGTATTTTTTCACGATGTAAAGCCCCAGGCCGACCCCGCCGTACGAGCGTGTCTCGGAGCTGTCGACCTGATGGAAGATGTTGAAGACCGAGGGGAGCATTTCTTTCTGAATGCCGATGCCGGTGTCTTCGACCTCGATCTGCAGCATTTTCATTTGCGACGTGAAAGCCGCCCGAATGCTGATGCTTCCTGTCTCGGTAAACTTGATCGAGTTGTTGATCAGGTTTTGCAGGATGTGCTTGAGCTTGGCGGCGTCGGTTTTGACGATGAGATGCTCGCGGGGATAATCCCAGTGAAAAACGACATTTTTGCCGAGCGGAAAATCATAATTGGATTTGATGCCGTCGAGAAATTCGCCGACATCGAATTCGCGGATGTCGACCTGGGCTTTGCCCGCTTCGATGCTCGTTGCCTGGAGAATTTGGCTGATCATGATGAGCAGATCGGTCGAACGGCCGATGACTTTTTCCAGCGCGCGGCTCTGCTGCGGATTGATCGGCCCGAGGACGCCTTCCTTGATCATGCCGGTATAGCCCATGACGACGTTCAGAGGCGTGCGCAGCTCATGCGACATGACGCTCAAGAATTCGTCTTTCGCCTTATTGGCCCTCAGCAGGTTCGCGTACGCGTGCTCGAGCTCCGAATTCGCCTTTTCGAGCTCGCTCGTTTTGTCCTTCACCTTCTGTTCGAGCGTGGCGTAGGAGATTTTCAGTTCGCCCGCCATGCGGTTGAACTGCTGCGCGAGCCCCTCGATCTCGTCGCCGGTCGCGATGGCGACCCGGTAATCGAGATTGCCCGCGCCGATAATCTTAGCTCCCTCGTGCAGCTCGCGGATCGGACCTGTGATTCTAGTGCTCAGCCAAGCCATGATAGCGGCGCCGGCCACCAACACGACAACGAGCAGCATCAGCGCCGATCGTTTTAAAAGATCGACGTTGGCGAGCGCGGCGTCGCTCGGCTCTTCGAGAATAACGGCCCAGCCGAGCCCGCGGATCGGGGCATAGGTGCTGAGCACCGGGCGATCCATGATGCCGCGCGATTCCTTTGCCGGAGAGGCGTCCGCGCGAGTCGGATTGATCAAGAATTCGCGCACCTTCTCCAGGCTCCGGAGGTTGAGTTTCTTTGATACGAGCGAGGCATCGCCATGGGCGATGAGGTTCCCCTGCTCATCGACGAGATAGGCGTAGCCGGCGGCGCCGAACCGGACTTTCTCGATGACCTCCCACAAAAATGAAAGATCAGCTTCGACCGACAGCACTCCAACGATATTTTGCGCCGTACCCCACAAGGGAATCGAGATTGTCACGTAAGGCTGACCGTGAACCGAGAGGTATACGCGGCTGATATAATCCTGACCTTCCATTGGCTTGATGAACTTTGTCGCCTTGCTTTGGTCTTTGAGGTCAGAGGCAAAATACACCTTGCGATCGGAGACCTTGACGGCTTCCATGCCTTTGGAGTCGATGATCGAGGCTTCCGTGAAGCTGCTGTCGTTTTTTACAAGCAGGCCGAGGAGCAGTTGCTGTTCTTTGCTGCCGAGCGCGTAGAGATTGACCGCGTTGGCGGTGTCGGAAAAGCGCTCGATCTTGCGCTTGACGTAATTGTTGATCCGGTCCGCCGTGACGGACGCTATCTCGTTCTGCAACTGGACGGCGTCGCGTCGAATCTGCCGTTCGGTATACGAGTAGCTCGCGATAATGACGAGCGTCAGGGTGAGACCGAAGAAGCTGAGACCCCACAGGAGGAAACGACGGCGGATACCGCCACCGCCTATGGGCGCACCGATGAGATTCCGCCAGTCTTTCACCGCCAACAATCTGGCGGAAGGTAGAGCCCGCTCCAGGGTGATAGTCTTATGCGTCAGAGAAGTGGCCATGACCCAGCCGTCCAGATTTTCAATCGCGACTACTAAGAATGAGCACTCCAGTGCAAAGTTGTGTACGATGGTTGTCAAAAATTGGCATTTTTTGACGCAATACGGCCACTTTTTTCAATTTTTTCCTTCCAGCGCCAAAAAAGCAGGAATTATGCCATAGCCGCATCGACCGTAACCAGCAAAAACACCTCTACAAAAAACGCCGAAGGCTTTGGCACATTTTTTACTGGTATGCGTATCCTGACCTGGAAATGTAGCACCGGACACTATTTTGCCCTTGACGGTCATCGATGTCCTAGTCTAGTTTAATTCATTTATAATTATGGACCAGCGTTCCAAATTGGAGCTTCCCTTCAATTAATTGTCTTGCATCTGTAGCGGGAACCTATCTACTAATAGAGGTCAGTCTAATCGAGGGGCGGGAATGAAAAAATCGACCCAGAATGTCTCGGCGGGAGCCGGCGACTCGTCGTCCCGAAAAAGAAAGCCGGACCCTAATCCCCTTGGTTGGCCTGTAGTGCCTGCGCAAATAAAGGACCTGCTGCGTCTTCAACAACAGCGCAACAACGGTTTCGCCCCACTAAGCGGAAGCGTTCTAAACGCTCGGGTGCTTATCATTGAAGGCATATCGGGTTCTGGAAAAGACACATTTCAGGAATATTTGACGACAAAACTTAAGGGAAAAGATGTCCACGATTATTCCGAGGGCGAACTGCTCCAATCATGGAAACAATTGCAGATCGAAGGTATGCCAGAGGTCCGCATTAAATTCATGCGGTTTTTTGTTAACTACGTGAAGGAGACCCTTGCGCGCGATAGAGATGCCATCTTCCTATTAAACAGGTTCCATTTATCGGCGTATGTTTCGACGGTTTCGAGATACCCATATCTGAAAGAGCAATACGACGAAATCATAGGTACTTTGCAAACACTTCCAGTGCACGTATTTGTTTTACAGTTGGATGAAAAGGAAATTGAAGAGAGAAGCTTACATCCGGAAAGATCAATTTGGTGGTCGAAATATCAACGAGAAATAATCACCAAGGAAGGATTCAAAACTCCCCGGCATAGGCGCGCATGGCAGCAGAAATTAATTTTTGAGACGGCCAAAAAACAACCATTGGCTTATTCTATAATAAACGTTTCTTATATTACCGAGGGTCGAAAATTGGCCGATTTGGATTCCGTCTCGATCACTAGGTCGTCTTCTGTCTCGATCAACAAGGCGTAGAGTATAAGCGTGTTGGTGACCGAAAAATTTGTATTTATACATTTGCCCCGAACTGGCGGCACATTTGTCAGCGACATTATAAGAAAGTTTTTTCCATCAGCTCGGGAAATTGGCTATCACCTTCCGAGGACTCTTATGCCGCGCGAGTACGCGCATCTTCCGGTTTTGGGTACAATTCGTAACCCATGGGAATTTTATGTTTCTTGGTATCACCATCAGAAGGCGAGCAGTCGGTATACGCCGCTGTTTTGTACTATTAGCGATAGTAGAAATCTTGATTTTGCGGATACTATTCGAAACGCATTGAACTTGGGCGTTGACGATGAAAAGCTCCGCGTTTTGATCGACGCTTTGCCTGAAGAGTTCAATTTCCGCGACAAGCACATTCCGAACCTGACGAAAAGTCTTATGGCGAAAATCCGTCGCACGGGCCTCGGGCTATATTCATTCCGATTCAGTCAATTATTTGGGCCAACCGACGATGTGCATTTTTGCCGCGTAGAATCGCTTCGTCAGGATCTTGTTAGATTTTTTGATAAGATCGGGATTATTGATAGCACCCTAAGGGATTATGTCCTCGATTCGGACAAAAAAAATACTTCGGACCATCTCCATTATTCATTTTATTATCCAGGCGAGCTTGCCGATTTGGTTGCGACTCGTGACCGCTCTCTAATTGATCGCTTCGGGTACGCCTTCGAAGACCGGGTCAATCGTGCGCCAAGTGCTGCGAGCCATTAAGCATTCTGGCGTTGTCGTTACCCGTCGATCGATCGAGACTCAAAACAGCGAAATGCCATAGCAATTCGCACGGCCCAGCACAGTCGTGCTATACTCGCAACGCTATGAACTATCGTCGGCGCATTGGGAATAGAATTGCTTTTTGCGTGGCGCTGCTTTTATCCTTCGACCTAGCCTACGGGCAACAGCCACCAAAAGTACCTCGCGTTGGCTTCATAATATCTTCCGGAGCTTCGAACGCCCAATCTCCGCAATTGACGGCATTCAGGCAAGGCTTACAAGAACTGGGATATGTTGACGGCAAAAATATACTGATCGAGCGCCGCTATGCCGAAGGACAACTCGATCGGATGACGCCTTTTGTGAATGAGTTCGTACAGCAAAAGGTTGATGTCATCATGGGCGTCAACAATGTCGTGATTAGAGCCGCTAAAGACGCTACGAAAACAATCCCCATCGTGATGATAAGCTCCGTGGATCCGGTTGCCGCCGGATACGTGGATAGCTTTGCGCATCCTGGTGGCAATGTTACCGGCTTAGCTTGGCTAAATCGGGATATAAGTTCTAAAAGAGTAGAGCTCCTGAAGCAAGTTTTACCGAAGATGTCGCGCATTGCTGTTCTTTGGGATGGCAATGCGCCGGGACCTGCAATCGCTTTCAAGGAATATACAGCGGCTGCCCAAGGCTTTAAATTAGATTTGCGCTCGATTGAAATCAAAGCGCCGAATCCCAATCTGGAGCGGGCTATACAAACAGCGAAAAACGCGCGCGTGGACGCGTTGTTTGTTGTCTCAAATCCCCTAATGGGCCAATATTCTAAGCAGGTCTTTGACCTCGCGCTCAAGCACCGCATGCCGTCAATGACCGAAGAGATCCGTTACGTTGATGCTGGAGGTTTGATGTCGTACGGCGCACATTTGGCGGATCTGTACCGCCGCGCTGCGGGGTACGTCGTAGAAATCTTGAAAGCCGCAAAGCCCGGCGATCTCGCCGTCAAATTACCCGAGAAATTTGAGCTTTCTGTCAACTTAAAAACGGCGCGACAGCTAGATATTAACATTCCACAACAAGTTCTCATTCAAGCCGATAAAATAATACAATAGAGATCCTGCCGCCTTGGTCTGCGTCTAGCGCTCAGCCTTTTTCACAACCCGGGGTTGTCCCAGGTTCGCGTTTTTCTACGTTGTCTACATTGCCCCGCGGCATTGAGATATTAGTGCCGCCGTATTAGTACTGAATTACGGAGGAGCTATGGCGAATCTAGGATTTATCGGCACGGGAGGCATGGGAAGCGGCATGGCCGGAAACCTGCTCAAGGCCGGGCATCATCTGTTTGTAAACGATCTCAGGCGCGAGGTTGCCCGGGGCCTTGAGAGCCAGGGCGCCGAGTTCAAAGATTCGCCGCGTTCCGTCGCGGAAGCTTCTGAGATCGTATTATCGATGCTGCCGTACAATGAGGCCGTCGAGCAGGTAGGCCTCGGGGCGGGCGGGTTGCACGAGGCGGCTCGCGGCGCGAAGGTTTGGATCGACTTCAGCAGCATCGACAAAAAGACGATCCTCCGTGTCAACGACGGGCTGAAGAACAAGGGCTGGCGGCTCCTCGACGGTTCGGCTGGCGGCGTCGAGGAGCAAGCGGCGGCGGGGACGCTGTCGCTCTGGCTCTCCGGTCCGAAGGATCTTTACGAGCGCTCTTTGCCGCTCGTCCAGCCCATGGCGAAGAACGTCATGCACGTCGGCGAGCTCGGTAATGCCAAGCTCGTTAAAAACGCGATGGCGATGTTCGCCGCGATCCAGCATATGGGTCTGGTCGAGATCGCGACGTGGCTTCAAAAGGGCGGCGTATCGGAAGCGACCTTTCAAGCCGTGCTCAAGAATTCCCAGAGCCGCTCGGAGGGCATCGATCGGATGTGCGAAACCCTTGTCTCGCGCAAGTTCAAGCCGCGCAAATCCTGGATGCCGAAAGACGTGGGCTTCGGCCTCGACATGGCGCGCGAGATGCAGGTGCCGATGCCCTTCAGCGCGCTCGCATACCAGATGTTCGGCATCGCCCAGGCGAACGGTCTCGACGGCTACGAAGCGACGGGCATCGCGCACAATGTCTATCAACTCATCAGCGGGGAAATGAAAAAAGGAATGTGAAGATAAAATGTTGGAATCTAGACGAGAACGGAAAGGAGAAGAACGCCGCGCTCAATCTATTATTCTAGCTTCGATATTCTAACTTTTGATGCAGCTTTTATGGTACCGCTCGACCGTTTATCGCGCTTCTTGAGTTTTTTGTTACGCCATCGGCCGCCGGAATACCCGCTCGCCTTCGACCGGCAGGGATTTGTTGCATGGAGCGAGCTTTTGCGGCGCGTTCAGACACGCTATCCCGACGCGACGGAAGACGACATTCGCGAAATCGTGACGGCGGCCGACAAGCGGCGCTTCGAGCTGCGCGACGACAAAGTGCGCGCGACCTACGGCCATTCTTTTCCTGTCGACCTCGGCGGGGAGAGCGTCGCTCCGCCGGAAGAGCTTTATTTCGGCACGGCGCGAGACCTGGCGCAGAGTATTCTGCGCGAGGGACTCAAGCCGCGCGGGCGCTCTTACGTGCATTTGAGCACGTCGATCGACGAGGCGGAGGCCGTCGGGCGACGGCGCGATCCCGCGCCGGCGATCATCGTCGTAGCGGCGCGCGCCGCGCAGCAGTCGGGAATCGAATTCTATTCCTCCGGCCCGCTTTACCTCGCGCCCCAGATTCCTTCCCGCTTTCTCTCCGTCAGAAAATCCTAGCGCAGCGGCTAGTCGACGCGATGCGGCAAATTCACGCTCCGCGCGCGCCGCAGGGTGAGCTTGCCGCATCGCACGATTGACTTTGCGGCGAACTCGGGTCTATAAATAATCTTCATTTTCGCAGGCATTTATCAGGTACTTGTATGCATATCGGCCGGCAATCCTACGCTCTGTTTTGGTGTCTTCGCCACACACACCGGGGGTTTAGAATAACTTCTAATGAAGAGTCACCTTGAGTATCTGTTGAGCCGGGCGATCGAGAAGACCGCGAAGGGGGAAGAGCTGGAAACAACAGATCTTCCCCCTTTGTTTCTTGAGCCGCCGAAGCAGAAGGAGTTCGGCGACCTGGCCTCGAACATCGCGCTGGTATGGGCGAAGCAGCTGCGCCGGCCACCACGCGCGGTCGCGGAAGCGATCGCGAAGAATATCGAAGACACCGAGGGCATTCTCGCGCGCGTCGAGATCGCCGGGCCGGGTTTTTTGAATTTCACGTTTTCGCCGAAGTTCTATTACGCGCGCCTTAAGGAGCTCGATACCGAGCGGGAGCTCGTGCCACGGTTCGGCGGCGGTGAAAAGGTCCAGGTCGAGCTCGCGAGCGCCAACCCGACGGGACCGCTCCACGTCGGCCATGGGCGCGTCGCGGTTATCGGCGACGTGCTCGCGCGGCTGCTCGACGCCGCGGGTTTTGTCATCGAGCGGGAATATTATGTGAACGACGCCGGTAATCAGATGGAGAAATTAGGCCAGTCGATCTATGCGCGCTATCGCGAGCTGTTCGGAGAAAAGATCGATTTTCCCGAAGACGGCTATCCGGGCGAATACGTCAAAGACGTCGCAGCCGAAGCGAAGCAGCGCTGGGGCGATAAATATTTGTCGGCATCTCAAGAGCAAGCCGTCGCTTTTTTCCGCCAATACGGCGGCGAGCGGCTGCTTGAGATCATTCGCGCCGACTTGGCGGCCTTCGGAATTTCCTTGGACTCTTTCGTCAGCGAAAAAGAGCTGAGAGCGCGCGGCGCCGTCGAGCAGACGCTCGCGCAGCTCGCCGCGCGCGGCATGCTCTACGACCTGGACGGCGCCCGGTGGTTCAAATCGACCGCTTTCGGCGACGACAAGGACCGCCCGCTCGTGAAAAGCGATGGCGAACTGACGTATTTCGCGAGCGACATCGCGTATCACCGCGACAAGCTGGAGCGCGGCTTCGCGCAATTGATCAACGTCTGGGGCGCCGATCACCACGGCTACGTGCCGCGCCTGAAGGCGGGGCTCACCGCGCTCGGCTATGATCCCGAGAGGCTCCGCGTCGTGCTGGTCCAGCTCGTGCAGCTGACGCGCGGCGGCGAGCCAGTGCGCATGGGAAAGCGGTCGGGCGAATTCGTCTCCCTCGCGGAAGTAGTCGAAGAGGTGGGCGCGGATGCGGCGCGATTCTTTTTCCTCATGCGCAAATCCGACAGCCACCTGGACTTCGACCTCGAGCTGGCGAAAAAGGAATCGAGCGAGAATCCCGTTTTTTACGTACAGTACGCGCACGCGCGCATCGCGAGCATTTTCGAGCAGGCGCACGACAAGGGCGCGGCGACTCTCGATCGCGGCGTGATGCTCGGGCATTTGGCCGAGCCGGAGGAGCTCGGTATTATCAAGCGCCTGCTGCAGTTCGCGGAGACGGTCCGGGACAGCGTCACGGAGCTCGAGCCGCACCGCGTCGCCTTCTATCTGCTCGAATTGGCGGGCGAGTTTCATCGCTACTATAATCGCCTGCGGGTCATCACCGACGACCCGGAGCTCACCGCGGCGAGACTGTTTTTGCTGCGCAACGTGCAGAAAGTCGTGGCGCGCGGGTTGAGTCTCCTGGGCGTCAGCGCGCCGCTGAAGATGGCGGCGCGCACGGGGAATTAGTCGATTCGCAGCGAATGGAGTAAACGATGCCGGAAAATAGAAAGGGCTCTGAAGTCGGAATGTACTTTTTAAGCCGGTCGCAGCTCATTCTCATAACAGCGGGATTCGCGGTCACCTGCGTGGTCGCGTTCCTGCTAGGAATCGTGATTGGCCAGGGCGTCGAAGAGCGAAAGCTGATGAAGCAGGAGGAGCCGCTGGTTAAAGTGCCGATCCAGCCGTCGCCGAGCGCCAAACCCGGCCAGGGGCCGGCGGCGAAAGACGACCAGCTCACGTTTTACGATACGCTCGGCAAGGGCGCGGCGGCGCCGGCGGCGAAAGCGCCGGCTGCGGAGAAAAACGCGAATGTCGACGTAAAGCCGGTCTCCACGACCAAACCCGAGAATAAAGAAAAAGCCGAGGCTAAGCAGGCGAGAGAGACGAAGAGCGCCAAGGCAGTGGAAAGCGCGCCGGCCGTCAGAGAAAAGCAGAAGCCGGCGGCGGAGAAGGTCGAGACGGCGTCCAAAACGACGGATGACGAAAAGGCGAAGAGCGACGCGCCGCGCGATTGGACCGTCCAGGTCAATGCTTTTCCCGAGGAGCGCTCGGCGCAGCGGCTGGCCGAGCGGCTGAAACAGAAGGGCTACGATGCCTACGTCATTACCGCTAACCTTAAAGGGCGCGATTGGTATCGCGTTCGCATCGGCCATTTCCCGGCGCGCGCGCAGGCGAAAGAATATCTCGAGCAGCTTCAAGCGAAGGAGGATTTCCCCAAGGCAATCGCCGTAAGCAAGTGACCAGCTAAGAAGCTATCAGCGGTCGGCAATCAGCAAACCGATCCGGAGCTGAAAGCTTCCCAGCTAGGAGCCGACTACTATGGACATTAAAGAAGCCATCGCGAAAGTGGTCGACCGCGTCGACCTCACCGAGGAGGAGACCGTCGCCGCGATGAACCAGATCATGACGGGCGCGGCGACGCCGCTCCAAGTCGCCGCGTTCTTAACCGCGCTGCGGATGAAAGGCGAGAAGGTCGAGGAGATCACCGGCGCGGCGCGCGTCATGCGCGAGAAGGTGAACCGCGTCGCGGTAAAGGCCGACCTCGTGCTCGACGTAGTGGGAACCGGCGGCGACAAGAAAGGCACGTTCAACATATCCACCGCATCGACCTTCGTCGTCGCCGGCGCTGGGCTTACGGTCGCCAAGCACGGCAACCGCTCGGTCTCGAGCCAGTCGGGCAGCGCCGATTGTCTGGCGGCGCTCGGCGTCAAGGTCGACGCCGCCAAAGAAAAAGTCGAGGAATGCATCGACAAGATCGGCGTCGGGTTTCTCTTCGCGCCGATGCTGCACGAAGCGATGAAATACGCGGTGCAGCCGCGCCGCGAGATCGGCATCCGCACGATCTTCAACGTGCTCGGGCCGCTCACCAATCCCGCAGGGGCGACGCACCAGCTGACCGGCATTTACGACGGCGCGCTGACCGAGCCGATCGCGCATGTCCTTAAGAATCTCGGTACCAAGCGCGCGATGGTCGTGCACGGGCTCGAAGGCATGGACGAGCTGTCGCTCTGCGGGCCGACGCGCGTCGCCGAGCTGCGCGACGGCCAGGTCAAGGCATTTACTTTTACGCCGGAGGAAGTCGGCCTCAAGCCGTGCAAGCTCGAGAGCCTGCTCGGCGGCGATCCGCAGGAGTGCGCGGCGATTTTGAAAAAAGTGCTCGCGGGCGAAAAGGGCCCGCGGCGCGACATCGTTGTCTTGAACAGCGGCGCGGCGCTATACGTCGGCGAAGCGGCGCCGTCGATCGCCGCAGGGATGAAGCTCGCGGCCGAGTCGATAGACTCCGGCAAGGCGCAGGAGAAGCTCGCGCGACTGGTGGAAATGACGAATAGCAATTAACACAAAAACGCAGAATCCAGGGGTCGGAATCCAGAAACGCGAATCCGGAGTTTTGGTATTCGTATTCTGGCTTTTGGCTCCTGGCTCCTGGATTCTCTATTCGGTCTTTTTATGTTCCTCGAAGACATTGCCCGGCAAGTCAAAGACGACCTCGCGGCGCGTCGCATGAAGACCCCGGTCGCGGCGCTCAAGGACCGGCCGTGGTTCGCGCGTCCGACACGCGGCTTCGCCGCCGCCGTCGCGGGAAAATCGCGGCGCATCATCGCGGAGGTAAAGCGCGCGTCGCCCTCTCAGGGCATGATTCGAACTGATTTCGACCCTGTGAACATCGCGCGCGACTTCGCTGCCAACGGCGCCAGCGCGCTTTCGGTGCTGACGGAGGAAAAATATTTTCAAGGCAGCCTCCATTATCTCACGGCGATCAAGGAAACCGTCGCCGTGCCGCTGTTGCGGAAGGATTTCACGCTCGACGGCTATCACGTGATCGAGGCGCGGGGTTTCGGCGCCGACGCCATCCTTTTGATCGTCGCGTTGCTAGAGTTAAGACAGGTGAAAGATCTGGCGCTCCAGGCGATGGAGCTCGGCCTCGATGTTCTGGTCGAAGTGCATACGGAAAAAGAGCTGGAAACCGCGCTCGAAGCCGGCGCGCGCTTTATCGGCATCAACAACCGGGACCTAAAAACCTTCGAGGTGAACCTCGAGACGACGGAAAAATTGCTGCCGCTCGTACCCGCAGGCGTCACCGTGGTTTGCGAGAGCGGCTTTCGGAATTCCAGAGACCTCGAGCGCATCGAAGCGCTAGGCGCGCACGCGTTTCTCATCGGCGAGACGCTTATGCGCGCGCCAAAGCCCGGTGAGAAGCTGAAAGAACTTTTAGGCGATGGTTAAGATCAAAGTCTGCGGCATCACGAACCTGGAGGACGCGCTCGCGGCGATCGAGTTCGGCGCCGACTACCTCGGCTTTAATTTTTATCCGCCGAGCGCGCGCTGCGTGACGCCGGAGCAAGCCCATGAGATGATCGCGCGGCTACCCGCCGGGATCGACAAATTCGCGCTTTTCGTCAACGAGCCGAGGGAGCGCGTCAGGGACATTCTCGCCGCCGGCGGCGCGGCCGGCTTTTCCGGCGTGCAGCTCCACGGCGAAGAGACGCCGGAGTATTGCCGCGGCTGGGACGTGAAGGTCATCAAAGCGTTCCGCGTCAAGGATCGCGAGTCGCTGCGGTCGATGGCGGATTATCCCGCGGATTATTATCTCGTCGACTCGTGGGCGCCGGGCTACGGCGGCTCGGGCGCACCGTTTCCGTGGAGCTGGCTCGACGGAGTAAAAGCGGAGAAATTAATTTTGGCCGGCGGACTTACTGTGGGCAACGTCGCCGAAGCGATCAGGCTCGTTCGGCCTTACGGCGTCGACGTGTGCACCGGCGTCGAGGCCCGGCCGGGCGTCAAAGACCATGCAAAACTCAAGGCATTCATTAGCGCGGTCCAAAGCGCCTGACCGGCGCGGCCACTTCGGCGTTTTCGGCGGGCGCTACGTCTCCGAGACGCTGATGCCGGCGCTGATCGAGCTCGAAAAGGCCTATGCGGCGGCGCGCCGCGACCCTTCTTTTCGCCGCGAATTCGAAACCTACCTGCGCGAGTACGCTGGACGCCCGACGCCGCTTTATTTCGCGGAGCGGCTGACGGCGGACCTCGGCGCGCGCGTGTATTTGAAGCGCGAAGATCTCTGCCACACCGGCGCGCATAAGATCAACAACACCATCGGCCAGGTCCTGCTCGCGCGCCGCATGGGAAAAAAGCGCATCATCGCGGAGACCGGCGCCGGCCAGCACGGCGTCGCGACGGCCACCGTCGCGGCGCGCTTCGGCATCGAATGCGAAATTTTCATGGGCAAGGAAGACGTCGCGCGCCAATACCTCAATGTGCTGCGCATGCGCCTTCTGGGGGCGAAGCTGCGCGTCGTCGAATCGGGCAGCAATACGCTCAAGGACGCGATGAACGAAGCGCTGCGCGATTGGGTCACCAATGTGCGCACAACGTATTACCTCATCGGCTCGGTCGCGGGGCCGCATCCCTATCCGATGATGGTGCGCGATTTTCAGTCGGTCATCGGCAAGGAGGCGCGCCGGCAGATCCGGGCGACCGAAGGCCGGCTGCCGGATTATCTCGTGGCGTGCGTCGGCGGCGGCAGCAACTCGATCGGGCTGTTTTATCCCTTTATTCGCGACCACGGCGTCAAGATGATCGGTGTCGAGGCCGCAGGCGCGGGGATTTCCACCGGCCGTCACGCGGCGACGATTCTGGGCGGCGAAGTCGGTGTGCTTCACGGCAGTAAGAGCTATCTTCTCCAGGACCGCAACGGCCAGGTGCGCGAGACCCACTCGATCGCGGCGGGGCTCGATTACCCCGGCGTCGGACCGGAGCTCAGCTACCTGCGCGACGCCGGCAGAATTCGCTTCTCCAGCGCGACCGATCGCGAGGCGCTCGCGGCGCTGAAAGAGCTCTCTCGAACGGAGGGCGTCATCCCCGCACTCGAAAGCGCCCACGCGCTCGCCGAGCTGCTGAAGCTCGCGCCGAAGCTTAAAAAAAATCAGATCATCATCGTCAATCTTTCCGGCCGCGGCGACAAGGATATGGGAACCGTAGGAGAGTACCTGGAGAAATGATGAATTTTGAATGTTGAACTCCATTCAAATTCAAAACTCAAAATTCAAAATTATTTGTGATGAATCGCATCGACGCAAAATTTTCTGAGCTCAAATCGCGCGGCGAGGCCGGGTTGATCCCGTTCGTCACCGCCGGCGATCCCGAGATCACCACGACGCTGAAGATCCTTCGCTCGCTGGAAGCGGCGGGCGCCGATATGATCGAGCTCGGCGTCCCGTTCTCCGATCCGATGGCCGACGGCGCGACGATCCAGCGCGCGTCCGAGCGCGCGCTCGCCGGCGGTACGATGCTGCCGCATGTGCTGGCGCTGGTGCGCCGCTTTCGGCGCGAGTCCGAGTTGCCGATCATCCTATTCGGCTATTACAACCCCATCTATCATTACGGTCTCGCGCGCTTTGCGGCCGACGCCCGCGCCGCCGGCGTCGACGGGCTCCTCTGCGTCGACCTGCCGCCGGAGGAAAGCGCGGAGCTCAGGCGCCAGACCGAAAAACGCGGTCTGTACACCATCTTTCTCCTCGCACCGACGAGCGACGAAGAGCGCATCAAGCTGGTCGCGCGGCTCGGGCGCGGCTTCATCTACTATGTCTCGGTCACCGGCGTCACCGGCGCGCGCCGCGCGCTCGAAGGCGAATTGCAGGCCCAGGTCGCGCGCATCCGTCGCTACACGCGGCAGCCGATCGCGGTCGGCTTCGGCGTCTCAACGCCGATGCAGGCGGCGCGCATCGCCGCCTTCGCCGACGCCGCCGTCGTCGGCAGCGCGCTCATCGACGTCATCGAGCGCGCCGGGCGTAACGGACGAAAAGCGTCGCAAGCCGGCGCCTTCGTCGCGCGCCTAAAGCGCGGGATCAAGGGCGCGAAGCGCCCCGTTTCGAGTTTCTAGTCCACGGTTTCTCGTAACTCGGGACTCGCAACTCGAAACCCGAAACCCGAAACTGCTTTTGCCATGCGCTCCTACGCCGAAACTCTGGATTACATCTATAATCTCCGCGGCGGCGAAATCGACCTCAAGCTCGACCGCATGGACCGGGCGCTCACCCTATTCGACCGTCCCGAGCGGCGCTATCCATCGTTTCACATCGCCGGCACGAATGGCAAAGGCTCGACGGCTGCGATGCTGCACCGCGTCCTCACGCTCGCCGGCTACCGCACAGCGCTTTACACGTCCCCGCATATCACTTCGTTTACCGAGCGCATCCGCGTTCGCGATCGGGAAATCTTCGAAGAGGAAGTCGTCGAGCTTGCCGACGAGATTGAGCAGCGCACGAGCGCCGCCGATATTCGCCTGACGTTTTTCGAGCTTATTACCGTCATGGCGTTCATCCACTTCGCGCGCCGGAGCGTCGATGTCGCCGTCGTGGAGGTGGGCCTCGGCGGGCGTCTGGACGCGACGAACTTCGTGACTTCCTGCGTCAGCATCATTACAACGATCGCCAAGGACCACGAAGCCTACCTCGGCTCCGAGCTGCTTTCGATCGCGCGGGAGAAAGGCGGCATTATCAAGCCCGGCGTGCCGCTGGTCGGGGGGCGTTTTGCGCCGGAGATTCAGCGCTTATTCGAAGACACTGCGCGCGCCCGGCAGGCCGCGAGCTATTTTTTAGGCCGCGATTTCTCTGTATCCCCGAAAGCCGACGGGCGCTTCGACTACTCCGGCCTGCACGGCGCGTTGAGCGACTTTTCTCTCGGGCTCACGGGCCATCATCAAAGATCGAACGCTGCGCTCGCGCTATGCGCTCTGGAGGTCGCCCGCGCGGAGTTCCCTGTGAGCGCCACATCGATGCGCGAAGGGTTGGCGACGGTCTTCTGGCCCGGCCGCCTCGAAACCGTGCTTGAACGGCCGACGGTTATCCTCGACGGCGCCCACAACGAAGAGGGCGTCAAGACGCTCACCGCCGAGATGCGCGAGCGTCTCGGGGCGAAAAAGGCCACTGTCGTCTTCGCCGCGATGGCGGACAAAGACTGGCGCCTGATGCTGCGCGAGCTGTCGGCCGTTGCGGGGGACTTCGTTCTCACGCGCGTCGCCATGGACCGCAGCGCCGATCCCCAGGAGATGGCGGCTGTGGTCCATGATGCCGGCGCGATTCCGGTCGCGGCCGTTCCCGACGCCCGCCAGGCCGTTCGCACGACCATTGAAAGCGCGTCGCCCGACGACGTCATTCTCATCACCGGTTCTTTATACTTCCTGGGCGAAGTGCGACCGACCGTTATGTCGCTCGCCCCGCCTCGCGACAATCCGAGGACCGGCCGCTATCCTACCTAAGGCAAAAAAAAGGTTGCCTACCATCCCGCTCCTGTATATAAGAGGGGGTCGGATTTTGCCGTTCGCAGCCGTTGTTGTTCTTCTCCATCGCCGATGCATATATTTCTAAGAACAGTTTTCGGCGCTCTTATTCTCTTTACTCTGCTTCCTGCGCGGGGACTTTTTGCTGCCCAAGCCCAGGCTCCCCGAGCCGGCGAGGCCAAGCCTGAGGAGGAAATTCACGTTACGGCCGATTCTCTCTCCGTCTCCAATCAAGGCCAGCAGCTCGACGGCCAGGGCAACGTCGAAGTCCGCCGCGAGCAGATGACGCTCAGGGCGGACCAGGTGTCGCTTAACCGCGAGACGCAGGACATGGAAGCGACAGGCAACGTCTCCGTCGACGATCCCGAATGGAAGGTGCGCCAGGCCGACCGCATGCAATTCAATCTCCAAAACGAGACGGGCACGATCGAGAATGGCGAGCTGTTTCTCGAGCGCGGCCATTTGACGATGAACGGCAGCCGCTTGCAGAAACTCGGCGGCCAGACCTACCACCTCGACGAGGGCATTTTCACAACCTGCCTGTGCGAGTCGGGGCCGCCGACGTGGAAAATAAGAGCCGAGCAGATGGATGTCACGCGGGAAGGCAGCGGCGTCATCCGGGGAGGCACGTTCTACATCAAAGATGTGCCGGTGTTTTACTTTCCGTACGCGGTTTTCCCGGTAAACACCGACCGGCAAACGGGCTTCTTGTTTCCCGAGTTCGGCACGTCGAGCAAAAGCGGCTTCCGCTACATGCAGCCGTATTACTGGGCCATCGACAAGAGCAGCGACGCGACGCTCACGTTCGACCTCGAGACCGGCGCGCGCATCGGTTTTCTCGGCGAGTACCGCAAGATGTTCAGCAAGGACTTCCAGGCGGAGATCCAGACGTCCTACTTCAACGAGCTGTTCCGGAACAATGCCGACAGCGATGTCGGCGATAAGACGATCGCGGGCTGCAATAACGTGCCGAATACCAAATCTCCGCCGCCGGCGTTTGTGCCCAAATGCGACGTGATCCCGTTGCAGCGCTGGAGCGTGGTCGGCAATCACCGGCAGGTCGGCCCGGACTGGACGACCTACACCGACGTAGCGCTGTTCAGCGACGACTTCTTCGTCCGCGAGCTTACGAAGAACATGCATCTCGACTTCGACCGCGAGCGCGATATCAAAACGCTGCGGTACAGCTTGTCGCGCGCGGGCTTCCTCCGCGGCTGGGACAACTCGACGCTGCAGGGCGAATTCGACTTCTATCAGGATTTCGTCCAGCCCGACAGCCGCACGCTGCACCGCACGCCGCAACTCCTCTTCACCGGCCTTCAGCCGCTATGGAACACGCCGTTCGAGTTTCGCTGGCGCGCCGCGGGAGTAAACTACATCAGCGTGGCATCGCCGGACGGATTGCGGCTCGATCTCCGGCCCGAGCTGGTGTTGCCTTACAACCTCGGCAATTACCTTCACGGTGCGTTTAGTGTCGCTCCGCGCGAGACGCTGTATCACCTTTACGATACTTCGCAGTCCACGCCCCTCGTTAGTTGCGGATTGCCGCCATTCAACCCCATACTTTGCATGCTGGACAAGCGGCGGCAGAAGTTCGCGCGCAACAATTCGCGCGAGCTCGTCGAGGTGAACGGGACGATCGGCAGCTCCTTCGGCCGGGTTTTTTCCTTGGGCGGAACGGGTCTTCAGAAAATTAAGCACGTGGTCGAGCCGGAAGTTGGATACATCTTCGTCTCGCACAGCAAACAGAGCGATATTCCGATCATGGACGGCGTCGACCGCGTGAATCCGCGCAACCTGGTGACTTTCGGCGTGACGAACCGCTTCTGGGGAAAATTTTCTTCGCTGCTGCCGGCGCCCGGCGGCAATAGCGACGTGGAGATGGCGCAGACGCCCATCGAAGGCGACACGCGCGAGATCGCGCGCTTCAAGGTCGGCATGAACTACGGTGTCGGGCCGGACCGGCCGGAAGGGGGCAGGCTTTCCGACGTGGGTCTCGAGCTCAGACTTTTTCCGACGGATTACATGGCCTTCGGCGGCGGCACGGGCATCGATCACAGCTCCGGGCGTATCAGCGAGGCAACCGCGCTTTTCACGATTTTCGATCCGCGTCCGATCACGCGCAAGGTTCTCGATCCGGACTTCATGCGGCCCAACGCGCTGGACTTGAGCTTCCGTTTCATCGACAAGACATCCAACTCGGTACTCGCCGACAACGCGAACCCGGTCTTCGTCGATCCCGCAGCCCCGCAAATCTGCTCGACGATCAGGACCGACTTCGGCGATACCTTCGATCCGCGCTGTCAGAAGCGCGACGTTTTCGGCCTGATCGGGGTCCGCAGCCTCATCCATGTAACCGATCATCTGCTCTTTCTCTACGACTCCACCTATAATGTCCGCCGCGGCGGATTTTCCACGAATCGCGGCGCCATCAAGATCTTGTCGCAGTGCGAATGCTGGTCAGTCACCTTCGCGCTCAATCATTCGACGAACCCGAACGAGACGAATTTCCGATTCAATTTCGATCTGCTGGGGTTGAGCTCGCAAACGAAACCTGCTTTTAGATAAGTCGAAGGCGGATTGTGCCGGTTTCTTCCCCAAAGCGAGTCGATAAACCCTGGGGTTACGAGCTCATATGGGCTCACACCGACCGCTACGTCGGCAAACTGCTTCATATCGCGAAAGGCGAATCGCTTAGCTACCAGTACCACACCGTCAAGGACGAGACGATTTACCTCCTGAAGGGCGTGCTCGACCTGCAAATCGGCGATGTAAAGGGCGACGCGATGCATCGCATGCAGCCCGGCGAGTGCTACCGCATCACGAGCAACACCCGCCACCGAATGACGGCCGTCGAGGAGTGCGACGTGCTCGAAGCGTCGACTCCCGAGCTCGACGACGTCGTGCGCCTGGAAGACCGCTACGGCCGCGTAACGAAGTAGAGTCCCGTTTTCGCGGAAGATCCCGAGATTTCCCCTCTACCCGTAATTTGCTATTATAGGCGGAACTCATGGAAGGCTATGTGACATTCGAGCAGCGGCTCGTCGACCGCGGCATTCTCGCGCCCGACGAGATGGAGCGCATCGTAAAGCTTCAGCAGGAGCAGCGGGCGCATTTCGCCCGGCTGGTCGTCGAGCTTGGCTTTGTCTCGGAGGACGATCTCCTGCCGGTTTTGAGCGAGCACTTCAAAATCCCGGTCGTATCGATGAAAGACTTTCCGGCGACGCCGCTGGCGCTCGAGCCGATGATGGACGGTGTCGATTTTTTCAAGTCGGCGCGCATGGTCCCGCTCAAGATCGAAGGCCGCGAGCTCGTCGTAGCGACGACCGACCCCACCGATTTCGCGCGCCTCCACGCGCTCGAAGTCGCCTCCGGCTTGAAAATTAAGCCGGTGCTCGCCAAAGAAAAGGAGATATCCGCGCGCATCGACGCCGTTTTCGGCAACGGCTACTCGGGCGAGGCGCTCTCGGAGGGCAGCGGCGCGCGCGAGCTCGACGGCGCCGACCAGGAAGAGGTCGAGCATCTCCGCGATATGGCTTCCGAGGCGCCGGTTATCCGCCTCGTCAATCAGCTCATGTCGCGCGCGCTCGAGAGCCGCGCTTCCGATATCCACATCGAGCCGTTCGAGAACCAGCTCAAAGTGCGCTACCGCATCGACGGCATTCTGCACGAAATGGAGCCGCCGCCGCGGCAGCTGAAGGCCGCCATCATCTCGCGCCTGAAGATTCTCGCGCAGCTCAACATCGCCGAGCGCCGCCTGCCGCAGGACGGCCGCATCAAGGTGAAGATCGCCGGCAAGGACGTCGATCTGCGCATCTCGACGATCCCGACGCTCTACGGCGAGAGCGTCGTCATCCGCTTGCTCGAGCGCTCGCAGATCTTCACGAGCCTGGACGAGTCGCTCGGCTTTCCGCCCGACATTTACCAGCGCTTCAGCGACATGATCGCCAAGCCGCACGGGATGCTGCTCGTCACCGGTCCGACCGGCAGCGGCAAGAGCACCACGCTTTACTGCGCGCTCCAGAAGATCAATGACCCGGCGAAGAAAATCATCACGATCGAGGATCCCGTCGAGTACCAGTTGAACGGCGTCAATCAGATTCACGTCAAGCCGCAGATCGGGCTCACGTTCGCCAACGGGCTGCGCTCGATCGTGCGGCAGGACCCCGACGTCATCATGGTCGGTGAGATCCGCGACGCCGAGACGGCCGGGATAGCGATCCAGGCCGCGCTCACCGGCCATCTCGTCTTCTCGACGCTCCATACCAACGACGCGGCCGGCGCCGTGTCGCGGCTGCTCGAGATGGGCGTCGAGGATTATCTGCTCGCGTCCGCGATTCTAGGCGTCCTGGCGCAGCGGCTCGTGCGGCGACTCTGCAACGAATGCCGTAGACAGGTGCCGTTCGAGGCCTCGCACATGGACGAGTTCAGAGCCACATCGGTGTGGGAGCCGATCGGCTGCGACGCATGCTCGGGGACGGGCTATCTCGGGCGCGTCGGGATTTTCGAGCTGCTGCCCGCGACCCCGGACGTTTGCAAGCTCATCGTCCAGCGCGCCGACTCGAACGCGATCCGCAACCTCGCCGTCTCGCAAGGCATGCGGCTGCTGCGCGACGACGGCTGGCAGAAGGTCCGCGACGGCGTCACGACACTCGCCGAAGTGCTACGCGTCACCCGCGAAGAATCCTGACGAACCGCCGATAACGGCGCCTAATGCGTTGCTCGTCTCTCGCATCCTCCAGTACTAAAAAAGTACGCCTCGCCGGCTCGAACTCGCGCCTTGTTATCCTCGCTTCTCGACCCTGCGTCGCAAACACGTTGCTTCAATCCGTTGAAGAAGCACCTGGGTCTTCGCATCGAGCGTTTCGTGGAACTAGAAACGCGAAACTGAGTTTACGGTACGACGTTGACGAGAATCGGGCTGCCCTGTTTGCCGCAGCCCTTGTCGACGGTTCCCTTCGGCGCGGGGTTCGGATCGAAGCCGAGCGGGCCGCGCGGACAGACGTCGTCTTCGGGATGCGTGTCGGGAATGCTGCCGGCGAGATCTTCATGGTGAACCGTCGCCGAGATGCTGAAATCGTTGGGCGTCGCGTCTCCTTTAACTGACACCGGCGAGGCGCAGTTATAGGTCACGAGAAAGTTCACCGCCATTGTCTTTCCGACCGCGAGCGCTTTAGTGCCCGATGAAAACAGTTTCGCGTTCTTCGCGTCGTTGAGCGCTACGGATGCATTGCAGCTTTCAGAGTCATCATCGCTGGGCGTGAATCCAAGACGAACGAGGCCGGTGTTCAATCCGTCGCCTAGGTCGCCCGAATTAATCGTCTCGACGTGCGGGCTCCGGTTTTGAATCCTCACGGTCACCGGCAACGGGACGCCGTTTTTCGCCGTCTTGGATGCTTTGAGGGCGGTGACGGCGAGATCGTGGGCGACAATGTCTGGCTGCAGTGTAAAGCACGCGATCCACGTGCCCCAATTTTCCGAAGCAGCGGACGTGGCATATTCGTTCGCCGCGCAGAACGTATCCGTGGTCTCCGGGTCGACGGTGATGCCGCTGTAATCGCCGGCGCGGCAGCCGTCGTTGTTCGTACAATCAAACGCGGTGTAGTTTCGCGCGCCGGCTTTGGCGAGCATCGGGGTCTGCATTGTCCCCGACGGGGAACCGGACAACTGGCCGGTGACGTACATCGAGACGAATTCTTGCGTCGAGGACTGCATGAACGTCATCCCGAGGTCGCCGTTCGGCGCGATGGCGATGGACGGATAGTATGTATAAATAGCGCTCCCGGGGTCGATCGTGCCCTGCTGAGTCAGCGACGGCGTGCCGGAGATATCGAACTCGTAAAAGCGCGCTTTGGCGACGCCGCCGACGCCAATCGTATGCGTCGCCACCAATCGATTGCCGCGCGATTCGACGTGGAGGATGCTGGTATCGCCGGTGTCCATCTTGAAGCCGCCGCCCTTTTGCGGCGCATCGGCAAAGCTTCCGTAAGATGCGACGGGAATGTCGGTGCTGCTCGCCACCGGCGTTGAAGTGAGACCGGTGAGCTTGACGACGCGGATGTGGTTCAAGTTCGGCGATTCCTCGACTAACCACATCGGATCGCCGGAGTTGGCGCCGTGCATACGCGCCGCGACGAGCGTGAAATTGGGAAAGTCGAAATCAACGTGATGGATCGTCGGCGCCGTGTTTGAATTGGCGTCGAGAACGGTGGCTTTCTCGATCACAAAGACGGCGACGTGGTCAAAGCATGTGCCGGGAAAATCGAACATGTTGAACGAAAATACGTGGGCGTCCGCGTTCCAGCCCGTGCGCGTGAAGTCGCCGCCCACGGGGATGGAAGCAGGGCAGTGTGAGTTGCTCGTTTCTGCGATATCGATCGCATGCATCTCGGCGAAACCGTCGGTCGGATCGTCGGAGTCGGAGACAGCGTAGAGGAGCTTGGCCTGGTTGTGCAATGCGGTTGGCGGACAGACATCGGGAAGGTCGATCGCGCCGACATAGAAGCGCTGCGCGATCTCGTCATAGGCGACGACTGGATCGAAAATGCAGTCGCTGATGTGTATGCCGGAGAAGAAAGTCGTCAGCGGCGTCTCGGAGAGCTTCGAGCCGTTGACTCGGTCATAGATCGCTATCGTGGAATTGACGACTTCCACGATATGGTCTTTACCGGTAGCGGCTAAGGTATCGGGAGGCACTGACCCGCCACCGTCGGGAAAATTCATGCCGGCAAAGCCGAGCGATATCGCCGGCCGGCGAGGCGTAGGCGCATGCGCGGTCTCGTCGAGTGCAGGGCTTGCGAATCCGCTTTCGACCGCCTGCCTTTCCGCTTCCGCGGCGGCTTTACGCTCGGCGTGCCCCGGCAGACGGCGGATCGGATAAGCGCGATATTGCGGCGGCTCGTCGGGCTGTGTCGACCCGACCCATACAACGATGAGAACGATGGCGAGCGAGATCGCGCGGAAACAGTGCATGAATTTGTCGCGGCGATGAACCGCGCGGCGGATTATAGCCGATCCGACACATCGAAGGAACCACTACTTGGCTTTTTATCTGTGTAGTTGGCTGTTGAGCAAAAAAAGCGAGAATTTCCAGCAAAAAAACTATTGCGCCTGTTTTGCGAGCTCGCCGTCGATCATCTGTTGAAAGACCGCCGCCGCCTGCGCGCCGACGAGCAGGCGGCCGTTGATGAAGAACGCCGGCGTGCCCTTGATTCCGAGACGCTCGCCTTCCTCGATGTCGGCGGCGACGGCGGGCTGGTACTTGCCGCTTTCGAAGCAGCGGTCGAAGGCTTCGCCGTCGAGCTCCAAGTCGCGCGCGTATTGCTTCAGCTCGGCCGGTGACAGCAGCGGCGAGCGCGCGAAAAGCACATCGTGGTATTGCCAGAATTTTCCCTGCTCGGCCGCGCAGCGCGCCGCCTCGTGCGCCTTGGGCGCGAGCGGGTGGACGCTGGCGATCGGAAAATCGCGGAAGACCCAGCGGATCTTGCCGGCGTACTGATCCATCAGCTGATCCATCGTTGTCGTCGCCGCCTTGCAGAAAGGACATTGAAAATCGGAGAACTCGACGATCGCGACGGGGGCTTTCTCCGCGCCCCGCGTGAAGCCTCTACTCGCGTCGACTTTAACGGCCGTCGGATCGACGAGAAAAACCTTCACCGCCGCTTGCGCGCGCAAAGAGCGGATGTACTCGCTCCTTCGCTGCGCGATTTTCTGCTCGCGCAAATAAGCCGAAACTTTCGCCTTAAGGTCGGCCTCGTCGCCCGAGGCGAGCCGCGGCCGATTTTCGTCGATGAATCGATCGACTTCGCCGTCGCTAACCGGCGCTGTTTTCGCGTCGATTTCCTGCTTGACGAGCTCGGCGACGGCGATACCGCGCCGCTTCGCTTCGGCGGCGACAAGCTTATCGGCGATCACCTGCGCGAGCTTCGCGTCGATCAGCCTGAAGCGCTCGCGCTCGACGTTTCGCAGCTCGTTTTGCAGCGCTTCCTGAATCTCTTCCAGGCTGATGACCTCGTCGCCGACCTGAGCCGCGGGCGTAACTGCGTTGGCGGCTCTCTGAAGGTATGATGAGCCGAGAAGGACGCTTAAGAGCAGGGCTGTGAGTAAGCGGGGTCGGGGCAAAAAAACCTCGAATTTTCAATAACTAACAAAACAACGCCCGGGTGTCAATTTGGGTCCGCAAAAAGCGTCTTTCAGGTTGATTTGTCGGGCAATTTCGCCTACTCTTGGGGGCTATGGCGCTGTTTCAGTACCGCGCCGCCGACTATTCGGGCAAGGTTGTCGAGGGGGTCATGGACGCCGACGCCGAGAACGGGGTCGTCGCCCGTCTCCACGACATGGGCTTCGTTCCCCTCCGAATCGCCGCGTCGAGCGAAGCAGCCGGCCGTTCCGGCGCCGCCGTATCGCTTTTTCTCCATCGCAAAGTCAGTGAAAAGGCGCTGCTCCATTTCACCCAAGAGCTCAGCACGTTGCTGAGCGCGGGCCTGCCGCTCGACCGCAGTTTGTCCGTGCTGGCGAATCTCGTCGAGGGTCAGGAGTTCAAGAAAGTCGTCGGCCGGCTTTTGGAAGAAGTGCGCGCGGGCAAATCGCTCGGCAGCGCGATGGCCGAGCACAGCGACGTCTTCCCCAAACTTTACGTCAACATGATTCGCGCGGGCGAGTCCGGCGGCGTGCTCGACGGCGTGCTCCGCCACCTGTCGGAATACCTGGAGCGCTCGATCGCACTGAAAGAGGATATAAAATCGGCGCTGACCTATCCTGTCGTGCTCGCCACCGTCGCGGTACTGTCGCTCATTTTTCTTTTTGTCTATGTCATTCCGAAGTTCGCGTTCATTTTCAAAGACATCAAACAAGGCATCCCGTTCATGGCGCGAATGCTGATCGGCTTGAGCAGTGGGATATCGCAATACGGCTGGGTCGCCCTGCTATTTATATTCATCGGCGCAACCGGCGTCGCATTCTATATTCGCAGCCCCGAAGGACGCCTTCAGTGGGACCGCTGGCGCTTGAACGCATGGCTCGTGGGCGACCTCATGCGCCAGATCGAAGTCGCGCGATTCGCGCGCACCCTCGGCGCATTGTTGAAAGGCGGGGTGCCTCTGCTCGACGCGCTGGGCACCGTGCAAGGTGTCGTCGGCAACCGCCTGATCGCTCGCGCCATCGCTCAGGTCCAGGTACGCGTGCGCGAAGGCAAGGGCATGGTCGGGCCGCTGACTGAAAGCGGCCTGTTCCCGCCGCTCGCGCTGCATATGATCGCCGTCGGCCAGGAGACCGGGCGTCTGGAAGGCATGCTGACGAACGTGGCCGAGCATTACGATCAGGAGGTGAAGCGCGCGACCACGCGGCTTACCTCGATGCTGGAGCCGATTATGATCGTCGGGATGGGTTTGGTCATCGGAACCGTGGTCGTCTCTATGCTTACCGCGATTTTCAGTATCAACGATTTGCCAATGTGAGGTTAATGTGAAGAAAAACGATTTCCCACACTCGCGCGCGAAGCGCGTGTGCCGCATAACGGATTGCCGTGGGTTTACGCTTATCGAACTACTCGTCGTTATGGTCATTCTTGGTCTTTTGGCGGCGATCGTCCTGCCCAACTATATGCGCAAGGTCGATACGACGAAAATTCAAGCGGCGCGAACCCAAATTCAGTCGTTGAGCACCGCGCTCGACAGCTTCCGACTGGACGTCGGCCGTTATCCAACCAGCGAGGAAGGCTTAAACGCTCTTAGGCAGAAGCCGTCGGGTGCCGACCGCTGGGACGGGCCTTATCTGCAAAAAGAAGTGCCGAATGACCCATGGGGCCATGCGTACGTCTACAAAGCGCCCGGCGATCACGGAGGCTTCGATCTGGTTTCGTACGGCGCCGACGGAACGCCCGGCGGCGACGGCGACAACAAGGACGTTACGAACTGGGAAAATTCGTGATCGCGATTCATAAGAACCGCGCGGGCTTTACTCTAATAGAGCTTGTCATCGTTCTCGTGATCCTCGGCATTGCCAGCGCCATCGCGTATCCCGCGCTCGACCGCGCCGTCAGAAAGCGAGAAGCCCGGCAATCTGTCCTGGCGCTCGCGGCCGTCGCCCGCGACCTGCGCCGCAGGGCGATCGATGAAGGCAAGCTCAAGCGCCTCACGGTCGAACCGCGAGCAAACAGTTATCTCGCGTCCGGCCGCGAAATCATTCGTCTGCCCGATACCGTGGCGATGACCGGCGCCACGGGCGGCGAGCCGATCGGCGAGCGTTTGACGCAATACGTTTTCTTTCCCAACGGCAGTCTTTTAGGCGGCGAGATCGCGCTTTCCGACCGCCAGGGGTCGTCCTACGTAGTCCGAATGGAGGCGATGGTCGGCCGCGTCGTGGTGATCAGGCAATGAAGAAGTCTGAGGGCGGCTTCACTTTGCTGGAAATCGTCGTTGCGATGGCGATCGTCGGTATCGGCATCGTCACGGTTATGCAGATTTTTTCGCTCGGACTGAGGCTCGCGACGGCCAGCTCGGCGCGCACCGACGCGGTCGCCTATAGCCGGCAGGCCGTGGACACTTTTCTCACGCGGCAGATCTTCAACCCGCGCGGCGACTCGGGCAGCATCGCCAGGACGTTCTCGTGGCAGATCGACGTCGAGCCGGTGCGCGACGACTCGCAGGACGCGCCGCCGAACTGGCAGGTGAGCGAGATCACGCTGAGGCTCCGCTATCCCGATGCGGAGCGCGACAAAGAGATCCAGATGAAAACGATAAGGCTCATGAAGCTGAAGAGCCAGTAATCGTATGCGTTCTCTGCCATTATCTTTGCGCGGCAGAGTCGCTGCCGAGCGCGGCTTCACCCTCATCGAGGTCGTTCTCTCGATCGTGCTTTTCGCCATATTGATGGGAATTCTCTACGGGTCATTTTATTTAAGCGAGCGTGCCGCGACAAAGGCGCAGGCCCGAGCCGACGTCAGCCAGAGCCTGCGCACGTTCGAGGAGGTTCTCGGCGGCTATATCCGCTCGGCTTATCCTTATCGCCTCAATCCACGCGATCCGTCGGTTTATTTCGCCGGCGACGACCGCACCGTCGAGTTCATTTCTTCGCTGTCGACCGGCCTCGGCGGTCGTGGTCTGTCGCGGGTCATCATCTCCGCCGAGCTCGATGGAAACCGCGGCGCGACGCTCGTGCTGGAAGAGGAAATGCCGGTTCGCGTCGGCGAAAAAGCCATGGGCGGCGGCGGATATCGCAACAATATCCTGCTGGCGCAAGGATTGAGCGGCCTGCGTTTCGAATATCTCGATCCCGGCACCGATCCGCAGAAGCCCGAGGAGACTTGGGTCGACGAGTGGGATGGAAAGCAAAAGCGCGCCCTGCCGCGCGCTGTGCGCGTCGTATATCACGGCGAGCGCGGCGACGCGAGCTGGACGTTCCCGGTCATGATGCGCGTGCTGGCGCCGCAGTGATGAAAAAACTTTCGAGTTCCCTGTTTTAGTTCGAGGAAACATCAAAGAAGATTTGCCGACGAGCAATCATGAGATCATTCTTCTTAAAGCGCGAAGCTCGAAACGCGAAACTCAAAACTCGTTCGATTGCGAACGAGCGTGGCGCGGCCCTCATTATCGTGCTGTGGATTTTTATTTTTCTATTCGTCGTCGCGTTCGACTTTTCCGCGTCGGTGCGCGAGGAGGGCATGGCGACGCACCGCTATGCTGAGGAAACCGAAGGATATTATCTCGCCCTGGCGGGCTTCCAGCAGGGCGTCTACGAGGTGATCCGGCAGTTCGCGCAGGCACGCAGCGGCAACCAGCCTTCGACGGATCTGTTCGAGTCGGATTGGAAAAGAGGAACGCTCGGCGACGGTGTTTACGAGGTGCGCTTTATCGACGAGGCCGGCAAGTTCAATTTGAACCGCGCAACCCAAGACACGCTGAGAAGCGTCTTTCTCAACCTTGGCATCGAGCAGGATCGCGCAAACGTCATGACGGATTCGATTCTCGATTGGATCGATACAGACGATCTGCACCGGGTAAACGGCGCCGAGAACGACTATTATATGTCGCTGTCGCCGCCGTACACGGCGAAGAACGGTCCGTTCGACTCGGTCGAGGATCTACTCTGGATTCGCGGTGTGACGCCGGAGCTTTTCTACGGCGACGAGGAGCACGTCGGGCTGAAGGATATTTTTACCGTCGATAGCCCCGCGGGCGGCGTCAATCTACGGACGGCGTCGCCCGCCGTGTGCGTCGCTCTCGTTGGGATCAGCATGGACAAATGCCGGGACTTCATCGGGCAGCGGGCGAAGCTGTCGGAAAAGACGCTCGCCGATCTGCTGCGGTTGCTGGGTATTCGGGACGACAGCCTGACGCGCCGGCAGATCGTCTTTGCCAACCCGACGGTCATTACGATCGAGGCGAGGGGACGCCAGGCGCAATCGTCGATTTCCCGGCAGGTGAAGGGCGTGATCCGCGTCATAGGCGGCGACCGCGGCTACGAACTCGTTCGCTGGCTCGATCGCGATGTCATCCGGACCGGCAGTGGGGAGCCCGTCAGCGGCTAAGCTAGCAAATGACTTATCCCCAGTGGTTCAAAGCGCTTTCGCGCGCCGACTTCGTACGCAGCACCGGGCTGTATATCACGCCCGAGCGCTTCTACCTCGTCCGTATGCGCAAGAGCCTGACGAACGTTTCGATCGTCGAGGCCCAGTCGCGCGCAATTCCAGCGGTAGACGACCCCGCGGCGCGGAACCAGGCGCTCGCCGATGCGCTGCGCTCGCTCGTCCGTCTCGACATCTCGCGGGATCCACTCTATATCTGCCTGTCTTCGGACCAGGTGATCAGTCTCGAGATGTCTCTGCCGCAGGTCGCCGGCGATAACATCTCTCAGGTCGTGAATTACGAGATCGAGCGCTATATCCCGTTTCGCCGCGAGGACGTCTACTATGACTACGTTCCTATGGGCGCCAAGGGCGAAAAGGTCGGCGTGCTTCTCTTCGCGGCGCAAAAAAAACTGGTCGACGGCATTCTCGAAGTGCTCGCGGGCTTCGGGGCCAAGCCGCGCAACGTCGAGAGCTCCGCGATATCGCTGACCAACTATTTGCTTTACTGCACCGGCGGGATCAGCGGTCACGCGCTGCTCTTGGGCGGTCAGAACCACGACTGGGAGATTACCGCGCTCGACGGACGCAATGAAGGCTGGCGGCAGGAGGCGGCGCTCGCGTTCAGCCATCGGCTGCCGCATTCGGAGTGGGTCCAGGGGCCCGGGCGCGAGCTTTTTTACAGCGCGCTGCGCGACTCGCCGCGCTTCTTCGGCTGGGGCAACGCGGGCGAATTCCTGCAGAGCGTCAGTAGCGAGCCGGTTTCCTACGAAGACTTGACCGAGCTTGGGAGAGAGAAACTCGGCGACCTCGACGGCATTAGCGCCGATGCCGCTTTTCTGCCCGCCGTGGGCGCCGCCCTGCATGGCCTCCGCGAGGGGGCCTTCGCCGTCAATCTCCTTCCCGGCGCGAGAGAGCAGAAACGCTCGCGCGCGCTTTCGTGGCTGAACGCCGCGCTCGCCGCCTTGCTGCTGGTAGGATTGCTCGCATGGATGCTCACCTACCCGATTAAAGACGAAATGCGGCTGCGACAGCTGCAAAATGAAAATCAAAAACTCAATCCCGCCGTCGAAGCGCTGCGGCGCGAGGAAACCGAGCTCAACCGGTTGAAAAAGGAAGTCGCGTTTTTCACCGATTTGAAGACGCGCCGCGGGGCTGTCTTGCGGATCCTCGATGAGCTGTCGCGCATCGTGCCGACGAGCGCGTATGTTTCCAACCTGCGCTACCGCGATGGGACAATCGAGATGCAGGGCAGCAGCGATAATGCGTCGAGCCTGATTCCGCTGCTCGAGCGTTCGCCGGTATTCGAGAACGTGGCTTTCAATGCCCCGTCGACCACCGGCCGCGACGGCAAACAGACCTTCTCCATCAAGGCGGACATCGAGAAGCCGAAGGCCGGAGGCGCTAAAGAGGAAACCAGGACGCAGCCGGCCGAGACGGAGCCGACCAAGGCGGGTCCGTCCAAGGCCGATGCCGGCAAGGGGGCGCCTTCAAAGACGGAAACTAAAGACGACCCGGGGAAGAATGAGCCGAGACCGCCGCGGGCGAGGCCGCAGGCGAGCGGCGGCGAGACGAAGCGATGAACCGGTTAAGAATCATCTGGAAGCGGCTGTCGAAGCGTGAGAAGGGGCTTGTGGCCCTGGGCGGCGCCGTTCTGGTGCTGCTGCTCGGGCGTTCGTTCGTCTACGATCCGTTCGTCGCGCGCATGAATCGCATCTCGCAGCAGCTCGAGCTGGAGCCGCAGCGGCTCGAAAGAAACCAGCGCTATGTCCATCGCAAGCCCGAGATCATGGCGAATCTGGAGCGCGCGCGCGGCGAGCTGAAGGGGCTTGAGCCGCTGCTGCTGACAGGCGACACACCTTCGGTGAGCGCGTCCGATCTTCAGCGCACGGTTCAGGATTTCGCGTCGCGTGGAGGCACGCAGGTGGTCTCGACCCGTGTGCTGAGTCCCGAGGCGATGGGGACGTTCACGCGCATTCCGATCCAGCTCGAGATCAGCGGCTTGATCGATCAAGTCGCAAATCTGATCCAGGGCATCGAGACCGCGCCCAAGCTGCTCGTCATCAATGAAATCAATATCCGCTCCTTTGCTGTCGTGGGCGTGCCGCCCCGGCGGCCCGATGGGACTTCGGCGCTGCCGCCGCAGAACCTGCGCGTCAGCCTGACCGTCTCCGGGTACATCCGCTCGCAGGCGCCGGCGCCCTCGAAGGAAACTGCGGCGCCCGCAAAGTCGCTCGAATCCAAAAAAGCGGCCGAGCCGGACGATCTCCAGCCGCGGCGTCCACGCGATCAATAATCGACGATAGGGAAGGCCGCGCCGAGAACGGCGCGGCTTATGCGCTTTGCCGCGCGGCGCGACTTTTCGCCGCGCGCGGGCGGTCGCGCGTGAATTGCGCCGCCGCCTGCTGACGCGTCGATACGTTGAGTTTTTGGAAGATGTGGGTCAGATGATTTTTGACCGTCCGCTTATCGATGTGGAGATGCGTGCTGATCTCCTTGTTGCTCATGCCCTGGGAGACGAGCGATAGAACTTGTAATTCGCGCCGGCTGAGTTTGCCGATCTTCTCGAAGCGATTGCTCTTCTCGCCGACGAAAGCGTTAAAGACCCGCGGCGGCAGCGAAGGGTCGACCCAGACGCCGCCCATCTGAACGGCCGCGATCGCGTCGAGCAGATTCTCCACCGACGCGCCTTTGACGACGTAGCCCTTCGCGCCGCCCATGGCGGCTTCGAGCGCGATCTCTTCTTCCGAATAACCGCTCAAGACGAGAACCCGGGTGTTTGCGTTTCGCCGTGACACCTCTTTGCAGAATTCGGGCAGGCGGCCGATGCCCGGCATCTTGTAATCGAGCAAGAGGATGTCCGGCGCATAGCGCGAGACGAGCGAGAGCGCATCGCCGCCGTCGGCCGCTTCCGCCATGACGACACACTTGTCGCCGCGGTACGTGAGAATATGCAGCAGCATCTCACGAAACATCGAGTGGTCGTCGGCCACAACGATTTTGGTCGGCATCATCGCGCTCATCACTTGCCCAGGTCACAGGCAAGTCAAATAAAAGTGACCCCCATTTATACTTTAATTCGCCTGCTGAAAGCAATTGGAAATCGCTTACTGCCAGGTACTGCCAGTATTTGCGAGCTTATGTGCGAGAGAGAGGTCGGTATACGCTAAGTATCTGTTATCGCAGCGTAAATGTGCGCTTTTGCCGTCTGGTTTTGGGCAGGGTGATCGCCGCCTGCTCGTCGCTTTTCAGGTTCTCGCGCGCATCCGCGTAACCGGGCTTTAGTCGTAGCGCCTTTAAAGCCGACCCAAATTGCTGTGCGCATCGGACAGACCCGGCTTCAGCAGTACGGCCCGTCGGCGACCGCGAGATCGGCGGCGCTTCCTTCCAGTACTCCGCCGACAAGTTGACGGGAAAAACAGGAGCAACAGATACTCCATCGAGACGCGGCTCGCGGTCAGGATTCGCTGGCCGCCGGTTACTCCGACGAAGCCGACCCAGATGTTGCTCGGCGCCATCACGGCGTGGGCGCGAAACCAAAAATACATTCCCGCGGCCACGGCGAAGACGATGTAGCGCCCGAAAACTAAGGCGGCGGGCCGCGTCGAGGATCTTCTTGCGTTGTTGGCGAAGATCTCTTCGCGCCGGATGTAAATCGTAGACGAGCAGGACGGCCGGAAGGAGAGCGCGCGAGGTTGACGGCGTGATAGCCGGTGGTGTCAGGCCGCCGAGGCGGTAATCGACCGCGTAGCTCCAGACCGTCAGCGGCTGGTAAAGCGGGGATCGATCGCGCCCGCGCTTTCTGTCCCCGGCTCCAATAATTCGTGGTGAATATCTCGCGGACGTTTTCGACGCTCCGCACCAAAGGGTTCTCGACGATGATGCCGATGTCGTCGAGCACGAAGCTATTCGCGAATGTGTTTAGGTACGGCGTCGCGGCGAGTATCGTAACCAGCAACGCGCAGACGGCGATGAGCCGCGCCGGAGCGGTCTGCCGCTCGGCGGTGCCTTCTTTGGCCGGGCTTTGTCAGCTTGTATGCGGTGCTTTCGCTTCACGCGGCGGCTTGCCTAACACGGCAAAAAGTTTGCGCCCGGCATCCGCCAGCGGCGGGCGCATTTGCGCGTGCCAAGTTCGCGGCGACGGGTCAGTCACTAGTCGAATTTATAAACCAGCTTCAAAGCCGGCGCGTGATTGAACAAAGTGGTATCGACGATTTTTGAAGGCAGTCCCTGCTTGGAAACATTCGCGTTGGAAATATGCGCAACCGCGTCGATCCAGCTGAACTCGTAGCCGAGGTCTATAAACCAGTTTTTAGTGAACGCGTAGATGACGTTCAGACCGGCTACCGCGAAGAGCGTGCCGTTGTTCGCGTCATCCGAATTGGAGAAGCGAAAACCATTGAAATATCGATTATGGGCGTCGAGCGACGCCCATTTAAAATACCAGCCCAGATCGCCTTTGAATCTAAAAGTAAATTTCGACGTTTCACTAGGTTTTACCGACAGCCGCAAACCTCCATACGGGCCGACTAAATGCTCGGTCAACTCTTCATGATAGTTGTCGAACGGTCCGGTCACATCGGGTGAAACCGCCCGGACATGAAATTTCTGGATTTCGTTTCGATTCCTTACGCCTAAGCTGCCTAACCAGGTCATTATCTTACTGCCCAAAAGCCTGCGCTGGTATTCGAGACCGACGTTGTAAACGTTGGATTTCCAGTCCAGGCTCACATTCATTGTGGTCCCACCAATATGTTCACTGCCGATTCCGTCCACAGCGATCGTCGTGAATGCTGGACCAACGGTTCTAGACCCATTGACGGAGAAATGAGACCAGTCCCCGTAAAGGCTCACAAAATTGTCGTCGTTGACTTTATACCCAACCGTCAAAGTAGGGGAGACTGCGGTATCGCTGATATCCGTCGGCTTTAATGCGGGTATCAAAGGTACACAAATCTGGGTAGGATCGCAGAAGCCTTTGAAGCCGTAGGCGATATCTTTGTCACGCTTCATGATACTCGCCTGCGCGCCCAGTCCCACGAAGATTCCATTGTTGTAGAAGTATTCCTCGCCGTTAGCGCTTAGCGGGATGGCGAACAGAGCGCATACCAGAAGAACGATTCTCCTCAGCAACACATCACTCATCTTTACTCCGCCTTACAATCTTCTTTCTGGTACCCCTCTGGTCATGAAAAAAGACATGCCGAGACGTAATTAACATAGTCAGACTTTGACAGTCAAACACATCTTATCGAGACAGGGCAAAAAAGCCCTGAAATTATAAGCGTTTTCACGTTCCGCCAAATCCTGCGCAAAGCTGCATGGGTCACACTCTGTGAGTAAAAATAGGACCTAGCTGCTCTTTACGCCGACCGTGCGAAGACGATAAGTACCGCCCTCGTCATTAAGATATCTCAGGTAGATACCCGATACGCCCCCACGTTGCGGGTCGCCGGATGAGGAGTAGGTCGTGAAGAAAAAATATACAGCGGGGTTGGTATTCGTGGTTTTCGCGCTTGTGGGGGCGCTTTTCGCGTCGGCCGTCGGTGCTCAGATCCTGGGCAAGACGGCGTTGAACGTCGAACGGCGCGGCCATACCGCGACCGAGATCGCGGGCGGCAAGGTCCTGGTCGTCGGCGGTGAAAACGGCAATGGCGTGGTCGGCCAAGCCGAGGTCTTCGATCTGGCCTCCCGGATATTCCTTGTCATCGGCGCATCGACGGCGCGCACCGACCATACGGCGACACTTCTGCCCGACGGCCGCGTGTTGATCGCCGGCGGACGCGACAGCGTGAGTGCGCTCGACTCGACCGAGATCTTCAATCCCGCGGACAACTCCTTTTCGGCCGGTCCTCAGATGAAGCGCGCGCGCGCCGGCCATACGGCGACGATTCTCGCTGACGGCCGTATCCTTTTCGTCGGCGGCGATAACGTTGGGAGCACCGAGATCTACGATCCCAACGCGCAGCTGTTTACCAACGGGCCGTTCATGGCCGAGCCCCGCACGCTTCACGGTGCGGCTCTGCTTCATAACGGCAAGGTCCTGATTGCCGGCGGCACCGATCCGAACGACGGTACGGTGCTCGACTCCGCCGAGCTTTTCGATCCGCAAAATAATAATTTCATGGCCACGGGCACCACGATGAACATCGCCCGCGGCCTGCCTACGCTCAAGGTCCTGCCCGACGGCAAGGTTCAAGTCATCGGCGGCGACACTGAGTTCTCGATGGAAATGTTCGACGGCGACCGGGAGGTCTTCGGCGCCCTGGCGCATCTTCCGCCGACCGTCGATCTCGTCGCGGCGACGTTGAGCGCGCAGACGCGCGCCGCGATCATCTCGACGACGATCAACACCAATCCGCTGATGCAGAATGCGCTGGCCAATCCCGACATCTCCGAGTTGGTCGGCCGCGCCGATCACACGACGACTGAACTGCAAGGCCAGGCGCTGGTCGCCGGCGGCGTCGACAGCCAGGGCCAGGTGCTGAGCTCGTCCATTATCGTCGAAAGCTCGCAGGCGACGGTGACCACCGACAAGCTCGATTATCCTCCGCTGAACACCGTCACGATCACCGGCGCCGGATGGCAGCCGAACGAGACGGTCGCGATAGTCGTCCATGAAGAGCCGGAGACGCATGCGGACGTCGGTCTGTCGTCGGTTGCGGACAACCAGGGCAAATTCACCAACACCGATTTCGCTCCGGCGACGTCGGACTTCGGTCGCAGCTTCACTTTGACGGCCCTGGGCCAGTCGTCCGGCCGCACGGCGCAGACCGCGTTCAGCGACGCGATCAGCACCGACTATAAACACTGGGCGCAGATCCCGCCCGCGGCGGGAAGTTACATCAACGGCGCTGTCCAGTCGTCGAACTCCTCATATTTCGAAGGCGAGACCGTGCCACACGTGTACCGCGTCACGGGTCTGACGGTTAATACGGTTTACGGTTTTCAGATCTTCTACGATTATTTCAAGAACAACACCTGCGGACTGCAGCGTCTCCAGCAATACGATATCAGCCGCACTACCACTTTTATCGGCAGCACGCCGAGCGACACGGGTGTGAGCTTTCCAGACGGCGGTCCCGGCCATTTCTTCGCCGTCGGCGCAAGCAACCTAACGGTTGGCAATCCTGCCGACGCTGCGCCTCAGCGCAGTGTGGCGGTGACGTTCAAAGCAACGGACACGACGGCTGATTTCTATTGGGGCCTCCGGCTCGCATCGGCGGGCGATTATAACAGCTGTACGCAAGGCTCGCCGCAGTGGCCGGGCGCCTCGCCGCAGACCAACGTCTCCGCCTCTCCTACGATTCCGAACGTTATCATGATCGGCGGCGGCGGCACGGAGTCGATCAATCCTAACGCCATCGTTCCCACCGGCACGATTGTCATTCGTAAGGTGATGGTCGGCGGCACGGGGACATTTACCTTCACGGGCACGCCGAGCGGTACGATCTCTAGCAACAACGGAACAATCAGCGCCAGCGTTCAACCCGGTACTTACACGGTTACCGAGGGCGCGCCTCCGGCGGGATGGTCGCTGACCAGCATCGTTTGCACCGATCCCACGAGCAACAGCACCGGCAACGTGGGAACCCTCACGGCGACGATTAACCTAGCGTCGAGCGAGACGGTGGAGTGCGTCTTTACGAATACGAAGACCGGCACCTTGACGATCACCAAAGTCATGCAGGGCGGCACGGGAACGTTCACGTTCACCGGCACGCCGAACGGAAGCATTTCCATCAATAACGGCACCATCAGCGCAACGCTTGCGCCTGGGACGTATACTTCTACGGAAAACGTGCCGACAGGCTGGACACTCACGGACATCACTTGTACCGGCCAGAGCAGCAGCACGGTCGTTGTCGGCCGCGCGGGCGGCAATGGCGGCGGCAATGGCTTTAACGCCGGCGACGACCGCGTCACGGTCGGTCTCGCTGCGGGCGAGAATGTGAATTGTACGTTCACGAATACGAAGGACTCTTCGATCACGATTACCAAAGTGATGCAGGGCGGCACGGACACCTTCACCTTCACCGGCAGCCCTTCCGGCACGATCTCGAACAACAACGGCACCCTGACGCAAACCGTTGCGCCGGGGATCTATACGGCGACCGAATCGACGCCTCCCGCGGGTTGGGTTCTCAGCAGCATCGTTTGCGACGACACGGACAGTACGGGGAACCTGGGTACTGCGACTGCGACATTCAACGTGGCAGCCGGCGAGAACGTAACATGTACGTTCACCAATACGAAGAACGGCACGATTACTATTAAAAAGGTAATGCAGGGCGGCACGGACACGTTCACGTTCACGGGGACACCGGCCGGCACGATCTCGGCCAACAACGGGACGCTGAGCCAGTCAGCTGCGCCAGGGACCTACACGGCGACGGAAAGCGCTCCGCCGACCGGTTGGGTTCTGACGAGCATCGTCTGCGACGACGGCGCGAGCGCCGTGCCGAGCACGTTCGATGTGCCGGCGCGAACGGCGACGTTCAA